>Ga0075421_100004055_pt1 | contig 17650 bp, 15 predicted proteins | sample SoiMetdeltSBSDD5_FD_75292 | JGI IMG/M metagenome (GOLD analysis project Ga0075421, IMG submission 75292) | Bulk soil microbial communities from a Populus tree surrounding site in Tennessee, USA - Soil MetaG P. deltoides SBSDD5 | ecosystem: Environmental > Terrestrial > Soil > Tree plantation...
CTGTGGAACCTGTTCCTGCCGCATTCCAAGCGCGCGCCGGAGGGCCTGTCGAACCTCGAGTACGCGCCGCTGTGCGAGATCATGGGCCGCACCAGCTGGTCGCCCGAGGTGTTCAACTGCTCGGCGCCCGACACGGGCAACATGGAAACCATCGAGCGCTACGGCACCGAGGAGCAGAAGAAGCAGTGGCTCGAGCCGCTGCTGCGCGGCGAGATCCGCTCGGCGTTCCTGATGACCGAGCCGGCGGTGGCGAGCTCGGACGCCACCAACATCCAGATGCAGATCAGGCGCGACGGCAACGACTACGTCATCAACGGGCGCAAGTGGTGGTCCTCCGGCGCGGGCGATTCGCGCTGCAAGGTGTACATCGTGATGGGCAAGACCAACCCGGATGCAGCGTCGCGCCACAGCCAGCAGTCGATGATCCTGGTGCCGGCCGGCGCCAAGGGCATCACCATCCTGCACCACCTGAACGTCTTCGGCTACGACGACGCGCCGCACGGCCACATGGAGATCGAGTTCAAGGACGTGCGCGTGCCCGCGTCGAACATCCTGCTCGGCGAGGGCCGCGGCTTCGAGATCGCGCAGGGGCGCCTGGGGCCGGGGCGCATCCACCACTGCATGCGCCTCATCGGCCAGGCCGAGCGCGCCCTCGAGAAGATGTGCAAGCGCGCCACCGAGCGCGTCGCCTTCGGCCGCACGGTGGCCGAGCAGGGCGTGACGCGCGAGCGCATCGCGGAAGCGCGCATCATGATCGACAGCGCGCGCTTCATGGTGCTGCACGCCGCCTGGAAGATGGACACGGTGGGCAACAAGGTGGCGCAGAAGGAGATCGCCATGATCAAGGTGCTGGCGCCGACCATGGCCTGCCAGGTGATCGACTGGGCGATGCAGGTGCACGGCGGCGGCGGGGTCACCGACCAGTTCGGCCTCGCCAACATGTACGCGCACGCGCGCACGCTCAGGTTCGCCGACGGCCCGGACGAAGTGCACCGCAACGCCATCGCCAAGCTCGAAATCGCCGAGCAGACCACGCTCGCCCAGGCGCTCGCCGGCCGCAAGCATTGACATGGACCTCAAGGGCAAGGTGGCGGTGATCACCGGCGCGGCGAGCGGCATCGGCCGCGCCGCGGCGCGGCGCTTCGCGCAGGCGGGCGCGGCCGGCCTGGTGCTCGCCGACCTCAACATGGCGGGCCTCAAGCCGGTGGCGGAGGAGCTCGGCGGCCTGGCGGTGGCCTGCGACGTGAGCCGCGAGGCGGACATCAAGCGCCTGGTGCTGCAGGCCGAGGAGAAGCACGGGCGCATCGACGTGTATTTTTCCAACGCCGGCATCGTGCAGCGCGGCGGCCTGGCGGCGAGCGACGCCGACTGGGACCGCAACTGGCGCATCCACGTCATGGCGCACGTGTGGGCCGCGCGCGCGACGGTGGAGAAGATGGTGGCGCGCGGCGGCGGCTACTTCCTCGTCACCGCCTCGGCCGCGGGACTGCTCAACATCGTCGAATCGGCCACCTACGGCGTCACCAAGCACGGCGCGGTGGCTTTCGCCGAGTGGCTGGCGATCGCCTACGGGCGGCGCGGCCTCAAGGTGTCCTGCCTGTGCCCGCAGGCGGTGATCACCGGCATGTACAAGGGCGACGGCGGCTCGGCCGGCGTGGACGGGGCGCTCAGCGCGGAGCAGGTGGCCGAGGAGGTGGTGAAGGCGATGGCCGCGGAGAAATTCCTCGTCCTGCCGCACCCCACGGTGCTCGACTACATGCGCAACAAGACCGCCGACTACGACCGCTGGATCGGCGGCATGCAGAAGCTCTACGCGAAACACCAGGGGGAGAGGAAATGATCCGCCTTTGCGGCTTTCGCATCAGCAACTACCACAACAAGGTGCGCATCGCGCTGCTGGAGAAGGGCGTGCCGTTCGAGGAAGACGACAGCGTGCACGGCTCGCAGAAGCCCGAGTACCTGGCGAAGAGCCCGATGGGCAAGGTGCCCTACCTGGAAGTCGACGGGCAGCTGCTGCGCGAGTCGGAAGTGATCCTCGAATACCTGGAGGACGCCTTTCCGCAGAAGCCCCTGCTGCCGAAGGATCCGCTCGAGCGCGCGCGCGTGCGCGAGCTGGTGACCTTCATCGAGCTGCACATGGAGCTGGTGGTGCGGCGCCTGTACAACGGCCTGTTCTTCGGCGGCAGCTTCTCGGAGGAAACGAAGGCCGCGGTGGAGAAGGACATCGCCAAGGGCGTGCGCGCCCTCAAGGCGGTGGCGAAGTTCGATCCCTACATCGCCGGCAAGGATCTGACGCTGGCCGACTGCGCGGCCTTCGTGCACCTGCCCATCGTCACGCTGGTGACCAGGACCGCCTTCGGGCGCGACTTCCTCGAGGACATCCCGCCGATGAAGCCCTACCTGAAGATGCTGGGCGAGCGCCCCGCCTTCGCCAAGGTGAACGAAGAGCGCAAGGCGGCGAGCGCCGCGGCGAAAAAGTGAGCGGCGCCGCCGACTACCTGCGCTTCTTCGTCACGCTGACCGCGGTCGTCGATCCGTTCCTCGCGGTCCCCTTTTTCCTCGCCTTCACCGCCGCGCGCAGCGACGCCGAGCGCAAGCGCCTCGCGCGGGTGGTGGCGTTCACCGTGTTCCTGGTGCTCGCCATCTCGGTGTTCGTCGGCGAGGCGCTGCTCAACTTCATCGGCGCGAGCCTGCCGGCGTTCCGCGTCGGCGGCGGCCTGGTGCTGCTGCTGATGGCGCTCGCGATGCTGAACGCCCAGGCGGGCGGGGTGCGCCAGTCGCACGCCGAGGCGAGGGAGCTGGAGCAGGGGGAGCTGCAGGGCGTGGTGCCGCTCGCCATGCCGCTGCTCGCGGGCCCGGGCGCCATCAGCACCTCGATCATCGCGGCCGAAGGCGGCGGCGCCCTGCACCAGGCGATGATCGTGCTGTGCATCGCCGCGGTGTGCGTGCTCTCGTGGGTCACGCTGCGCGCGGCGCACCGCATCGCGGCGCGCATGGGCACCACGGGGCTGAACGTGGCGACGCGGATCCTGGGGCTGCTGCTCGCGGCCATGGCGGTGCAGACCATGGCGATCGGGTTGAGGGCGCTGTTTCCGGGGCTGGGCTAGGGCGCGGGGCTGTACTTCAGCAGCTCGATGAGGTCGTCGTTGTACGGCCGTCCCTGGCCCGTGGCCACCAACCCCCAGGACTTGTGCTCCAGCCTGACGTAGCGCTTGGCCTCCGGCGCATACCAGGCGTTGATGCGGAACTGGCCCACCGCGGGCGTGGCGCCGGCGAACATCTGCCGCTCGCGCTCGCCGCGGATCTCGAGGCGCAGGGCCTTGAACGAGCCGGCCGGCACGGTGACCTGCTCCCAGTCGTGGACCTGGGTCTTGTAGACCCAGGGCGCAAGGCCCGCGCCGCCGCTCGGATACCCGGAGACGCGGCCCAGGTCCGCGGGCAATTGCCCGTTGTTGCGGGCGAGCAGGTACGGCGCACTCTCGATGACCGACTGGCTGCCGCCGAGCGCGTGTTCGAGCACGCGGAACTCGGCGGTGTCCAGGACGCGGCGCGAATCCTTGGCCGCCGGCGTGGTCAGCGCCTCCTCGACGGTGCCGGCGTCCGCGCGCAGCACCCGCACGGTGAATTCGGCCTGCCGCCGCGAGAACAGGCGGTCGACATGCGCATAGACCCAGGCGCTGCCGGCGGCGGGGAGCCCCGGGGACCCGGCCGCGGCGGTTGCAGGCTTGCTGCGCGCGGCGAGCGCCGCCGCGCCGCGCGCGGCGACCTCGGGCACCCAGTCGGCGGGCACGGCGAACACCATCGCCGCGGCTTCCTTCGGCGAGGCAGTGACCACGCCGACCAGCCGCGCGTCCTCGTCGTACACGCCCGCGCCGAGGAGCCCCCGCGCCGCGGGTATCGTGGTCTGGATGCGTTCATTGGCCGAGCCCGCGTCGTGCACCGCGGAGACCAGCCCTTCGCCGAGCGTGACCGCGTTGCCGAGGCCGTAGCCGATCACATACAGGCGCTGGCCGGGACGCAGCCCGCGCGCCGATCCGGGCACGGGGGCGGGCGCCGACAGCCCCGGCGCGTCGAGCTGGCACAGGTCGCGCTCGACGTCGGGGGACTCGAGCCTTGCGTCGTAGATCGTGTTGCCGCGGCGCAATTGCACCTGCTGCGCGCGCGCGAGCGCACCGCAGCTGGTCAGCAGCTTGCCGGGCGCGACGGCGATGCCCGTGGCGGCGCCGAGCAGCTGCTCGTTGGCGCCGAGTGCGCGCACCTGCCAGGTGACGGCGGCGGCGCGCACGAAGATCTGGTCCGGCGGCAGCGCCAGCGCGGCGCCGCAGGCGGCGCCCAGGCATAGCGCGGCCAAGCCATGCGCGCGCGTCATTTCTTCTCCTGCAGCAGGCCTTCGAGGTCCTTCATCTGCGTGGTGCCGCCGGTCACCGCCTCAGGCGCGGCCGCCGATGCCGGCGGCTGGCCCGCCGCTGCCGGCGCGGCGCCCGCCGGACCCGCTTGCAGCGCGGCCGTCCCGGCGTAGCCCAGGTCGACCAGCTCGATCAGCGCATCCTTCGCGTCCACCAGCACAAGGTTGGGCCTGCCGACGAATATGCCGAGCGAGATGCTGCCGCGCACGTACCGCGTCTCGTTGGCCGCGAGGGGGATCTGCACGGTCGTCTCGGATTCGGTGCGCGCCGAGGCGAGGTAGCTGCCGGGGGAGCGGTCGACGAAGAAAAAGCCCTGCGGCACCATCTCGCCCACCACCGTGCCGTTCAGCAGGATGTTGGGCTGGATCGCGGCGCCGATCGCGCTGGGGCGGTAGAAATAGATCCTGCCCTGGTCGGGGTTCAGTGCGGGAATCGACCCCTTGATCTCCGAGTACTTCGGGCCCGAGGCGCAGCCGGCGAGGGCGGCCGCCAGCAGCAGCAAGGCGATGCGCACGACGTTCATTTGCCCTTCAGCAGTCCGTCGAGGTCGTTCATGCTGGCGCGTCCGTGGGGCCGCGCTTCCCGGGGTGGTGCGGCGGCCGCCGTTGCGGCGCCGGTGATCGCATCGTCGGCTTCCACCACCCGGTTCCTGCCGAAGGTGATGCGCACCTGGGTCGGGTAATCGTAGGCGGTGCCCCGGGTGTGGTCGATGGCCACGCCGACCACGCCGCCGAAAATGACGTTGCCGACCATGCCGGCGTTCATCCTGGAGACCACCCGCGCCGTGCCGGGCAGGCGCTCCTCGATTTCGCAGCGCACCAGCAGGTCGTCGTGGGACTTGCGCACGCTGGCGGTTCCCGGCGACTTCAGGTTCCAGGAGCCGTTGTTGTTGGTGAGCCTGCACTCCGCCCCGGCCACTGCGCCGCCGGCTTCGTCCACCGTGGCGACCATGATCGATTGGGATTCCGAGCCGGTGATGGTGGCGCAACCGGCGGACAGGGCGAGGCATCCCAGAAGAATCGCCAAGCCGAGACTGCGGTCCAGGCGCTGCAAGCTAAGTCCCCTCCCCAGAGGAACCCGGAAGAACTGCGCGGCCCTAAAGATACCCGCTCATCAGGCATTTGCAAGCCAGTCCGCGGCCTCGCGCCACAGGCTGTCGCGCAGGCGCTCGCGGAAGTAGCCGAAGTGCCCGATCGGCTCGCCGCCCGCCGCCCGCGGGTCGACGGGTATCAGTTTCCTGGATGAGCCCGGATAGAACGCGAGGAAAGCCTCGACCGCCTGCGGCGGCGCATAGCTGTCGTCCGTCGCCACGTAAGCGCGGATCGGCGCCCTGAATTGCGCGTAGGCCTCCTGCGCGCCGAGCCTGCCGACGAGATAGCCCGGGTGCCGGCACCAGCTCGCCCATTCGCTCGCCACGCCCTTGGGCAGGTCTTCGCCCTGCCCGAAGCGCTGCGCGGGAAAGTAGCCCAGCGCCCGGGACACCCCGGGCAGCAGCAGGTGGCTGAGGAACCACATGCCGGCGCGCTCCCTGCCGCTCCAGTGCCGCCAGTAGCCGCTCTGCGAGCCGAAGGTGAGCGCCGCCACGTAGCGCTCGTTGCCGGGCACCAGGCCGAAGGCCTGGCCGCCGAAGCTGTGGCCGACGCCGACGAGGCGCGCGCCGTGGGTGGCGCGCTCCAGGTGGTCGAGCGCCCCGGCGATGTCCTTCTCCGCCCAGTCGCGCATGCGCGCGCCGACGCCGCGCAACGTGCCGGGGGCGCGCGAGCGCCCGATGCCGCGGTAGTCGAAGGTGAGGGCGGCGAAGCCGCGCGTCGCCAGGTAGGCGGCGAACTTGCCGTAGTACTCCTGCTTCACGCCGGAGGCGGCCTGCAGGAGCACCGCGCGCCGGTTGGGCGCGCGCGGGCGGTACAGGGTGCCGGCCAGCCGGGTGCCGTCGCGCGCCGCGAACTCGACCGCCGTGCCGCTCACTTCGGGACGGGGCGCGGCCTGCCGTGCGCATCGATGGCGACGTAGGTGAGCGTCGCCTCGGTGACTTTCACCACCTTCGACTCGGCGCGGCCCCGCTCGGCGAACACTTCGACGTTGACGGTGATCGAGGTGTTGCCGATGCGCACCACGTCGGCGTAGAGCGAAAGGATGTCGCCGATCTGCACCGGCTGCTTGAAGACGAAGGAGTTCACCGATACCGTCGCCACGCGGCCGCGCGCCACCCGCCCGGCGACCGTGCCGCCGGCCACGTCCACCTGCGCCATGATCCAGCCGCCGAAGATGTCGCCGTTGTGGTTGGCGTCGGCCGGCATCGGCACCACGCGCAGCGCGGGGATCTTCCCCTTGGGCAGCGCGAGGCCCGGGGGCTGGTGGGAGGCGCGGCCCACGCTATTTGCGCGCAGCGAGGTAGTGCAGCGGCCCGCCGCGGAACGGCGCGAAGCCGGTGCCGAAGATGAGTCCCGCGTCGATCAGCTCGGCGTCGGCGACGATGCCTTCGGCCAGCACCGCTTTCGCCTCGGCGAGGTAGGGCTCGACCAGCGCCTCGACCAGCTCCGGCCGCCAGGCGCCGGGCTGCCCCTTCACCGGCTTGCCGCCGGCGTAGCGGTAGATGCCCTGGCCGGTCTTCCTGCCGAGCTGCCCGAGCGCCACCTTGTTGAGCAGCACCTGCGGCGCCTCCGCCCCCTTCTTCGCCAGTTCCTTCCCGGCGGCGAGGCAGATGTCCAGGCCTACCGTGTCGGCGAGCTCGATCGGCCCCATCGGCATGCCGAAGGCCTCCATCGCCGCGTCGATGGTCTCGGGCCTGGCGCCCTCGTCGAGGAGCCGGAAGGCGTTCTGCATGTAGGGGCCGAGCACGCGGTTGACGAGGAACCCGGGCGAGTCCTGCACCGGCAGCGGCAGCTTGTCGATCTGGCGCACGAAGGCGATCGCGCGCCCGGTCATTTCCGGGCGGGTGGCGTTGCCCGACACCACTTCCACCAGCTGCAGCTGCGGCACCGGGTTGAAGAAATGGATGCCCACCAGCCGCGACGGGTCCGCGAACTGCGCCGCGACGTCGGCGAGCTTCAGGCTCGAGGTGTTGGTGGCGAGCACCGCGTCGGGCCGGGCCACGGCTTCGAGTTTCGCGAACAGCTCGCGCTTGGCCTGCAGGTTCTCGAAGATCGCCTCGATCACCACGTCGGCGCGCGCCGCGCCGGCGCCGGAGACGTCCGGGATCAGCCGGTCGAGCGCGTCGCGCACGCGGCGCGGGTCCTTCAGGCGTTTCGCGAACAGCTCGGCGGCGCGCTTCACCGCCGGGGCGAGGCGCTCGGGCGAGGTGTCCTGCAGCGTCACCGTGATGCCGCGCATGGCGCACACCGCGGCGATGTCGCCGCCCATCACGCCGGCGCCGATCACGTGCACCTGCCGCGCCTTGAAGTCCACGCCCTTGGCGAGGCCCTTCATGCGCTCCTGCAGGAAGAAGATGCGGATGAGATTCCGCGTGGTGGGGTGGCCGGAGAGCGCCTTGATCGAGGTGACCGGGTCGTCGGGGTTGATGAACGGGTCGCCGTCGTACTTCACCCAGGCATCCAGGATGGCGTAGGGCGCCGGGTAGTGCTCGCGGCGCGCGCGCCGGGCCACCTGCTTCCTCGCCTGCGCGGCGACGAAGCGCCGGCCGATGCCGAGCATCAGGCGCTCGAGGAGCCCGAGCCGCGGCGGCGGCTTCGCTTCCAGCGTCACCTGGCGCGCGGTGTTCTCCAGCACGCGCAGCGGCACCGCCTCGGTGGCGAGGCCGGTTTTCTTCGCGCGCCGCGCGTCCACCGCGCGGCCGGTGAGGATCATGTCGAGCGCCGCCGCCGGCCCGATGAGCTTGGGCAGCCATTGCAGGCCGTGCCAGAACGGCCAGATGCCGAGCATCACCTCGGGGAAGGCGAAGCGCGTCTTCGGGTCGTCGAGCGCCACGCGGTAGGTGCAGGCGAGCGCCATCTCGAGCCCGCCGCCCATGCAAAAGCCGTTGACCATCGCGGTGGTGGGGAAGGGCAGGTCGCGCAGCTTCTGCATGGTGTCCCAGCCCAGGCGCGTGAATTCGAGCGCCTCTTCCGGGGTCTGGAAGCGCGTGAACTGGTTGATGTCCGCCCCGGCGATGAAGTTCTCCTTCGCCGAGCGGATGACGAGCCCCCTGGGCCGCGCCGCGGCGATGGCCTCGAGCGCGGCGCCGAGTTCCACCAGGGCCTCGCGCGAGAACGTGTTGGTGGATTCGCCCTGCTTGTCGAAGGTGAGCCAGGCGAGGCCCTGGCGGTCGGTCTCCCAGCGCCAGTGCTTGGCGAGCGTGGCGTTCGGCGCGCGGTCCATGCTCAGGCCGCCTCCAGCAGCATGGCGCCGCCGAGGCCTCCGCCGATGCAGATCGAGGCGATGCCGCGCTTCGCGTTCTTGCGCTTGAGGAGCTGCAGCATGTGCAGCACGATCCTCGCGCCCGACGCGCCGACCGGGTGCCCGAGGGCCACCGCGCCGCCGTCGACGTTGAGCTTCTCCGCGTCGAGTTCGCCCATCGCGCGCTCGAGGCCCAGCTGCTCCTTGCAGTAGCCTTCGTCCTTCCACGCCGCGAGGCAGCCCAGCACCTGGGCGGCGAAGGCCTCGTTGATCTCCCAGTAGTCCAGGTCATCCAGCGCCAGGCCGTGGCGCTTGAGGATCGGCGTGGCCGCATGCACCGGCCCCAGGCCCATCTGCGCCGGGTCGAGGCCCGCCCACTGCGTATCCACGATGCGCCCGAGCGGCGCGAGGCCGTGGCGCCGCACCGCTTCCTCGGAGGCGAGGATCAGCCAGGCCGCGCCGTCGGTGATCTGCGAGCTGTTGCCCGGCGTGACGTTGCCGTACTTGCGGTCGAAGAAGGGCTTCAGCTTGGCGAGGCTCTCGGGCGTGGCGTCGCGCCGCACGCCGTCGTCCAGCGCGTAGGCGTTGCCCTTGGCGTCGTAGAGCGCCTCGACCTCGCCGCCGCCCGCCTTGAGCGGGCCTTCGTCCTGGGCGCGCGCCACGCGCCGGTGGCTGCGCACCGAGTAGGCGTCCATCTGCTCGCGCGTGATGCCGAAGCGGTGCGCGAGGTTCTCCGCGGTCTGGCCCATGAGGAGGCCCACCATCGGGTCGGTGAGCCCCTTCATGATGCCGATCACCGGCGCGAGCAGCGCCTTGAACGGCAGGCGCGCGAACAGCAGCGCGCGCTGGCCGCCGGTCTTCGCCGCCGCCAGGTCGGAGAACCAGTTCACCATCCGGTCGTTGTAGAGCAGCGGCGCGCGCGACAGCGCGTCCACGCCCCCGGCGAGCACCAGCTGCGAGCGCCCGGCGAGGATGTTGCTCACGCCCGAGTCGAGCGCCTGCATGCCGCTCGCGCAGTTGCGCATCACGGTCCAGCCCGGCACCTTCTCGCCGCAGCCCATGCGCAGCGCCGCCACGCGGCCGATGTTCACCTCGTCCACCGAGGGCGCGGCGCAGCCCAGGATCACCTCGTCGAGCTCCTGCGGCGCGAACTTCTGCCGCGAAAGGAGCGTCCGCCCCGCCTGCACCGCGAGGTCGCCCGCGGCGAAGGGCCCGGGGCGGTTCTTCGACTTGAGGAACGGCGTCCTGGCGCCGTCGATCACGTAGACGGGGTTCATGTCATGCCGCCTTTGCCTTGACCGGCTGGTAGTCCTGCAGCTTCTGCACGATTTCGGCGCGGCCGAAGTCCTGCGGGAAGTCGTCCACCATGATGACGCGCTTGCGCAGCGCCTCCTTCTTCTGCCACTGCGCGTACTCCTCGGCGCTGATCACGCCCTTGTCGCGCGCGATCAGCGCCGTGTCCACGCCCGAGCGCACCGCCAGCGCGCCGGCTTTCACCGCATCGCGGAACTTCTTCTCGATGGGCTCGCAGGCCACCGTGGCGAGGAACGCCGTCTCCAGCACGCCGGTGGCGTCGGTCTCGCCTTTTGCCAGGTAAATTCCGGCGGTCAGCCGGTCGCGTGCGGCACCGGGTTCCAGGGCGATCTTCGCGCACTCGTGGTTGCGCGAATCGAGCGGCGGGCGGAACGGCATGCCGAGCGGGAAGATGGTCCAGCGCAGGAGCGTCGCCAGCGCCTTGACGGGGAAATTCGACAGCACCTGGTCGATCGCCTGCTGCGCCGAGTACAGCGCGTCGCGCACCGCCCAGCGCACCATCGGCAGGTCGGCCTTCAGGCGCCCCTGGTCCTCGTAGTGCTTGAGGGTCGCCGACACCAGGTACATCATCGAGAGCACGTCGCCCAGCCGCCCGGAGATCTTCTCCTTCCGCTTCAGCGCGCCGCCCATCGCCAGCATCGACACGTCGGCGAGGAAGGCGAAGGCCGCCGCGAGGCGCGTCACGTGGCGGTAGTAGTGGCGCGTCTCCGGCGCGGCCGAGAGCGGCGCCGCGGCGAACATCGCGCGCGTGAGGCCGTGCACCACCGCGCGCACGCCGTTGGAGAGCGTGTGGCCGATGTGCGAGGTGAGCGCGTCGTCGAACTCGCGCGACGCCTCCTCGCCCTTCAGCTCCTTGGCGGCGCGCATCTCGCGCAGCACGTAGGGATGGCAGCGGATCGCGCCCTGGCCGAAGATGATCAGCGTGCGCGTGAGGATGTTGGCGCCCTCCACCGTGATGCCCACCGGCAGCACCTGGTAGCCGCGCCCGACCCAGTTGTTGGGCCCCAGGCAGATGCCCTTGCCGCCGTGGATGTCCATCGCGTCGTTGACGCAGTCGCGCGCCCGCTCGGTCATGTGGTACTTGGCGATCGCCGAGAGCACCGAGGGCTTCTCGCCCAGGTCCACCGCGCCCGCGGTCATCACGCGCGTGGCCTCCATCAGGTAGGCGTTGGCGGCGATGCGCCCGAGGGCCTCCTCGACGCCTTCGAGCTTGCCGATCGGCGTGCGGAACTGGCTGCGCACGCGCGCGTAGGCGCCGGTGACGCGCGCCAGCGCCTTGGCGCCGCCCACCGAGGAGGTCGGCAGCGAGATGGCGCGGCCGGCGGCGAGGCAGTTCATCAGCATCATCCAGCCCTTGCCCGCGTAGTCGCGCCCGCCGATGATCCACTCCAGCGGCACGAACACGTCCTTGCCCGAATTGGGGCCGTTCTGGAACACCGCGTTGAGCGGCAGGTGGCGCCGGCCGATGTTCACCCCGGGCGTGGCGGTGGGGATCAGGGCGCAGGTGATGCCGAGGTCGTCCTTGCCGCCGAGCAGGCGGTCCGGGTCGTACAGGCGGAAGGCGAGGCCGAGCAGCGTGGCCACCGGCCCGAGCGTGATGTAGCGCTTGTCCCAGGTGAGGCGCATGCCGAGCGTCTCCCTGCCCTGCCAGGTGCCCTTGCACACCACGCCGAAGTCGGGAATCGACGCCGCGTCCGACCCCGCCTCCGGGCTGGTGAGCGCGAAGCAGGGGATTTCCTGGCCCCTGGCGAGGCGCGGCAGGTAGTGGTTCTTCTGCTCCTCGGTGCCGTAGTGCAGCAGCAGCTCGGCCGGCCCGAGCGAATTGGGCACCATCACCGTGACGCCGAGCGCATTGGAGCGCGAGGAGAGCTTCATCACCACCGCCGAGTGGCCGAGCGCGGAGAAGCCCAGGCCGCCGTACTTCTTCGGGATGATCATGCCGAAGAAGCCCTGGTCCTTGAGGTACTGCCAGAGCTGGGGCGGCAGGTCGTAGCGCTCGTGCGTGATCTCCCAGTCGTCGGCCATCGCGCAGGCCTGCTCCACCGGGCCGTCGAGGAAGGCCTGCTCCTCGGCGTTGAGCCGCGGCGCCGGGGTGTGCAGCAGCCGCTCCCAGTCCGGGCGGCCGGAGAACAGATCCGCGTCCCACCACACGGTGCCGGCGTCGATCGCCTCCTTCTCGGTCTGCGACATGTCGGGGAGGATGCGCCGGTAGATCGCCAGCAACGGGTCGCTGAGCAGGCGCCGGCGCAGCCCCGGCAGGTTGCAGGCCGCCGCCGCCGCGACGAACACGGCGAACAGCACGGCGTTGGTGGCCGCGGGCAGGCCGAGCGCGGCGGCCCAGGTGGCGCCCATCACGCCGAGCGCGGCGCTCCAGACGAAGATCGGCGCCCGGAAGTAGCCGAGCAGGAGGAGGACGGCGAAGGTGGCGACGGCGAAGACGGTCATGGCGGGCTCCCTCAGGCGGCTTTCTTGACGCGCAGCGAACCGGCGAGCGGGGCGAGCAGCCCCGCGACCAGGAACGCCGCGAGGCGATCCTCGAGCACGCGCGCGTCGTAGCGGTCCTCGGGCTTGGCCCCGGCGATGAGCTGCACGGTGTCGGTGGCGGCGAGCGTGTAGGCGAGCGTGCCGAACATGAAGTGCATGCGCCACACCAGCTCGTCCTTGGGCAGCTCGGGCAGCGCGCGCACGAAGGCCGCCTTGAAGCGCTCCATCGCCGGCGCGTACATCTGGCCGATCAGCTGCCGGATCGGCTTGGCGGGCTCGGTGTAGGCGCGCCCGAGGAGCCGGGTGAAGGTGCGCCCGCCGCCGCGCGTGTCCTCGATCATGCGCAGGCTCGCGCCGAGGAAGGCGCGGATGATGGCGTCGGCCTCCAGCGGCCGGCCGTCGGCCGCCTGCTCGCGGCGCTCGAGCTCCGCGACGCGCTCGGCGTTCATCGGGTCGAGGCGCCGGCGGAACACCGCCTCGATCAGCGCGTCCTTCGAGCCGAAGTGGTAGTTGACCGCGGCGAGGTTGACCCCGGCCCTGGCGGTCAGCATGCGCATCGAGGCGCCCTCGAAGCCGTGCTGCATGAACAGCTCCTCGGCGGCGTCGAGGATCCGGGTCTGGGTTTCCTTCAGGGGCTTGATGGCGCGCAGGTTCATGGCGGCGGTCCCTTTCAAACGAACGTTTGAATAGTAGGAAAGGAGACCCCGGCGCGTCAAGGGGTTCCGCTGGCATAGAATCCGCGCCTCCCGCCATGGTCAACCCCGCGACCCACGAGCACGGCCCGTCCAGGGCGCAGCCCCTCCGCGGCAACGAATGGCGGGTGCTGGGCACGCTGCTGCCCTACCTGCTCGAGTACCGCTGGCGCGTGCTGGCGGCCCTCGCCCTCCTCACCTGCGCCAAGCTGGCCAACGTGGCCGTGCCGCTGGTGATGAAGGACGTGGTGGACGGCCTGGACCCCACGCTGGCGGTGCTCGCGGTGCCGGCGGCGCTGCTGGCGGCCTACGGCCTGCTGCGCTTCTCCACCACGCTGTTCGCCGAGCTGCGCGACGTGGTGTTCGTGCGCGTCACGCAGCGCGCCATCCGCCGCGTGGCGCTGGGCGTGTTCCGCCACCTGCACGCCCTGTCGCTGCGCTTCCACCTGGAGCGCCAGACCGGGGGCATGACGCGCGACATCGAGCGCGGCACGCGCGGCATCTCGACGCTGCTGTCCTACCTCATCTTCTCCATCCTCCCGGTGATCCTCGAGTTCGGCCTGGTGGCGGCCGTGCTGCTGGCGAAATTCGACTGGCGCTTCGCCGCCATCACCTTCGGCGCGGTGGCGGTGTACCTGGCGTTCACCTTCCTGGTGTCGGAGTGGCGCATCGCCATCCGCAAGCGCGCCAACGAGCTCGACTCGCGCGCCAATACCCGCGCCATCGACAGCCTGCTCAACTACGAGACGGTGAAGTACTTCGGCAACGAGGAGTTCGAGGCCGGGCGCTACGACGACAGCCTGCGCCGCTACGAGGCCGCCGCCACCACCAGCGAGGCCTCGCTCGGCCTGCTCAACATCGGCCAGAGCCTGGTGATCGCGGTGGCGGTGACCGCGCTGATGTTCCTCGCCGCCGAGGGCGTGGCCACGCGCAGCCTCACCCTCGGCGACCTGGTGCTGGTGAACGCCCTCCTGATCCAGCTCTACATCCCGCTCAACTTCCTCGGCATGGTGTACCGCGAGATCAAGCAGTCGCTCGCCGACATGGACCGCATGTTCCGGCTGCTGGGCGAGAACCTCGAGGTCGAGGACGCGCCCGGCGCCGCGGCGCTGGCGCCGGGGCCGGCGACGGTGGAGTTCCGCCAGGTGGATTTCTCCTACGAGCCGGCGCGCAGGATCCTCGAGCAGGTGTCCTTCGGCATCCCGGCGGGCCAGCGCGTCGCGGTGGTCGGGCACTCGGGCTCGGGCAAGTCGACGCTGGCGCGCCTGCTGTACCGCTTCTACGACGTGGGCGGCGGCGCGATCCTGGTGAACGGCCGCGACATCCGCGAGCTGACGCAGAAGAGCCTGCGCGCGGCCATCGGCATCGTGCCGCAGGACACGGTGCTGTTCAACGACACCATCCTCTACAACATCCAGTACGGGCGCCCCGGGGCCTCGGGCGCCGAGGTGATCGAGGCGGCGCGCGCGGCGCACATCCACGAGCTCATCGAGAGCCTGCCGCTGAAGTACCAGAGCACCGTCGGCGAGCGCGGCCTGAAGCTCTCCGGGGGCGAGAAGCAGCGCGTGGCGATCGCACGCGCCATCCTCAAGGACCCCGCGATCCTGATCTTCGACGAGGCCACCTCGGCGCTCGATTCGAGGTCCGAGAAGGCGATCCAGGCGGAGCTGGAGCGCATCTCGCGCGGCCGCACCACGCTGGTGATAGCGCACCGCCTGTCCACGGTGATGGACGCCGACCAGATCCTGGTGCTCGAGCACGGCCGCATCGTCGAGCGCGGCACCCACGGCGAGCTGCTCGCCGCCGGGGGCGAATACGCGCGCATGTGGGCGCTGCAGCAGCAGGCTGCCGAGGCCGAGGCGGTCCTGGAGCGCGCCAAGGCGGCTTAGGCCCCCGGGGGCGGGAATTTGTCCGGCTAGTTAACTTCCTTTCTAGTTATTTTCATCTACCCCCTTATTTTCATTTGCATTTTTAATCTGGCCTGCTAAACTCGCCCGACCTTGGATCGGCGGCGGGAAATGCGCAGCACGGAACGCAGGCTTCATTCGCTCGAAAAAATCGTCGCGTTCGGCGCGCTCGCCGCGGTGCTGTTCGTCAGCGCGGGCTTCGCGCGCGCCGACGCCATGCCGAAGCTGCGCTCGTCGGTCGTGCTGGTGCTCGACGCCGAGAGCGGCGAGACGCTGTACGAGAAGAACAGCGACACCGTGCTGCCGATCGCCTCGATCTCCAAGCTGATGACGGCGCTGGTGGTGCTCGAGCGCAAGCTCGACCTGGAGCAGCGCGTGGTCATCAGCCGCGAGGACTTCATCGCCACGCGCCATTCGCGCGTGCGCGCGCGCCTGCGCGCGGGCTCGGTGCTGACGCGCGACGACCTGCTGCTCCTCGCGCTGATGGCCTCCGACAACCTCGCCGCAGCGGCGCTGGCGCGCACCTACCCGGGCGGCACCGAGGCGTTCGTCGCGGCGATGAACGCCGAGGCCGGCCGCCTCGCGCTGCACGACACGCGCTTCGCCGATCCCACGGGCCTGTCGTCGGACAACGTCTCGAGCGCGCAGGATCTCGCCCGGCTGGTGAAGGCGGCGCACGGCTATCCCCTGATCCGCGAATATTCCACGCGCCCCAGCGCGCACGTGCGCGCGCGCGGCGGCACGGTGGGCTTCAACAACACCAACAGCCTGGTGCGCTCGGGCAGCTGGGACATCGAGCTCTCCAAGACCGGCTACATCTCCGCCGCCGGCCGCTGCCTGGTGATGCACATGCGCGTCGCCTCGCGCGACCTGGTGGTGATCCTGCTCGATTCCTGGGGCAAGCACTCGCGCATCGGCGACGCCCGGCGCATCCGCAAGTGGCTCGAATCCAGCGCCGCGCGCGGTCCGCAGGGCTAGGCCGCACCCGCTTCACCGGTTCGCTCCTTCCCGCGGACGGCTTCCGCGAGGACGTGATCGAGGGCCTGTCGCAGCCGCAGAAGGCCCTGCCGCCCAAGTACTTCTACGACGCCGCGGGCAGCCGCCTGTTCGAGCGCATCTGCCGCCTGCCCGAGTACTACCCGACGCGCGCCGAGCTTTCCCTCACGCGGGCGCACCTCGCCGACATCGCGCGCTTCGCCGGGCGCGGCTGCGACCTGATCGAGTACGGCAGCGGCGCCAGCCTGAAGACGCGCCTGCTGCTGCGCGCGCTGCGGCCCGCGGCCTACGTGCCGGTGGACATCTCGCACGCGGCGCTCGCCGGCGCGGCGCGGCGCCTGGCGCGCGAGTTCGGCTGGCTGCACATCGTCGCGGTGGCGGGCGATTTCTCCCAGCCGCTGCGCCTGCCGGTGTTCCGCCGGCGCGCGCGGCGGCGCCGCGTGGTGTACTTCCCCGGATCGACCATCGGCAACCTCGACCTCGAGGAGGCGCAGGCCTTCCTGTCGATGAGCCGCGCGCAGGTGGGCGCCGGCGGCGCCATGCTGATCGGCGTCGACCTGAAGAAGGACGCGCGGCTGCTGCACGCGGCCTACAACGACGCGCGCGGCGTGACCGCGCGCTTCAATCTCAACCTCCTCGCGCGCATCAACCGCGAGCTCGGCGCGGACTTCGACCTGCGGCGCTTCGCGCACTACGCCTACTACAACGCGCCGCTGGGGCGCGTCGAGATGCACCTGGTGTCGCTCGCGCGGCAGCGCGTGCGGCTCGCGCGCCACCGCTTCGCCTTCGAGCCCGGCGAGACCATCCACACCGAGAACTCGTACAAGTACGCGGTGGGCGAATTCCGCGCCCTGGCCGCGGAAGCGGGCTTCCGCACCGCCAGGGTCTGGCGGGACGCCCGGGGACGCTTCGCCCTGTTCGGGCTGGTGGCGGCCTAGGCGGCGCCGATGCGCCCGGGCGCCGGCCGGTGGCCGATGCCGCGCGAGATGCGCTCGGCGGTCTCCTTGATGAGCTGCCCCCACTGCGGCTTCATCCGGTCGGCGGGGGTGGACAGCGACAGCGCGGCGATCAGCTGGCCGTTGTCGTCGCGCACGCCGGCGGCGACGCAGCGCACGCCGAGCTCGGCTTCCTCGTTGTCGGTGGCCCAGCCCTGGCGCTGCGTGCGCTCCAGGTCGCGCTCCAGGAGCTGCAGGTTGCCGAGCGTGTTCCTGGTATGCGCCGCGAGGCCGGTGCGCTTGGCGTACTCGCGCAGCCGCGCGAAGCCGTCCTCCAGCAGGAACAGCTTCCCCGCCGCGGTGATGTGCAGCGCGGCGCGCGCGCCGATCACGTGCACCACGCGCATCGCCGCGCGGCCCGACGAGGTGCGCTCGACGTAGACGATCTCGTCGTCGTGGCGCACCGAGAGGTTGACGGTCTCGCCGATCTGCGCGTGCAGCTCGCGCATCACCGGCAGCGCCATCTCGCGCACGTTGATGCGCGACTTGACGAGGTTGCCGAGCTCGAGCAGCCGCATGCCGAG
>Ga0075421_100004057_pt1 | contig 17646 bp, 15 predicted proteins | sample SoiMetdeltSBSDD5_FD_75292 | JGI IMG/M metagenome (GOLD analysis project Ga0075421, IMG submission 75292) | Bulk soil microbial communities from a Populus tree surrounding site in Tennessee, USA - Soil MetaG P. deltoides SBSDD5 | ecosystem: Environmental > Terrestrial > Soil > Tree plantation...
TGGAAGGCGAAGCGCTTGCCACCCTCGTCGTGAACAAGCTCCGCGGCACACTCAACGTCTGCTCCGTGAAGGCCCCTGGCTTCGGCGACCGCCGCAAGGCCATGCTGGAGGACATTGCCATCCTGACCGGCGGCAAGTCGATCATGGAAGAGACCGGCATTAAGCTCGAAGGCGTGAAGCTCGAAGACCTCGGCCGCGCCAAGCGCGTCACCGTGGACAAGGACAACACGACCATCGTCGACGGCAACGGCGACCAGAAGTCCATCGAGGGCCGCATTAAGCAGCTCCGCGCCCAGATCGAGGAGACCACCTCGGACTACGACCGCGAGAAGCTCCAGGAACGCCTGGCGAAGCTCGCTGGTGGTGTTGCGGTGATCAAAGTCGGCGCCGCGACCGAGACCGAAATGAAGGAAAAGAAGGCCCGCGTGGAAGACGCCCTTCACGCCACCCGCGCAGCGGTGGAAGAAGGCATCGTTCCCGGCGGTGGTGTCGCGCTCGTGCGTGCCGCTACGACCCTGGCTTCCCTCAAGGCCGTTGGCGACGAGCAGATCGGCGTCGACATCATTCGCCGCGCCTGCGAAGAGCCAATGCGTCAGATCTCCGGCAACGCCGGATTTGAAGGCGCCATCGTCCTCGAGAAGGTTCGTGCCAGCTCCGCTTCCACCTTCGGCTTCAACGCCGCCTCGGGCGACTACGAAGACCTGGTGGCCGCGGGTGTCATCGACCCGACCAAAGTCACCCGTTCGGCCCTGCAGAACGCCTCTTCGATCAGCGCCCTCATGCTGACTACCGAAGCGATGATCTGTGAGATCCCCGAGAAGAAAGCCCCGGCTGGTGAGCCCGGTCACGGCCCCGGCGGCATGGACTATTAGGCGCTAGCCGCGCGGCGTCCCGCCACACGGCGGAGAGGCAGTCTGTAACGAAGAAGAGCCCGCTCCCTAACCGGGGAGTGGGCTTTTTCTATCTCCAAGCTGCCGCGACGGCCGGCGATACGGCCGCAGCCCACCCTGTAGCAGGAAGTTGTCTCTTACTTCTTCTTCTGTTTGGGCAGAGGCGGCCACACCTTGAACTTGCCCGACTTCTCGTTCCAGGCGCGAATGAGGCCCGACTCGATATCGAATACCCAGGCGTACAGTCCAATCTTCTTTCGCTTCAGCTTCGCGGCGACACTGGGGTGAGTCTTCAGGTTCTCCACTTGCATCAAGACGTTGAGCTCGGTGATCAGGCGCAGACGCTCGACAGGATCCTTAATGCCGGCGACCTCTTTAGCGGACGGAGCGTGCTCCAACCAGTTCTTAACCGCCGGCAACTTGCCAATTGCTTTGGGCGCGAGAAGTCCCTTCATGGCGCCGCAGTCGGAGTGGCCGCAGACGATGATGTTGGGGACGTGCAACACCGAAACGGCGTATTCGATGGACGCGCACATACCTCCCAAGGTGGACTTGCCATGGACCGGCACCATGTTGCCGGGGTTGCCTTCAATAAATAACTCGCCCGGTTGCGTGTCGGTGATCAGATTGGGCACAATGCGCGAGTCGGCGCAGGTGATCATGAGCGCGTGCGGTTTTTGTCCGCTCGAAAGTCTGCCGAAGCTTCCCCGCATGTGGGGAAGAACGTACTGCCGGAAACGGAGAACTCCGGCCTTAATTCTCTCCATTCAGGAATGCTAGCAGTTCATCGCTATTACTTCACGGCGAGCAGCGAGATACGCACCAGCGGCGGGTATTGGCCGGTGGTGGCTTCACGAGACGCGACGGGCGCCTTAGGAGCGATGGTGGTGCGAGTCGGTGGGGAGTCCTTGGTGAAAAATGTGCCGTAGACGCTGTTCATCTTGGCGAAGTCGTCGACGCTGTCCAGTTGCACGTTCGTGGCGACGGTGTCGGCCAGCGTGTATCCGGCTTTCTCCAGCAAGGCGCCCAATTGCTCGAACGTAAGCTTGGTCTGCTCTTCGACGGAGGCGCCTGCGGTTGCAGGGCTCGCTGTGCAGAGGATTCCGCCAGACGCCTTGCGGCAACCTGGTTTGTCGTTCTGATCCGGCAGCAGCATCTTGGATGCCTGCTTCTTTTTGGTCAGATCGCGCACGGCAATGGCGTTTATCTCGACAGGAATATCCAGAGGCATACGATGCGCGGAGAAGAGTAGCCGCTTCGGCGGATTCGCGGGGAAGGTTTCCTTCCACACCTTCTCCATCTCGGATTGTGGAACGGAGGAGTGGAGGTAGACGTGCGCGAACACGATGTGCTCCATCGTTAATCCGGCGGCCTCGACGATTGATCGGATGTTGCGCAGCGCCTGGCGCATATTGGCCTCGGGCGTATCACCGAACTTGCCGTTGGCGTCGCGCGGGCCCTGGCCGGAGACATAGACATACTCGCCCTGAAGGACGCCGGGCGAATAGGGACCTGCCGGTTTGATTCCCGGCGGGAAAACGGACCGGCGCTCAGCCGCAAAGCCGAGCGCCGCCGTCATGCCAATGACCGTCAACCAACGCATCTTCATTTCTTTGCCGCCAAAGGCCGGGTTTCGACCACATGCTCGACGGGTTTGAGCGATTTCAGGAAGGCAAATATGGCTCGCAAGTCGTCGTCCTCCACTCCATTGAACGACAACCACGGCATCACCGTAAAGTTCTCCGGCGTGGCCGGAGGCGCTTTGCCCTCCGCGTACTCCTTGTACTGGTGGAACTTTTCGAGGAACTGGTTCTCATCCCACGTGCCTATGCCGGTGTTGTTGTCCGGTGTGATGTTGAAACTGACGGCGAGGAGCCCCTTTCCTTCCAAGCCAAACTTCTCGCCTCCAGAGTATTCCGTGCCTGGCTTCGGCGAACCATGCTCGGCCGGCGTGTGGCAGGTGCGGCAACCGCCTATGATGCTGAGATATTTGCCATACGCGACTTTGTCATTTTTATCCGGTGAAGCCACCGGGGCTGTGACTGGCTGCGGTGCGGCTTTGATCATTAGATTGACCGGGAAGTTAACTGTAGTGATGGGCTGCTTGCGCTTCACGGCCGGAATAGTGCGGATGAAGGCGATGATGGAGTCGGTATCCTCATCGCTCATGTTACGGAACTCCCCATAGGGCATCAGCGGGAACAACACGCGTCCATCGCGGCCGATGCCTTCGCGGATGGCGCGGCTCAATTCGCCGTCGGTCCAGGCGCCAACGCCGGTCTCCGGGTCGGAGGTGAGATTGGGAGAGTAGAAGGTCCCGGGCAAGCCGAGTTCAGTGGGCCACGGACGGCCAACCGCGAGCCCGCCTTCCTTGATCGGCGTTGCGAATCGGTCAAAGTGCACATCGGAGTGGCAATCGGCGCAATTGGCGACGTGCATGAAGAGATACTTGCCGCGGGCAAGACGATCTGGCGTTGCTTCCACTCTACGAGTAGAGGGCGGCCGCATTGCCGGCTGCTTTAGGGATAAATAGGCGAAGCCGCCGCCAAAGACGGCGACGATTGCGCCTAAGCTGCCCAGGATCAATTTTTTCCACATAGGCGTTGAGGATACTATTCCCTAATGACAATTCCAAATGCGAATGGCGGGGCGAAACGAAATGGGGCCCCGTTGCGGATCGGAATGATCGGCGCGGGATTTGCGTCGAAGTTCCATATGGAGAACTTTCCCGCGGGCAAGGCAACCGTTGTGGGAGTGACTTCGCCGCGCGCGGAAAGCAGGGAGGCGTTCGCGCGCCAGTTCGGCATTACCGCCTATGCCTCAGTGGAGGAGATGCTGCCACATGTGGACGCAGTAGACATCTGCTCACCTCCGTCGTCACACGCGCAGTACATGCGCGAAGCGTCTCAGGCGGGCGTTCACATCATCATCGAGAAGCCGTTCACGGGTTTTTTCGGGTCACCCGAACTGAACACGAAGCAGCAGATGCTCGACGCCGTATATGCCGAGCTTGCGGTGTTGCGCGATGAGATCGTGAAGTCGGGCGTCACGCTCGGCTACGCGGAGAACTGTGTCTATGCCCCCTCCGTCCAGAAGGAAGCGGAAATCGTCGCAAAAACGAAAGCGCAGATCCTGCGTATGCAAGCCGAAGAATCGCACAACGGATCGCATTCGCCCGTCTATGGCATTTGGTCGATTCAGGGTGGCGGATCGCTCATCGCCAAAGGTTGCCATGCGCTCACGCCCGTTCTGTACCTGAAGCGGAAAGAAGGAATGGCGCGCCTGGGCCGGCCCATTCGCCCTGCATCAGTAAGCGCGCGCACGCACACCATCACTAAGCTGCCAGGCTTCGAGGATCGCGGGTTTCTCCGCACGACCTACCAGGACACGGAGGACTATGCGTTTCTTCATGTCGTCTTCGACGACGGGACGGTGGCGGACATTACGGCGAGCGAATTGGTGTTGGGCGGCATCCACGACTATGTGGAAGTGTTTGCCAACAACCACCGAACACGCTGCCACATTTCACCCGTCCACGTTGCCGATGTCTATTCGCCCAGCCGCGAAGTGACGAAGGACATCTACTTTGTGGAGAAGATCAGCAGCAACGAAGGCTGGATTCCCTGTCCGGGCAATGACAACTGGGCCAACGGCCGGGAAGGCGAGTTGATGGACATCATCGGGGCGATTCATGATTGCCGCGTGCCGGAGTGTGACCTCGATTTGGCCATCGATACCACGCTTGCGCTCTATGCAGGCTACGTGTCGGCTGAAGCGTTGGGACGCGAGGTGCGGGTGCCGTTGTTATAGAATCGTCGAACCTCCATATGCAAGAAACCCACAAGGGCCGCCTATTTGCGGCGAGTTGCGTCGCGATCGTTACAACCTCGATGGTGTTCTCGATCCGCGGCGACATTATTGACGCGCTGGCGTTGGATTTCCACCTGACGAAGGAACAGGTAGGCCTCATTCTGAGCCCTGCCTTCTGGGGCTTTACGCTTTCGATTCTCATCGGCGGTTCGCTGGTGGACTTCCTCGGAATGCGGCGGTTGCTGTTGCTGTCTGCGACCGGCTACGTGGCCGCGGTGTTGGCGATCATCTTCTCGCCACGGCCGGCAGGACCGGTGACATCCCTTTTTGATTCGTCCGCGACGATTATCCTCTTGGCTGCGATGCTGGCGCTAGGCTTGGCGCAGGGGCTTGTGGAGGGCGTTGTGAATCCTTTGATCGCGACGATGTACCCACGCGACAAGATTTCGAAACTGAATATTCTTCACGCGTGGTGGCCCGCGGGATTGATCATCGGCGGCCTGTTGAGCTACTGCATCACGAAGTTGATGGGTCTGGATGTAGCCGGAGTTGCCGCCGCGACGGCGACGCTCGGCTGGCAAGTAAAACTATCGTTGATCCTCCTGCCCGCGGTCGCGTTCTTCCTTCTCAGCTTCCGCGAAGAGTTCCCGCAGACGGAGCGCATGACGGCCGGCATTTCCAATGCCGCCATGGTGAAAGAATGCTTCAAACCGATGTTCATCCTATGGTGGGTGTGCATGTGGCTGACGGCGGCGACGGAACTGGGCCCGGATCAGTGGGTGCCGTCGTTAATTACCAATCTGGCGGGCATGCAGGGCATCGTAATCCTGGTGTGGACGGCGGGTATCATGTTTGGACTGCGATTCTTCGCCGGACCGCTGTCCCACGCGATGTCTCCGCTGGGGCTACTGGCCGTTTCATCGATGTTGAGCGCGGCGGGTTTGTTCCTTTTGGGCGGTGTGACATCTCCCGCTTCGGCTGTGGTTGCGGCGACCGTTTTCGGAGTGGGCAAGACATTCTACTGGCCGACGATGCTCGCCTTCGCGAGCGAGCGTTTCCCGAAGAGTGGGCCTGTTGGGATGGCCATCATCGGGGGTACGGGTATGTTGTCGGCAGCGTTTATACTTCCGATCATGGGCGGCTGGTACGATACGTTCGGCGCGGCAACGACGTTCCGGTATGTTGGCGTGCTGCCGGTGATTCTGACGGTTGTATTTGGTGGTCTGTTTCTGTACTTCAAGATGCGAGGTGGCTACAGTGCGGTCCAATTGGAAGCGGCTAAAGGCGATTGACCGGCGAGGATTTCTGGCGGCGGCGGGGTTGACGGCGGCTTGCACGACCGCGAACAAGCCGGCGGCCGATGACGAACCGCCGAGCGAGTTGGGCGCGCAGGTGAGCGCCTATGGAGAGCGGTCGAAGTACGAGACTGCCAAGCGGCTCGTGCCGGACTTGAAGCGCCCGCAGATCGGCTCGACCACCACTCCGCTGGCTGACACGGAAGGCATTATTACGCCCTCCTCCCTGCACTTCGAGCGGCACCACGCGGGAGTGCCGGAGATCGATCCTGCTAAACACACACTGCTGATCCACGGTCTCGTGGACCGGCCCACGGTTTTCAACCTGGACGAATTGAAGCGCCTGCCTTCGGTGTCGCGAATTCATTTCGTCGAGTGCTCGGGGAATTCGGGCCGTGAATGGAAAGCCCCAGGCGGGGGAGATGTGCAGAAGGGCTTCGGCCTGGCGAGTTGCAGCGAGTGGACGGGCGTGCCGGTGCGGCTGTTGTTGGAAGAAGCGGGCGTGCAAAAGGGCGCGAAGTGGATGCTTGCCGAGGGTGCGGATGCCTGCAAACTGTTTCGCAGCCTTCCGCTCGACAAAGTGATTAAGGACGGCCTGGTAGTTTACGCGCAGAACGGCGAAGCGATCCGGCCGGCGCAGGGCTATCCGCTGCGGCTTCTCGTGCCCGGCTATGAAGGCAACACGAACGTGAAATGGCTGCGGCAGCTAAAGGTGGTCGACCAGCCCTACATGGCCAAGGACGAAACGTCGAAGTACACGGACCTGATGCCTGATGGCAAGGCACGTATCTTCACGCTGGTGATGGACGCCAAGAGCGTGATCACGCATCCGAGCGGCGGGCGGAAGCTGAGCGGGCCCGGCTTCCACGAGATTCGTGGGCTGGCCTGGACCGGGCGGGGGCGGATTGAGAAGGTCGAGGTGAGTGTCGATGGAGGCAAGGTTTGGAAGCCCGCCGAGTTGCAGGAGCCGCGTCTGCCGATGGCGTTCACGCGCTTCCGTATGGCCTGGGAATGGGACGGCCAGCCGCTGGAGATCATGAGCCGAGCCACTGATGAAAGCGGCTATGTGCAGCCGTCGCGTGAGGAACTGACACAAGCGCGCGGCATGAACTCTAACTACCACTACAACGGCATCAAGGCGTGGAAGATCACGGCTACGGGTGAGGTGCAAAGTGTTTAGGGCGATTGTGTGCTCGGTGGTTTTCGCCGCGGCGCTCTTCGCCCAATCGCCGAAGTACAAAGTGGGTCATGCGGCCACGCCCGCCGAGATCTCCGAAAAGGACATATTCGTTTCGCCCGATGGAAAAGGCTTGCCGCCCGGTAAGGGTACCGCCGCCGAAGGCAAAGCCGTCTACGAGCGCCGTTGCGCGCGCTGCCATGGCGCCGATGGTAAGGGCAAGGAGGAAGCGGCCCTGGTAGGCGGGCAGGGAACGCTGGCTACACCGAAGCCGTTGAAGACAGTCGGCAGCTACTGGCCTCACGCCACTACGGTTTTCGACTACATCCATCGCGCCATGCCGTTCGACAATCCGGGGCTGCTCACCAAGGATCAGGAGTATGCAGTGGTGGCGCTGATCCTGCACTGGAATGGCATCATCGGCGAGAACGACGTGATGGACGCGGCGTCGCTGCCGAAGGTGAAGATGCCCAATCGAGACGGGTTCATTGCTGACACGCGGCCGGACACAGGGCGCAAGAGCGGCAAGAAGTAGGGCTGGAGCCGGAACTGCTGGGCGGTCTCAAACGGAGCGACGTGGAACTCGCTGGCATCGCCGAGCCGGACACCGCGCTTCACGCCCACATTGAAACTAGCCGCTTCGACCTTTCACACGAGCTCAGGTAGGACGATCAAACTTCCAGCTGCATAATGAGGAAATGACCTCGCGGCGCACCGCCTTGATGTTGTTGCTCTGCGCCCTCACCACACGCGCAGATCACATGGCCGACCTCATCGTGGTGCGAAAGGCCAAACGCGAATTAGTGTTGCTGCGCGAAGGCAAGGCGCTGAGAAGGTATCTCGTGGCGCTTGGCCGCACACCAGCCGGAGCAAAGCGGCGTCAGGGCGATGGAAAAACACCGGAAGGCGAGTACACGATCACCGGGCGTAACAAGCACAGTTCCTATCACCGTTCGCTGCGCATCTCCTACCCGAACGAGGAGGACAAGGCACGCGCGCGACGGACTGGGGTGAGCGCGGGCGGCGACATCATGATCCACGGACTTCCCAACGGCATGGGGCGCATCGGCGCGGCGCACCGCCAGGCGGACTGGACCGAAGGCTGCATTGCCGTAACAAACGACGAGATCGAAGAGATTTGGAAGCTCGTGCCCGACGGGACTCCGATCCGCATCGAGCCATGAGGATAGAATGCGGTGAAGCAAATCCATGTTCACCGCCACCGCCAATCTCATTCTCCCCAGCACGGTAACCGGTTCCTTCCCGAGGCCGCGCTGGTTCGATGTCAGCATGTGGGGCAGACCGCTCGACACCTGCATGTTGGACATCCACTTCCGCGAGAAGTTCCAGGATGCCCTGGCCGTCGTGATCAGCGATCAGGAACGTGCGGGCCTCGACATTCTGACGCACGGCGATTTTCACGTCGACGAAGACATGGCCGGACGTGCGTGGCATCACTATCCCCTGCAGCGCTGGTCCGGTTTCGAAGGTGACCACTTGCAGCCGGAAGAGACCACGGCACCGTGGCTGCACTACCCGCCAGGAACGCTGCTGAATGAAATCTACACCGGCTGGCGCTGGCCGCACGTAGTGGGCAAGATCGAGCACCGGCCGCTGGATTTTCCCAAGCTGTGGCGCATCGCTCAGGCCAAAACGCGCAAGCCGGTGAAGTTCGGCACTTGCTGTTCGCAGGTGATGGCGCTGTTTCTCGACATTCACACGCCGAAGTATAAAGACAAGCGCGAAGTGATTTGGGATATGGCCGTTGCCATGAACAAGGAGCTGCTCGCCCTGCGCGATGCCGGCTGCCGCGTTATCCAAATCGAAGAGCCTACGTTCCACTTCATGGCCAATACCTATGGCAAGGATCATCACGAAGTGAAGTTCATGATTGACGCCTTTAACCGGGAAGTGGAGGGCCTCGACGACGTCGAGCTCTGGATCCACACCTGCTGGGGCAACCCCAACATGCAGCGAGTGATGGACGATACCAGCTACGCCAACTCCATCGAAATCTACCTCGAGCGTTGCCGCGGCGACGTCTGGACCCTCGAAATGAAGGACCGCAATCAGAAAGACCTCGAACTGTTCGAGCCCTTCAAAAACGATCTCAAAAAGAAGATCTGCGTCGGCGCCGTCAGCCACCGCTCCCTGCAAGCCGACCGACCCGAAGACGTAGCCGGCGAAATCCGCAAGGCGCTCAAATACATCCCCGCCGAAAAGCTGATCGTCTCGAGCGACTGCGGCTTCGGCCGCCAAGGCTGCAACCGGGAGATCGCTTTCTACAAGGCGAGCGCAATCGCGCAAGGATGCAATATTGTGCGGCGCGAACTGGGATTGCCTGTTACCGAGGTGCCGGCGGCCGATCCCAAGCTGCAGCTGGATGTGGTGCCGGGGCGGAAGAGGTAGGGGTTACCGCTCCATTAGCGGAATCGTAGTGAACCCACCACCTGGCGAAAAACGAAATCCCAGGACGGACAACGAGACGAGAACATCCTCGAATTGCAATGTCCCGCGCTTTCCCGCCGTTTCAGGATAGCGTTCAGAAACGACAAAAACCTGTTTGGTGCCTGCTGCGAGATTCAAAGGAACCGTCCGCAGCAACACACCAGCTTCATCTCGAATCTGCATCGTGATGGCCAGTGAAGAAAACTCAGACGGATTCAAAATGGCTACGCCGGTGACGTAGCCAGCAACATTATCAAACGGAAGTAGACTGTTGAACTCGACACCATTCCCGCCGATCACCGTTGCCTCGAAGTCAGGTCGCCCTGTAATCCGCTGGCGGAAAATCGCCATGATTCCTACCTCGTCCGTCCCAAGAGTATCGAGCACCGCTGATCCACTGCGAAGAGTGCTGGAGGTTCCTGGCGTAGACAAAGTAACGGTTCCATTCGCCGGTATGGTGCCTGTGTACGTGCTGGCGGCAGGTCTACCATTCACGTCGAACACGAGCGGACGTCCATCGTCACCACGAAAGACGAGCTTATACTTACTCTCAACTGAGTCCAGGTTGGCCAACACAATCTCGGTTGACCACGTTCCGCCGTCGACGACATGAGCAATCGTGTCGTAGGGCCAACCTGCGGGCAATTGCTTTGGCTCTTTTGGCGCAGCCCATGCGACCATAGTGCAAACCAAGAATAGAACCGTCGATTTCATTGGCTCCCTCTTTCATGGAAAGATTGGCCGAATATGGTTCGAAGTTCAAAAGCCAATTTTTCCGATAATGTTTACGTGAGAGTAGCACAGCGGCGGACGATGTATTGGAACCACAGGGGAGATAGGACCCACAGATGTTGGAATTGTAACGGGAAATGGAAATCATTTGGAACTAATATGCCCCATTGCCGCCCTCTTTAGCACGGCGAACGTCTCACTCTGCCGCTTGCGTGCGAAGTCCATCGCATTGGCCGTGGAGGTTCGAGCCGCCGGAGTGTCCTTGTGCACGGCCAGCATCGCGTCGCTCACCTTTTCGAGCGGCACCGCGTCCTGATCGAACAACCACTGCTGCAATCCCAAATCGCGCATCATCCATTGCTTCAATCCCGCCTGCGCGAAATACGGATGCAGCGAGGGCGTCCCCGCCGCCAACCCCAAAATCACGCTATGCATCTCGGCGCTCACGACCATGCGCGAATTTGCGTAGACATGCTGCGCCTCGGCAGGCATCCAATATTTTTCGCTGCAACGCACGAGCGGTTTCACGTCGCCAGGCAACTGGTCGTACACCATCTGTTTGGTGTCTTTGAGCAGGCGCTCAACCTCTGGGACAATGGCTACCGGTTCCTTCGTTGCCCGCACATAGCGGACAATCAACTCGCGGGTTTGCTCGGCGTGGTGCTGCTCGCGGCCATCGTTGCGGAAGCGGTTCACGTCCAGCCTTGCGATGAAGGAGAGAAACTTTCCCGGCTCCAGCTTATGTTCGCGCAGGAACGCCTCGCCGAGTGTCTTCGCTTCCGGGCGCTTGTGGAGATCGAAGCCGAATGTCGTGTCTGGCGCGAAAGCCATCTCCCGCGTCGAGACGCCCTTCGATTGGATCAGTTTGAGCGATTCGGAATCGCGCGTGTAAATGAACGCCGCCTGGTTGAGGACTTCCTTGTATAGGTATTCGGCATGAGGTTCGAGCTTGTCGAAGGAATGCGCATAGACGCCGAATGGAATGCCCATCTGCTTCGCTTTGAGAAAGGCTAGCAGACGCGGGATGTAACGGTCGTACTCGAGCCCGTAGTAGCCATAGGAGAGCGTCATGCCCGAACCAAGCACGAGGGCATCGGCGCCGCGGAAGGCCTCCTCGGTTTGCGGCGATAGAGGCACGCCCGCTTTGAACTCGAAGGGGATGATGTCCAGATCCGGGTAGAAACCCCGGTAGTAGTCGCCGAGTTCCTTCGGATAGCTGGCTATTAGGAGTGTGATCTTCGCTTCGGGAAAGTATTGGTCGCGGAGGCGGAAGAAACCCAGGGGAATGGCCACGTCGCCGATGTTGTAGAGGTTCCAGCCGCCGATGAAGAGGATGTGCGGGCGGCGCCGCGGCTGTGCCAGCAGTGGCGCGGCGAGTGAAGGCAGGAACACCCTGCGGGTGATCGGCATGAGGGCATCATAGCGCGAGGACCTTGGTGCGAGTAGAATCTAATGTCGTATGCGGAAACTAGCGTTATTTGCGATGGCGGCCTCCCTGTTGTGCGCCGCCGACAAGCCTGAAAAAGGCTTCAAGAGCCTCTTCAATGGCAAAGATTTCGATGGCTGGACCAAGGCCAAGGAGAACGAAGGCACGTTCTCGATCAAGGACGGCGCCATCGTCGCCAATGGCCCCAAGTGCCACCTCTACTACACCGGCAAGGTCGGCAATCACAACTTCACCAACTTCGAGCTGAAGGTCGACGTCATGACCGAGCCCAATTCCAACGGCGGCATCTACTTTGCCACCCAATACCAGGAGACCAATTGGCCCGACAAAGGCTTCGAGGTTCAGGTCAACAACACCTATGAGCGAGACTTTCGGAAGACCGGCGGGTTGTACATGGTGCAGGACAACAAGGATAAGGTCGCCGAGGACAAGAAGTGGTTCACCGAGCACATCATCGTGAAGGATAAGAACGTGCAGGTTTTCGTCGACGGCAAGAAGGTTGTCGATTGGACGCAACCCGATGGGTGGGCTGGGCCGCCGAACATGAAGGGGCGCGTACTGGCGCCGGGCACTTTCGCCTTACAGGGCCACGATCCAGGGTCCACTGTTCATTACAAGAATATTCGTGTAAAGATGTTGAAGTAAGCACAGCCCAGTGTTGTGCTGACAAAGAAACGGCGGCCCATGTGGGGGACCGCCGTTTCGCTTTTTAAGGGACGTACTGTCTGGCGATTCGGGATTGCGTGCCCCAGTTACGCCATGTCGAACTTCTCGGGATGGATCAGACCGTCGGAGGTGACGAGTACGGGCCGTCCCAGGATCTCTTCCAGCTCTTCGAGGTAATGGTTTTCGGCGGATTTGATGACGTTGGCAACATCGGGGTGCACGCGCAGTAGCACCTCTTTGCCTTCGAGTGTTGAGGCGATCTTGTAGGCCTCGGTGATGATCTCGCTCATCACCGTACCCGAGCTCTTGATGTAGCCTGAGCCCTCGCACGTGGTGCAAGGCTGGCAGAGGGCGCGTTCAAGCGACTGCTTCACACGGCGCCGCGTGATGGCAACGAGTCCAAAATCGTTGAACTGAAGAATTTTGTACGGAGCGCGGTCGGTGCGCATGGCTTCTTCGAGCGCTTGCATCACCTTCTGGCGGTTGCGCCGCTCATCCATGTCGATGAAGTCGACGACAATGATGCCGCCCAGATCGCGCAGGCGAATCTGGCGGGCGATCTCCTTCACGGCCTCGGTATTGGTCTTGACGATCGTGTCTTCCAGGCGGTTGGACTTGCCCACATACTTGCCCGTGTTCACGTCGATAGCCACCAGTGCTTCGGTCTGATTGATGACGATGTAGCCGCCCGACTTAAGCCAGACCTTGGGACGCAACGCTTTGTCGAGTTCGTCGGTGATCTTGAAAGCGTCGAAGATGGGGATGGGGCGCGTGTACAGTTTCACGCGGCTGACCATCGCCGGTTGAAAACGTTCGAGGAAGGCAAGAATCGATTCGAACGTCTCTTCGTTGTCGACCCAAACGGCCTTGAAGTTGTCGCTCACCTGATCGCGCAGCGTGCGCTGAACCAGTTCCAGATCGTGGTGCAGCAGCGCGGGTGCGGGACGCTTCTCGGCTTTCTTGCGGATATCCAGCCACAGGTTGTGGAGGAAGCTCATGTCGGCAGCGATCTCGGATTCAGGTTTGCCTTCGCCGGCGGTGCGGACGATGAAGCCGCCGGTCATGCCCTGCGAATGGGCCGACAGGATGCGCTTCAGCCGGATGCGTTCGTCGTCGGTGCCGACCTTGCGCGAGACGCCGTTGTGGTCGAGCGTGGGCATGAAGACGACGTAGCGGCCCGGTATGGCCACGTGCGACGTGATGCGCGCACCCTTCTGGCCAAGGGGCTCCTTGGCGATCTGGACGATGATCTCCTGGCCTTCCTTGAGCAGGTCCGTGATGAGTGGCATCGGCGGACGCTCGCGTTCGGGACGGTCGCCCCGGTCGCGGCGGTCTCTGCGGTCGCCTCTGTCACCACCGTCTTCGCGGCGGCCTTCACGATCGCCACGAGGCTCGCGTTGTTCAAACACGCGTGCTTCCGGCGCTCCCTCGACGATGGGGTCGAGCGAACCTTCGAGATTACGCTCGGGAGGAGGAGCGGGTCCACGCTCAAAACGCTCTCCCGGACGCTCATCGCGGCGGCCGCCACGGCGGCCACGGCGGCGCATGCGGCCACCCGAACGCGGTTGAATGTAGCGGGCCGCAGGCTGGTCGCGCAATTCAGCGGAGCCTTCCACAGGTTCCGCGGCGGCTTCGCCCTCAGCCGATGACTCGATCGCGGCCTCTTCCGCCTCCTCGGCGGCAGCCTGTACCTCGTCGCCGTCGTCGAACGGATCGTGCGTCGGGCGCGCGAATGGCTCGGCGCCGGACTCGTCATCGTCCTCTTCGGCTGAGGCAAGCACCTCTTCGGCGATGTCGCCCGCCGCGGGTTCGAACCGCGAGTCCTCCTCGGAATCGGCCGCGGCTTCCTGTCCGGCGATCTCTTCGGCTTCGTCCTGCGCTTCGCTCAACTCGTCCGGTTCGTCACCATACTCTTCGAGGCGCGCTTCGACGGCGGCTTCAATGGCTTCGGTGACCTCGTCCTCGCTCATCGGTGCAGGGGAATCCAACTCATGTTCGGCGACTACTTCCGGATCGAGTGTTGCCGTCGCCGGTTCGTTGTCGTCCTCGTCACCGTCCGCCACGGGACGGCCACGATACTTCGCTAACGACTCGCCCGGCAGCACCAAAGGCTCGTCTTCCACTGCCGCCTCAGTTGAACTTTCAAAGGGCGCATTGGTTTCCGCGGCCGTCTCGGCTGGGCGGGCGAACTTGTTCTCCGGGAAGCCGCGATCATTCGGACCACGGCGGCGGCGACGCGAGCGGCGTCCGCCACGGCGGTCTCCATAATCAGTGCGTTCACCGGAGACAACCGAATCGGCTGTTGCGGGGGCCAGGACGGCACCGTCGCCGCCGGCTTCGAGAGCGGCAGGCGCTGACGCGGCTGGTGCGCCCTCCGAACGCTCTATCCGTTCCGGCCGCCCGAAGCGCCCTCCACGTTCGCCCCGTCCGCCGCGATCACGATCACCGCCGTCGACGCGTTCGGGCCGTTCGGCACGGCCCCGGCGACCGTGATCGTCGCCGCCTACGCGCTCATAGTCCTCGCCGGTTTCTTCGAAGAAATCCGAAACATACAGGAATGCGTCGCGTTCGAGGCCGATATTCACAAACGCGCTCTGCATGCCAGGAAGAACGCGAGTTACACGGCCTTTGTGAATGCTCCCTACAAGGGAATACTCATTGGAGCGCTGGAAAAATACTTCAACAAGCTGGCCATCCTCGAGCAGTGCCAGTTTGGTTTCGTGGCGATTGGTGGAAATCACCAACTCTTTGGTCATCAGGAATCTCCGTTCGGAGAGCGGAGCGAAGAAGGAGCAAGGGCGGGAACAGGGAGTGAAAACCTGGGGGCCCGGTAACGACAACAGCACCGGACGTCAACCTGCCGGACCGGCCGGCCAGAATACGCGCGAGCGAGGGCGCGCAGGTGGAACCACAACTCAAGTTAAGACCGGGCGGGTTCGCAAGACCCGGCCTTTCATCCTGTTTCCGGATAGCCGCCCACGGCATCGATATTTGCCCTAGCCTTCGTGCAGCCACTTCCATCTAATTCACAAATCGCCGGAGCCGGACATTGTTCACGAGCCCCAGCATCAAAAAGGTCGACAACATATTGGAGCCGCCGGAAGACATTAGGGGGAGCGGAATGCCGGTAACCGGCATCAGCCCCACCACCATCCCGACGTTCACCAACAGATGAAACAACAACAAAGCCGCGACTCCCATGCAGATGTACATGCCGGCCCGGTCGGGCGCGGTCTGTGCATTCTGGACAATCTGCATCAAGAGCCAGAAATACAAAATCAAGACAACAACAACTCCAACAAAACCGTGCTCTTCACCAAACGTGGCGAAGACGAAATCCGTATGCGGGACCGGAAGAAACCGCAACTGGGTTTGAGACCCTTGCGTCACTCCGCGTCCCCACATTCCTCCCGACCCAATCGCAATTTTCGATTGGACCACTTGGTAGCCGGATCCACGTGGATCCAACTCCGGGTTCAAAAAACTCTCGATCCTTGCGCGCTGGTAATCCTCGAGAACATGGTGGAAGGAGATCCAGGAGATTCCCACCAGGAGAATGACCGATATCACGATGTAGCGCGCCCGAAGCCCCGCCAAAAATACACCAACGGCGAGCACCGGCAAATACGTCAGAGCTGTTCCGAGATCCGGCTCGCGCTTGACGAGCAGCCAAGGAACTGCCACTAACGCACCTAATTTCAATAATTCACGGACCTCCAGGGTGTCACGCCGGAGCTCCGTTAGAAATCTGGCTACCAGTAATATTATCATCAGTTTGGCGAACTCGGATACCTGCAGCAACAAGCCTGGCAACTGAATCCAGCGGCGCGCGCCCGCGATCGTTTTTCCAAACAGCAGCACGGCGACCAACAGAATCACCGCCGTGATGTACATGATGGGGATCTGGCCAAGCAGCGTATGGTAGTCGATCGAGGCGATGAACCACATCAGCACGAGGCCGAAAGCGACATAGAGCACCTGCTTCCACCATGCGTTGGCCCAGATCGGGATATCATGCGTTGCCGAATAAATCTGCATGATGCCGATCGAACAGATCGTGAGCGCTATGGCCAGCAGGCCCCAGTCGAGGTCGCGAAACGAGCGGTAGGAAGACATGGAGGAGGTGCGCGTTCTGGAGCGGGGAGGAACTCCTGCCAACCATTATGTCCGAAGCTGCAAGCGCGTCAATCTACTATGCGCAGGCCGAGGTGTTCCGCGAACGCGTCAAAATCGCGGTCATCGTGCGCAGAGTGTCCCGCATCAGCTTGTCGTCAATGACAATGTTCGTTCGCATGATGAGTTTCGATTCTGAAGTCTATACACATCATGACCCGTCGTGCGCGCTTCTATCCATCCCCCCGCAATGCTTCCACCGGGTCGGTCCGCGAGGCGCGACATGCCGGAAAGAGGCAGGCAGAGAGGACAACAGCGAGCAGCAGGGCGGCCGCGCCGGCATAGGTGGCCGCATCGAGAGGACTCGTACTGTGGAGCATGGCGCCCAAGGCTCGGGAGGCTGCCGCTGAGAGCGCGAGGCCGAGCGCCAGCCCTGCCGCGGCCCGTGCGAGTCCCTGCTTGAGCACAAGCGTCAACAGGCCCACGCCGCTGGCGCCGATGGCCAAGCGAATGCCGAATTCGCGCCGGCGCTGGGTGGTCAGATAAGAAACCACACCATACAGACCCACGCTTGCGAGTAGCAAGGCCAACGTCGCGAAGGCGCCCAATAGAAGGGTATTGATCCTCGGCGCCAGCAACGTTCGTTCCAGCACGCCCGTCATGGGCAACACCTCGTATAGCGGCTGCTCGGGGTCGACTTCGCGAATCGCGCTGCGCACGGCCGTCGCGAAAGAGCCCGGATCGCCCGCGGTCCGCACGACCATCGCCATGCGGTCCTGTGTCCGCTGCTGATACGGCCAATACACCTGCGGGCGCGGATCGCGGTCGAGCCCTTCATGGCGAAGATGACCCACGACGCCTACCACCTCGACCCACGGCAGGCCGGGAAAGTCGATGCGGAACCGCTTGCCGAGCGGATCGGCGCGGCCGAAGACCTCCCGCGCGAGCCGTTCGTCAATGATACCGACGGAAGGCCGACCGCTGGAATCCGTTTCCCGAAACGTTCGGCCCGCGAGCAGAGGGACACCGAGCGCCTGGAAGTAGCCGCCATTGATCGAACGCCAATCC
>Ga0075421_100004058_pt1 | contig 17645 bp, 14 predicted proteins | sample SoiMetdeltSBSDD5_FD_75292 | JGI IMG/M metagenome (GOLD analysis project Ga0075421, IMG submission 75292) | Bulk soil microbial communities from a Populus tree surrounding site in Tennessee, USA - Soil MetaG P. deltoides SBSDD5 | ecosystem: Environmental > Terrestrial > Soil > Tree plantation...
CACCGACCTGCAATGGGTCAAGATGGGTAATCGTAAAGGTTACGGTCGAGAAATTGATGTGCGCTGCCGAGAATAGAATCGCGCTGACCACCGCAGCCGACGGGATTTCCCATCGAGCTATCTGCACCGTGCCTGTCCATGCGCTGCGCAGCCACCGGTACAGCACGCCGCGAAACCAGAATTCCTCGGTCAGCCCTACCACGATCCACTCGAAGGCCAGCCACCCGATCACATTAGGAGTGCTTAACTGAAAGCCGAAACCGGGTATCTGCTTGGGCAGCAGATACGTCACCGCGACGAATATCACCATCGCTGCTGACCAGATGAAGATCACGGGGAGTATCAGCCGCATCGACTGCCGCGCGTTGGCGAACGTTAGCCCGCTCCACTGATGCCACTGTTTCCCGCAAATCAGCATTACCGCACCGACCGTCAACAGCAGCATCCAGAGGTGATTCCCCGTCATGCCGATCCATGAATGTTCTGCGAGCAGCGCGGAATCTGCGCCAAGCCATGCCGTCAAATCGCCCCACAGCCACACGAAGCCTCTATCCCACAGGATGTAGTAGAAGGCCAATGCCACCAGCAGCACCCCGATCTTCTTCAGGTTCGGCAGCACAATCTGGAAGGGCAGTACCCGCACGGAGGCTTGGGTGGTCGTAGTCAAGGAGTTGTCCATGCAAACTATCCCGGCACGAAGGCGACTATTCTACGTGATCACGCCGCACGCGGAAAGTGAGAGATTCCCCCATATGTCGGCGGTAGACATAAAGGATGGCAGTCACGCGCTTCTGGATAAGTGGCGACCCTACTTGCTGTCTAGCCCACATTGGTGCAAACTAAAGCCGCTTCAAATCCACGTATCGGTAAGGGCTTTGCTACCCGCCAGTTGAGGGGAATTTTTCATGTCTGACGATAATCCATCGAGTACGGCAACAGGCGAGCTGGATGGGCAGACGCTCGGCCAGTACCAAATTGAGCGGCAGGTGGGGCAGGGCGGCATGGCGAGCGTTTATCTCGCCAAACAAGGTTCCATCGGGCGAACGGTGGCGATCAAGGTCATGCCGATGTACTTCATGCATGACCCGAACTTCCTCTCCCGCTTCGAGCGGGAAGTGCAGGTGATTGCCAAGCTCCAGCATCCGCGTATCCTCCCTGTTTACGATTACGGTCAGATCAATGGGCGGCCCTACATTGTGATGGCTTACATGCCCGGCGGAACACTGGCTGATCTCATCGAGAAAGGCCCAATGCCTCTCGATCAGGTCACGCGGCTGGTTGAGCAAATCGCAGAGGGGTTGGACTTCGCCCATCGTGAGGGGGTGATCCACCGCGATTTCAAGCCGTCGAACGTACTGCTTGACCGCGCAGGGAACGCGCATCTCGCTGACTTTGGTATCGCCAAGATCAGTGAGCAAACCGTCGCGCTGACGGGGAGCGGGATCGTCGGCACGCCCGCCTATATGGCCCCGGAGATGGCAAGTGAAGGGATCGTGACTCCGGCGGTTGATATTTATGCACTGGGCGTGACACTCTATCAGATGCTCACAGGGCGCTACCCCTATCATGGGGATACTCCCCTCCGCGTCATGATGGCGCACGCAACCGAACCCGTTCCGGATGTACGACAGGTGCGCGCTGATCTTCCGGCGGGCATCGCTGCCATTGTTCAAAAGGCGATGGCGAAAGACCCCGCGCAGCGTTACCCTGATTCGGCGAGTATGGCGACGGCACTTCGGGCAGTTGCGTCGGGTCAGCCACTACCTGCGGGGACTCCAGTGCCTGCCAGTGACGTGAAGACCGTGCTGGAAAGTGCACCGGCCCAAGCCGTCCGCACTCCGACTCCGCCTCCCGCGACACCAGCGCCATCCTATACCCCACCTCCTGGTGTAGCTCAGACTGGTGGGACACCTTATCCGGGAACACTCCCGAAATCGGAGCAGAAACGCGGTTGCCTCGGCCCGGCGCTGATCGTTGGCGGTATTTTGGCAGTCGCTACGATAGTGTGTGTGGCGTTGGTCGGAGTAGGCGGCATCGCCAGTTTGCTCTCATTCTCGACGACCCCCACGCCGACTCCCCCGGAGGCGACTCCGTTCGTCATTCCAACCGACACCCCGACCGAGATTCCGGCGACCGACGAGGTGTTAGCCGGGAGTCCCCTTGTCGTTTTCAACCAGACCAGTCAAGATGTGTGCTATCTGTACTTCGCAGATTCCGGCATGGCTAACTGGGGTGCGGATGTACTTACTGTCGATAATATGCTTCCCGCAGGGAGCCAAACGACCGTCGATATTCCAGTCGGCGTCTACGATGTCAAAGCTGAGGACTGCGACTACAACACCATCGACTGGACGACCGGGCTGAATATCGATGGTACATCAGCGCTGGACATCACGGGTTACAAAGATGCGCTGGAAATTGAGAACAACAGCAGCGATGATATTTGCGCGCTGTATATCTCTATCCCCGATTCAAGCGAGTGGGGCCGTAGCCTGATCGAGGCGTCTCAGGCTATCCCGGCGGGCAGCACGCGGACGTTCGCCATTCCCGGCGGGAATTATGATCTCCGCACCGAAACGTGCGATGGCCGCAACGCCGAGCGCTACAACGAAAATATTACTGGCACAGTCACCTGGACGATTACCGACTAGTCTCCAGGTCATAACCTTGAAACGGGCGCACTACATATATCTAGTGCGCCCGTTTGTATCCCTCCGAAATACTGCTTTCCCGTATGTAAGGATCACCTTTTACACTCGGACTCTCAAAACATCGGGTAGCTTTCTAACTCTCATTGACTGGCATATTTGATTGCAGCCAGTAAAGCACAAAGTCTCTCAGGTGCTCATCGTCAAATAAACCGCTCAAGCTACGGCTGCCGGATTGATATAGTCGCAGTGTGACATCTCCTTCGACTAGGGAAGTGAGCATTTCCACGCTGTCATCGGCATAATCGCTGCCCTGTTTTGCCATTAGCAATAAAGGGCGATCCCCCAGCCCGTCCTGGACGGCCTGAGCCGTCTCATCAACCACGACATCCAGCCCTGGTTCATGAGCAAGTATTTGCGGGCATGAAGAGTCTGTGCGCCCAACGCATCCTGGCGACAAGGCAAAGACCATCAAGCAGCCAGCGTCCTGAGCGCAGCCATTGATCGCCATATGGCCTCCTAACCCTGCACCACCTAAAATGATTTGGTCTGTTCGGACGTCAGGCTGCGAGCGCAGCCACTCTAGCCATACTACTACATTGCCAATCGCTGCCTCTGCATCTGCGTTGCCGCCTGTCTTGCCAAAACCACGTAGATCAACTGCGAGCACCTGATACTTCGCTCGGTTAAGTTCCTCGACTAAAGGCGACCAGTTTTCGCGGGTTGTAGCGGCATCGTGCATCAGTAAAACAGCCGGTGCACCTTTCTCAGGGACTAAATCGGTTGGCACAGCGTAGTAATCACCAAATAATACTAGATCGTCTTGGGCATGTACCTGAACCAATTTTGGCTCGACCGCCTTATCGACCTCTGCCTGCGGAGCAGTACATGCCACGAGCAGTAGAACATGGAATGCTATGAGTGTCACCTCCAAGAATCGTCTCACGTTGTAATCCCTCTTTGGTCGGCCCAAATAAAAAGGTCGGGTCAGGTGGACAGAGTACTTGAAATGTCAGAATTGGGCAATCTTGTTTGATTCTCACGCTGCTGACTAGAAAATGAGCATCAAATGAACTGTACTGTGCTCCGATGATCTGCTATCGTTGTCGTACGTGAGCGCTCGATGTTCACACTCCATTTGAAACTGGACATGATTTAGCACGTAGAAGTATCCGCGCCATTGTGGAATACTTGGCACTGATCATCGTGCACCACTTACTCTGAGGAGAACATCGATGTTGCGAAATGTACTGAAATGGATCGGGATCGTTCTGGGCGGCTTAATCGCTCTGATCCTGATCGCCGCTTTGACGTTGTACTTTCTAGGGAACGGCAAGATCAAACGTAAGGTGCAGGTTGCGGACGAAGGCTTCAAGGTATCCGAGTCAGCTTCCGTCGATCATGGACGCATTCTCGTTCAGACCAACGGCTGTACGCAGTGTCATGGCCCAGATGCAGGCGGCACAGCGTTTATCGATAACGAGCCGCCATTCGGCTATCTTCCTGCGCCGAACCTCACGGCAGGGGAGGGCGGTGTGGCAGCGACGTTCAGCGATGGCGACTTCGAGCGCGCGATCCGTCACGGAGTAACGCCGGAAGGTCGCCGTCTGATCATCATGCCATCCCACCTGTTTAGCGGAATGGCCGATTCAGATTTGAGCGATATTGTTGCCTATCTGCGTTCTGTCAAAGTCGATCATGATTGGGGCGAATTGAAGCTGATGCCCGTAGCTTCAATTCTGTTCGGGGCGGGAGTCGTACCGGAAAATCAGATTTTCCCGTATCAGCAGATTGAGCATGATCGTGCTCATATTGCCGAGCCGCCAACGGAACCGTTAGCGCTGGGGGAATACAAGAGCCGGATTTGCACGACATGTCATGGCGAGAAGCTGAACGGCGGGCCGCTTGATTTCGACCCGACGGTCAATGCCGCTAACCTGACGCCTGATACCAACACCGGGCTTGGGAACTGGACAGAAGAAGATTTCGACAAGGCGATGCGCGAGGGCATTTCACCCAATGGCAGCGCCATTGATCCTGATAAGATGCCCTGGCCCACGTTCGCGCAGTTCACCGATGAAGAATTACACGCGGTCTGGGTCTATCTCCAGAGCCTCCCGCCGACCCCGAAGGGCGGCACAGGAGCCGCACCGTAGCGCACGTTAATAACTGAAACCCAAATACGATTTGATCCCCACGTAGGGGCGAGAGACCGCGATGTACTCATTCCCACTCGCCCCTACATCGATAGCAAGATGGATTACTCTGCGAGGATTAGTCTACCTCGTAGTCGTAGCTGTGAGGCATATAATCCCGTGCTTCCGTTCCCAGCCGATTGCTCTGGCGTTCCTTTGCCAATTCCTCGGCGGTAAACGGATCGATATTCGGATCGAACCGCTCCCAACCCGTCGCGCGCCACTGTGAAACGCGGCTTTCCAGGTCTACGGGGCCATGACGGTGCATGATTTCGACTGCCTTATCAATCATATCGTCGTGTACAGTCGTCGTAACCAGCCCGCCGCCGCGCCGGACGGCTTCGGCATACATGCCAGCTTCTTCTTCCGGCACGCCGAGTCCCGTAAGTGCGCCCACCAGCCCGCCAGTGATGGCTCCAGCCGCCGCGCCAACGGCTGTTCCGCCGAGCGCTGATGCTATTGGCCCCGCCGCGAGGATTGGCCCCACGCCCGGAATTACCAACGCCCCAAGACCGATCAGCAATCCGGTCAGCCCGCCAACAACAGCCCCGAAACCTGCGCCTTCACCCACTTTGATATGATCGTCGGTGAGTGTGCCTTCAACCTTCTCGCCCCGCGATCCCGGATCATGGAGGGCAAAGCCGATATTGGAGCGATCTACACCTGCTTGTACTAGGTCTTCTACAACATCCTCTGCGATGCCAATATCGTCATACACTGCGATGATCGTTCGTCTCATCAGTTGGTCTCCTATGATTTTGATTGTCGAAGAGGTGCTCCGGTAAATGTGTAAGCGCCCGTCTCTGATTGTGCGGGGCATGCATTAGAATGGGATTAGTTATGGGCAGGAGTCTGTATACCGCCCAGCGCGCACTTGATGTAAAATACCTGTATCGGAGCAAAAATTCTCGAAAGATTGTTGAATCTAAATATCATATTGGTTTGTGTCACTGGCGGATCGGCTGGTATCCGCTTCTGGCATAGAGGTTCTCGATGAAACAAGAAGGCTATCTCATCATCACCGATATTAGTGGCTACACGGGATTTCTCACGCGGGCCGAATTGGAGCACGCGCACGATGTCCTCGACAGCCTGTTCAAGACCCTGCTCTCGAACATCAATCCGCCCCTAATGGTCTCCAAGTTAGAAGGTGACGCGATCTTCGCCTTCTCACCCGATGGCAGCTTCATTCAGGGGCAGACGCTGCTCGAAGCCATCGAGAACCTGTACTATGCCTTCGCCTCGGCGCTCGAAACCATGCGGATCAACACAACCTGCACCTGCAACGCCTGCAAGCTGATCCCCACGCTTGATCTCAAGTTTGCGATCCATTACGGTGAGTTCATGCGGGCGATGGTCGGTAGCGGCGAAGAACTTTCCGGCCCCGATGTGATCCTGGTGCACCGCCTCTTGAAGAACACTGTCATCGAGGAAACCGGTATCAAGGCGTATGCCTTCTTCACGCAGGCCGCCGTCGATCACATGGACCTCGGCGAAATTACTGAGAGTATGATCAAACACACCGAGAATTACGAGCACATTGGCGATGTTCCCGGTTACGTCCACGATCTCAAGCCCGTTTACAAGACTCTTAAGGAGCGGCGTCGAATCACAATCCAAGCCGAAGATGCCTGGTTCACCATCAGCGCCGAACTGTCCGCGCCGCCCGTGCTAGTCTGGGATTATCTGAACGTGCCGCATTTGCGCGCGGCGTGGCTTCAAGTCGAAGGGGTATCGGTTACGGATCGCAAGAAGGGCCGTGTGGATATAGGCTCCGTGCAGCACTGCGCGCACGGCAATCATAGATCAACGCCATTCACGATCCTCGACTGGCGGCCCTTCGAGTACGTCACGCAGGAAATGCCGACGCCCTACCTCGGCGGTACATTGCAGATGATGACTCGACTAACTCCTACCGAGGAAGGCTCGCATATTGAGATTACATGGTCAAACCCCACCGGGAAGTCCGGCCTGCATACTACTCTTATCCGGTTAGGCCACGCACCCCTGCGGGGCATGATGATCGGAATGATGGAGAAGTGTGCGGGCGTGATGGGTCAAATGCTGGTCGAAGATGAGCAGTCGGGCAAGATCATCTGCGAGCTACCCACCGCGACCCTCGCTGCTACAGCGTAATCGCAATCCGCCAACTATGGGCCGATTCGATTCAACGGGTCGGCCTTGATTCTTCCTTTACGGAAGCCATCGCGCATTGACCCCATTCTCCGCCACCAACTCGGATTTACCCGTTTCCACATTGTAAATCATAATCTGGGTAGCGCTTGACGGATAGGCTTCCGTCAGCCGAACCAGCAGCCGATCTCCTGTAGGGTTCCACTGCAAGTCCATGAAGCCGAAGGTATCGCAGCATGAAATTTCCTGCATCTCTCTGGCTTCCATATCGAACACGACGAGCTTGACATCGCCCGTTATCTTGACTCGATCATGCCATGCCTCAAAAGCGATCCAACGCCCATTCGGAGACCACACAACATTAGCAATTTCGCGCGATGTTTCCAGCAGCAGAGTTGACTCTGCCTTGTCAAGAGATTGCAGCCATAATTGGTAAACATCGTTGTTATCTTCGTCTCCGATACCCGGATACGCGATGGACAGCCCATCCGGGGAGAACGCCCCCATCTCATCAGAACTAGATGGAAGCGTATTCTCTTCACCCGTCCCAAGCCGAACCACCCTAACCAGCTTCTCATTTAGATCGTAAAAGGCTATTTTGTCACCGGATGGACTCCACAAGGGATTAATGCCTAAAATCTGATTATCTTCAAAGAGCGGAGCCGTTTGTTTGGTTTCGAAGTCATATAGCCACACCCGGCTTGATCCCGGTAACCCACTGGCATCAATCTCATAGCGTTCGTAGGCTAACAATCGCTGATCGGGCGACCATACCGGATCATAGCAGCCTGCTGGCATACAGTTGATCAGCAGTCGAGCATTCTCTCCATTGGCGTCTATTAGCCAAATATCGGTCAATCCTGCTGCATTGATGACGGATAGTGCGATCTGAGTTCCATCTACGCTTGGCGCGAAATCCTCAACTCCTGATTTTGTTGAATACAAAAGGGAGGCTGAATCAGTCTTTTGAGACCAAGCCCACAGACTTTTCGGCTGTGTATCGGCGGGTGATAAATAGAGTACGCCAGGCGCACGTGTATGGAATTTCCAAACGAAATCCGATTTCGTCTGCCGTCCTGCAAGGCTGCGCGCTCCTTTCGCCAGAGTAATCTGATAATCCCGATCAGGAAGTAAAGGCTGTGGCGGATCGAAGGTAAGCCTGCTGCCTTCCCAGGCGAAGGAACCTGCCACTTCGGGGGAAATACGAAAGTGAGTCTGCACGCTGGCTGCGTCCATCGGCTCACTGAATGTAATTCGGATTGATTCAGTACTAGGAAGCTCTGTCGCAGGATCAGGTTCTACGGACTTTACTCGGATACCACTCGCCTCATCGACGGCAATCAGGCCGCCAATCGCAAGCACCAGTGCCGTGATAATCAACAGCACTAGCCGATCAAACGAATGAAGTCTTGCGATTGAGTGAGGCAAGTGTGTGATAACTATTGTGGAATGAAAGGTGGCTGCTACCCGCCCGTACTGGGCACACCTCTATCGTCGTCATCCTCTTCCAACGCACTCAGCGCATCGGTGATCTCATCCGCCATCCAGCGCTTGCGTGCTCGCTTGCTCAGGATCGCCCGCCCTGCGCTATTGACCGCCTCGCTGAATTCGCCCGCACTTTGATAGCGATCATGGGCGTTCTTCGCCATCGCCTTCATAATCACTTCTTCGATCCCGCCTGGGGCATCTGGCAGCACGACCGTGATTTGAGGCACAGGCTCCATCACCTGCTTCATCATGAGCTTGGTAGGATTTGGATCGTTGTAAGGCTTTTTCGCAACGAGGAGTTCGTACAGCGTGACGCCGAGTGCGTATACATCGGTCGCCGGGGTGATCGGTTGATCGCCATGAACCTGTTCCGGGGCCATGTAAGCAGGTGTTCCCGCCAGCCACTGCCCCGTCGATCCGCCCCCGCCGGACATGATCTTGACGATGCCGAAATCGGCTAGAAACACGTCGCCTGCGGTGTCCAGAAGCGCGTTCTCCGGTTTCACATCGCGATGCACCACGCCGCGCCGGTGCGCCTCGTCGAGTGCCGCCGCCATCCGCTCAATAATTCTGGCAGCGTCCGAGAGTGCCACCGGCCCATAGTCTTCGATCCGCTCTTTCACCGATCCGCCCTTCAAGTAGCGCATCACAAGATAGGGCTGTTCGTTGTAATAACCGAAATCGTACACGGGCACAATGAAAGGATGTTCCAGCGCGGCGATCACCTCGGCCTCAGTCTCAAACCGCATACGGAATTCTGGGTCAAGGGTCATTCCGGCGCTCATCACTTTGATCGCCACCTGTCGCTTCATATAAGGGTCACGTGCCAGATAAACGTGCGCCATGCCGCCGCTGCCCAGCTTTTCGACTACTTCGTATCGCCCGATGGAAAACGACATTGTGTGCTCCCGAATATCACAACACAGTGGCAAGCCAACCGGAGGAGTCCAGCCGAACTCCCCACCCGCCAGAGTCTCCCCTAAATTTGTCGAATGTGCAATTCTAAATGGGTTTGTTATAACTTCGATACGCCAATCCGCCTGCGCTGACTAGCGCGTGATTCCAAAAATTCCATATAATTCATTGCACGGGCTGGCAAATCCTTTATTCTGCCGACCGTGCAATCTTTTTCGCGACAACCGTACAATTGAGGAGAGGTTTACATGAGTATTTTTAGCCAAGAGTCAAAAGGCCGGATCGCGCTGGTGGTCGCCGTAATGGCCCTCGTCGCGCTGGCCTGTGTGTGCGGTGGAACTCCGGCAGTAGTTCCGACCGTGGCCGTGCCGACAGTTGCTGTGCCGACGGTCGCTCTGCCGACTACGGCTCCGATCACCAGCGAAGCCACGACTGAGACGACAGGCAGCATAAGCCTCAAAGTGGTCAATCAGACAACCTCTGATATTTGCTACCTTTACATCACCGATAGTGGGTCAGACGATTGGGGGCCGGAACAGCTGGGCACGGATCAAACGATTGCGGCGAGCAGTGATTTCACCATTACTGATATTCCGCCCGGCACTTACGATCTGGAAACGGAAGATTGCGACCACAACGTGATCTCATGGAACTATAATGTTGATCTCAGTGAAGACAATACGCTTACCGTCTCCGGCTCCCCTGATCAGCTTGCGGTCGAGAACACCAGCAGCAAGCAGTTATGCGGCCTGTACATCTCGCCGCCAACTGAAGAGAATTGGGGGCGCAGCCATCTCAACCCGGAGCACCCCATCGATCCCGGCACGACCCGCACGTTCGCGATAACTTCCGGCACGTGGGATCTCCGCGTAGAAACATGCGATGGTACATCCATTGATCGGACTGGGCAGGAATTCACAGGAGGGACGTTCACCTGGACGATTAGCGACTAAGTTCGGTTTCCAAAACGCTTCTGGAGGGCTGTCGTTGTGGCAGCCCTTTTGTGTTTGTGGGCCATGCGCTATCAGCCATCGGCTATCGGCCATTCGCCACCTGCTGCGGCCTTCCAGTATTCGTAGGTATTGACAATCTGAGCCTGTACAAGTGCCGCGCCCTGTGACGCATCACCCGCCTGAGCCGCCTCATGCAGCGCCCGCCAGAACTCATGCGCGGCTGCCCTCTGATGCGGATCGTAGTAATAGTGACGCGCCAACCGCCGATAGAAATCGGCAAAGCTGTTGTAGATGAGGGCATAGACGAGGTTCTCGCTAAGCTCGATCAGGGTATGATGCATCTGCCACATCGCATGGACGGTGGGCCCCATCTGATCGTCTAACTCGCGGAATGAATCAGTGAGATCGGCTACGCCCTGCGCGTGGTTCGTGATTGCCCGTATCGTGTAATCCGGGGCGAGCACCGCCCACATCTCCATGACATCGGGCACGAATGTTCCGAACAGCCGCGCATCGACTGTCAGCATCCCTGTGAGAATGCTCAACGTGCCGCCCTGCTTCAGATTGACTACCTTAGTGGATTTCCCATGCTGAATTTCCAGCCACCCGTCGCGGCGCAAGCGCTGCAACGCTTCTCGCAGAGCAGGCCGCGCTACTCCGAACGTTTTACAGAGGATGCGCTCACCGGGCAGTTCGCTACCCGGCGGGTACTTCCCGTCGAGTATCCCCTCGATTAACAGCCGCTCGGCGTGGTCGGCAACCTGCACTCTCTTGGCGGGTGGCATCCTCATCCTTGTCTGGTGAATCGTGCTCGCCTTAGATTGTATGGTTGCAAGTGTCAGCGTCAAGGAAATGCGGGAATCAAAACCGCGAAGGGATATTGGGGGTTCCCTTCGCGGTGACTAGTTGAGGCGCACGTCGGGCCATTTCAGTAGGCGCGAGTAGGTGGGAGGAGGGTGGTTTGTCCGACGACCCGCGTGCTTCCTCTAACGAACGATAACTCCCCGTGTCTGATAGATGATAGGCTTGTTGGGGAGCAACAACACCACCATCTTATGCGAGGATGATTCTGTTGTGGGTAAATTTAGGTAAATAATTTTCACCGCATCACACGCGCTGCTTTTCTGCCCTATTTCAAGTAAGGCGAATACGACCTTCGGGTTGATTCGCGCTCTCTCATTCGCTATAATAACCCGCGCTGGAGCGATGGCCGAGTGGTTGAAGGCAACGGTCTTGAAAACCGTAGTAGGGTTTATCTCTACCGGGGGTTCGAATCCCTCTCGCTCCGCTCCCCATAAAGGGAACCACGGGGAGGTGCCAGAGTGGACGATTGGGGCCGCCTGCTAAGCGGTTACCGGCCTAAAAGTCGGTCGCAGGTTCGAATCCTGTCCTCCCCGCCACCTGAAAATACGCCCGGTGAAGCTCGCCGGGCGTTTTGATTCCCCTGAGATTCCTCAATTCATCGCAACAAATTGAACAAAAATCGTCAGCGCAACGTCTAATTCTACAGAGATGCAGACGCATGCTTTGATTCAGGCTGCATCACTCACGTTGAGAGGAATGATCTCGCTGTTCGGCGAGGAGGAACTTGGAATGAAATTGCTTCGCTCCCTATCAATTATTATCGGCATGATGCTGGCGTTGTTCATGATTGTTCGGCAGCCCGCCCATGCGACCGATTCTCAGTGGCGGGCGCGCTACTGGAATAACGTCTCGATGTATGGAACGCCTGTGGTAGATCGGCTGGAAAACTCGGTTGACTACGATTGGGGCGTGGGCAGCCCCGCCAGCAGGGTCAGCGCCGATAGCTTCTCCGCGCGCTGGACTCGGTTTGTAAATTTCGCGCAAGGTAAGTATCGCTTCACCGCCACCAGCGACGACGGCATACGCGTCTACGTCGATGGTATCAGAATCATTGATATGTGGATGGATCAGGCCCCGACGACTAGAACCTACGATATGACACTCACCGGGGGCGATCACAAAATCCGTGTCGATTACTATGAGAACGGTGGGGGTGCAGTCGCAAAATTCTCGTGGGCGTCGTTGAGCGGCAGCCCCGGTTCAGGGTGGAGTGCAAGTTACTACAACAATACCGGGTTATCCGGTTCGCCCGTAGTCCAGCGCAATGATGCGAATATCAACTTTGACTGGGGCACAGGCAGCCCCGCGAACGGCGTCAGCGCTGATAACTTTTCCGCGCGCTGGACTCGCGCCGTGACCTTCGATGCCGCCACGTACCGCTTCATCGCCACCAGCGACGACGGCATGCGGGTCTATCTCAACAATGTCCTGATTATTGATATGTGGTACGACCATGCGCCACTGAGCGTGACGAAGGACATCGCAATCGGGGCAGGCAGTCAGAATCTCACAGTGGAATACTATGAGCGCGGCGGCGGTGCAATCGCGAAGCTGTCATGGGCGGTCGCTCCATCATCTGCGACAGGTTGGAGTGGAAAGTATTTCAACAATGCGGGTCTTTCCGGTTCGCCCGTCTTCACCCGCGACGATGCCAATATCAATTTTGATTGGGGCACGGGCAGCCCCAACACGGCTGTTCCTGCCGATAACTTCTCAGTTCGCTGGACTCGGACGGTCAATCTCAGTGCGGGCACGTATCGCTTCACCGCCACCAGCGATGATGGGATGCGCTTCTACCTGAACAACGTCTTGCTGATCGATATGTGGTATGACCATGCACCGCAGACGGTGACGAAAGATGTCACGGTGGGCGCAGGCAATCAGAACTTCACAGTCGAATACTATGAGCGGGGCGGCGGCGCAGTCGCCAAGTTCTCGTGGGCCGCCGTTCCAGCAACTAGCTCGGCATGGACAGGCAGTTACTTCAACAACGTCTCGCTGAGTGGATCGCCAGTTTTCCAGCGACAGGATAATGATTTGAATTTCAACTGGGGGAATGGCAGCCCAGATGGACGCATGCCGGTTGATAATTTCTCTGTGCGATGGACAAAGAATGCCGATTTCGTGGCGGGCACGTATACATTCAGCGTTACCAGTGATGATGGCGTACGTGTCTTTGTCGATGGGAACAAGGTGATCGACATCTGGTACGATCACGCTCCTGTCACATCAGTTGCGGCGATCAATATGATGGCGGGAACACACAGCATCAAAGTGGAATACTACGAGCGCGGCGGCGATGCCCTCGTTGCCCTGTCGTGGGCCAAGCAGTAATTCTACAGCAGTCCAAACCGTAGGGGCGGGGCTTGTCCCCGCCCCTACGGGCAACTAGGAGGGTTGCCCCTACTCCTGACAATCTCAGCCTCCACCCTTCACCCACTGGTCGAAGAACTCCACCGAGCGCAGCATCGCCATCGAGAAGTTCACCGCGATATTGTGGTTATCGCCCTCGTACTCGTAGAGTTCCACAGGCTTCCCGGCGGCTTGCAGTTCGTCGTATAGAATCTCTGAGAGTTTCACCGGGACTTCCTCATCCTCGACGCTGTGATGGAGTTGAAGTGGCCCGGAGATGTCGGCCAAATATGAATTTGCCGAGATCGATGCCCAGAACGCCGGATTTTCCTCCGGTGTGCCATAGCGATCTAGAAAATCAGCGCGCCACCGAGTCCGCCCGAAATCGGGGTTCGGGGTTGGGGTAGGGCCGGGGCGGGCATTCCACCAATAGGTGAACATATCTGGGTAGGAGGCGACCACCCCTCCCCAAATCACTCCCGCCTTGATGTCCTTCGACACCACCATCGAACGCAGGGTGATGTACCCACCCATCGAATGGCCCCACATCCCGATCCGGTTTGGGTCAGCATCAGGATACTGCTTGATGCTCGCCAACCCGTTTAGCACATCAACGGTGTACCCTGGCGTCCCATACCCACCTGTCGCTGCCCCTTCCGAGTCGCCGTGCCCGCGATAATCAGACTTAAGCACGATATACCCGTGCCGCGCAAAGGTATCCACGTAAGCCACGTAGCGCTCGGTTGTCTGATAGGTTCTGGGCGGGATGAAACCGTGATTGAAGATGATCACAGGCCAGCCCGACGCGGGCCTTTCGCCGCGCGGAATCGTCAGCAAGGCGTAAATTTTGTTCCCCTCGGAGAGATACGAGATTACGAACCGCTCATAATTCGCGCCCGGATCGAGGATTTGCTCGAATACAAGCTGGCTCCCCGGATACTGCTGCTGGCGCATCAACTCGATGGAGAGCGGATTCGTGGGCGTGGATGTGATCGTGGGTAGCGCCGTCTGGCTTGGGGTAGCAGTATTTGTCGGCGGTGCTTGTGTTGCCGTCTCAATGATCGCCGTGCCTGCAAGCGGGGGCAGTGTCGGCGCGATGGGTTGCCGCGCTGCTGATGCGCATCCGCCGAGTGTCACACTCAAGATCAGCGCCGCAGTTAGAGTCGTATATCGCTGCATTGTTGGAGAGTCCGCGTATCTGACGTTCTTTCCAGTCTATCGACTCATCCCTTATGATTCACCACGCAAATATGCTTGAATGTAAACCCAATGAGAGTAAGGGCGCACCCACGTGTGTGCCCGTATTTGGGCCAACACAATGCGATGTACTCATCGCCGTCGGCCCCTACGAAACAATGCTGCCTCAAAACTACTTGGCTTAGTTATCCGCCAACCGGATCGCTACCTCCGTCTCCCACTTCTTTTTATCCGGCTCGTCAGCCGGGTCGGTGAGATATGACTCGTAACGCGCGCCGAATGCGTCACCGTTCTCTACCTCCCACCTATCCCACTTGTGGCCCTTTTCCGCCGCCCAATCGAGCAGAGCTTTGTTCCCTCTGATTCCGTTCCTGACCCCGATATATATCAGTGAGGCGTAGCGGCCCGCCGGAATCACACCAGCTTGAACATGCCCATTCCCTTCTACCGCGTTCGCCACAGGAACTCCGATCTCGATGTCCATATCCGACTCCATGTTGATCACATGGAAGCGCATGAACGGTGCGCCGCTTGGCGTGATGCCCTGCTTGGTCAGCCACTTATTCACTTCCTTATGCAGCTTCGGGATGATCTTGCTGAATTCCTTCATAGGAACCTGAGTTCGAATTCCCACGTAGGCCTGTTCCTTACGATCTTCCATCTTCGGCTCGGTAATCATTACGCTAGCTCCTTTGGGGTATTAGCTGCCGTTAATGACCTTCTCTACCAGATACTGAATTTCGGTAACATACGACGGATCGTCCAAACGGATCGGCATTGCGTTATACAGATATATTTCACGATCCGGCCCTACGATCCGATAGCTATTCGCTTCGATCCACTTCAACACGGCCTCATGCGCGTCTCCGATGGTATTGTAGGAACCGTGATGGATCGTAGCCGCCATCGTAGAGGCGGGCAGTTCGAATACGCGCATCCGCCCGCTTTCTGGAGCGGGGCAGCGAAGCATAAACGCGGCAGCCCCATCTACGTCAGTTTCTTTGAACTCGTTGTCGTACCACAGCACCAGCGTCGTTCCACCTTCACCCGGATTAGGCCCAAGCGCTTCTCGCACATGCGACCCAAGCGATTCATACACTTCGCTGAACAGCGCGCCAACCGCGTGGTGATCTGGGAGAATCGCCCGCACAGAGGCGATAAGCTGCGGTTCGACGTGCTTCAAAATCACGTCATAGGTGGAGAGCGTTTCCTCCCGCTCGATCTGCTGCAATCGCACTTCCACTTCTGCAAGCTGGTTCTGTACGTCAGTGAGTTGCTGGCTGATCTGGGCGTGGCGCAGCCGCAACATTCCGCGCATCTGCTCCGGTGTGAGTCCTTCATCTAGCACCGCGCCGATTACCTCCAGCGAGAATCCAAGACCTTTCAGCGCCAGAATACGATGCAGTCGGGGTAGTTGACTGGCAGAGTAATAGCGATAGCCCGTAAAGCGATCCACCTCGATAGGTTTCAGCAATCCCACTTGATCGTAATAACGCAGGGTGGCAACCGGAACCTGCACCATTTTTGAAAATTCACCAATCCTGATCATCTATGCCTGCTCACAATTCCTAAGGTCTCATCTAAGGATAAACCCTCAAGCTACTTGAGAGTCAAGACACTTGTTCTAAAAAGCTACAGTTAGCTTGCGCGAAATTCCCGCCAATGCCAGACTCAGCCTATGGAATCTTCGATGCACCCCGCGCTTATCGCCAGCAATATATAGAGGCATAGGTGTCAGAACTCAAGCTGATTATTGTCGATCCGCGCTTTCAAGTATGCCACGCCATGCGTGAATACTTTGAAGAACTCCCCGATGTTGAGGTTGTATCTGGTTATTTTCAGGACTTGCCAGAGTTCGATTGCATGGTCAGTGCTGCGAATTCCTTTGGCTTGATGGGCGGTGGGGTCGATTTGGCGATTGTTCAATACTTTGGTGACAGCTTGGAGGATAGAGTTCAGAAGCGGATCATCGAAGAATTCTTAGGTGGGCAGCCTGTTGGTACATCTATGATTGTCGAGACTGGTCATGAGAAGCATCCGTACTTAGCACATACGCCGACCATGCGCGTCCCGATGGATATTGCCCACACTGATAATGTATGTCTTGCGATGTCTGCAATGCTGCGCGCGGTCTACCATCATAATCAAAGCGCGGCCCCAAAATCCAAACAATCGCCTGTCCCGGATTAGGTACGGGAGCACGCAACGTTCCCTACCGTGAAGCCGCTCGGCAAATGTCGCTTGCCTACAAGTATTTTCTCAATCCGCACAAAGCACTGAACTGGACTCTAGCTGATGATCGTCAGTCGAAAATTCGCTTCGGGGGCGATATGGGGTTCCACTTCCCCACAGATTAGAGCAATCAGGCAATTTTTGAGATGGGCCTCAAAGCTGGGGTGTGGTGGTCTACGTCATCGTGATCAGCAGCACGGTTTCTTCGCCGCCTTCTTCGAGGCGCGGCACACCCGGCATATACTTGACTGAGAAGTTCTTTCCTTCTAGGCGGAACTGTTGTGCGAAGGCGTACATCATCCCATAGAACACATCATCAGGGTATGGAACTCGCAGGCGTACGATGATTGTATCCGCATCAGGCTTTTCGACTTTCACGCTCCCTTTATCACCCTCACCCTGATGGCGCACTTGATACAAGTTGCTGTAGATGTTGAGAAATTGTTCTAGTGGAATCCCCTTCATTTCCGGCGGCAGCCCTTGAAGCGTCAGCACACCCGCCGCCATCCCGATCTGCCTGAAATACTGGCTGGGATCACCGCCCTGTACAGCCAGATCATTGTAAACATCTAGCACGTCCTGAACCCGATACCACGCATCCGGGTCGATTCTGTCGAGATTGTGCTTCGCCAGAATCTCTTGTATCTCGTCATGTACGATGCTGGTAG
>Ga0075421_100004059_pt1 | contig 17643 bp, 7 predicted proteins | sample SoiMetdeltSBSDD5_FD_75292 | JGI IMG/M metagenome (GOLD analysis project Ga0075421, IMG submission 75292) | Bulk soil microbial communities from a Populus tree surrounding site in Tennessee, USA - Soil MetaG P. deltoides SBSDD5 | ecosystem: Environmental > Terrestrial > Soil > Tree plantation...
TTCCTGCCGTCTATCCGCAGCGCCATTATGTTGAAGCCGGCGGCCTGCTGTACTACGGATTTGACTTCACCGATAACTATCGGCGCGCCGCGGCCTACGTCGATCGCATTCTCAAGGGCGAAAAGCCGAGCGAGCTTCCGATCCAGGCTCCGGTCAAGTTCGAGCTGACGATCAACCTCAAGACCGCCAAGACGCTCGGTCTCGACGTGCCGATGTTCCTCCAGCAGCGCGCCGACGCGGTGATCGAGTAGGACGTTGTTTGCTGCACATGCTCACGGCAGCTATTGGCCCGAAGCGGCGGTTCAACGATGTCCGCGCTTATTGGGTGATGAGCGCAACTGTTACAAGTGGGACCAATCCGTCGCTGTTGACCCGAAGCGGACATGCGTAGTGCGTATTCCGATTCGGTTCGCGTCCTCCGATTGATCACTGCGGAGCCTCCAGCAGCATGCTAACGTTCATGCCTTCGTCATGTGGAATGCCGGCAAAGAGGAGGACACCATGTCCAAACATTCCGTTGCGCCGACATTTGCTGCTGGCGCTAGTGCAGCATTAATTGCTTTGCTGCTGGTTGGTGCGACGCCATCCCTCGCGCATGCGGCCGAGATCAAACTGCTCGGCCCAGTCTCCCTTCGGGTCGTACTCCCCGGCGTGCTGCCGCAATTCGAGACGTCATCGGGACACAAGGTCACGGTCGGCTACGACACGCTCGGCGCGATCACGAAACGCATTGTAGATGGCGAGGCCGTCGACGTGGCGATGGTCTCGCCCGCACAGAACGAGGACCTGCAGAAGCAAAACAAAGTGCTTGCGGGCAGCCGCGTGGAGATCGCCAGGGTCGGCTTCACCGTCTTCGTGAAGAAGGGCGCACCCAAGCCCGACGTGAGCTCAGTGGACGCGCTGAAGCGCACGCTACTGGCGGCAAAGTCGATCGTTCTTGGCGACCCGGCCGCCGGCGGCGGGGCCGGCGTCTACACGGCCGGCTTGATGGAACGCTTGGGGATTGCGACGGAAATAAAGGCGAAGACCAGGCTAGTGCGCTCTGGCACCGAGGTTGCAGAGACGGTGGCGAAAGGCGAGGCCGAACTCGGAATCGGGGTGGCGAGCGATGCAGCGATCATTCCCGGTCTCGACGCCACCCCGCTGCCAACCGGAGCCCAAAGCTATTCCGTGTATGTCGCCGGGATCAGCTCGGGCAGCAAGCAGGTCGATGCGGCGCAGGCGCTGATCGCGTTCCTGACCTCAGCCACGGTCAAGCAGGCCTTGAGGGCCAGTGGCTTCGAGACGCCATGACCGGAGTGATCGCACCCGCGCTGGCAATGTCTCGAGTTAGCGAAGGTGTCGCAGTTGAACTGCGCAAGCAAACGAGCGGGGACAATCGGCTGAGCAGTTATCGACTGACGAGCTGTGATGACCGGTTTTGGCCCAAACGCGACCAAGCGACATGTCGGCTCTAACGGTCGGTTTCGGGGCAAGAGCGGACCAGATATGCTCAGGGCGAGGCTTACTAGTTGTGAGGCGGGCGTATCGAGATGAATCGGTTCAAATCACTTTGGGGTGGCGCTGCCAACCTCGGTCGATCGGATAACGAGACGATCCAGCAGCGAATACGGCGCCATGTCGAGCGTCGTGGCGGTACTCCCGCAGTCTGGTTCGCCCCCGATCAATTCTGCAGCTATAGCCAGATGTACGAGAACGCTACTGTCATTTCCCAAGCGTTGAAATCTGCGTCAGGCGCATCAATTCCTCGGGTGTGCTTTCCAATGCCTCGCGGCTCGTCTGCGCTCTATGGGTTTCTAGGCGCAATCGAGTGCGGTACCTGCTGTCCACTGGACGGAAAGCTCAGGCAAAACGAGTTTGACGAGGCTTACTCGGTCCTGTTGCCGGATGTCGTGCTGAGCAGCGAACCTCAATCGATAGGCGTGAAAGTAGCCGCTGCCGCAGGCATAGCCATCGTCATCTACGAGGTTTCCTCGGATCACGGGAACTGCCGCATCATCGACGTGAAGCCCGCCAAAAACGTGCGGCGTGCTGATCGTCTCATGACCTTGACGTCGGGAGTAGTGCCGGCCGTTCTGATGCGCACATCCGGGACGACAGCGCAGCCCAAGCTCGTCGGGCTTACGCATGCCAATGTTCTGGCTGCGACAGACACGATGCGGGTGGCGTTCGAACTCACCGAAAGCGATGTTTGTATTACGCCGATGCCATTGCATCACGTGCATGGGTTGATAGCGGCAGCCCTTTCAGCGCTCTCTGCCGGCTCATCGATCCATTGCTGCGAAACGTTCTCGCCTCGATCGTTCGATCAGGCATTACGGGACTACGCGCCGACCTGGCTTACGGCAGCGCCCGCGCTGCACATCGCTATGAACGACTACTATGCGGGACAAAATTCTACGCCGAGTATTCGTACGCTGCGATGCTTTCGCTCATCGTCCGCACCGCTTGCGCCTGCATCGATAGCGCGTTTGGAAGAGCTGTACGCCGCGCCGCTGCTGGAAACGTATGGGCTCACCGAGACCGCCTCGACCTTGTGTTCGAATCGACTGCCTCCAGGGAAGCGCAAGCCCGGCTCGGTTGGACAAGCAATTGGCGCGGACTTGAAAATCGTCGATCCGGAGGGGCGTGAGTTACCTGCGGGCCAGGACGGCGAGGTGATCTTGAAAGGTCCCGGTGTGATCAGCGAGTACGTCGGAACTCAGCCAGCGGACGCGTTTATCGACGGTTACTTGCGCACCGGCGACATCGGACGCGTCGACGGAGACGGTTATTTGTACATCGTTGGTCGATTGAAAGAGGTCATCAAGAGAGGCGGGCACTCAGTCTTTCCGCTGGAGATAGACAACGCATTGCTGGATCATCCGGGTGTCGCCGAGGCGGTGACGTTTTCGATCCCTCACCCGACCCTCGGCGAGGACGTTCTCGCCGCCATAGTGCCGAAAGCAGGTTCCGTTGTACTTCCGTCAAGCATCCGTGAAAGTGCTGCCGAGGTCTTGAGCGGCTATAAAGTTCCGACGCGAATTCTCGTAGTTGAAGCAATACCCCGCAATGCTGTCGGGAAGGTGATGCGGCGCGATGTGCCGTCCCTATTGGCGAAACAGCTGGCGCCCGCTCGGATAGCGGCGACGAAACCCACTGAGCAGATACTACTGGCAATTTGGCTGGAGATCATCCAGCGCGATGACATCGGCATCACAGACAACGTTTTCGAGTTTGGCGCAGATCCGCTCCGAGCCGAGATGGCTGCGGCTAAGATTGATCAGCGCTTCGGCGTCCGCTTTTCGTTGAAACAGATTTTCGCACAACCGACGGTGAAGGAGCAAGCGGCGCTCCTCGATAACAAGGGTGCGCAGCATGCCCGCCTACCAGCTTGATCAGTTTCTTCCTGACATCGACCCGTGTCTGTACCGAAAATCAGATCCGACCGTACTTGTGATGTAGCCCGCCAAGGATCGGGGCAGAGACCAGCCGGCCGGCAGACTGAACCGCACGATGGACCGGCGCATCCTTGTTGAGAGATCGATGCGTCCTCAGCTCATTGTAGTAGGCAGCATACTTCGTTAGCAGCCGGCGCAGATGAGCTTCGCCCAAGACAATCACGTGATCGAGGCACTCGCGCCGGATCGAGCCGATCAGCCGTTCCGCAAACCCATTCTGCCAGGGCGAGGCTCGCGCAATCGGCTTGTCACGAATCCCCATGGCGCGCAGCCGGCGTTTGACGAGCACGCCATAGACACGGTCGCGATCGCGGATCAGGTAGCGGGGCGCATCCCACGGAAATGCCTCCGTTATTTGCCGTGCGATCCATTCCGCGCTCGGACGCGTCGTGACGTTGATCCACACCAGCTCTCGCCGGTTCAGTCGAACGATAACGATGGCATATAGAAGCTCGAAGCCGATGGTCGGGGCCATGAACAGGTCCATGGCAGCGATCTCCGGCGCATGGTTACGAAGGAAAGTCCGCCATCCCTGACTGGGCGGGCCCCGCCGCTTGACCATGTACTTGGCAACGCTCGACTGTGCGACTTCAAAGCCCAGCTTGAGCAGCTCACCATGGATGCGCGGGGCACCCCAAAGAGGGTTCTCCAGGCTCATCCGCCGGATCAGCGCCCGCAGCTCGCGATCGAGCGGCGGCCGTCCTGCCCGTAAGCGCGACTTCCACCGCCAGTACCGGCGAAACCCCGCTCGATGCCACCGGACCAGGGTCTCCGGACTCATGATCGTGATGACTCTAAGGATCGAGGGAAACCATCGATACAGCTGGACAAAGAAGAGGCGGTCGCCATTCGTGAGCCGAACCCGCCTCCCCGCTCCACGCCGCAGCACAATCAGCTGATGTCGGAGCGCAGCGTTCTCCGCTTCAAGTCGGCTTCGGGACTTGAATAACGAAGTCAAGACGGCCAGGATAAACCCGAGCAGCGCGCACATGGGGCTCAGGCTAAGCGATTCTCCCGGCGATCAACACGGATCATATTTTCAGTACACACAGCTGGCCGGCTAGTCGAGCGCGTCACGTAACACTAGACAGCTTGTCAGAACATCCGGGCCCGGACGTCAAGCAGGAGAAATACTATGTCAGACAAATACCCTTCGATGAGAGCCCTATACGCCGATCCATTGAATGTTGAGGGAACCACGTACGGGAAACGCTGGAAACGTCACGAATGGATTCAGCTCGTGGAAGCTCAAGCTACTGATAATCCCAAGACTGAAAAAGTTGTTCTCGCGATTCATGGTGGCGGCATTGAAGGAGGAACGAGCGAAGTCGCTCTAGCAGTTGCAGGTCTTCACCCTGCTACATTTGCCCAAGCCACAGACGGCCGTGGATTCCATGACTTGTGGATTTTCGAAGGCCTGCTGAGTTCCGGTAATAGTGATTTACATGTCACATCTACCGAATATGATGATCCGATTGCTTTGGAAATAGTTCAGAACGCAAGGCGTTGCATTTCATTGCACGGCTTTTGTGATGACACGGCCACTGCCAACAAGAAGTGCCAGATCGGTGGACTTGATAAGGAGCTAAAAAGTATTCTCCTGGATGAATTGACAGCCTTAGAGATACCCGCCCTCATTGCTGTCGGTACCAAACTGGGTGGAAGTGATCCCTTTAATATTTGCAATAGAACCAAGAGTGGCGCCGGCGTACAGTTAGAACTAGAAAAGACTTTTCGCGAGTCATTGTTTGCGCCTAACTGCTTTACCAGAGAATTGCGCAAGAATAACACGAACGCTGACTTCGACAAATTGGTTCTGGGACTAAGAACGGCGTTAAGCCGCGTAAATTAGCGTCTCAGCGCAGCGGTATGTTGGGTGAATTAAACTGCGCAACAAGCAGCTTTGATGGAGCATTGGCTTCGGGAGCATCAGGGCGGCGTGGTCTCGTACTCCAGGGTGAGGACGAGATCCCCGATCTCGGCGCCATCGAAAAGCGAGTCTCCTTGCTTGCTTCCCGGCGCCGAAAAGGGACTCGGCTCGTTTTGGCCATTCACCGGCTTCGTAAGCTCGAAGCTCCAAGCGTCGACAGGGCTGAACACCGCAGTCGGTGGATCACCGAAGAAATGCTTGGCCGCTGCATTGAGATCAGGTTGCGTACCCCCGCCGTTGTAACGCCGGTTGGTGGCGATGTTGAGGGCCGCCATATGCAGCGCCTGGCCGGTGTTCCGCCGGTACCGTTGCCGCGAGTAGAACATTACGTCTTGACTTCGAACCGCCCTGAAGGCGAGATGCAGCCGCCGATTGCCGCCCACGACCTCGAGCGGCAGATCGAGGACGGCCTCATTGGAGTCCGAATTCCCGCCGTCGTCCGACGCGCGTCGCGCCCTAGGTGCCTCGACGACATGCCATGTCGTCGCAATCGGGCTCTGACGACCCGCCTCGCTCGGAAAGGTCGCCTGAGCGCGAATCGCGCGCTTTCCTGCTGGCGACTGCGGCTCCTTGATCAGCTCAGGCACTGCGACCAAAGGGAGCTCGAGCAGAACGTCGCGCGCCACCGCGATCTCGCACAGGTATTCATGCAGCCGCTCGCCTCGCACGATGCGCAGCGTCACCACGTAGACGCCGGGTCTCGCATATTCGTGCTCGAAAGTGGTTCCTTCCAGGATCCCGGTGCCGTCGCCAGGATTCCACGTCGCCGTGGTGCCGGCTTCAGCGGTCAGCTCGCCACCGATCCGCAACGGCTTTGCCGGATCAGGATACCGGAACCGGAGCGATGGCGCCAGTGTGTCAGGATCGATGATTGGCGTGCCGTCGTCACGCACCGTGAACGCGACGAGGCCGGTAGACGCATAACGCCTGTATTGCTTGCGGCTTCGCGCCGGTACCACGAGCACTCCCACATTGCGGACCTTGCCCGGCGTCCCGCTCACGGTCAGAAGGTTGGCGGTCACCGGCCAAACCATCTTTCCGGTCCGGTTGAAGTCGAAGAAATTGTCGGGGAACACCTCGCGGGCGGAGATGTAGCTCGTGGCCACATCGGGGCCCAGCGGCACCGGCTCGATGCGGACATCGGCATCGAAGAAGCCGGCGATATTGAAGGTGATCAGCACGTCGGCGAGCGAGCCAGGCACGACCTGGTTCTCTTCCATCGACATGTCGATCTCCCATGCGCCGGCGGCGCCGCGACCTTCGAACGCGTTGCGCTGTCCGCTCGTCGTCACGGGGAAGATGCTGGCCGCGTCCTGGCGGGAGAGACCCGAGTAGATCGCCGTCTCGGGCGCGTGGAGACGTGGCTCGGCTGGCCAGGGCGCCGCCGGATCGGCGCCGGGCGCCGGCCGGCGGCGCATGCGGCTGAAGCCCTGGTGCTTGAGGCGTATGCTGAATCTCGACTGGTCCATTAGCGCGAGGGGAACCAGGTCCACTGCGCCAAGGCGGGCGAGAATGAGGCCGGGGAACCGCCGCTCGATTTGCTCGAGCACTAGGCTGAAGGTTACGCGCCCGGTGTCGCGGAGTTCCTGCAGCGCCTCGGGGAATTCGCGCGCCATCGACAGCACATAGCGCACATGCTGCTCGCGCTCCCGCTGGGTGACAACGAGGTCGTGCTCAAGCGTATCGAGGTCACGTAAGAGGAAGTCGCCCGCGAGAAAATCACCGAGCTCGGAGATATCGTAATCGAAGCGAATGACGTTCAGCTGTTTGTCGGCCTCGAATTCATAGGCCTGCTCGGCTAGGAAGGCGATCTCGACTGCATAGCGCAGATAGGTGCTGGCGATGGAGCGGATGGAATTGGCGAGCCGGAACCATTGTTCGGCGTTGAGTACGCGGTTTGCGAGGTAGGCGGCGGTCTCTACCGCGAACTCGTGCCGCAAAAGGGCAGCGTCGTATTGGAGCTTGGCAACTTTCACGGCGGCGGCCGCCGCCTCTTCCTGGGCCTTTGCTACATCCGATTGCAGCCCTGCCTGAAGCAAAGCACTTTCTAGACTTCTGATCTCCAGGCCTCTCTGCAGATTGTCGGCGACGGCCTGCTTCGCCCGCGATACTGCGCCACCAGAAAAATAATCTCCTATACCGCTGGCAATGCCCTTGTATAGGTCCTTGGCGACAGACGCTCCAGGTACGCCGAGTTCCTCAAGGCCATTGAGAGCCAGACCGGGAGTAGTTCCATAATCGAGAAATCCTTCCGCCAAATCCAAAGCAAATGCACTTCCTACGGTGTTGAATATCCGGTCCATTTCTTGATCGAATTGCAAGTAGTCCCCCAGCCTCCTGTTTGCATCCGACAGCACTGCTTGCTGAAGGAGCCAGCTCCTCGTTGCTGCCAAGTGTTCCTTGCCGGCCTGCTCGACCCGCGCGTCCTCGATGGCAATATTGGCGCTCTCCAGCGCGACTGCCTGCTCGGCGCTCCTCTCCTGGAGCTCTTCGCGCTCGGCAGTGGACAGGAAGTTGAGATAGTCGCGCTGGGCCTGCTTGGCGTGCTCGGCGAAATACCGGCCGCGATCGAGCAGAAACTGGAAGCGCCACGGCGGCACATAGTCATCGCGATAGCCGAGCCAGTTGAAGTCGGCCTTGAGCTGAACGAGACGGGCATTGGCCTGCAGCAGCAAGGCGAAGACCCTTGGGTTCGTGTCCGTCGCTGTGGCCTCGCCGATCTCCAGCAAGGGAGCCGCCGCTGCGGTGTTCCTGAGCGCCACCATCCGATCCTGGCCCGCGGGCCGGCCCTCATTCGGCTTCAGCACCGGCTTGATCGCGTCGATCAAAATTTCCTTCCCTAGCTTGGCCAGATCCGGCTCTGCAGCGGCAACGGCGGCGTTGAGCTTCGCGACGGCTTGCATGACTTGCGCGCCGTAGCTGCCGACCGATTCCAGCGCGGCGATGGCACGTTTGTAGCTCGCCGTGGCCTTCATCCAATCGTGGCGCACGAGTGGTTCGGAACCAGGCGGCAGGGGGGACATCGGCGTCCCGGCCTTGTACTCGGAATCGCCTTGCTCGATCAGGCACTCGGCCAGCAGCAGACGGATGAACGGAAGTTCGATTGGCTCGTTGACGATAAACCGGTCAGCGGCATTGGTCGAAGCGACATTGGCGAGCACCCAATCGAGTTCATCGATTGCAGCCTCGTATCGCTGACGGTCCCGTTCCAGCTCGGCTCGCGCGAGCGGCACGAAAACCGCCATGAGGACGATCATGAAATAATCGAGCTTTTGATGAACGAGGTAAAAGTGCTCTCGAAGCTTGTCGTCGATCCCGGCGACTGCGAGGTGTTGGAGAACCTCGATCGCGTTAGCATTGAGCCTGCTTGGGGGTGGAAGCGCTGCCCCTTCCAACACGCTGGCCGCTGAATCGACTGGCGCGGTCCAATCGAGAAAATGAAGGTGGGCGAGGGTCGTGGTTGCACGCCGAAATCCAAGCATCTTGCGCAATGTATGTGGTCCCCGTCCTTCAGGAGGCGGTTGAGGGTTAGGATCTAGTGTCAAGGCAAATTTCGACAGAACATTTGACACTCGTGAGCGGACGTCGGTACCGGTCGCCGGGATCTCTCGCACGATATCGAAATAGTTGATGGCAAATTGCTGACATTCGTTGAACAAGAAAACGGCGCTGTCGTGCTGGCGACGCCGCAGCTCGTCGAGGCCCGTCTGCCAGCGCCGCACGGCCTCCAGCCAGGACCCGACACTTGCCCGCAGAGGCACGTTGGGCGGAGGACGCTCCCAGGGCGGATGATCGGGACGCCGCGGCGGCGGCTTCGGTATCTTTTCTCTTTCCTTGATCGGACGCATCATAAAAGTGCCGCCGCGTGTCAACACGAGGCCGGACCATGGCGAGGGCCCCCCGGGCACGTTCGGCTCGCGGGTGATCGGTTCCGCAGCCGCCAGATCCGGAAAATCGCTCTCGTCCAAGAGGTCGTTTTGATAGGAATAGAAATTCTCGTCGTGGAGCTTTGTCATTGGTACCTCCCCAGCGAGTTCGGTGGCGTACTCCAATTTCAGTTTCAGATCATCGCGACACTCGAAGATCGACGTTCGAGCCAATCGAGCTCCTGGGGCCGGCTGGTGGCCGCCAAGGATGCGGCTTCGCGAACGGCGGCGCGCATCGCTGCACGGCCCCCGGAGCCGGCGAACGCGGATGCCGCGTGCATCAGCCGTGCGGTGGGGAGATCGACGATATCACCTGCCGGCAAGCCGTATTGTTGCCGAAAGGTACGGACGGCGGCGAGAGTAGAACCTGCAAAGATCGCCGCGCTTAGCTCGCCCGGCTCAATCACCGCGCCGATGGCCAATAGCTGAGAATGCAACTCATGGACATTGGCGCCAGTGTCGCCCGGATTCAATATGGCTCCTATGAGAGGCATGGGGTTATCCCTTCTCAGTTTTCAGTTTGTCGCAGTCCAAGCACCGTAGAAACGCGTTAACGTGCTTCTTTCTTGGCGCGCTGCTCAACTAAACGTCTGTACATGTCAAAATCAATGGGCTTGAAAATCTCGCCGGCATAGTAAGTGACGGTGCCACCAATAAAGGCTCCAACTGCCGCCCCCACGACGGTGCCAACGACTGGTATAGGTATAAAGGAGCCAAGAAAACCACCAATAGCGGCGCCCAGGCTGCTGCCAACCACACTAGCGCCCCTCCTTACGCCTTCTTCGAGGGTGGGCGCAGAGACAACCCAATTGAAGTCGAGAGCTAGTGCTAGAGCTGGCATATATTTCAAAGTCTTACCAAAAATGTCACGAACGATCTTTTTCACTCCGTGCCAAGCGCGGCCACGCCAACTCCTGGGCGCTTCGGGAGGCGCTTCGGGAAGGGTGACAACCTTAGCTGGTGGGACAGAGGGTGGTGCAGTTCTAAGTCTAGCTGCGTCATGAAGTTTCGACAGGTTAAGGTCGCGTGCTGCTTTGAGCCGTGAACTGGGAGAACCTCTTATATTCAGTTCTGGATCGAATTGGATTGGTCCGCCAAGCTTAGCCTGAAGCTTGCTCACCTTTTCGAAAAGCTCATTTCCCTCTTTCCTTAGCGTCATGAGATTCTGGACAATAGTCTCCTTTCTAATTTTATTCATTCTGACGACTTCTTTCAATTCCGCACCTGTCAATTGGTTTCTTGCTGCCGACCGGATGCTTTCTTCAATCTCGAACTTTACATTGCTCAGCCGTTCTTCTGCTCTCCAAACCTTATCTTCATATTCTATGATCTTCTGTCCTATTTCGGCTTCTTCATCAGGAGCCCTACCAGCAGGATCGCTAAAACGTAACGGGTTATCGAACGAATATGAAAACGGGCTGCAGGTGGGAAACCGTAAATAGTCTGGATCAACGCTAGCCCACTTCGCTATGTATGCCACGTAGTATCTGGCCAAGTGATAGCTTAACCCACTCTCCTCATCTCGCTCCATGCCAATAAAGCGATACCGCTTCCTGGCAAAGCTGCCGAAACTCGTCTCCCCATACGGCGTGAACTCCTCCCGGTTGGTCAAAGTGCCGCTCTTGTCCACCACCACATTGCTGCTCCCCAAGTGGTCGCCGAGATGGAACTGCTCCGCAGGCCCCCCGTCATCCGGATGGGGAGGGCCAAGCCGCACCAGAGCAATTCGCTGCTTATCATCCATCACATGCGCATGGTTGGTCTCTCCGGCCTGCGCGCCACTGCCCCAACGGTGATGCTCGAACACTCCTTCGACGTAATGCATGACGTCGACTTGGCCGCCCTGCTTGCGCACCAGTTTCTTCACCCGCTGCCCCGCGGCATCGTAAAGATAATGCACATGGACCGAGGGCTCCGCGCCTGGCGTCTGGGTGCGGAACACCTTCATCTGGTCGGAATGGTCCCATTCGAAATGGCGTGCTGTCGTCTCCGACAGCATATTGCCGTTGGCATCAAAGCAATACTCATAGCGATCGCCGCCGATCTCCACATGGCGCAACCGGTTGTTGTCGGTCTCCACGGTAAAATCGCGGGTAAATCGTTCCGTGCCTTTGCCGTGCGCGAGGTGCAGGATATTGCCGACGTCATCGTAGCGATAGGTCTCCGCATAGGCGCGCGTCTTGGTGAGATCGGCGCAGCGCGACTGGTCATCCCACGGCTCGCGTTCCGGCGGGCGATCACACTCGCGGCCGGTACCTGAGAGTAAGCGATAGATCGGATCGTAATCGAAGCGGCGGTTGAGCGCATTACCGCTAATCAGCAGTTGCCTAAGCACCGGGTCGGTTGTCGCCGCCGCTTCCGGATTATTGAGAATGCCGCTGCCCGGCGCGCGGCCGCGAATGGCAAGGATATTGCCGACAAGATCATAGTCGTAGCCAAAGTCCTGCAGGGGTTCATCAGCCGAATGGTAGGCGAACTCGTCGGGCTTCGTATAGCGCTCGCTACGGAACCGCTTCAGGCGCAAAGTGCGCGGATCATAGGCATAGCGGGTCATCACGCCATTGGCATAGGCAATGAGGATACGCTGCCCCTTGGCATTGTAGGCGATGCGTTCGACGTAGAGAGTATCGTCGAGGAAGATCTTTTCGAGCCCGCCCGCATTGTTGTAGATCAGGCGCAATTCCCGCCGCTTGCCTTCCACGTCCCGCGGGAACTGAAGGCGCTTAATGCGGTTCAGGGCATCGACGATCGAGGTTGTTTGATAGGCTGCCTCGTTCTCCAGCAGCTCGCCTTCGCGATCCGCCACCGCCTGCCCGGGCCGAGGCTCCCAATCGACCTGGAAGGGCACAATGTTCCAGGCATTGGCTGGCGCTTGATTGAAGACCGCAAGGACAGGCTCGTCGCCAATCACGCGCCGCGATTTGTCGAGCACATTGCCCTTGAAATCGACCTTCGCCACCTCCGTGAGCCCAGCCTCGTCGTGATGCCGATGAAGTTGGCCCAGGAGATTCCTGGCGCGCATAGCGTCGCGGTCGGGTGCCGTGTCGCCATATTCCAACCGCTGCCGCAGCGTGACGAGACCAGTGGCACCGTCGTCGCGCGCCCAGAGGCGGACTGGCCGCTGAAGGCGGTCGTAGGCCTGGAGGACGAGCGCGCCCTTGCTGTCACGCCGCTCGACCTCGTTGCCGAGCGCATTCAGCACCATGCGGTGCAGGCCTGCATCGATGCTGTCGCTCCGCAACAGCCGGTCGGCGAGATCATAAGCATAGAAGGCATGGCGACCCAAAGCGTCGGTGACCGAGAGCACATTGCCGCGAATGTCGTAGGTGCTTTGTGTGGGAAGGTCCTGGATCGGCGGTAAGGGGTCGCCAGGATTTTCTGGCGCATCGCGGTTGCGCGCGACCGCCAAGACCGTGCGTCCCAGGGCATCGATCACGATGCTCGAGGGTGTGAAATGATGGCTTGCCGGCGCGGCATTGATGAGCGATGTCCCATCGGGGTCCGTGCTCAGCGGCGCGAGATCGTTCTCGTCATAGGTGAAGGATTCCCAAGGCGAGGGGGCGAACAGGTCGGGGCTGGCCAGATCCGTCGGGACCCCGTAGATCACCCGCTGCTCTGAGCCATCTGGATTGAGCGTGCGGATCACGCGGCCGCGTGGGTCGTAGAACATCGCGGCCTTTTGGCCCATCTGGTTATCGTCCGGCGGTGCATAGTCCCAGCCCACGGAAAAGAAAGGTTCGCATCTTTCAACCACGTGGCCCTTATTGTCGTAAACCTGCCAGCCGCTGACGATCACGTTCGGCTTTTCTGCTCGTGGACGGCCGACGGTATCGCCTGTGGCGATGGACTGATGGGGCGATAGGACACCGCCGCCGAAAATTGGATCGCCGAATAATACGTCTTCGGCTTGAGTTCGGGTCTGCAACAATCGCCCGAAACCGTCGGAAAATTGGATCGTTGTGATTGTATTGTCGCGCTCCGCGGGCGGCACGTCAGTCTCGGTGACATGATGTTCGCGGACGACGCATTTGACGAAGACGGGCTGCGGTTGTGGGTCGCCGCGCGTGTGCTCGTAAGCGAAGAAGTCGTAGTCCATGCGGCTGCCGGGCGCCTCGAGCGTGTCGCCGACCTGCTCGCCTTCCTTCCCCATCGCGGCGGTAGAAGTTACGAATCCTAAGGGACTGAAGGTGACGGCGCTGCGATTGCCGTTGGCATCCGTGACGATGCGAGGTTGCAGGACACGATAATCGTAGTCTGCGCTGAGCGTGAGCCCCACGGCATCCGTCACCTGCACGGGAAGCAGATGGTAGGGATCGTCATAGGCTATCGAAGTATCGTTGCCGAGCGCGTCACGTACCGTCACCGGGAGCCCGCGGTGCGGCAAGTCCGGAAGGTGCGGCAAGTCGCGAGGATGAAAATCGAAGGCGACGCGCGAGCTCTGCGCGAAGTAGCCGCGCGTCCGGTGATCGGAGCCATCGGTGAAGACATATCCGGCCAGCGGGGGCGTGCCGGTTTGGAATTCGTGCGGATATTCCGCCGGCCAGCTCGTCACGCCTTGCGGCCGCAGATAGGGAGGCGGCTCTGGTGCTCCGGGATCGCCCGGCTCGCGAAGGGCCTCCTCCAGGATCACCTCAGTGAGGACTAGCGATTCGGTTCGCACCAGCGCGCCGAAATCCCCGAGTTCGCCGGGCGGCAGCCCGATGAAAGGGTCACCATCGTAATAGTTGAAGCTCTGCGCAAACAGCTCAAGTTGCCTGGTGCCCGCCTGAATCTGGCGGTAGAGCTCGTACACATTTGGGCTGCCGTCGTTCGGGATGTCGAAGCTCGTGCTGCTTGAGACGCGATCGACGATATATCGCTCTGGATCGTCGCGCTGGGCATATTTGGTTTCGACGACTGTACCAAGATAGGGGGTTCCGGTCGGTGTGGGGATCCGATAGTTTCGATGGCGCGGCACGGCCAGGCTTACCTGGCGCCGGGCTAGACCGTACTCGTCATAGTTGTCGCTAAAGGCGAACTGGGTCATCGGCTCGTTGCCGCGTTCCCATTGCGTTGTGCGCTGGGCCAAGGGGTGCGGGAAGAAAATCCGTTGGCGTTGCTTTTCTTCACCCTCGGGCGGCGATTCTTCGCGCAGCCCATAGGCATACTCGGTCACCGTAAAGGGTCGATTTTCACGGTCGGTTTCGTCGAGCGCGTAGAGCTCGGTTCGGAGCACGCTCCCGCGCAACGTCCGCAACGCGTCGCGCTTGTAACTTGGATCGAGGAGAGTTTGCAGGAACGCGTTGACGACTTTCGTATGAGCGAGCGCTTGCAGGTCGCCGGACCAATAGTCCGCGGACCAATCCATCTCCTCCCAATCGCCGGATTCCAGATCGACTGGCCCTTGGTGGAACCAAGTCTTGGTGAGGAGGGGTAGAGAGAAGTGCTTGTCGGGCACTGCCTCGAAGCGTATCTCCGAGCCATGTTCGCCTGACGCATGATAATCGGCGAAGGTTTCGGTATCTAGTTGCTCGACCATCCCGAAACCACGAAACTCCCGCTCCTTCCCGTCCCAATAACCATGGTGATAACGGTACTCAGTCGCGAGCTTGCCGTGGGAGATCTGGTCGATCACCTCGACGCGCGCGACAACTTGCACCGGGAATGGCAATGGCGTTCGCCAACGCGTCTTAGGTCGCGCATCATCCTGCATGTAAAACCGAGTCGAAGGAGCATAGGACACCCGGGTGACCGCGCCCATGTGGTTGTCCATATGATCGAGCACATACGGTTTCACCCCACCTGTCAGGTCGAGGAATTTATAGGTGCTGTCCGGAAATGCGCCGAAATCATAGGTCCATAGAATACCGTCGGTGCCGATACCTAGCACGTCGGCGAGGCGCACGTTCGTCGCGTCAGTGACCGGGGGGGTGCCATGAATCACGATCGGATCGCTCCAGGCGTTACCGTCCTGATTGATCCAGATCGTAACGTGGCCGGGCGAGATATAGACGAGATCCGCCACTCCGTCGCCATCGATGTCGCCGATCAACAGCCGTTTCGGATCGAATCCTGGGCCGGGGAAGAAGTCGGCGTATTCGAATCGCGGGCTGTTGCGCATAACGACACGGCGGCCCCAGCGGCCGTATCCCCGATAGGGCCAATACTCGAGGCGTCCGTTATGGATGACGACGATGTCCTGAAGGCCGTCGCCGGTCATGTCCCCGAGCTTCACGCGGGGGTCTTCAAAGCTAACGTCGGGGAAGGCGTCGCTAAGAATCCGAACACGCGCTTCGATATTCGACCAGCCTTCCTCTGGATCATTGTAGTAGAACTCGAAACGGGGTCCGGTTCGGAGCGCGTCCGTGACGCCGTCGCCGTCGAGGTCCATGAGGCGCACGTCCGGCGCATCGAGATCGACCGTAGGCGCTCTGCGGTAGGGGAGAAATCCTACTTCGTTCCACTGACCGTCGAAAGTCAGCGGAAAAAAGCCTTTGCGCAGACCGTCGCTCACCATCAAGTCTGCTCGGCCGTTGCCATTTGCGTCGAGCAATTGGACGCCCGGATCACTCAAGCGAACCCCAGCCGGCGCCGTGTCCATCGTGCGCATGAGGTCGAACCGGCCATCGCCCCGGTTGCGCCAGTAACGCACCTGCTCGTTGAACTCCAAAACGTTGGGCAAGCCGTTGCCGAAAAGATCGACCAGCTCGTATTTTGGGTGGTCGAGCGAGCGGGTTGGCCGCGCTCCGCTGGGACCCGTAAGCGGTTGGTACCGTCGCTTTGTCGGTTCGAACATCGTGTAGCCGAATTCGAGCGGAGGAAGCAGCTCTAAATTCGGTCGAGGAGCTTGAGCCTCCTCGTCGTGTCCTTCGACCATGACCTGGCTGAGCAGCGATGCGCCGTTCAGCGGGAGCCGCTCGATGGGCACGTTCCGTTGGTCGAGGTAGATCAGATGATAGACGCGAACCAGACGCTCGCGGTCGGCATGGGTGCGGACTTCAATGCTGGTGCAGCGTCGGGTGGTGCGGATCTCGAAGCCCGCCCGGAACTCCGAGAACGGATCCGGCCGTACTTCGTAGTTGAAGGTTACTGAAACAAGGAACCGTTCGTCGTTCGATTGAGGATCTACATAGTCGACGTAACTTATCTGCCTGAGACAGAGCTGGTCCCAGAGATGGTCGGCGGTATCGCCGGAGTCTCGTTCATAGTCATAATGGATACGGTTCCCGAAAGGGTCTCGAGTTTCAGTGAGTTTCCAGTTGAAGATTTCGCTTCGGTTCTCCGGATTGGCGATAGCAGCCGGATCATTCAGAAAACTGCGGGGTGTTCCGTAGACACTGAGTAGTCCGTTCTTGCTTCGCACCTCCCAGTGATTTGTACCTGCATCCTTATGATGCTCGATGCGGGCAAAGAGCCCTTCAGTGCGTGGCCGATAGCGGGTCACTCCCGGCGCCCTCGCGATCGGAACCAGATCTTCTGCGCCAGAAAGCAAGAAGGTATCGCGCTCGTCCGCATACCGTGGAATTCCTCTGGAGGTCTTCCGGCTAACCCCTGGAATGCTCAAGCTCCAGCCCAGCCCAAGTGGCCCGTTGCCGTTGCCGCTGCTATAGAGGAGATTTAGTTGTGGCTGGAAACCGTTCCGGCCTGGGGGAAGCGCAATCGGAACCGTGAAGTTTCCGGTGCCTGTGTGGAGATCGGGAGAGAAAGTCTCGCCGATATCGTGCAGTGCGCCGCCGCCTTGCGGCAGCGTGATGGCCTGATTGGTGCTGTTGACCTTGTTTGCCATCGGCGCTTACCGAAGCAGGCTAACGCCCGAGTAGGCAGTTACTCTTATTCTTGCACTTCCGCCGGGCAACCGCAAGTATAATAGCCATATGAGGTGCGGATTGCAGTAGGCGTTCGCATCCGACACTGGGAGGAGAACCGCGGGACAGGTCCGGTGGTCGTGATCGCGGTCGACATCGTCAAGAAGTGAACGCTGGTCATCTCTGGCTGGAAGCCCAACGAACGGCTGAGGTCGGTATTCCAGGCCTGCGTTTTCGACGGACTGATCTCGCCATTCTCGCTTGGCTTAGGCTATCTCGGCTTCCGTTATAAGGGCGAAGCGGGCATCAGTCGTAGCTTAGCGATTGGTTCGCGACTTGATCGCGCGCCTAGGCGCCCGTTGCCGCGCTTCCGTGAACCTTTGCGATTACATCGTGGAGGAGGAAGCCGCGGCGATGACGGACGGCCGACGCCAGTTGCTATCCGAACTGAGCCATCTTGAACAACAAAGAATCTCGGTGATGCATACGGCCCAGGATGTCCTCCGGTTCTGGTTTCCTGAGGAGAGTTCGCTGAGACAGCCTGCGGACCTTCTGCGTCAAGT
>Ga0075421_100004060_pt1 | contig 17643 bp, 10 predicted proteins | sample SoiMetdeltSBSDD5_FD_75292 | JGI IMG/M metagenome (GOLD analysis project Ga0075421, IMG submission 75292) | Bulk soil microbial communities from a Populus tree surrounding site in Tennessee, USA - Soil MetaG P. deltoides SBSDD5 | ecosystem: Environmental > Terrestrial > Soil > Tree plantation...
CAGGCCGTCACCCGGCCAAAATCCGACGGCACGTTCGCAATTGGATATCTGCCGCCGGGGCAGTACCGCATCGCCGCCGTCGATCGCATGCGTGGTAACGAGAACTCTGGCGAATGGCAGGACCCGGCGCTGCTGAACGCGATCGCGCCGTATGCGCTCGAAGTGAATCTGACGGACGGGCAGGCTGCTACGTTGACGCCGAGACTGATCGTTCGCTAACAATGGCTGCCACGAAGACGCGAAGACACGAAGAAAACCTTTTAAGGGATCTCTTCTTCGTGTTTTCGTGTCTTCGTGGCGATTCTTCGTCGTCGCAGGTCGCTAGGCCCGCCTTCGGCGGGCCTGCGAGGGAGCGGCGCGGGGAAAGGGGCCCCGCTAGCGACCGAGCCGGGGTGTGGGGCGGAGCCCCACGTTAGTTGGTTAATGCGCCACGTTCTTCAGGTGCTCCCTCAACAGGTCGCGCCCGAAATCGCCCTCGAAATCCCGCCACACCGAGTGAATGTGGTTCGCGTCGTTCTGCGTGTTGTCGTACTCGATGAGGAACGTCGGACCCTGCACGCGGTAGTAGTGCCGCTTGCCTCGCTCGGCTTCGCCGGCCCACGCGAAGGCAATCTTGTCCAGACCGGCGGCGCGAAGCTTCGACATCCGGTCCGCCGCGATGTCGCTGGCCATCGCCGATGCGTACGAGTCGATCACCTTCATCAGCAGGTCGCGCTGATTCGGTTTCAGCTCGCTCGCCAGAATGCCGGCCTGGCTCAGCGGACCGATCTTCACGTTGTTCATGGTGGCGATGTCGCCGGGCGCGTCTTTGTTGATCACCGCTTTGCCGCGCTGCGTCTGATCGAGCGCCATCAGCAGCGCGCGCGCTGAGTCTTCCTCGGCCGCCAGAATCCGCAGTCCCTTCTTGGCCCCTTCCATCACTTCCGCGGGGTTCGATCCGAAGAACTGCGGCGTTGCGGCGACCAGCGTGCCGTTGATGACCGTGAAGTTCAGCGAGACGTGATGGCCCTCGACACGCCAGCCCCAGTTGCCCGTCTTTGACGGGGTGCCGAAAACCGAAACGAAGTACTTGACCGGATTGCGCTCCATGCGCCGCCCGCGCGCCGCATCACCGCCGCCCGCGTCTTCAATCACGCGCAGGATGTCCTCGAGCTGCATGATCGAGGTCGCCGTGAGGTAGCCGGTCTGGCTCAGCCCGGCGCGCAGCAGGTCGTGCACGCGGTCGCGCTGCGCCTGGCTCATCGAGCCAATCGTCAGCCCGTTGCGCGGGAACATCTCCGATGGCACGAAGCCCCAATGTTCACGCTCGGTCGTCCCTTCGAACGGAAACAGGGCGACTTTCTTTTGCTCGGGCGTGAGCGCGCCGATCAGCTTGGTGGCCGCATCGGCCATCGCCCCCGACGACTTGTCGGCCGCGCGAACGGCGCCGATCCAGACCAGAACACACGCCGCTATCACCAGGACGCGAGGCGATCGAATCACGCGCATGGCAGGATTCCTTTCCCGGTCCGCCTGAAGGCGGATATGACGAGGGTCCGCCTGAAGGCGGACACTACATACGATTCGGCCATAGAATACGCTTCTATGCCCGCACGACCAACCTGGAAAGGCTACCTCAAGATCAGCCTCGTCAACATCCCCATCAAGGTCTTCCCCGCCACCGACGCCGGGGCCACCTTGAGCTTCAACCAGCTCCACGCCGAATGCCAGACGCGGATTCAGCAGAAGCGCTGGTGCCCGCACTGCGAACGCGAGGTGCCGAATACCGAGATCGTCAAAGGCTACGAGTTCGAAAAAGGGCGCTACGTCGTGGTCGAAGAAGGGGATATTGAAAAAGTCCGTGTCGAGTCGACGCGTGTCATCAACCTCGAGAAATTCACCGCCGACGATGCGATCGATCCGATTTATCTGGAGCGGCCGTATTACCTCGCCCCCGATGGCCCGGTCGCGAAGGAAGCCTTCTCAGTGATTCGCGAGGCGCTCAAAGGCAAAGCCGGCATCGGCAAGGTTGCCCTCTATGGGCGCGAGTACTTGATCAAGGTCCAGCCGCGCGAGCGCGGCCTCGTCATGTACACGCTGCGACACGCCGGCGAAATCCGCAGCATGGATGCGATCGACGAGCTGTCCGACATGCCCGAGGCGGTGAAGCCTGATGAAGTGAAGCTGGCGCGCCAGGTGATCGGCACCTTCGAGGGCGACATCGACTTCGCGTCGTATAAGGACGAGTATCAGGATGGTCTGCGCGAGATCATCGACGCGAAGATCGAAGGACGCGAGGTTGTCGCCCAGGAAGTCGAGGCGCCGCCGAAGGTCGTCAACCTCATGGAAGCGCTCAGAAAAAGCCTCGATACCATCAGCGCGTCGAAGAAGAAGGCGCCGCTTCCCGCATCGTCTGAGACCCGGATGGCGACGAAGAAGCGCGCCCGAGCGTAGCGTTACGCCACCCGCAAATCCAAATAGTCGAATCGCGCTGGCTCGACTTATTGGATTTTTGCCAAAACCGCCCGGATTTTCCCGCCTTTCGCGATTTCTCCTAAGGCACAGGAAACACGTGTGTTCGCCTCTGAAACTTTCCGTATGATGGAGGGTCGTTTTGGGCGTTGGATTCTGGCACTGCGCGTGCTCTAATAGCGCGGTTGCTGAACAACCGTTCAAATTCCGGGGACCTTCAAGTTGAGGAGAGAAACAGTGATGCAACGATCGACAAGATGTCGCAGCCTGATCGGAGGGCTCGCGCTCGGTGTCGGCCTGCTGCTCGCGACCGCGACGAACGCGGTTGCCCAGGTCACGACCACGGGCTCCATTCACGCGGTGATTGAAGACCAGCAGGGCGGCAGACTGCCCGGCGTGACGGTCACGGCCTCGGCCGGCGACGTCGTCACCACACGAACGGCCGTCACCGACGCCGAGGGCCTCGCGGTCCTCGAAGCGCTGGCCCCTTCAACTCAGTACGTCCTGAAGGCCACGATCAACGGCTTCAAGGACTACAGCCGTGAGAATGTACTGGTTACCAGCGGCGGAACGACGACGCTGCGCGTCCAGCTGACGCTGGCGACGGTCGCCGAGCAGGTGACAGTCACCGGCCAGACCGCTCCCGTCGTGGACGTCACGCGCGCCGTTGCGGGCCAGGACATCACGCTGCAGCTCACCGAGTCGCTGCCGACGGGCCGCACGTATCAGAGCTATCTGCAGCTCGTGCCCGGCGTCATGCCCGACAGCACGAACCAGAGCGGCAACCCCTCGTCTCGAAGCGGCATGAACTGGAAAGACGTGATCACGGGCGACAACCTGGGCGTCTCGACCGACAACCAGTACTACTTCGAGGGCGTCAACGTCACTGATCCTGTGAGCGGCACCTTCGGCGCGAACCTGAACACCGAGATCATCCAGGAGCAGAAGGTCATCACCGGCGGCATCCCAGCTGAGTACGTCGGTTCCGCGGGGTTGATCTCCACGGTCGTAACGAAGTCGGGCTCGAACACGTATCACGGCTCCTACAACTATTTCTTCCAGAACAACAACCTGGTAGCCGAGAACGAGCACAACCCGGGCGTGACGTTCAGCTCGCACGACACGGCGTTCACGCTCGGCGGTCCCGCCATCAAGGATCGGCTGTGGGGTTTCGGCAGCTGGCGCTACACGCGGCGCACTGAAGACGTCGCGGCGCAGGACACGCACGTGCTCCTCAGGAAACCGAAGACGATTCAGAAGCAGGGCTTCGTCAAGGGCACCGTCACGCCGACCAGCAACGATCTGATCAGCTTCATGTTCCTGAACGATCCGTTCGAGCGCACCGGCTCGATCGATCCGTCGGTGGCGAACAGCCGCGATCGCCGGCGGCTGCAGGGCGGAAACAACTACTCGGGCACCTACAACAGAGTGTGGAGCTCGCTGCTGCTCGAAGGCGGGGTGAACTATCACGACGCCGAAATCACGGACCTGTCGGTTGACCGGACCAACCCGCGGAACACGGTCATTTTCCAGCGCGCGGACGCGCGGACGCTGGCCGACGAGCAACTGGGCGGTTATGGTAACGATCTGCCGGAAACGCGTCCGACCTGGCAAGCGCGCGGGTCAGCGCAGTACATGTGGGGCCGTAATCGCCTCAAGGGCGGCCTCGAATGGGCACAGCACGAGGATCACCGCAACAACCAGTACATCCCCGACTCGAACCCGGCGTTGTACACGTCGATCTCGTCCAAGTATCTGGGACCGGGCGTGACGGCGGCGAGCATCGCGAACAGCACGCTGTGGTCGGCGCGCACGTTCGTGTACAGCAACGCGAGCGACTTCAACGGCCTGATCGCGAGAATCAACAGCCGGCCGGATCGCGCGTCGTTCTACAACCTGCTCGACACGGACCGTAACGGCACGATCACCCAGGCCGAGATGGGCACCGCGCTGGTGTTCAATAGCTCGGCCGGCAATCCGAACGGGCAGGTCAACTACTACCGCAGCCTGCAGACCGCGCTCGGTCCGCAGGACACGAAAGTGCGCGGCACGTCGTTCTTCGCGCAGGATGAGGTCACACTCAACCGCTTTACCTTCAACGTCGGTCTGCGCGCCGAACAGTGGTCGCACATTGCCACAACCGGCGCGAGCGTCTTCGACTTCGAGTGGACGTGGGCGCCGCGTATCAGCGCCGTGTTCGACGTGTTCGGCGACGGCCGGCAGAAGGCGTCCGGGTACTTCGGCCGCTACTACGACCCGATCCGGATGGACATGACCAACTTCGCGGGCACCCTCAACGGCCAGGTTCGTGAGGAGCAGGCCTTCGTGAACGGGCAGTGGCTCACCTACCGGATTCGCGGCGGCCCGGCGCAGCAGGACGGCTTCTTCTCGGAAACCACCAAGACGCCGTACACGGACGAGATCCAGGGGCAGTACGAAGTGGATTTCGGCCACAACATGAGCGGGTCGGCCACTTATTACCATCGCCAGACGCGCGACATCTTCGAGGATTTCGACCCGGATATCTACACCGAGCCCGCCGCCTATGGTGGCAACATCAACGCGCCGGACTCGCTCTTCCTCGGATGGGAGTACTTCGGGTGGACGGCCACGAACCACCCGGCGGCGAACTTCTTCCTCGGCACGCTCAAGGGCGGAGAGCGCAACTACAACGGCCTCGAGTTCGTGTTCCGGAAGCGCTTCTCCGACCAGTGGCAGTTCCTCACCTCGTACAACTATCTCGACGCCAAGGGCAACACGGTGTCGGACGGCAACGCCGACTTCGCGGGTGACGTGTTCTGGCTCGACCCTCGCGCCCCGAACATGGAGGGAACGGTTCCTGGAACGGTGCACCACATCTACAAGGCAGCCGGGTCGTACACGACGCGGTTCGGCCTCGAGATTGGCGGGACCTACCGAGTAAACTCGGGCACGATCGTCAACCAGACGCAGCTTCAGTCGTCTCGTCGTCTGCCGATCCAGGTGAACACGCCGTTCGTGTTCGGCGGGATCTCCGACAACTGGGTGGCGCCGGGTGCGGTCGGTGCCGTTCAGAACCCGAGCTGGGGATCGGTTGACGCGCGATTGCAGTACATCCGGTCGATGAACAAGATCACGACCGAGTTCTTCGTCGACCTGTTCAACCTCTTCAACGACCAGGCGTCGATTCGCACCGAGGATCTCTTCGCTGGAACCGGTTCGACGCACTTCGGCGACGACATCACCTGGGTTCAGCCGCGGCGCGCGTTCTTCGGCGCCCGGGTGCGCTTCTAACGCTCGACTGTAGCAGCGACGTAGGGCGGGTCTTGCTCTTTAGACCCGCCTCGACCTCGAGCCGGGTCCACAGGACCCGGCTCACAACCGCGTCACGACCAGGGGACGCAGAACCCGTTCGCGGGTTCTGCGTTCGTTTTCGCAATAGAATCGCCACGAAGGCACGAGATCGCCACGAAGACTCGAAGTCACGAAGAAGATACCTTTAATAAGATCTTCTTCGTGGTTTCGTGCCTTCGTGGCCAGTGCAAGCAACTCCGCCGCCGCACTCCGGCCTCCCCCGGAACCGTAGGGACCCATCAGCAGGGAGAACACCTCCATGAATCGCACTCTCGCTTTTGTTGCGGCGTGGCTCGCGATCGCCGTCTTTTGTTTCGGCGCTGGAGCGGCGGCGCAAGGCGTCCAGACCGGCACGATTCGAGGGACGGTTGCGGATCAGCAGGGCCTGCCGGTCGCGAGCGTGACCGTGACGCTCAGCGCCAAAGTGCTGCAGGGGACCCGGACCGCGACGACCGCTTCAGACGGGTCGTACGTTTTCCGCCAGCTGCCCGCAGGCGACTACGACATCGCCTTTGAATCCACGCAGTTCGCGCCCGCCAAACGAACCACATCCGTCCTGCTCGGATTGACCGTCGAGCAGAACGTCACGCTGCAGGCCGCGGGCGTGTCCGAACAGGTGCAGGTGGTGGCCGAAACACCGGCGCCGATCGCCACGCCGATCGTCGGCGCCAACTACAAGCACGACGAGATCGACGCGCTGGCGAACCCGCGGACGCTGTTCGGCATCGCGCAACTGGCGCCCGGGTTGACGACCAACACGCCGAACGCGGGTCAGTTGACGATCAACGGCGCGTTCGCGTTCGACAACGTGTTCATGATCAACGGCGTCGATGTCAACGACAACTTGTTTGGATCGCCGCAGAATCTCTTCGTCGAAGACGCAATCGAGGAAACTCAGATCCTCACGTCCGGAATCACGGCCGAATACGGACGCTTCACCGGCGGCGTCGTGAACGCGATCACGAAAAGCGGCGGCAACATCTTCACCGGCAGCTACCGCGTCAACTTCTCGAACCCGCGGTGGGCGAAGCAGACGCCGTTCGAGCTCTGCGATCCGGCCATTACGGTCTCGACCTGCAAGAAGGCCAGCCAGCGGCCCGACGATCTGCAACTCGTGCACGAAGGCACGCTCGGCGGCTACATCGTGAAGGATCGCCTGTGGTTCTTCGGTTCCGGCCGCTACTCGAAGCTGTCGAACGCCACACCGCTGCCGTTGAGCGGCGCGCCGAACGAGCAGATTGACACCAACAAGCGTGGCGAGATCAAGCTCACCGCCACGCTGGCGCCGAGCCACACGCTCCTCGGCGGATACCTGAACAACAAGACGGTCAACGTGAGCCGGCCGACGTTCGGCTTCACCGTCGATCCGATTGCCGTCGGCGATCGCGATCTGCCGAACCACTACTACTACACGACGTACCGCGGCGTGGTGAAGAGCAACCTGCTGGTCGAAGGGCAGGTCTCGCAACGCAAGTTCGCGTTCCTTGATGCGGGCGGCTCGTCCACGGCAATCGTCGACTCACCGTTCTTTGCCAACAACATTACGGTGGACAGCTCGGCGGCGCATTACAACGCGCAGTACTTCGACGCCACCGATCCGGAGAATCGCAACAATTACCAGGTGACCGGCAACATCATCTACTTCCTGAGCGGTGCGATGCGGCAGCGGCACGAGCTCAAGGGCGGCTACGAGTTTTTCCGCAGCCAGCGCACCGGCGGCAACTCGCAGTCGTCGACCGGCTACGTCTTCGATACCGACTACCTGACCGACGCCAGCGGCACCGTGCCGATCCTCGACGCACAGGGACGGTTCGTGCCCATCTTCGTATCCGGTGCCACCTTCATCGAGAACTGGCTGCCGGTCCGCGGCGCTGAGCTCAACGTCGACAACAACGCGGTTTACGGGCAGGACCACTGGGTCATCAACGGCAAGCTGTCGGCGGATCTGGGCGTCCGCTACGAGCGCGTCCGGAGCGAGGCGACCGGCGGGGTGGTTGGCGTGGATACCGACACCATCGTGCCGCGGCTCGCGCTGGGCTACGACCTGCAAGGCAACGGCAGGCACGTCGTCCACGTGACCTACGGCCACTACGCGGGCCGCTACAACGAAGCGCAAATCGGAAACAACAACAACGTCGGCCATCCCAACCTCCTCTACGGCGTGTACGTGGGGCCGCCGGGACTGGGCCGCAATTTCGCGCCGGGCTTCAACCCGGCCAATTACCGCACGTTTTTCGGGCAGTTTCCGACCCTGAACTCCTCATTCGCAGACGGGCTGTCGTCGCCGATCGTCAAGGAGTTCACCGCGTCGTACGGCGCCGATCTGTTCAACGGCAAGGGCTACGCGGATGCGACTTACGTTTGGCGCAACTGGAGCAACTTCATCGAAGACTTCATCACGCTGTCCAACGGCACGACGCACATCGTTCAGAACGGGTTCGACGTGGGCACGTTCACCGACATCGTCTACCGCAACACGAACGATGCGAAACGGCGCTACCGGGCGCTCGAGTTCCAGGGCCGCTTCAACGTGATGCCGCGGTGGATTGTGAGCGGCAACTACACGCTGCAATTGAAAAACGAGGGCAATTACACGGGAGAAGGGGCGAACACGCCGGGCGAGACCAGCCGCATTGGCGATTATCCGGAAATCTTCAACGCGGAGCGCCACTATCCGATCGGCCGGATGTTCACTTATCAGCGCAGCAAGATGCGCGTGTGGTCGGTGTACAACCTGGACCTCGGCCGCGCTGGTGATGCGTCGATCTCGGGCCTCTGGCGTGTCGACTCGGGGCAGGTCTACAGCCTCGCGGCCCAGGGTCAGGCGTTGACCGACGCGCAAAACGTGAAGCTGCTGGCGGCCGGCTACCCGGATTCACCGTCTGCACAAACGGTGTACTTCGGCAAACGCGGTTCGCAGGACTTCAAGGGCTACGGCGTGCTCGACACCGGCTTCGGCTACAACGTGCCGGTGTTCAAGACGACGCGTCCGTGGATCAAGCTCGATATCTTCAACGTGCTGAACAACCAGAAGCTGATCGCGTGGAACACGACCGTGAGTCAGGACACGACAACTCCGGTCGATTCGCTCGGGCTGAGTACGGGGTACCGGAAAGGGGCAAGTTTCGGGAAGGCGACGTCGAACACGCAGTTTCCGGTTCCGTTCCAGGGCGAAACGGGCGGACGTACGATCCGCGTAGCGGCTGGCTTCCGCTTCTGAGGCTGGCCAACTTTTTAATGGGCGCGTGGGGGCCCCACCCCCACGCGTCTCCTCGGCCTCGGCCGTGGCGCATGAGGCCAACCTTGCCCTACCGGCCCTTGTCCGACCTACCTGGCCCACCCGGCCCACCCGACCTACCCGGCCTTGTTCCTGACCCACCAGATCACTACGCCGAACATCAGCGCGACTGCGGCGATCGCTCCTGCAAACAGCGAAAGCGTGCGGAACAGGATCGATTCTTCTTCCATCCGCACTTCGATCATCAGCGGCACGCCGCGCAGACGATCGGCAAGCGTCTGTTCCCATCCGAGAATATTGCCGCGCTCCACACGCTCCGTGCTGTTGTGAAAGAGGATGCGGCTGGGCAGGTGCAGCCGGAACGCCACGCGCTCATCGCCATTCCACTTGACCCGTGCGGGAACCCCGCCTGACGCCGCGCCAATCGTCTGGTGGAATACGAGCGCGTCGCCTTTCTTTTCGAACTGATACGACGACCACGCAAACGCCGCCATCTCGCTTGCCTGGCGCAAATCGTCGATGTCGACGCGGACGTGCACGAACGGCCGTCCGCGCCGGCGCGAGGTTCTGACCGGCGCAACCCTGGCGCCCGTCGAGGCGGCGCTCTCGATCGATGCGTCACTCGGGTCCGTAGGCCTGACAAGGAGCTCGGACGTGATTGCGGATGATCGGGTCGCGAAATACGCCCGAACGGCGCTGCGATCGACCGGAAGGTTTGGTCTGGCCTCGAGCGGGGCGCCGCGCAGCGCCACCAGCGCGGCCACGGACGAGTTCACGTAGATCGTCGCCCGACCGTCGAGCGACAGATAGAGTTCCTCTTCGTACTCGTAGTCGCGAAACAGACCGCGGCCCGAGCACGCGCCCGCGACCATCGCGGCAACGAGTGCAACGACCGCGCCGATCCGCATCCCGGGCCAATGATATAGTAAAAATTTCGCGCTCCTCATGCCGGCCAGGCCGATCGTTTATCTCATCGACGGAAGCTCGCAGATGTACCGCGCGTTCCACGCGCCTATCCGGACATCTGACGGCACGCTGTTCCGGAACGCGCTGGGACAACCGACCAACGCCGTCTACATTTTCGTGACGATGCTCCGCAAACTGATCAAGGAGCACTCGCCACAGTACATTGCCGCGTCATTCGATCTGCCCGGGCCGACCTTCCGCGACGACCTCGCCGCCGACTACAAAGCCAATCGAAAGCCGATGCCGGACGATCTGGTGCTGCAGATCCGGCTCGTGCACCGCGCGTGCGAGGCGCTCGGCGTGCCGATCATCACCTACGACCGCTACGAGGCCGACGATGTCATCGGCACGATGGCCGAGCGCGCGGCCTCCGAAGGCTACGGCGTCGCCATCGTCACGGGCGACAAGGATTTCTTTCAGCTGGTGCGCGACGGCATCCGCGTCTACAACCCGCGCGACGACGGCGCCTGGTATGACGCGGGCGGCGTCAAAGAAAAGTTCGGGGTCACTCCCGATCAGGTCGTCGACGTCCTCGCGCTGATGGGCGACACGATCGACAACGTGAAAGGCGTGCCGGGGATTGGCGAGAAAGGCGCGCGCGATCTGATATCGACCTTCGGCTCGCTCGACGCGCTGCTGGCGCGCGCGTCGGAGGCGCCCAAGCGGTACCGCGAGCTGCTCGTTGCTCATGTCGACGATGCGCGCAACAGCCGCGAGCTGCTCCGGATTCACACCAACGTGCCGGTCGAATTCGACATCAACAACTTCCGATACCGCGGACCGACGCGACAGGCTTGTTACGAGCTGTTCTCCGAGCTGGGCTTCCGATCGCTCGTCATGGAGTACGCGCCGACCGCGGACACGATCAGCAAGCAGTACCGGATGGTGACGACGCTCGGCGATCTGAAAACGGTGGCGTCGGAGCTGCGACGCGCCGGCCGCTTCGGCATGCGCGTGATCCCCGACAATTCATCGGCCGTCCGCGCCGGCATCGCCGGGATCGCGTTCGCGACCACACCGCGCGCGGCTTGGTACGTGCCCTTCGGGCACCGCTCGAGTGCAGCCGGTTCACAGGCCCGAATCGACGCATCAGCGCCAGACGGTGGGGTCCTGGTGGACGCGGCTCCGCGCTCACGCTCGCAGTCGCTGTTCGACTTTTCGGAGGCGAGGGCAGAGACGGGTCCAATGGGACCCGCCCTGCTCGAGCAGTCCGAGGCACTGGATGTCGCGCAGGCACTCGCGGTTCTCGGGCCGCTCTTCGAAGATCCCGCCATCGAGAAGGCGGGTCACGATTTGAAATCCGACATGATCGTGCTGGCGCGCTACGACATCCGGCTCGAAGGGCTCGGCCTCGACACGATGCTGGCGAGCTACCTGCTCGACTCGAGCCGATCGGGGCATCCGCTCGAGGCGGCGGCGCTCGAACAGCTTGGCTACAAGGCGCTCACCGAAGAGGAGCTGTGCGGCAAAGGCGTCAAGGCGATTCCGCTGACGGCCATGACTGCTGACGCCGCGCTCGACTACGCGGGTGAGCGCGCCGACCTCGCGCTGCAGCTCGCGGACCACCTGGCGCCGATGCTCGCCGCCGACCAGCTCGACGCGGTCTACCGCGACCTCGAACGGCCGCTGATTCCAGTGCTGGCGGCCATCGAGCGCGCCGGCGTGCGGATCGACGGCCCCGCGCTCGCCAGCCAATCGCAGCGGATTGACGGAGAGCTCGCGACGCGCAGCGCGCAGATCTTCGAGCTCGCTGGCGAGCCGTTCAATATCAACTCGCCGCAGCAGCTTTCGAAGATTCTGTTCGAGAAGCTGCAGTTGCCCGCGCTGCGCCGCAACGTCAAGACGAAGACGGCCTCGACGGCCGTCGAAGTCCTCGAGGAGCTGGCACAGACGCACGAGCTGCCACGACTGATTCTCGAATGGCGGGCGCTGCAGAAGCTCAAAGGAACGTACATCGATGCGCTGCCGCAGCTCGTGAACCCGGAGACCGGCCGCGTTCACACGTCATTCAATCAGGCGGTCGCCGCCACCGGCCGATTGAGCAGCAGCGATCCGAATCTGCAGAACATTCCCATCCGCACGGAGCTCGGCCGGGAGATCCGGCGCGCGTTCATTGCCGATCCGGGCAACGTGTTGATCTCAGCCGACTACTCGCAAATCGAGCTTCGCGTGCTCGCGCACCTGGCCGAGGACGAGACGCTCATCAAGGCGTTTCAGGACGGCAAGGACATTCACGACGAGACGGCGCGCAAGGTATTTGGCAAAGAAAGCGGCCGCGACGCGCACGAGCTGCGCCGCGTGGCGAAGATGGTCAATTACGCGCTGCTCTACGGCAAGACGGCGTTCACGCTGGCGCGGGACATCGGCGTGACGCCGCAGGCGGCGCAGGAATTCATCGACGCCTACTTCTCGGGCTTCCCGCGCGTCCGGTCGTTCATCGATCGCACGCTCGATGACGCCCGTGCGACGGGCGTGGTGAAAACGATGTACGGGCGCCGCCGGCTGATGCCGGATCTGAACAGTCGCAACGGCCAGATTCGCTCGTCGGCGGAACGCGCCGCCGTGAACATGCCGATCCAGGGCTCAGCGGCCGACATCCTGAAGCGCGCGATGATCGACGTGTACGCCGCGCTGCCGGCGAACGCGCGCATGATCCTGACGGTCCACGACGAGCTGCTCTTCGAGGTGCCGGCCGCAGACGCCGAGGAGGCGTCGGCGCTCGTCCGCGAGAACATGCAGAACGCCGCTGCGCTGCGCGTGCCGCTTACTGTGGATATCGGGATTGGCGAAAACTGGAAGGAAGCTAAAGAATGACGATTTGGTGATTGCCGATCTGGTGATTGTCGATCTGGTGATTGTCGATGTATTTGCAGATTAATCGACGGTCAATCGTCAATCGACAATCATCAAATCGCCAATCGCCGAATTATTTACTCCACTTCTCCTTGAACCCCTCCCATTCGGTCTGCAGCGCTTCGGTCGTCTGCGCGAGCGCGCGGGCGCGCTCGGGAATGATCGCGCGCTGCATCAGCCTGTCGAGATCGCCGCGCAGCGCCGCGCCGCCGTCGCTCGCGAGCGGGGCGCGCACCCAGCCGGCCCGCGCGGCGTCCCACGCCGCTTGATGATCGCCCTGGCCCCACGCGGCCGCCGACAACCAGTACAGCGCGGCGCCGCTCGAGGCATTCGTGCCGAGCTCTCGCAGCATGCCTTCGCGGATGCGATCGTAGATCCGCGCCCGCTCTGAGTCGGCGCCTTCCCGCGCTTCGCGATCAAGGGCGCTGGCCCACCAGTCGAGCACGCGCTCGCGTGCGTCGCGGTCGAGCGGACCGGTGCCCGAGAGCACCGATTCGAACACGCCGGCGGCCGCGCCCGCCGAGTCGTCGAAAAACAGCGCCTCGCCGAGACCGACGATCAGCTCGATTCGCTCGCGCGCGCCGAGGCGTTCGGGGTTGATCCGCCGCAGCCGATCGCGCGCGGACGTCAGATCGTCAGCGGCCGCGCTCTCGCGGTGCCGCTCGAGAAATGCGCGGGCGGCAATCAAATCGGCGCTGTCGGCGCGCTCCGGCTTCCTGCGCGCTTCGTCGGCGGCGGTGATCGCGGCCTCAAACTGCCGCTGGTTGTAGAGAAGACGCGCGCGGACGAGCGGATCCCTCTGATCTGCCGCGGTCGCCGAGACCGCCCAGAGACAGATGAGCGCCGCCACGCCGACCTTCCTCATCGTGTTCCGATCGTAGCACGAACGACACCGACACTAACTCATTGAGTCGCAAGCCTCTTAGCGTTTGCGGGATGATGTTTTTGGTAGAATGCCAGCCGATGGTCGAACCGAGGATCATTCCCCGCGAAGCGCACCCGATCTCGCGCCGCGACATCGACCATGACGCCCTCAAAGTTCTCTATCGCCTCCGCGAGGCGCATCACACCGCCTATCTCGTTGGCGGCAGCGTGCGCGACCTCGTGCTCGGACGCCGGCCGAAGGACTTCGACATCGGCACGTCGGCGCACCCGTATCAAGTCAAGAAGCTGTTCCGCAACTGCTGGATCATCGGCCGCCGCTTCCGTCTGGCGCACGTCAAATTCGGGCAGAAGATCGTCGAGGTCGCGACGTTCCGAAAACTGGTCCAGCCGGGCGAGGAGCCGGCCGGCGACGCCGCGGCGACGATCTCCGAGGCGAGTGCAGCGCCAGAGACGCCGGACCAGTTGATTCATCGCGACAACACCTTCGGTACGCCTGAAGAAGACGCGTTCCGACGCGACTTCACGATCAACGCGCTCTTCTACGACATCGCGACGTTCGCGATCATCGACTACGTGAACGGCATGGACGATCTCCGCGCCGGCATCGTGCGATCGATTGGCGATCCCGAGGTGCGGTTCCGCGAGGATCCGGTGCGCATGCTGCGCGCCGTGGCGCTGGCGGCGCGGCTCAACTTCACGATCGATCCGCCAATCGTCGACGCGATCAGCCGTCATCGACACGAGATGGCGCGCAGTTCACCGGCGCGGCTGCTGGAGGAGTACTACAAGATTCTGCGTTCCGGCTATGCGGAGCGGACGTTCCGCGGCCTCGCCCAGTCGGGCCTGCTGGAGCCGATATCAGCGGAGCTCCATCTCGGCGCCGGCGAGGCGTTATGGCGATCGCTCTCGGCGGTCGATACCTACCGGCGGAATTTTCCGTCGGTCCCCGACGCGTTCACCAACGCGATGCTGCTCGGCAGCCTGCTCGTCCCGCTCGGGTTCCCGCCGCCGCCCGCGCGGCACGGCGACACGACCATTCCGCGTCTCGGCGCGCTGCCGCTCGCGCGTCGCGATGTCGAGCGGCTGCGGCAGGTGCTCGGCCTGCAGCGGCGGCTCCGCGACCTGAACGCGAACCCGCGCGCGAAGCACGCGCTGACCCATCGCCACATCTTCCAGGACGCTCTGGCGTGGCTCGATATCCACGGCCAGTCACCGGATCTGGTGGAGCACTGGAAGGCGATTGCCGCCGAAGGCCGCGCGCCGCGTTCCGCCGACGGCGTTGCCGCGGATCAGGATCAGCGGCCGTTCCGGCGGCGACGGCGACGCAGGCGCCGCCGAAGACCGCAGCAGGCGCCGGAACATTGATCGACTGGTCAGGTAGACCAGGTGGGTCTGGTCGGTCTTGTAAGTCAGTGGATTGACTGACCGAGTTCGTTCGATCCGACCTACCTGGCCAACCCGGCCTACTCCGACCTACCTGGCCTTTTCAGGCAGCGACTTCTTCGATTGTCTTGTAGGGTTTTGCCAGGCGGAGTGCGATCAGCAGCCGGATGATCGGCCACGCCGGATCGAACTCACTCATGCGGAAGCTGAATTTCGGACTGCGCGGATAGCCGTGATGGTTGTTGTGGAGCCCCTCGCCGCCCGTCAGCAGTGCGAGCAGCCGCAGGTTCGTCGCCGTGTTGTCGAAATTCTTGTAGCCGACGTGATGGCAGAGTCCGTTGATTGACGAAGACAGAACGAAGACGTAAATCACGGCGTGCAGGCCGGCAGCGAGCAGCCCCCACCAGAGTCCGATCACCAGACAGAGCGCAATCGTCCCACCAAGGGGGCCGAGGTATCCTTTCTTGAAGAGTGTGCGATCCCACCAGTCGTCCTGGATGTCGCGGGCGTACCGCTCGAGCACGTCCTTGTTCTTTGCTTCCCTGACGTAGTGAAAGACATTGCCGAGCTGCACCGACCAGAAGCCCATCAACGCGGGGCTGTGCGGATCACCTTCCTGATCGGTAAACGCGTGATGCTTGCGATGAACGGCGACCCACTCGCGCGTCGAGAGTCCTGTCGTGATCCACAATGCAAGGCGGAACATCCACGCGACCGCAGGATGGAGCGCGAGCGCCCGGTGCGTGGCCGTGCGGTGTAAAAAAATTGTCGTGCTGAAAACGGCGACCTGGATGAGCAGAGCAGCACAGACGAGGCTCAGGATGAGCGAAGAGAGCACGAAGACGTCCTCCAGATGGAAACGTTGAGAGAAAGGTGTGCCATGGTAGCACGGCCAGAGCGTGCCGCTGTTCAAAACGGCACACGTCAACCGCGCTGTTTTTCGAAGTCCCGCATGAAGGAGACGAGTGCGTCTACGCCATCTTCGGGGAACGCGTTGTAAATCGACGCGCGCATGCCGCCGACCGAGCGATGGCCTTTGAGCCCGTCGAAGCCCGCCGCCTCGGATTCCCGAACGAACCGCTGCTCGAGCTCTTCGGTGGCAAGACGGAACGTGACGTTCATCAGCGATCGACTTTCCTTTTGCGCAGTTCCGCGATAGAAACCGGTCCGATCGATTTCAGCGTAAAGTTTCGCGGCCTTGCGCTGATTGGCAATGGCCATGGCGCTCAATCCGCCCTGTGCGAGCAGCCACTTCATCACCAGTCCCAACGCGTAGACGGCAAACGCGGGCGGCGTGTTGTAGAGCGACGTGTTCTCCGCATGCACCGCGTAATTCATCATCGTCGCCAGTGTCGATTTCTTCTCGAGCGAACGCTGCAGCAGATCTTCACGGATGATCACGATCGTGAGACCCGCCGGCCCCATGTTTTTCTGAGCGCCGGCGTAAATCAGCCCGTGACGCGCGACGTCGATCGGTCCGCTGAACATGTTCGATGATGTGTCGCTGACGAGCGGCGCCTCACCGGTATCGGGCAAGGCCTTGAACTCGGTGCCTTCGATCGTATTGTTCGACGTGATGTGGACGTACGCTGCGCCCGGCGTCAGCGTCAGCTCCGATTGATTCGGAATCCGCGTGTAGTTATCGGCCTTCGTCGTCGCCGCGATGTTGACGGTGCCCACTTTCTTGGCTTCCTTGATCGCCTTGTCGGCCCAGGACCCGGTATCGATGTAGTCGGCGGTCCGGCCGGCGCCGAGCAGATTCATCGGCACCATCGAGAACTGCATGCTCGCGCCGCCCTGAAGAAACAACACCCTGTGGTTCGACGGAATGTCCGCGACCAGGCGCATGTCGGACTCAGCCTGCGCCAGGATGGCCTCGAAGGTCTTCGAGCGGTGGCTGATCTCGAGAATCGACATGCCGACGCCGGGCAGCGCCAGCAGGTCGCGTTGAATTTCTTCGAGCACCGGCAGCGGCATCACGGCCGGACCGGCGGAAAAGTTGTAGACACGATGAACGGTCGTGGATGTCATAGGTCTAGATAGTTATCACAGTCGGCCCCAGGTTACGGGCTACGGGCTACGGGAAGAGATTTTTTCCGAAGCCCGGAGCCAGAAGCCTGAAGTCTGTCAGATCACATGTATCAGCAATCCATCCCTCAGCTTCGGCTCGAACCACGTGCTCTTGGGCGGCATGATCGCGCCTTCGTCGCAGACGGTCATCAAGTCGGCGACGCTCACGGGATACAGCGAGAAGGCAACGGCTGCAGCGCCGGAGTCAACGGCCTTTTGAAGAGCGTTCGTGCCGCGCGCACCGCCGACGAAATCGATTCGCTTATCAGTCCGGATGTCGGCAATCTGGAGCACCGGGGCAAGTAATCCCTCCTGGAGCACGCTCACGTCGAGCAATGCGACGGCATTCGACCCTCCCGGCCTCACGTGCGGCCGCAGCAGGTGCCAGCCTCTGCGAAAGTACATGGAGATCTGACCCCGAGACGGCGGCAACGCCGGCCCCGGCTCGATCGTGAAACGTTCGT
>Ga0075421_100004062_pt1 | contig 17641 bp, 18 predicted proteins | sample SoiMetdeltSBSDD5_FD_75292 | JGI IMG/M metagenome (GOLD analysis project Ga0075421, IMG submission 75292) | Bulk soil microbial communities from a Populus tree surrounding site in Tennessee, USA - Soil MetaG P. deltoides SBSDD5 | ecosystem: Environmental > Terrestrial > Soil > Tree plantation...
CTCGCTCAAACGCCCGTATCCGCCCCGAATACGTCGTCGGTGATGCTTTGGACGCTGAAGGGCTCGTTCGAAGAAAAGCTCGAGGCGGCCGCCAAGGCCGGCATTCAATCCGTAGAACTCGTGGGCGAGCATGCAGAGTGGACCAATGCGGACATCGATCGCGTGAAGAAGCTCACCCGTTCGCTCAAGCTTGGCATCGACACCATAAGCTCCACGCCGTTCTGGGGCCGCATGCCGATCTCCATGGTCGACCCGGCGCAGCGCGACAACCTCCTCAAGGAAGTGCAGAAGAATATCGACGCAGCTCAACGGCTCGAAATTCCCATGCTGTTGTTGATGTCCGGCAATGCGATCCCTTCCAAGAGCTACGCCAAGCAGTGGACCAGCCTGGTGGAGAGCACCAAGCGATGCGGAGATCTGGCGGCCAAAGCGAACGTCACCCTCATTGTCGAGCCACTCAACACTAAGGTGAATCACAAAGGCTACTTCCTCGATAGCTGTGTGGGCGGGGTGAAGCTCATGAAGGAAGCCGATCACCCGAACATCCGCCTCCTCTTCGACCTCTATCACGAACAGGTACAGATGGGTGATGTGACTCGTACTCTGCGCGACGCCATGCCTTATGTGAAGGTTTTCCACATCGCGGACAATCCTGGACGCAACGATCCCGGCACCGGCGAGATGAACTATCCCTACCTTTACAAGGAAATCCAAAAAGCCGGCTATAAGGGGTATCTGACGATGGAATACATTCCGCTTGGCGACCAGGTGAAGAGCCTCATCGCCGCCGTCGACTCGATGCGAAAGTCTCTCGCTTAGCCATGCTCGTTCACAACGCACGAGGCCACTACTCGTTCATTCGCGGCATTGCACCCTACTCAGGCGGCGCGGTCGCGGACGACGGTTTCGAAGTGGTGCATGCCCGCTTCCATCAACCCGTTCCACTCAAGCAAGGCTTCCAGGCAGTGGAACAGCATCTCGCCGCCGCTAAGCTCCCCATTCACTCTCTATGCGGAATGGAACTGCGCTCGCCGCGCCCCTTTACTTTTCAGGGCTTCAACGATTTCAACGCCGGATACATCGACGTTCTGAAGCATTGGGGCCTGTTTCTCGAAGGCGTCAATCCCGTGGCCCGGACCAATATCGCCCCCAAGATCGTCGCACCCAGGGAACCCTCGCTGTACGGCTTCAGTTACACGTCACCGTCGGCCGCGAAGCAAAGAACTTTCATCGTCGCCGGCGCCGGCGAACTTCCCGAAGGCTCACTCGATCCGCACGATGTTGTACGCCGCGGCGAAACCTCGGCGGACGCGCTGCGCGAGAAGGCCCGCTTCGTCATGGGTCTCATGAGTGGACGCCTGCAAGGTCTAGTGGTGGGATGGAACGATGTGACGGTCGCCGAAGTTTACACGCTTCATCCAATGTGGCACCTGTTGGAAAGCGAGCTTATTCGTCCAATGGGCAAAGCGGCGATCCACGGCCTCACTTGGCACTATTCGGCCCCACCCATCGAAACGATCGAATTCGAAATGGATTTGCGCGGCTGTCAGCGCGAACTCGTGCTTTAACCTTCTGCCTTACCCACTACGATCAGTCCGATTTGCGCGTCGCCCACTTTAACGTAGAGAATCCAGTCATGCTCACCCACGTTTTGTAGCCCTGGTTTGAAATCGCTCTCCGCCAAATACATGCTCAACACGGCGGGGTGCGGCGTGCCGGAGGCATTCTTAGACAGCGCAACCAGACTCTTAAAATCTGCAACTGCCGCTGCGTTCTCATCGTCCTTCGCGGGCGACATCACAAGGAAGTCGCGATTTGGCGCCACCCCCTGATGGTCTCCGTTCAAAGGGAACATGCTGAAACGAAGCGTGTAGACGCCCGGCTTGATCGGTTGCGCGCGCCGGTCGTAGGCGCCGTCGTGCCAACGGATCGCTCCAATCACGGAGCCCAGCGGCACGGTCCTCCACATCACGTCGGCCTCGCTCGACACCGGGCCTTTGGGGGCGGCCTTCACAAACCATACCTCACACCAAACCTTGCCATCGGCGGCCAAAACCTTGTGGCCGCTGCCCTCCATCAGCGCACGAATAGGCGCAGCCAGGTCTGCCGGGGGTTCACCCGTGGCTTCGAGTTTGTATTGGGCGAATGCAAGCGCTCCAAACGACACGAAGGCCAGCAGCAATCGTTTCATCCAGTGATTCCTTTCGTCTTTCCTTCCACTATAACAACCGCATCTGCATCGCATGGCCCCGATCCATTAAAATCAAGCTCCGGACCCTAATGCAGACCATCTTAGTAATTGACGACGACGAAAGCCTCCAGGATACAATCGCCGTCATGTTGGAGCAGGAGGGGTACCGTACCAGCTCCGCATTGAACGGTCGTGACGGCTACGAAAAAGCTCTTTCGCTCAAACCCGACCTGCTCATCGTCGATCTCAGACTTCCCGAAATGAGCGGTATGGAGATCTGCAAGCACCTGCGCAGTGCGCAAATTCAGACGCCCATTATCGTCCTCAGCGCGGTCGGTGACGAAGTAGATAAGGTGCTACTGCTCGAAATGGGAGCCGACGATTATGTGGTGAAGCCCTTTGGCCGCCGCGAACTGCTGGCCCGCATCCGCGCCATATTGCGGCGATCGCAGTCCGACGCCCACACCATTCTCCGCTTCAGCGATACCGAGATCGACCTCGACCGCCGGGTCGTCGTTCGCCTGCAAGAAGAAGTGAAAGTGACCCCGGCCGAGTACAACCTGCTCCTCTACTTCCTTCAAAACCCCGACCGTGCTCTGACGCGGGACATGATTCTGAACTCGGTTTGGGGCTATGAGAGCTTTCCCAATACACGGACCGTCGACGCGCATGTTGTAAAGTTGCGCCAGAAGTTTGAACCGGATCCCAACGCGCCACGTCATTTTGTAACAGTCCATGGGGTTGGATACCGCTTTCTGCCTTAGCGTGAAAAGAAGGAGGATGCCCGTGCGTGTGCTCATCGTGGACGACTCCCAGCAGGTAGCGGCGACCCTGGAAATTGCGCTTTCCAATGGCGGTTGGGATACCATCTGTGCCGACGAGGTGAAGGCCGCGCTGGAAATCTTGAATACCTCGCCTCAGGTCGACGCCATCGTTACCGATCTGGAGATGCCCAAAGCCGATGGCTATTCACTTATCACCGCCGTGCGGGCCCACAGGCGCTGCGCCTCCGCCGTAATTGTCGTCACGTCTGGCTCGACCGCGCCGAACGCGGAGCAACGCGCCATGACAGCCGGCGCCGATGCCTTCTTTACCAAACCATATTCGCCCGCCGCCGTGCGGTTGGAATTACAGCGCCTCATGAATGGGCGCGGACAGGTGGAACCATGAGTGCCCGGACCTTCGGGATGCTATGTCTAATCGTCCTGCCGATGGGACGCTTCGCCGCCCACGCGCAAAATCTGAACGTGCTGGTGGAACGGCTGGACAAACTCGAACGTGACAACAACTCCCTACGCCAAGAGATCGAGAAACTACGCGCTGAATTGGGCGCAATGAAGCAGCAATCCGCAACCGATTCCGAAGCGCAGGAGATCGTCGCCCGGCGCGTCGACGAGCACGCTCAAACAAAAGTGGAAGCCTCCCAGCGCTTCCCCATCAAGCTCCGCGGTATGGCCTTGATGAACTTTTATCGGAACGGCGCCCACGCCAACGGCCAGGATACGCCGACGGTCGCCTCGCGCAATCCCGGCAGGGCTACTGCCGCGGTCACCTTCCGGCAAACCGTTATCGGATTGGAGTTTCGCGGTCCGCAAACGCTATTTGGCGCGCAAGTTTCGGGTTCGGTCTTCGGCGACTTTTACGACGGCAGCACAGAAACCGCCCAATATCCCAGCGCCCGCTTGCGCACGGCCGAGATTCAATTTGACTGGCACAACCGCTCGCTGATGATCGGCCAGGAGAAGGCGCTCGTTGCACTGCGCGATCCCAACTCGCTTTCCTACTCCGGCGTCTCGCCCCTGACCTCTGCTGGCAACCTCTGGCGTTGGCAGCCGCAAATTCGGCTCGAACAACGCTTCGCGCTTGCGCCCGCCACCAAGCTTCGCGGACAGCTCGCCGTCGTGCAGACGGCCGAGGAGTCGGGCGGCAACCCAGGCACGCTGGCGGTCGAACGACGCCGGCCCGCCCTCGAAGGACGCCTCGAACTTGCGCACCAATTCGATGGCGATCGCCGCATGGAACTGGCAACCGCGTTTCACGCCAGCGAATCGCACATCGGCGGCTTCTCCATTCCCTCCCGCGCATGGACAATCGACTGGTTCGCCAATCCTTTCCGCCTGCTGGAACTCTCCGGGATCATTTTCACCGGCGAAAACCTCCACCACTTCGGCTCCTTTCGTCAGGGTTGGGTCGTCACCCCGCAGGGAGTCCATGGCGTGCACTCGCGCGGCGGCTGGGCGCAAGTGAGTGTGCCCTTTACGCAGCGCGTTTCGCTCAATCTGATGGCGGGAACGATGGACGACCGCGACCGCGATCTTTTGAGCACCATGATTGGCTCGAACCGCACGGGTGCGGCAAACGTGATGTTCCGCATCGCTCCCAATGTTCTGCTGTCTATCGAAGCCATGCAGATCCGCACGAATTATCTGACCGGCGGCACCGTTCGGAATCCGCGCTATGACCTATCACTTGCGTATCAGTTTTAGCTTGCTCCTGCTGGCCGTTGCCGCCTCGTCCGCCGACGTAAGCGGCACGGTGGAGCTCGCCGACTCGCGCGATTCCAACGTGCGTAAGAAGCGCAATTTCTCGGGTGTTGCCATTTGGCTCGAATCGCAGAACGCACCGCCCGCCTCCAAGCCCGGCACGTTCACCATCACGCAACGCGGAAAACGATTCAGCCCGCACGTGACCATCGTGCCCACGGGTTCCACCGTGGACTTCCCCAACTTCGATCCGATTTTTCACAACGCCTTCTCAAACTTCGCCGGGCAGCCGTTTGACACCGGACTCTACCCTCCCGGCACGACGCGCAAGGTGAAATTCCACCGTACCGGCATCGTGCGCGTCTTCTGCAACATCCACTCCACGATGAGCGCCGTTATCGTGGTCGTGAACTCCTCCTATGCCGCGCTTACGGAACCTTCCGGTGCATTTCGCATCAAAGACGTAGCGCCGGGTGAATACACGCTCAAGATCTGGCATGAGCGCGCCACGGAAGCATCTCTCGAAAAGCTCAACAGGCGCATCATCGTCGACGCCCAAGGGCAAACCTCGGTCGCGCTCAAGATTTCCGAGGCCGGCTATCTTCCCGTCCCGCACCTGAATAAGCACGGCGTCGAATATCCCCCGGAACCACCCGGGCCCGGCGTCTACCGCGGAGTAAGCAAATGACCCGGCCGCGCCTCACACTACTGCCGAAGATCTGGTTATCCACATCTGTCGCACTCACGCTCTTGTTCGGAGTCACGGCATGGCTGCTGCAGCGGCATGCATTGGACACATCGGAGTTGAGCCTGCAGGACGAAATCTCATCGAGCCTCCAGGCCTATGAATCACTGTGGACCTCGCGCTCGGAAACCCTCGGCTCCGTGGCAGCCATTCTCAGCAGCATGCCCAACGTGCGCGACGCCGTTCGCACCCGCCATCAGGCGACGATTCGCGACGTCGCCGGAGAACTCTGGACCAAAGTCAATGACAACCTTAAGGAGAGCGCCTTCATTCTGGTGGCAAGCCCGGAAGGCGAGGTAATCGCTCCCTTCGGACCTACCTCCGAGCCCTCTCTCGCGCGCACATGGCCGGTCGTTCGCTCCGCCCGCGACCGGTTCCCAAAGCAGGTGTCAGGATTCGTCGTCCTCAACGGCCGCCTATTCCAATTGGTCCTTACGCCCGTTTACGTCGACAGCGCTTCCGGGCAAGCGCTGATCAGCGTTCTGATCACGGGCTTTGAAGTGAATCACCAGGTGGCGCAAAAGCTGAAACAGAGCACCGGAGGAAGCGATTTTCTTTTTCTCTCCGGCGGCCAGGTGTTCGCCTCCACGCTCAACACACGCGCTAGTCAGGAACTTGGCAAGCTCTCCATGGATGAACAAGCGCCTAGCCGCGTCAACGACGGCGTCACTGAATACACCGCCCTCACGCGCACCTTGATCAGCCTTGATGGCAAGCCAGCCGGCAAACTCTGCATCCTGCGTTCGTTTGAAGCCACCAGCCAGCGCATTGGCCAACTGCGAACCCATCTCGCCCTCGCCTGGCTATCGGCGATCGCCCTCGGTTTGGCCGTCAGTTACTTCCTCGCCCGCCGTATCGTGCAACCTGTTCATGCGCTGGATCTCGCGGCGGTCCAGGTGTCGCGGCAGAACTACAACTTCCGCGTTCCCGTCGAAGGCACGGATGAGTTGGGCCGCCTCGCTACCACCTTCAACACGATGTGTGAGTCTCTCCAATCGGCTCGTCAGGAACTGATCCGCCAGGAACGCATCTCGACCATCGGACGCATGGCGAGCTCCATCGTCCACGATCTGCGTAATCCGCTGGCAGCCATATATGGCGGCGCCGAAATGATGGTCGATACCGACCTCGCCCCTCATCAGGTGAAGCGCCTCGCCGCCAATATCTATCGCTCCAGCCGCCGCATTCAGGAGATGCTGAACGACCTGCTGCAAATCACGCGCGGCGGCGCCAAAGAGCGGGAATCCTGCACAGTGCGCGAAGTCGTCGAGGCTGCCGTGGAAGAGGTGGAAGCAACGGCGCAACGCAATCGCATTCGCATCACGCGCAAGTTGCCGGAGGACCTCACCGCGCTCCTCGAACGCGCGCGCATGGAGCGGGTCTTTCTCAATCTGCTTTCCAACGCACTCGAAGCGTTACCCGAGGGCGGCGAGATTCAAATCACCGCCGCGCGCGACGGACGCGTCGTTCAAATCGAGGTCGCAGACAACGGCCCCGGTATCGCCCCCGGCATTCGTGAGCAACTCTTTCAGCCCTTCGTGACGTTCGGCAAAAAGAACGGCCTTGGCCTTGGCCTTGCCCTTTCGCGCCAAAGCGTACTCGAACATGGCGGCGAGATTTGGGTCGAAGACCGCCCCGGCGGCGGCGCGAAATTCATCATCCGCCTACCACTGGAGCAGGTGATGGCGGTGGCCTGACAGCTGTCAACCTGAGGGTGCCGTATCCTGGAATCCATGAAGACCCGCCGATGGCACTTCCTTGCGACTATTCTGCTCGGTGCGATTGGCGCAAGCCAAACCACCAATCTGGGAAAGGCTCCAGCGGTTTTATTCGTCTGCGAACATGGCGCGGCCAAGAGCATCATCGCGGCTGCCGAGTTCAATAAACAGGCCGAGCAGAAAGGGTTGCCGCATCGTGCGATTTCGCGCGGCACGAACCCCGACGCAGCGTTTGCGCCTGCCGTGATTTCTGGCCTTGCCAAGGATGGTTTCGCCAGGCCCAGCGGCAAACCCCAACTGATCAGTGCCGCCGATGTCGGCAATGCGGAGCGAGTCGTTACGCTCGGCTGTAAGTTGCCCGAGCGCCTGAACGCAAAGGCAAAGCCAGTCGATTGGGCGGACATCTCGTCACCGAGCCAGAACTATGATGGCGCCCGCAAGGATATCGCACGCCACGTAAAAGAACTCGTCGACTCTTTAGCCCGCGAGCGCTCGGGTAAATGAACCTACGCCGCCGCCATCGCTTCCTGATTAGCCGCCACAAGTTCCCGCGCCGGCTGCAACAGCCGCGCACACTGCGCCGCATCCAGTGCCGTAATGTAGGGCTCGATCGGTCCTGTCTTCGCGATGCCCGCTAATTCGGTCGCCGCGTGCAGCACGCGCGCCGGACCCATGGCGTCGCGCAAATCCTCGACCGGCAGGAACAGCCGCCGCAACGGCTCGGCCTCGTCGAACTGGCCTGCGTTGCACAGCTCCCAGATCTGCCGCGACAGCGCGGGGGCGAGGCAACCCGACCCGGTCGTGAAACCGGGAAGCTCGAAGTCCCGCGTATGGACGATGGCGGGCCGTTCGCCGATTCCGCTAATCACAAAGCTCTTGTCCACGCGGCGCAACAAGCCAGTCAAATAGGCGTCCTCGGCTGGATTTTCGCGCACCACTGCGTACTTTATGCCCACGCAAATACCGTCGTCCACCATACGCGCCACGGCGTCGAGACCAGCTTCCTTGTCTGCGCCCATGTTGTGTTCCTCCTTCAGATAGAGGATCAGCTTCTTCCGCGCGGCATCGGCAAATGAGCGATAGCCCCGCTCCAGCCCTTTCGCGTCGCGCGGGTCGGCGCATGGCAGCAGCATGGCACAGGGGAAATCATAGTTCTTCAGCAGATCGGCCTGATCCATCGCACGGCCGAAGCTGGGCCCGGCGCTCGGGATCATCCAATGGTCGTCCGGAAAACCCGTCAACCAATCGAGCAGCGCGTGATACTCGCGCAGGCGGATGTGATAAAGAAACGCATTGCCGCCATACAGAAAATTGCGGATGCCGCCAGCGGCAATGTGAGCGGCGATGCGCCGGCTCTGTTCGAAGTCAATGGATTGGGACGAATCGTTGGTTCGAGCCAGCGGCGGCACGGGAAACACGCCACGCCAGTCGTCTGCGCGCACAGGACGGGTTCTCATTTGCCTTCCATCATATGATTCCGCCGCCCTGCCGCGCTATCCCCCGTTCAGCCGCGCGGCAGCGCGCGCCATCGCCGCACACCGGTCGCCCATGCGGTGCTCCATCACGGCCCGCGCACGCTCCACTATCGACGCCTGCGCCTTCACCGGCGAGCCGCAGTCGAATGGCGGCTGTGGATCGTACTCCAGGCGCAATTGGATCTCGCAGGCAACCTCTTCGCCGAAAATCGTCGCCGCGATCCGCAGCGCCGTGTCGATGCCCGACGTCACTCCCGCACCCGTGATGCGATTCCGGTCCACGACAACGCGTTCGTTCACCGGTATCGCGCCACACAGGGCAAGTAACTCCAACACGCTCCAATGCGTGGTCGCACGGTAGCCTCGCAACAGACCCGCCGCGGCGAGCACCAACGATCCCGTACACACGCTAGTCACGTAATCGGCCTTGGCGCCCCGCTCGGACAGAAACGTGAGCACTTCGTCGTCTTCCACGATGGCCGAGCAGCCTGGACCGCCGGGCACGCACACCATATCCAGTTGCGGGCAATCGAGCAGCGTTCCGTTCGGAAGAATGTGCAGGCCATGGTCGGAAGGCACGGCATCTCGCGTCTTCCCCAATACCAGTACTTCCGTGTTGGGCATTCTCGCGAACACCTCGAACGGAGCTGTCATATCTAGCTGCGTGAACTCCGGGTAAATGATGAACCCAATGCGTAAGGGCATCTAGTTGCCACGGTAGTCTAACGGAGGTTTCGCGTCGATGGGAATTCGCGATTTGTAGAACACGTTCGCCTTTCGCTTTTGAAATGCCGTCTTGGCGTCGTCCACATTCTTCGTCTGTGTCAGCAGATCGAGCGTGGTCAGCGCCAAGGTCTTCGCGGCGACGACCATTCCCTTCCTGCCGATGGATGATCCCGCGCATGCCGCGGACTGCCACGAATGGCTGGGCGTCCCCGGCACGTACGTCGCTGCTCGGAACTGCGCCACCGGCAGGACGTGGCTTACGTCGCCGACGTCGGTTGACCCACCCAGTCCGCGCCCCCCGGTGAACACCTCTTCCTCGCTCCCCAGCGGCGCAAGTCCTACCGGATCGAATGACTCCCGCAGCTTCACGGCGAACGCTTTCTCCTCCGGCGTATACTTCACGCCGCCTACCAGCTTCATGTTTTTCTGCAACAGCGCCGTCAGTGCATCGTTCGGCAGCACGTCCCACACGCTGCTTTGTAACATCACCTCGGCGCGTGTGCCGGTCGCCATAGCCGAGCCTTCCGCTGCCTTCTCCATCCGCTCCCAAATGCCGTCCAGCACAGCCATCTGGGGATGCCGCGCATACACATAGGCTTCGGCGAAGTCGGGCACTATGTTCGGCGCCGCGCCGCCCTTTGTGATGATGTAGTGAAGCCGCGTCTCCTGCGGTACATGCTCGCGCAACATGTCGATAGCATGGCCCAGAAGCATCACCCCATCCAGCGCCGAACGCCCGGCCCAGGGAGCGCTCGCCGCATGCGAGGCTTTTCCGTGGAAGCGCATCTTAGCCGTTATGTTAGCGAGCGTGCTGCCCAAATCGGCAACGTTCGCGTCCCCCGGATGCCATGTGAGCACGACGTCCGTACCCTCAAATACGCCCGCACGCAGCATGAAGACTTTGCCACTACCACCTTCCTCTGCCGGCGTTCCGTAGAAGCGCAGCGTCCCAGGCAGTTTGTTTGCTTCCATGTAGTTCTTCACTGTCACTGCCGCGAACGCCACCCCCGCGCCGAACAGATTGTGACCGCAGCCGTGTCCGGAACCGCCTTCCACCAACGGCTTGCGCTCCGGCACTGCCCCTTGCGAAAGGCCTGGCAGTGCATCAAACTCGCCCATCAACCCAATCACAGGCTTCCCCACTCCCCATTCGGCGACGAACGCCGTCGGCGCGCCGGCAATCCCCGCCACCACCTTGAATCCCGCGGCGCGCAATTCATCCTGGAGGAGCTTCGAGCTCTTGTTCTCGTGATAGCCCAGTTCAGCAAACTCCCAGATTTGCCGCGAAATCGATCCCCACTTCTGCGATGAATCGTCCATCGCGGCCAGCAGCCGCCCCCGCTGCGCATCGGGCACTTGCGCGGCAAGTGGAACCGCGGCAAGCATCAGCGCAATCAGGAGCATTTGATTATGGTAGAACAGTCACCATGTCTGACCGGAGCTTTTCTCGACGCAGCGTTCTGAAATCTGCTTCCGCGGCCCCTTTAGCGGCGGCTGCTGCCCAATCGCCAAACTCACAAAACGGCCCTCGCACCGGCCCCCTCAAGATCGTAACCACCTACCAATTTGATCCGGCGGAAGTGGAGAAGATTGCCGCCGCTTCGCCGGTTCCCGTTGAAATTCGCATCTGCAAAACGCCACAGGAATTTCGCGATCAGTTGCGCGACGCCGAGGTCGTCTATGGCGGCATCCGCGGCTCCGATCTCGACTACGCACCCAAACTCAAGTGGATGCAGTCGGGCGGCGCGGGTATGGAAGGCACGGACCCGAAAGTGATGCAGAGTCCACTCCTCATCACCAATTACGCGCGAACGTTCGCGCCGGGCATCTCCGAAACCGCCATCGGCCTGTTGCTCGCCCTGTCGCGCGGCCTGGTGAAGCACTACCTGCCGCAGTTTTATCTGAAAAAGACCATGGCCTCAGTCGGCACTCCGAAGTCGGATCATCACGTCGAACTTGTCGGCCGCACTATGGGCATCGTCGGCATGGGCGGCATCGGTTCGGCCATTGCACGCCGCGCCTATTACGGCCTCGACATGCGTATCATCGCCACCGACGCGAAGTCCATGCCTAAGCCCGACTATGTCGATGAGCTTCACGATCCCAGCTACCTCATGAAGATGGCGCCCATAGTCGACGTCCTCGTCTGCGCCGCGCCGCACACCAAGATCACCGAGCGCATGTTTAACGAGCAGGTCTTCCGCTCCATGAAAAAGACGGCCTACTTCATTGCGATGTCGCGTGGCCGTCTGTACGACGAAAACGCGCTCGTGCGAGCGCTGAAAGAAGGCTGGATCGCCGGCGCAGGCCTCGACGTCTTTCCCACTGAGCCGGTTCCGCCAGGTCACCCTATTTTCGAATGCGACAACGTGATCATGAGTGCGCACACCTCCGGCTGGAGTCCCGATCGCCAGGTGCGCCTCATCGACGTATTCGCCGAAAACGTGCGGCGCTACACGACCGGCCTGCCGTTGATGAATGTTGTGGACAAGGAGAAAGGTTACTGATGAATCTCTCGCGCACGGCGCTGTTTGCCGCTCTGTTGCCCGTACTCTCGCCCGCCCAGGAAGTCCTCCTGGCGCCCAAAGGCCAACCGGCCGTTTATACGGCTCCGCACAAGCCGCATACCAAGCTGAAAGAGGTCGTCGCCAAACACGCAGGTCAGAAGCAGTGGCATGAAACCGTGGTCAACGACAAACACCTTACTAGCACCTACCAGCAATGGGCGCCCGGTTACAAATCGCCCAAGATGATGCACCCGGACACGCGCGAATGGTGGGTCATCCTCTCCGGCGAAGTAAAGTTCACCATCGAAACACAGCAGCCGTTCATCGCCAAGAAAGGTTCCATGGTGCAGGTGCCGTTTCAAACCTGGTTCGAATATGAGGCGGTGGGCTCTCAGCCGGCACTCGTGTTCGACACTAACATCGCCGGCTCGCGCTTGCTCTACGACGTCTCCGCGAAGCCCCCGGCCATGCCGGGATTCGAATGGATCCAGGCAAAGTTCAACGCGCGCGTCATCGGGCAGTGGAAGCACGGCAACAAGCCGAGTATCACTTTTGACGAAGTAGCAGCCGGACTGGAAAGCGGCAAGTTGAAGGGCACCATCCGTATCGTTCAGGACGACCGCGGCACGGCTAATTTTATTTACGGCTACAACTCGAAGCTGCCGCCGCTTGACCCCAAAAACAAGGGCCACTATCACCCCGAGGGTGCCGAGTACTGGCTTATCATGAAGGGCCAGATCCGCTATCCGATCGAAAAGGTAGGCGTGGTGATCGCCGAGGAGGGCGACGTCGTCTATGTCCCACCGTTCACCTGGCACGCGCCGCGTTGGTGGGGCGAGGGTGCCTCGTGCCGTCTGGCAATGAATGGATTCCCCGACATCTCCCACATGTTCGAAGCCCACTAAGGCCGTTTGGGGGTAACCCTTGACGTTGGCCCATAATTTAGACTATAGTCTAAATTATGGGCTCAAGTATTAATTCGGCCCCTTCCCTGCGCGACCGCCGCCGCGCCGAAACAACGAAGGAAATCATAGCTGCAGCCATGGCGCTGTTCGCCTCCAAAGGTTTCGAAGCGGCCACCGCCGAGGAAATCGCCCAACGCGCCGGCGTCAGCCGGGCGACCTTCTTCAACTACTTCCCGCAAAAGGAATTGATACTCGCCGAATTCGCGCGTGCACGGATGGAGCGTGTGCACGCACTGCTCGACGCCCATGGCGCTCTCACGCTTGACGCCCTGCTGGAGCTTTTCGTCTCGTTCGCCGATGAGAACGAACGCTTGACACACCAAGGGAGGTCGTTGCTTCCGGCCACGCTAGTGCGCCCCGCCTGCCAAGAGGTGCTACAGCCATTGTTCGCCTCTCTTCAGAAATCACTGGCCGCCGGGCTGGAACGCGGGGGCGAAGTGAGAGCGGGCGTCGACACGCGAATCTTCGCCGAAACGTTCTTCGGTGTCTACATGGCAACCACGCTGCAATGGGCAGTTCACCCCGACCCGCCCAAGGGGTGGCACAGACGAGCAATGCGCCAGCGTCTGGGCCAGCTCATCCAACTCGCGCGGAAAGGGGATGCCGCATGAAGCGGGCTTTGATCATCGTGCTCGTCGCCGTGTTGGCCGCAGCGGCATGGTTCCTGCTTTGGGCCAGGGACAAGAAGGACGCCGAGTCATGGAGCGGCGTGCTGGAATCCCGTGAAATCCAGGTTGGCTCGCGCGTCGGCGGACGCGTAGTCGAAGTGCTCGTTCAGGAAGGGCAGATGGTCGAAGCCGGCGCCGTGCTTATTCGACTCGAGCGCCGCGAATGGGAAGCCGAGCGCGAGCAATTAGAAGCTCGCCGCGCTCAGGCCGAAGCGCAGTCAGCCCGCTTGTCGCGCGGTTATCGGCCCGAAGAGATCACCCAGGCCGACGCCGCGGTCCGCCAAGCGGAAGCCTCACTGGCCGCTTTACGCGAAGGACCGCGGCCCCAGGAACGTGGACAGGCCGACGCCGAATACCGCGCCGCACAAGCAGACTCGCGCAATGCCGAAGCCACGTACCAGCGTCTGGATGCACTCTTTACGAGTGGTGACCTTTCGGCGCAGGCGCATGACGATGCGAAGTCGCGCCGCGATCTGGCCGTCGCCAAGGCCGAAGCCGCGCGGCAGCGCCTCGAACTGCTACGTGCCGGCACTCGCGCTGAAGACGTCCAGGCGGGCGAGCAGCGCCTTCGCCAAGCGCAGGCCAACGCCGAATTGTTTCGCAAGGGTTTCCGCAAGGAAGACATCGCCGAATCGCAAGCCCGCGTCGCCGAGGTCCGCGCTCAGCTCGAAGCCAACGCCATTCGGTTGGATGAAACTGAAGTTCGCGCTTCCGCGCGCGCGCGAGTGGAGTCCGTGTCGGTTCGCCCCGGCGATCTCGCCGTCGCAGGAAAGGCCGTCGCCACGCTTCTGGAAATTGATCAGGTGTGGGCGCGTATCTACGTGCCCGAGCCGCAACTCGGCCTAATCCACACCGGAGACACAGTCAACTTACGCGCCGACACGTACCCGGATCGTACCTACCCCGGCACCGTCGAGCAGGTGAACTCGAAGGCTGAATATCTTCCCCGCAATATTCAGACGCTCGAAGGACGCTCTCACCTCGTCTTCGGCGTGCGTATCCGTCCGAGTGACCCGAAGGGCGAGTTGAAACCGGGCATGACCGTATTCGCAACGCGCACCACGGCGCGATAAGTCCCACCATGAGCAAAGTCATTACAGCCGAAAACCTTACCATCCGCTTCGGCAACTTCACCGCCGTCCGCGACGTTAGCTTTGCCGTCGAGCGTGGTGAAATTTTCGGATTCCTTGGTCCGAATGGATCGGGCAAGACCACCATCATCAAAGCGCTATGCGGTTTGGTCCCCATCGCTTCCGGCGGCGGCAGCATTCTCGGCCTGAACGTCCTCACGCAGTCCAATGAAATCAAGCGTCGCATCGGCTATATGTCGCAAAAGTTCGGGCTTTATGAGGATCTCACCGTCGCCGAGAACCTCGATTTCTATGGCGGCGTCTACGGCCTTAGCCGCGACGTGCTGGAGACACGCAAGAAGGAGCTGATTGCCCTTACCACCATCGGTCCTTACCTTGAACGCCGCGCCCAATTGTTATCCGGCGGCTGGAGGCAGCGTCTCGCGCTCGCCTGCGCGCTCGTTCATTCTCCCGAAGTCGTCTTCCTCGACGAGCCTACCGCTGGAATCGACCCGGTGGCGCGCCGCGCGCTATGGGACCTCCTGTTCACCCTCTCCGGCCAGGGAGTTACGTTCTTCGTCACCACTCACTACATGGACGAGGCCGAGCGTTGCTCGCGTGTCGGGTACATCTACTTATCAAAGTTGATCGCCGTTGGCACGGTCGAAGAAGTGCAACGCATTCCCGAAGCCAACCCGCCGGGCACGGTGCGCATGGAACTACGCCTCGAACATTCGAGCAGTGCCCTGCAAACGATTCGAGCGCTTCCCTATGTGCACGAATCCACCATCTTCGGTCGCTCCGTCCACGTGTTGGTGGAAGAGAGGGAAGTCGACCGTCTACGCCGCGATTTGCTCGCCTCCGGCGTCGACAGCGAAATTCTGCCCGCCGAAGCCTCGCTAGAGGACATCTTCGTCACGCTCACGAACCGCATCGCCAAGGAGCAGACTCCATGACAGGGGAGAAGCCCAGCGGTCCCTTCGCCGGCCTCGGCCCGGTGTGCCGCAAGGAGTTCGTGCACGTCGCACGCGATCCCACCACCATCTTTTTCGCTCTCGCCATCCCCATCGTCCAGTTGATTCTCTTCGGCTTCGCCATCGACACGAACGTGCGGCAGATTCCCACGATCGTCCTTGATTCCTCGCGCACGCAGGAAAGCCGCCGCCTCATTGAGGCCTTCGCCAACTCCGATGTTTTCGAAATCCGCTACATCGCCTCGAGCGAAGCAGACCTGTACGAGAACTTCAAGGCAGGCACCGCGAAAGTTGGCATTCGTATTCCGCCCGATTACTCGCGACTGGTGCAGGAGGGCGAACAAGCAACGGTACAAGTGCTCGCCGACGGTTCGGATTCGAATATCACCAATCAAGCCGTCTCGACGGCCAATGGCGTCGTGCTGCAGGAGTCGATGCGAAAACTGCTCGGACCACAGGGCAAGCCGCCCGTCGAGGTGCGCCCCGCCGTGCTGTTCAACCCCGGCCTGCGCTCACCGAACTTTTTTGTGCCAGGCATGATCGCTATTCTGCTGCAGATGATGGTCATCATGCTCACGGCCTTCTCCGTCGTGCGCGAGCGCGAGCGTGGCACCCTCGATCAGTTGTGGCTCACGCCAATCTCACCGCTCGGCTTGATGGTTGGCAAGATCGTCCCGTACGGCCTGCTCGCCTTCGTGGAACTAACCGTCATTCTTACGCTCATGCGCGTCGTCTTCCAAGTGCCGGTGAACGGCAGCGTTGTATTGCTCTATCTACTCTCGGTTCCGTTCGTACTCACTGTCCTTGGGCTCGGCCTGATGATCTCGACGCGCGCCCGCTCGCAATCGGAGGCGTTTCAAATGGCGATGGGAACGCTGCTGCCCAGCGTGTTTCTCTCCGGCTATATCTTCCTGATCGAGAACATGCCGTTTGCATTCCAACTGGTGAGCCGCCTCATTCCCGCCACCTACTTCATCGCCATACTGCGCGGCATCATTCTCCGTGGCGCGGGCATGCAGGAACTGTGGATCCAAGCGGCGATTCTAACTGGAATGGGTTGCGCCGCCATCATCGTCGCGGCCCGCGCGTTCGTTAAGACGAGAGCTTAAGACTGCTGCCGGCCCCACGCCTCCACAATCCGCGGCGTGCAACCAATGGTGCCGTCAGTCCTGGCATGTTCGTACAACCTCGTCACGAGCCCCTCGATCTCTTCCACGTCCGCGAGGCCTTCGGCGACCACAGCATCGGCGATGTTCTCCATCGTTAGGGGAGTCAACAGTTTCACTTCGCCTTTCGTTCCGGCCGGCTGCACAATATTCATTTGCACATCGGAGAAACCGGCATCGGCAAGCAGCGATGGTAGGCGCGGACCGATGCTCGGGTCGGCTCCCCTTCGTCGCACTGTCTCCGTATAAAGTTCCACGTAGCGCCAGAATGCTGGGCTTTCCGGATAGCAAAAATATCCGCGAAAATCGATGTCCTCCACAACAACGACCCCGCCTTTACGCAACGCCCTGCGCATGCGTGTTAACGCCTGCGCGGGGTCCATCAGGTGAGTAAGAACAAATCTCGCATGGATCAAATCGAACTCACCCTCGGGATCCGTCGTGGTGATGTCCTGGAACTGAAAATCTATGTTGTTGAGTTGTAGTTCCGCGCTCTCTTTGCGCGCAAGGCCCAGCTTCGCTTCGTCAATGTCGGTTCCGACCACCCTCCCTGCCGGACCCACCATGCGCGCCATGTCGAAGGCCAAATCGCCTCCCCCGCAGCCAATCTCCAAACAAGACATCCCAGGCCGAATTCCGGCACGGTGCAGCAAGCTATGCGTGCTCGACTGCATGACGCGGGCGAGAATGCGGAGACGTTCTCGTCCTTCCACGCCGCCCCGGATAATGTAGTGACTCCCCGCCATGGAATGACGTCCGCGGAGTGCCTAGTAGGCCGCCAGCCACCTTGCCTTGTCGATCACCTTCTGCGCGTTCGGCAGAAACGCGGCTTCGAGAGGTGGAGCGAACGGCACTGGAGTGTCGGGTGCTGCAATGCGGACCACCGGCGCGTCGAGAAACTCAAAGGCCTTCTCGTTGATGCGCGCGCTGATCTCGCCGCCAATGCCTCCTGT
>Ga0075421_100004064_pt1 | contig 17637 bp, 13 predicted proteins | sample SoiMetdeltSBSDD5_FD_75292 | JGI IMG/M metagenome (GOLD analysis project Ga0075421, IMG submission 75292) | Bulk soil microbial communities from a Populus tree surrounding site in Tennessee, USA - Soil MetaG P. deltoides SBSDD5 | ecosystem: Environmental > Terrestrial > Soil > Tree plantation...
CCCTGGAGGTCCTGCACCAGCCTGGGCAGCAGGATGGTCGGGTTGATCAGCCAGTTGGAGTACTCGCGGCCCACCGCGTTCAGCTTCTCGAACGGGAGCTTCCCCTTCCGGAAGCCCGGCACCACGTCCGGCGGCGTGGCCAGGTCGAACGCCCGCACCTCGTGGTCCAGGGTGTAGTTCTTGCGCTCGGCGACGCCGTAGAGCTGCCGCTGGCCGGAGCGCTGGATCTGCACGATGCGGTCGCGCGCCTTGCGCAGGTAGTTGGCGAACGTGCGCTGGCGCGAGTCGTCCCCCTCGTACTCGCGGAAGATGCCGGAGGGCTCGAACTGGCCGCCGGCCACGAACGACGTCGTGCTCCGCACGTCCAGGTCCCTGGCGTAGACGGTGACCGGGAGCGCCGGCCACTTGCGGCGGATCTCCGTGGCCGCGGTCAGGCCGACGACGCCGGTCCCCAGCACGGCCACCGCCGGGTTCTTCCGGTCCAGGCGCACGCGCTCCATCGCCTGCTCCACCAGCTCCGTCGCCACGGCGGCGCAGCCCCAGGAGAGCGTGATGCCCCCGCCCCCGTGCCCGTAGTTGTGGATGAGGTATTTCTTCCCGGAGGGCGTCTCCAGCGCCGCCGGATCCAGCTCCAGCCGCACGCCGCCCTTGCGGTGGGGCCGGACGCCGATCAGGTACGGCTGGGACTTGCGCAGGAGCGAGAAGTCGGGGTCGGGGAGGAGCTCCCCGTTGCGCAGGTGCGGCAGCTCCGGCGCCGCCAGGCCCCGGACGGCGAGCGCGCCCGAGACCGCCGCGGCGCCCCGCAGCAGGGCGCGCCTGGAGAGAGGGGTCATGCCCGTCAGGCCCTTCATGACCGCAGCCCCGACGGGAGGTCGCGCGGCTTGAGGACGGCGGTGATGAACGCGGGCCCGGCGGCGCGCTTCGCCTCCGCCAGCGCCTGCTTGAAGTCGGCCGGCGTCTCCACGGTCCGCGCCGACTGGAACCCCATCGACCGGGCGAGGTCCGCGTAGCTCCAGCGGTTCAGCGCCAGGTACGGCTTGAGCGGCGCCGACGCGCTGTTGAAGTAGCTGGGGTCCAGGAGCCACTGCTCGATGCCGTACGCGCTGTTGTCGAGCACGATCACGATCGCCTTCATCTTCTGCCGGGCCATGGTGGACAGCGCCTGGGCCGTCATCTGGAACCCGCCGTCACCGCAGATGACCAGCGGCCGCCGCGCCTGGGCCAGGCCGACGCCGACCGCCGCGCCCACCGAGTAGCCGATGGCCTGCCACACCGCGTTGCACACGTAGCCCTGGCGGCCGATGACGTTCATCTCCGCGGCGGGGTACATGCTGAGGCTGGTGTCGGTGACGGCCACCAGCGTCTCGTCGAGGACGTCGCTGGCGCCGCGGAGCACCTCGTCGTAGGTCAGCCCGCGCTCGGCGCCCGCCGCGGAGGGCGGGGCCGCCGGCAGGGAGGACCGCCGCTCGTCGAACGAGAGGCCGGGGAGCTTGAAGCCCGCCAGGTGCGCCTGGTGCGCCGGGCCGGGCTGCCACGGCTGGCGCTGCAACTCGACCAGGAGCTGGCGGAGGGCCGCCTTCGCCGCGGGCTTGCGGCCCATCCGGACGGAGCCGCCGGCGGCCAGCATCATCGTCTCGAACGACCTGGTGACCAGCTGCCGGTGCTGCCGCCCCATCACGCAGCCCAGCGCCAGCAGCGCGTCCGAGCCCTCGATGAGCTTCCTGACCGGGGGCATCGCCCGCTCGCCGATGTAGACGCCGGCGAATCCGCCCGTCTGCTCGGGGATGACGGACTTGGCCAGCAGCGTGGTCGCCCACGGGATGCCCAGCTTGCCCACCAGGCTGGCCGCCCCGTCCATCAGGCCGTAGCGCTGCAGCTCGATCCCCAGCAGCAGGGCCGGCCGCGCGGCGGAGCGGAGCCGTTCGAGGATCTCCGCCGCCAGCGCGCCCTCCTGGTCCGAGGCCGGGACGGTGGTGACCAGCGCTCCGGGCGGCCCGGGGCAATTCGTCTCCCAGAGGTGCTTGGCGATCTCCACGTACGCCGGGCGCTGCATGGTGAGCGCGGCCTGGATGGCGCCGTCGACGATCCGGGGCACGTCGGCGGCGCGCTCGGCGCGCTCGGCGTACCCGGTCACCTCGCGGAAGACGGTGAGGTCGGAGCGCTCGCGACCGCAGGAGTGGGTGAAGAGCGTGCCCAGCTCGCGCTGGAGGCGGAGGTCCTCGCCGCTGGGGCCGCCGTTGACCACCACCACCGGGCTCCGCTCCACGTAGGCGCCGGCGATGGCCGGGAGCAGGCTCAGGGTGCCCACGCCATAGGTCACCGCCACCGCGCCCAGGCCGCGCATCCGCGCGTACCCGTCCGCCGCGTATCCGGCCTCCAGGTCGCTGCTGTTCACCACCACCTGGAGCCCGCTGCCGGCGGCGGCCGCGGCGGCGAAGAACGGATCGCAGGTCGCGCCGGGGACGCCGAACAGCACCTTCACCCCGTGCTCCGCCAGCCGGGCGACGATGTATCGCGCCACCGTGGTCTGGCCGCCGGCCGCCTGCGCCGGGGCCGGAGCGGCGGCCGCCACCACCGGGGCCGCGGCGAGCCCCTCGCTCACCAGCGCCGCCGCCGAGACCTGGATGAACTGTCTGCGTGAAAGCGCGAGTGCCTCGTCGTCGTCGCTCATCCGGCCGAGGGTAGCCCCCGGTCGCTCCAGCGGGGCGAACAAATCGCGGGGCGGCACCACCCGCGCTCGCGCGGACCTGGGGATCCGGCACGTGTGGATGCACCGCTCGTCCGGCGAGGGGAGCGTGTCGCCGGCGGCTGCCCGCTGATGTTCGAGCCCACCAACGCGCGGTCCGCCGTCACTCCACCGGCGCCAGCGAGTACAGCGGTGGGTCGATCCGCGTGCTCCGGCACTCCGGGCACGCGCCGGGCTTGGTCAGCTTCCGGCGCCCCTCGAACCGGAAGCCGCAGTCCCCGCACGACGCCGGCTCCACCACCAGCCGCTCGCCGCGGGCGCGGGCGGACTGCTCCACGTGCTCCAGGTGAGCGGCGACGTCCTTCTCCCGGATGCCGGCGGCGGTGGAGAGGTCGCGCGCCGAGGCCGGGCCCTTGCGCAGCTCCGCCTCGAGCGCCATGCGCACGGTGGCGTGGCGCTCGGGCGGTACCGGCGGCTCCTGGGCCCGCCGCTTCACTGCTCTCTTGTTTCCTCGCGGCGGTGGGGCCAGGCCCTGCTTCGGGCCTACTTCTTCTTGCCCTTCGCCTTCCCCTTGGCCTTGCCCTTCGACTTGTCCGGCTTGTCCTTCTCCTCGTCGCTGCTCGCGTCCGCGGCGGGCGCTGCCTCCGCGGCCGGAGCGGCGGCCGGCGACTCCATCGCGGCCTCCTTCTTCTCCTGTCCCGGCGGCGTGCCGCCGTGGCCGGGCGGGACGAAGTTGGGGTCGTGGCCCGGCGGCGGCGAGGCCGTCTCCACGGCGGCGGGTGTCGCCGCCGCAGCCGGTGCCGGCACCGGCGCCACGATCACCGTGTCACGACGCTCCACCACCACCGGCTCCGGACCCACGGCTCTGGCCATGCACCCGGCGAGGACGATCGTCCCCAGCATCCACGTGCGTCGCATGCGCGACCTCCTTGGATTTGAAAGTGGGCGAGTCTGCTCGAAACGCGCAGCGTCCGCTATGCCGGCGGTGGGCCCGGGCCTTCTGGAGCGGCCTTCACCCCATCTCGCGCCAGCTCCGTCACGGCGCCGATGAGGCGGTCGATGTCGGCCGGCTTGGCCATGTGCATCTGGAAGCCCGCCTCCAGCGCCCGCCGGCGATCCTCATCCCCCGCCAGCGCGGTCAACGCCAGCGCCGGCACCCGGTCTCCCTGCTTCCGGAGGTGGCGGATGAGGCTGAGGCCGTCCTCGCCGGGCATGGCGAGGTCGGAGATCAGCACCCCGGGGCGAAGCTGCGCCATCGCGCGCATCGCCTCGTTGACCGAGCCCACGACCTGCACCGCGGCACCGGCCTGCTCCAGCATCTCGGCGATGGCGTCGCGGGTGAGGGTGTCGTCGTCCACCACCAGGATCTGCACGCCTTGCAGCGGGACCGCGCCTTCGGGCCTGGCCCAGCGGCCGTTCCCACCTCCGACGGCAGGCACGCCGCCGGCCGGTGATGACTCCTGGCGCGGTCTCATCAGCGGCAGGCTGACGCTGAAGGTCGCGCCTCGCCCGGTTCCCGGGCTGTCAGCGATCACCTCTCCCCCGTGCGCCTCCACCAGGTGCCGGACGATCGTCAGCCCCAGGCCCAGCCCGCCGTGGGTGCGGGTGCTGGTGGGATCCTGCTGGGCGAAGCGGTCGAAGACGTGCGGCAGGAACCTGGGATCGATCCCGATCCCCGTGTCGGCGACGACGACGGACGCACGCGGGCCCATGCGCGCCAGCGTGATCGTCACCTTTCCCTTCTCCGGCGTGAACTTGATGGCGTTGGTGAGAAGGTTGACCACCACCTGCCGGAGCCTGCCCGCATCTCCCGCGACGGGGCCGATCCCCTCCTCCAGGTGCGTCTCCAGGGCGATCGACTTCCGCTCCGCCGAGGCGCTCACCGTCTCCAGCGCCGCCGTCACCACCCCCAGGAGGTCGACCGGCCGCATCTCCATCCTCAGCTTGCCGGCCGCGATCTGGGACACGTGCACCAGGTCCTCGATGAGCTGGACCTGCTGGCGGGTCGCCCGCTGGATCGCCTCGCTGGCGCGCTTGATCTTCGCGTTCGCCGGCGCCTCCCTCTGGAGGATCTGGGCGTAGGACATCAGCACGGAGAGAGGCGACCGCAGCTCGTGCGACAGCGTGGCCAGGAACTGGTCCTTGGTCAGGTTGGCGCGCTCCGCCTCCTCCCTGGCCTGCAACGCCTGATTCACATGGTGCTTGAGCAGGTGGATGTCCACCAGCGAGAGGATGGCCCCGCCCACGGTGCCGTCGCCGAACTGGTACGGGCGGATCTGCAGGCGGTACCAGTGGCCGTCGTGGTCCTGGACCTCCGACTCCTGGACGCCGCCGGTCTCGATCACCCGGGCGATCCGGCGGTCCAGGTCCGGCACCTGGATGTTGGGCCGGATGTCGTCCACCGGCCGCCCCACGTCCGCCGGGAGGACGTTCAGGATGTCCCGCGCCTTGGGCGTGAAGCGGCGGATGTTCCGGGCGGAGTCGAGGATGAGGAGCGGGATGTCCACCGCCATCAGCAGGTTGAGCAGGTCGGCGTTGACGACGTTCAGCTCCTGGTTTCGGTTGTGGAGCTCGTCGTTGACGGTGGTCAGCTCCTCGTTGGTGGATTGCAGCTCCTCCTTCGCCGTCTCCAGCTCCTCGTTCATGCTCTGCAGCTCTTCGTTCCCGGAGATCAGCTCCTCGTTGGCGGACTCCAGCTCCTCGCTGGTGCGGGCGTGCTCCTCGACCAGCGAATGGAGGTATTCGCGGGTAGCGGCCAGCTCGTGCTCGGCGCGGCGTTCGACCCTGCGCGACAGGCTCGCGGTCTTCCTCCGCGCGCGGGAGGAGCTGGTGACGGGCTCCTCGAACAGCACCACGAACAGCCGCTCCTTGCTCTCCGGAACGCCGGCGAACGGCATCACCACCAGGTCGCAGACCCGGCCCCCGCCTTCCAGGTCCACCTCCACGCCGGCGGCCCGGGCCGGCGCATGGCCCCTGCGCGCCCGGGCGATGGTGCGGCGAAGCGGCGCCAGCAGCCCCGGACGCGCCATCTTGACGAGGTTGTTCTGGGGCTCGCCCGGGGCGGGCGCCACGAACGCCCCGGTCTGTCCGCGGTACTGGAGGACATCCAGCTGCTCGTTGATCAGCACGCCGGGTGGGGCGTAGCGCGACATCAGCAGGCGGTCCAGGTGCCGGGAGAGGTCCACCGCGGGCTTGGCGGGGGCCTCCGGCCTCTGGGCGGCCGGGCGGACCTCCGCCCGCGGCGGGAAGTTGAGGGTGCTCGGCGCCGAGGACCGGGCGTAGAGGTTGAGGCCCTTGGCCACCGGGGCGAACAGCCGGCCGTAGCTGGAGGCGCTCTCGGACCGGCCCAGCAGCAGGAACCCGGGGTGGTTCAGGCAATAGTGGAAGGTGGAGAGCACCCGCTTCTGGAGCTCGATGTTGAAGTAGATGAGCACGTTGCGGCAGCTCACCAGGTCCATCCGCGAGAACGGTGGGTCGTGCGCCAGGTCGTGCCGGACGAACACGCAGAGGTCGCGGACCGCCTTGCTGATGCGGTAGCCCTGATCGACCCTGGTGAAGAAGCGGCGCTTCCGCTCCTCGCCCACGTCGCCGAACGCCGCGTCCGGGTAGACCCCCTGGCGCGCCCGGTCGATGGCCAGCTCGCTCACGTCGGAGCCGAAGATCTGCACCCGGTGCTGTCCGGTGGCGCTCCCCAGGAACTCCAGCAGCACCGCGGCCAGCGAGTAGGTCTCCTCGCCGGTGGAGCACCCGGCGGACCAGATCCGGATCGGCGCGTCTCCGCGCTTGCTCTTGAGGATCTCCGGGAAGACGAATGTCTTCAGCCCGTCCATCACCTCCGGGTCCCGGAAGAAGGAGGTCACCTGGATGAAGATGTCGTCGTAGAGCGCGCGGATCTCCAGCGGGTCGCGCTCGAGCAGAACGAGGTAGTCCTCCATCCGCGCCACGTGGCGCAGCGCCATCCGCCGGGACAGCCGCCGCTCCACGGTGGAGCGCTTGTACTCGCTGAAGTCCACCCCCACGGCGATGCGGAGGAGCTCCAGCACCTGCTTGAGGACCGAGTCGCCGGCCGCGGGCCGGACCCGGCCGGCGACGTACGAGTCGCGGCTCAGGCGCACCAGCTCCGCGGCGAGCTCCGGGAGGGCGAGGCGGTGGTCGACGATGCCGGCCTGGATGGCGCTCTCCGGCATGCCGCCGAACCTGGCCGTACCCGGCTCCTGGGCGAAGGTGATGCCGCCCTCGGCCTTGATCGCCTTCAGGCCCTCGGTGCCGTCGGACGCGGTGCCGGAGAGGATCACCCCGATGGCGTAGCTCCCGCACTCGGCGGCCAGGGAGCGCAGGAAGCGGTCAGCGGGGAAGTGCCCCCTGTGCCCGTCGCCGTCCCCCCGCTCCATCAGTCTCAGCCGGCCCTCGCGCAGCTCCAGGTCCACGCCGGGCGGGATGACGTAGACGTGGTTCGGCCGCACCTCCTCCTGGTCCCGTGCCTGCTGGACGCTCATCGGCGTCCCCTTGGAGAGCACCTCGCTGAGCAGGCTGGGGTGCGACGGGTCCAGGTGCTGGATGAGGACGAACGCCATCCCGGTGTCGCCGGGCAGGCCGCTCAGGAGCTGGACGAAGGCTTCCAGACCACCCGCGGAAGCGGCCACACCGACGACGGGAAACTGCGCCCGCGGTCCAACGGACGAGGGAGGGACTCGTTTCCGAACCGGGGGGCTCCGCTTCGCTGGGGTGCTTCGCTTCTTCCGCTGCACGGTCCGCTCTCCGCGCTCCCTGGGCACAATGAAGCCACCAGGGCTGCAAATTCCCAGGAAGGCTGGCCCAGCATCTCCTGGGGAACACTCCGGGTGGAGATCTTGTGGATAACGCTCCGGGCGGGGCATTGCTTCGCCCAGCGCGCGGGGAAGCGGGTGCCCGCCGCTTCATTCCGGCGGCTGCGCGGCCCGCCACCGCTTCGCCGCCGCCTCCACCGCGGGCCACAGCAGGCCCGCCCAGCGCTGGTACCCCTTCGCCGAAGGGTGGAACCCGTCCGGGCAGAACAGCTCCTTGCCGGCGGGGGTGGCCAGCTCGGCGCGGCTCTGGCCGAACAGGTCCATCACGGTGAAGCGCGGCCGCCTCGCCAGCTCGCCCAGCGCCTCGTTGAGCTGGAGGAGGCGGGTCTGGAACATCGCCGCCGGGATGCGGATGAACGCCTCCACCGCCGCCGCCACCGGCGCCAGCGAGAGGTCGATGATGTTGGAGACGATCACCTCCGCCCCGCTGCGCTCGAGGTGGTTGGCGATCAGCTTCAGGTTCATCCGGAAGGTGTCGACCGGCACCAGCTTCCACAGGTCGTTGCTGCCGACGCCCAGCGTCACCAGGTGGGGCGACTTCGAGCCCGCCTGCTGCACCTGGCCGCCCACCACCTCGCGCGTGGTGGCGCCGCTCTGGGCGAGGTTGAGGATGCCCACCGGGTAGCCCTCCGCCTTCAGCCGCCGGAACAGCAGCTCCGGGTAGCCCTCGCCGGCCGCGCCCACTCCGGTGCCGGACGAGTCTCCGAGCGCGACGTATCTCAGCACCGCGTCACCTTCAGTCCGAGGGGCAGCCGTCGCGGACGCAGTAGATCACCCCTTGCGCCCACGCCGACGGGCAGCAGGCCCGCCCGGTGGTGATGCAGGTGGGGCAGGGGCAGGAGTTGCAGCCGATGGCCACCTCGTAGCGCCCGCACACGAAGGCCTGGTCGGACCGCTTCACGCACAGCTCGTCGCGCAGGCACGGGACGCCGCAGGCGCCGCAGCTGGAGGCGCTGGTGTGCAGGTTCACGCAGCCGGAGTTGCAGAGCGTGGTCCCCGGCTGGCAGCTCTCGGCGGCGGTGACGCACTGGCCCTCCTTGCAGATCTGCGTGCCGGTGGAGCACCCGCTGTTGCAGGCGCCGCAGTGGGACGGGTCCGAATGGGTGTCGGCGCAGATCGGCACCCCGCCGCCCGCCGGGATGCAGCGGCTGAGCCCGGGCCGGCAGGCGCAGGCCCCGTCCTGGCAGATCTGCGTCGCGGTGCACTGGTTCCCGCAGGCGCCGCAGTTCCTGGGGTCGTTGTTCTTGTCCACGCACTCGCCCAGGCAGGTGGCCGCCGGGGCGGGACAGGTGCAGGCGCCGTCCCGGCAGAGGAAGCCGCGCGCGCACTGGTTGTCGCAGCCGCCGCAGTGCAGCGGGTCCGTCTGGAGGTCGGCGCAGGTGTTGGCGCTGCTGCCCAGCACCGGGCAGCTGGTGGCGCCGCCCGGGCACTTGCAGGCGCCGGCCTCGCAGCTGCCGCCGTTGCAGGAGTTGGTGCACACGCCGCAGTGGAACTGGTCCTTCTGGAGGTCGGAGCAGGTGCCGCCGCACTGCTGGGTGGGCGCCTCGCAGCTCTGGACGCACTGGCCCCGGTGGCAGATGCCGGTGGAGCAGCGCCTCCCGCACCCGCCGCAGTTCTCCGGGTCGGCCTCGGTGTTGGAGCAGACCCCCGCGCACACCGACGAGCAGCTGGACGGCCCGCAGCTGGTGGCCACGACCGCGGCCGCCACCCCGGCGAGCACCGCGACGGCGAAGGCGAAGCGATTCATACCCCGCGTTATAGCTGGCCGGCCGGCCGCCGGGCCGGAGGCCAGGGCCGGGGACATCGGACCGTCCAGCTCACGTCCCGTCGGGCGATCGCGCCAGGCCGCAGGCGACCTTCCCCTCCGGGGTGTCGATCTGGTGGCAGTCGCAGCCGGAGAGGAGGCCGGCGCAGACCGCCTCGTCCTCGGGCTTGGGGCCGATGCGGGTGTCCTCGCTGGCCACCCGCTGGAGGCAGGCGGTCCTGGCCGACGCGGTCACCTGGCACTCGCAGAGCTTCTCGGAGAGCTGCCGGCAGGAGCCCTTGCAGCCGAGCGAGAGGAGCAGCGGCAGCAGCGCCGCCCCGACGAAGACGAACCTTCTCACCATGGGCGCGACCATGCCGGGCGATCGCGTTCGATGCAAGCGGGCCCGGCTCTGGCATCATCGCAGCCAATGGGCCGCCGGACAGTGCTCGCGGCGAGGTCGGCCGAGGTCGCGCTCGGGGCGCTGCTGTTCGTCGCGCCCATGCTCCTGGGCGGCGCGGCCGCGTGGGCGCTGTGGCCCACCTGCGCGATGGCGGGCGCGGCGCTGGTGGCGGCGTCCGGCTCGGCGCTGGCGCAGCGCCACTCCCTGCGCGTCCCGCTGGCGGCCGCCCTCCCGCTGGGCGTGGCCGCCATCTGCCTGCTCCAGCTCCTCCCGCTGCCGCCCTTCCTGCTGGGCCTGCTCAGCCCGCGCGCCGCGGAGCTGCGCGACTTCGCGCTGGTCCCGCTGGGGCTGACGGACTGGCGGCCGGTGAGCCTGGACCCGCCCGCCACCTGGCGCGAGCTGGCCAAGCACCTGGCCTACGCGGGCGCGCTGGTGGCGGCCGCCGAGGTGGCGCGGTCCCGGCGGTCGCGGATGCGGCTGCTGTCGCTGCTGGCGCTCTCCGGCGCGCTGGTGGCCGCGGTGGGCCTGGGGCACAAGGTCGCCAACGTGCAGGCGGTCTTCGGCCTCTACGCGTTCCACAGCGCGGAGCCGCCCATCGTCACTCCCTTCGGCAACCCCAACCACCTGGCGGCGTTCCTCACGCTCACCGGCGCGGTGACGCTGGGCCTGGCCTCGCGCACGCCCGGCCCGCGCCCCGGGTGGGTGCTGGCCTTCGCGGCGCAGAGCGCGGTGGCCTTCCTCTCGCTCTCCCGCGGCGGGGTGGTGTTCTACGCCCTGGCGCTGCTGGCCTTCGGCGCGGCCCTGCTGCTGCGACGGCAGCCGCGCCGCGCGCTCTACGCCGCCCTCGCCTCGGCGGGCGCGGTGGCGGTGAGCGCGGCGGTGGTGATGGACCGCCTCTGGGCGGAGGTCGCCGCGGGCGGGAGCAAGACCGCGCTGTGGCCGATGCTGGCCGGCGCCGCCTCGCGCTTCTGGCTGGCGGGGATGGGGCGCGGCGCGTTCGAGGTGGCCTTCCCGCGCTTCCAGACGGAGTGGTCCGCCTTCACGCTCACCCACCCCGAGAACGCGCTGCTCCAGCTCTGGGCGGAGCTGGGGCTGCCGGCGGCGCTGGCGCTGGTGGGGCTGGCCGCGGCGCTCTGGGTCCGCGCCGCCGCCCGCGCCGATCTCTGGACCGCCGAGCTGGCCGGCCTGTGCGGCCTGCTGGCGCTGGGGGCGCACGACCTGTTCGACTTCAGCCTGGAGCTGCCGCCCACCGCGCTGGCGGCGTCCGTGCTGCTGGGCGTGCTGGCGCGCGCGCCCGACGCGGCGGACGCGCCGGCGCCCTCCGGCGGCCCGCGGGAGCTGCGCCTGCCGGGGCCCCGGGCGGTGTGGGCGGCGGGGGCGTGCGCGGCGGCGGCGCTGCTGGCGCTCGCGCTGGGGCGGGAGACGGCGGCGGCCGCCGAGGCGCGGCTGGCGGCGGCGGTGGCGAAGGAGAAGGACCCGGGCGCCATCCGGGCCGCGGCGCTGGAGGCGATCGACGCCCACCCCTCGGACGCGCTCCTGCCCGCGCTGGCGGGGCAGGCGTGCGCGCGGGTGCGGGCGCCCGCGGAGGCGCTGGCCTTCGTCAACCGGGCGCTCTTCCTGCGGCCGCTGGACGGGCCGTCGCACCGGGTCGCCGCGCGGGCGCTGCTGGACCTGGGGAAGCGGCGGCAGGCGTTCCTGGAGTACCGGCTGGCGGTGGAGGCGGGGGACGCGGGCGCGCTGCGCGAGGCGCTCCCCCGCGCCCGCACCGTGGACGAGCTGTCGCGCCTCTGCCCGGACGAGGGCGGGGCGGCGGAAGACGCCATCACCCAGGTCTGGCTGGCGGGGCGGACGGCGGACGCGGTGGGGCTGGCGGAGGCAATGGCGGAGCGGCTGGCGCTGCGCGGAGCGGCGGCGCCGATGTGGGCGCGGCTGGTGCAGATCCAGATCGCCCGCTCGGACCTGCCGGGCGCCAGGCGGGCGCTGGACGCGCTGGCGGCGCTGGAGCCGGAGGGGGCGCGGGTGGCCATGGCGCGCGCCCGCTACCTGTCGGCGACCGGGGACGTGGCGGGGGCGGTGGCGGCGCTGCAGGCGGAGACGGTGCGCGAGCCGGGCGACGCGGAGCTCGCCTTCCTCCTGGTGGAGCAGCTGCTGGGGGCGGGCCAGCCGCGCGCCGCGCGCGACGCGCTCTCCCGCATCGCGCCGTTCCTCTCGCAGCCGGCGGCGCGGGCGCGGCTGTTCGCGGCGCAGGGGCACGCCTTCGAGCAGGAGCACCGCCTCGCCAAGGCGCTGGAGGCGTACCAGACCGCCTCCAGGCTCCAGCCGCAGTCGGCGGGGCTGCACTACGACGTGGCGCGGATGCACGAGGCGCACCACCAGCCCGGGTCCGCGGCGCAGGAGGTGCTGGCGGGCATGCGGGTGGACTCGCCGGCGGGCGCGGCGAACGCGCGCCCGTGGGCGGACCGGCTGCTGTCCGAGGAGCGGAGCCAGCTCCAGGAGCAGGCCGCGCGCGACCAGAAGGGCACCGAGGGTCCCCTCCTCCAGGAGCCGCTGCTGGAGACGGACGCGGAGGACGGCGAAGGAACGCCATGAACATCCTGCTCGTGGACGATTCGGTGATCGTGCGCTCCGTCATCAAGCGGGCGATCCTGGCCGGCGCGCCCAGGCTCAAGCTCAACTTCCTCCCCGCCTGGGACGGGGCGCAGGCGCTGGACATCCTCGCCGCCTACGAGATGGACCTGGTGCTGGTGGACTGGAACATGCCGGTGATGAACGGCCTGGAGCTGGTCAAGCGGATCCGCGCCCGCGGGCTGCAGATGCCCATCGTGATGATCTCCTCGACCAACGACCAGGCCCGGGTCCAGGAGGCCATCCAGGCCGGCGTCACCGACTACGTCACCAAGCCCTTCGACGACGCCCAGCTCTGGCAGCGCCTGAAGAAGTACTTCGAGGGCGAGGACGTCACGCCCTGAGCCGGCGGGGCCGGTCGCCCTCGTAGCGGACCAGCCCGCAGTGGTCGCAGTGCGCGGGCGACAGCAGCGTGCGCTCGGAGAAGGGCTGCCGGCAGCGGGGGCAGGTGAAGCGGCCCATCCACCCGGCCCACAGGTAGTTGGCCACCAGCCAGCCGATGAACGCGGTCGCGACGCCCGAGCTGACGGTGATGTTGAGCGCGGCGATCCACGCCGGGCCCACCAGGTTGAGCAGGACGCCCACCCGCCGCCGGGCGCGGAAGCTCCGCCACTGCGCCGCGTACGGGGCGGCGGGGTCCACCGCCTCCACCACCTCCGGCCCGCCCCGCAGCTGCGCCTCCACCCGCGCCAGGTCCTCCACCAGCGCGCCGGAGGGAGAGCCACCCAGACCCAGGCACGTCCGCGTCGCCGCCCTCGCCAGCTTCTCCCGCGAGAGGCGCAGGTCCTCCAGGCAGCGCGGCGCGCGCCCGTCCGGCCAGCCCTCCGCGGCGCCCATCCGCTCCAGGCGGACCGTGGCCTCGTCCACGCGCGCCTGTTCGCGGGTGAAGGAGCGGATCCGGTCCGCCAGGCCGGCGCGGTCCAGCCACAGCCACCCCAGCGGGCCCCCGGCGCGGCGCAGCTTCTTCGCCAGCGCGCGGGCGTCCGCGCCGGCGGCCTCGATGGCCTCCAGCCCGCCCTCCATCCGGATGCGGAGCGCGACCGGGTCCACGGACACATCTTCGCCCGGGGAGGGCCGGCGATTGCAACGGCGGGGTTCAGCCAGTCATCAGCGGCGGTTGCGGACCTGCGGCCCGTCGGCGTCCAGGGTCTGGAAGCGCTCGGTGGAGCCGACCACCATCAGCCGGTAGGGCACCTCGGTCGTGGCCCCCTGCTCGGTGACCTTGTCCTTCAGCCGGACCCGCGCCTGCAGCTCGGTGCCGGCCGGGACCTTGAGCTGCACCCAGTCCGCCATGTCCTTCAGGCTGGAGCTGGCGAGGACCTTCCCGTCCTTGTCCAGGATGTCGAGGTCGAAGTTGTCGAAGTTCTTCTGGATGGGCTCGTTCAGCATCCCCGGCTCGAAGCCCGTCCACATCGAGACGGCCACCTCGCCCATCGCCTCGGAGGGGCTCATCCGGGACTGCTCGGGGACCACCAGCGCGGTCACCCACTGGTCCTGGTTGGAGGTGAACCGGAAGGTGTCCGAGCCACCCGGCCTGGCGATCCCGCCCTGCACCATGAAGGACGTGTCGTTGTCCTTCATCACCCCGGCCTGCGCCTCGGTGTAGCTCTCGAACAGCTCGTGGCGGCGCGTCTCGCCCTGGTACGGCACGTCCGCGGTGCGCTGCACCTGGCCCTGCGCGTCCACGAAGTTCCCGGCCTCGTCGGCCTTGTACCCGGTGGCGCCCGCCGGCCCGAGCGCCCCCAGCGGCCCCAGGGGTCCCAGCGGCCCGAGCGGCCCCAGCACCCCGAACGAGCCGCCCGCCTTCAGCCCGTGCCCGTCCGGCGGGATCCAGTCCAGCGCGTCGTAGCCGGAGAGCGGGCCGTTGGGGCCCAGCGGCCCGGCCTCGGACAGCGGGCCGTTGGACTGCTGGATCATCCGGGCGAAGCCCGACCAGTCGAAGCCGGAGACGTACTCGGAGGGGTTCCACTGGTTCTTCCCCACCGGGCCGCGCTCGCCCAGCGGGCCGAACGGGCCCAGCGGCCCGAAGTAGCCCAGCGGGCCGTAGCGGTTGAGCAGGAGCGGGTTGAGGGCGACGCCGCTCTCCCGCACCGAGGAGCCCGAGGTGAACTGGAAGCGGTCCTGGGCGGGCTTCTGCTCGGCGGCGGGCGCGGACTCTGGCGCGGCCGAAGCCGAGGTCGACTTCGCGGAGGTGGTGGAGGGCGGCGGCGCGGGCCTCTCGGTCCGGGTCTTCACGCGGCCTCCGCAGCGGCCTTCTTGTCGCCGCAGCCGCAGTCCGGCTTGGTGGCCAGGTCCCAGTTCCAGGGGATGGAGTCCCAGCGCGGCATGCCGGGCAGGTTCCACGACGGGAACGGGAAGGTGGGCCAGGTCGGCCAGCTGGGCCAGTCCGGGCTGTCCGGGGTGGTGACCTGCGGGACCACGTGGTCGTTGATCATCTTCACCTGGACGTCACCGGTCTGGTCGCGCGACTGGAAGTGGTTCAGGTTCGAGTAGACCTTCTCGCCGTCCTCGCCCGCGATGGGCGCGGTGCGGGAGGCGCCGTTCGGCCCGCTCCCCAGGATCCCGTCGGAGGTCGAGTAGATGGCGTAGACGTGGTCGCCCTCGCGGGTCGGGTCCGCGTTCAGGTCCGCGAGGAACTTGGAGCGGGTGGAGAACCCGTTCTCGGTGCTGCACGTCGGGTTGCTGCCGCCCCACCCGTCGCACGAGGTGAGGCCCTTGTTGGCGCCGGAGATGCCGACGAAGGTGTCCACCACGTCGTTGATCGGCTTGCCCAGGTCGTAGGTGCCGCCGGGCGAGGCCTGGTCGATGCCGGTGCCGCCCTTGATGGCCTTGCGCGCCAGCGTCACGCCCATGGAGTGGCCCACCACGTCCACCTTCTCCGCGCCGGTGTACTCCTTCACGGCCTGGATGAAGGCGCGGACCTCCCGGACGTTCTTCTCCGAGTGGTAGTTCTTCCCCGCGTTGGCCATCTTCCCGTCGCCCCAGGACATCACGTAGATCTCGCTGTCCTTGTAGCCGGCCTTCTTGTACGCGCTGACGGCCTTGTCCCACGCGGCCGCCGTGTCCGTGTTCCCGTGGACGAGGATCACCGGCTCGCGGGTCAGCTTCTCATCCGGCGAGGAACGGCCGCCGAAGCTGGGCAGCTTGTTCGGATTCTTCGCGAAGTCGAAGGCGCCGTACCCGTGCGACTGCAACCACTGCTGGAAGTCCGGCTTGAAGCGGGTGGCCTGGGTGATGTTGCCGCCCCCGCCAGGCAGCGGCGGAAGAGGAGGCAACGGCGGGAGGGGCAGGGTGATGGCCATGGGCGGGGGGTCGGGCGGGCAGGGGGGTGGGTGCGGCAATGTGCGCCTAACGCTCACGTTGTCGGACCGACCGGCCCATCAGTTGCTGAATGGCGTGTCAGATCCTTTACCGCTGCGACCTAAACCCTTGAAGCATCTCCCGCAACATGACAAATGAGCCATTTGTCATTTTACTGGAGGGAAACAGCATGCGTACTTCGGTGGCGGTGGCGCTCGCGGTGGGGCTGGGGCTGGTCGGGTGCGGTCCAGATCAGATGAGCGGGATGGACCCCGGGCCCGGTCCAATCGGCGAGGTCTCGCAGGGGCTGACGCAGGTGACGGGCTTCGGCTCGAACCCGGGCAACCTCCTGATGTTCAGGCACGTGCCGGCCGGCGTGCCGGCGAACGCGCCGCTGGTGGTGGTGCTCCACGGCTGCACGCAGTCGGCGGCGGCGATGGAGTCCAGCGGCTGGAGCACGGCGGCGAACGCGCACGGCTTCCACGTCATCTACGCGCAGCAGCAGTCGGCCAACAACAGCTCCAGCTGCTTCAACTGGTTCGTCTCCGGGGACATCACCCGCGGCCAGGGCGAGGCCCTCTCCATCAAGCAGATGGTGGACTGGGTGAAGGCGAACGCGTCCATCGACTCGAACCGGGTGTACGCCACCGGGTTCTCGGCGGGCGCGTACTTCTCGGCGGTGCTGGCCGCCACCTACCCGGACGTGTTCGACGCGGTGGCGGTGAGCTCGGGCGGGCCGTACGCCTGCGCCACCACCCAGAACGACGCGTTCACCTGCATGAACCCCGGCATCAACAAGACGCCGCAGCAGTGGGGCGACCTGGTGCGGGGCGCCTTCTCCGGGTACACCGGGCCCAGGCCGCGGGTGGCGATCTGGCACGGGACGCAGGACTTCACGGTCGCGTCCGCCAACGTGACCGAGTCCGTGGAGCAGTGGACCAACGTCTTCGGGACCGACCAGACGGCGGACGTCTCGGACACCGTCTTCGGGCAGGCGCACCGCGGGTACAACGACGCCAGCGGGACGCGCGTGGTGGAGACGTACACGGTCAACGCGATGGGGCACGCGGTGCCGGTGGACCCGCAGTTCAGCTTCCCCGGCGGCGGGGCGTGCGGCGCCACCGGGTCGTACTTCAGCGACCAGAACATCTGCGCCACGTACCTCCAGGAGGTCTTCTTCGGGCTGGTGAACGGCGGCGGCGACGTGACGCCCCCCTCGGTGGCGCTCACCGCGCCCGCGGACGGGGCCACGGTGTCGGGGACGATCACCCTTTCGGCGAACGCGTCCGACGACGTGGGGGTGAGCCGGGTGGAGCTCCGGGTGGACGGCGCGCTGGTGGGGACGGACACCGCCTCGCCGTACCAGGTGTCGTGGGACACGACGACGGTGGGGAACGGCGGGCACACCATCACCGCGCGGGCGTATGACGCGGCGGGGAACTCGGCCAGCTCGTCGCGGAGCGTGACCGTCTCCAACGCGGGCGGGAGCACCACCGTCTCGTTCTCCAGCATCGCGGGGGACGACGGCTACGTGAAGGCGTTCTCGGACGGGTCCAGCCCGGCGGTGGGGAGCTTCACCACGCTGGCGGTGGGGCGCGGCTCGGACGGCAAGTTCAACCGCGCCATCTACTCCTTCGACACCTCGTCCATCCCGGACGGCGCCACCATCCTCTCCGCCACGGTGCGAGTGACGTACTCCTCGGGCTCGGGGAGCCCGTGGTCGGACCCGGCGGGGAACTCCGTGGCGGTGGACGCGAAGACCGGCCTCTTCGGCGGGAGCGCGACGGCGGAGACGGGGGACTGGGGCGCCTCCGCGAGCGCGTCCTCGGTGGCCAGCATCAGCGCGTTCAGCTCCGGGACGAAGACGTCCTCCGGGTTCAGCGCCGCCGGGCTGTCGTCCATCAATGTCGCCGGCAAGACGCAGCTCCGGCTCCGGTTCGCGCAGAACCAGGGCGCCACCGCCTACGTGTTCCTCACCGAGGGGAGCGGCGCCACGCTGACGGTGACGTACCAGTAGCGGGCGGGGCCGGGCTTTTTCTAGACCGGGCTGCCG
>Ga0075421_100004065_pt1 | contig 17632 bp, 15 predicted proteins | sample SoiMetdeltSBSDD5_FD_75292 | JGI IMG/M metagenome (GOLD analysis project Ga0075421, IMG submission 75292) | Bulk soil microbial communities from a Populus tree surrounding site in Tennessee, USA - Soil MetaG P. deltoides SBSDD5 | ecosystem: Environmental > Terrestrial > Soil > Tree plantation...
TATTGGCGCCGGTGGCGATGGGTTCGCCAAAGGTTTGATCTGTGTGTGCCATGGCCGCTCAACGCAGCTTGGACACCCGGGTTCCATGCGCGACAGGAGAGCGCACCGCCCCCGCTAGTGGTTCAACAGAATGATAACACCCAGCACGATCAATCCGATCCCGAGCGCCTCGCGGGACGCCAGGTTCTGCTTGAACAGATTGCGCGACAAAACCTGCGCGAACAGGATTTCGACCAGCGCCAGCGTGCGTACCTTGGCGGCCGTCTCCAGGGCAAAGGCCAGATACCACATCTGCGAGGCGAAGGCGCCGATGAAGCCGGCAAACAGCGATGGCCGCCAGGCGCGTACTATCTCGGCCAGCACCTTACGGTCGAGGATGGCAAGGTAGGTGGTCAGAACCACGGTCTGGATCAGCAGGCCCAGTGCCAGCGTCACCGTGGCAGCCACTACAAAGCTCGGCGTCTCCAGCGCGCGGATGCCGCCGCGAAAGCCGATGGCGGCGATGGCAAACATGCCGCCCGAGGCGATGCCGAGCAGCGCCGGCTTCCAGGTGAAAATCTCGTCGGTATTGCTGCGCGGCCACGACATGACGAGCACGCCGGCCGTCGCGATCAGAATGGCCAGTGCCAGTCCGAACGTGACGTGATCACCGAGAAAAATGAGGCCGAACAACGCCACCTGTACGGGCTCGGTCTTGGCATAGGCGGTGGTTGCCACAAACGAGCGCTCGCGCATGGCCGCCAGGAGCAACGCCGTTGCGCCGATCTGGGCCAGTGCCGCGACCACCGTCCAACTGAGCATGGCCGGGTTGAGCTTCGGGAACGGCACGCCGGTGCCGACCAGGACCAGCACCAGGAACAGCAGACCGAACGGCAAACCAAACAGGAAGCGGACGTGCGTGGCCCCGACCGTGCCGAGCGTCGCGGTCAGCTCTTTCTGAGCCGCGTTGCGGAGCACCTGACCGCCCGCGGCGATCACGGTGAAAATAGCCCACAGCCACGGCATCGCTCGGTGCTCCCCTCGGCAAACCGGTCACGGATAATGCGCCGAGGTCAAGTCCGCAACCAGCCCGTGCGAGGCTAGTCAGGATTGCGCGAGCGGCAGGCGCGGGCGCGCACGGCCCGCAGTCTGCATGCGCGCGCCAGCCACCGCATGGGCCCTGGCTTTCGGCAACAGCCGGCCGAGGCATCCGGCGATCACCTCAAGGCCGCCTTCGACGGCTTGCGGCCAGGTGAGCGGGCAGGCGCCGACGCGCCCCCTGTTGGCACCGCCGGGCCGCGCCAAAGACGCCGGCACATGTACGAATCCGATGCGACAGTCGCGCAGCCTGTCCGCGGCGATTTGCAGGGAGTGGTAGAGCACCGCATTGCACAAATAGGCACCCGCATCGCGCGAGGCATAGGCGGCAATGCCGCGCCGCTTGAGGGCCAGCACAAGGTGGGGAACAGGCAGGCTGGTACGCAGCACTTCTGCGCCGTCGTCCTGCAATCTATCGGCCCGCGGAAAGAAGCCGGCCGCATCCGGCATGGACCGGCAGCTGTTGTGGGCGCGCTGCTCGATCTCGAAGCCGCGAGCACGTGAGGACACGCCGAAATGCAGGATGAGGTCGGGCTGCACCTGTGCGATGACCGCGGCCATGCGGCGTGGAGCGGCCAGCCACTCGGTGGGCAGCATCTCAGTAACGAAGCGGACACCGGGAAAGGCCAGCGCCGCCCGTTCCGCCAGTTCCGGCACCAGCCGCATGGTGGCGTTGACCGGCACGCCTGGGAACGGCCCAAACGCCGTGAGCAGGACAGTCGTGCGTGGGCCTGCGCACGCGGCGCTGGGAGGTCGACTATGGTGCATTAGGCTCATGTCCCCACCTTACCACCGAGCCCGACCAGCGACAGTAGCTGGGCAACCGCCAGCGCCGGCGTGCGCAGTCCGGCGCGCACCTCATTTTCCAGTTCCATCATGCGGGCGGCCACCGCCGGGTCAGCCTGCAGCGCAGCGAGCAGCCGCTGCTGCAGCAGGTCGTGCATCCAGTCGACGGCTTGCGCGCCGCGCCGTGCCTGGAACTCGCCGACCGCCATCATACGCTCGCGGTGCTCAAGGACTTTCGCCCACATCTCATGCAGCCCCAGGTTGGCCTGCGCCGAGATTGTCAGCACTGGCGGTACCCAGGCTGACGAGGACGGCGTGATGATCCCGAGCGCGCCTTGGTAGACGGCGGCCGCCTTCCTGGCACGGGCGACGTTGTCGCCATCGGCCTTGGTGATGGCGATCAGGTCGGCAATCTCGATGATGCCGCGCTTAATGCCCTGCAGATCGTCGCCGCCGCCGGCCAGCAGCAGCACCAGGAAGAAGTCGACCATGGCCGCCACCGCCACCTCGGACTGGCCGACGCCAACCGTCTCAACGATGACCACGTCGAAGCCTGCAGCCTCGACCAGTAGCATGGTCTCGCGCGTCTTGCGTGCCACGCCGCCCAGCGTGCCCGAGGTCGGCGAGGGACGGATAAAGGCGGACCGACTCTGGGCGAGACGCACCATGCGCGTCTTGTCGCCCAGGATTGAGCCGCCTGAGCGCATCGAGGTCGGATCGACGGCCAGCACCGCCACGCGATGGCCCTGCTCGACGAGGTTCATGCCAAGTTGATCGATGGCCGTCGACTTGCCGACACCGGGCACTCCTGTAATGCCGATGCGATGCGCCTTGCCGGTGTGGGGCAGCAGGCGCTGCAGCAGCGCTTGCGCCTGCGCCAGGTGGCTATCCTTGGCGCTCTCGATGAGCGTGATGGCGCGCCCCAGCACGGCGCGGTCGCCAGCGCGCACGCCGTCGGCATACTCCTCAAGCGTCGGTGCGCGCGGACCTGCCACTGTCGTCAGCCTGTGCCATCCATCCCAGCCAGCATGAGAAGAATAGCAGGTGCCGGCAAGAGAGCGGATGGCCCCAGGGTTGCCAAGTGCCTACGTCGTCAGCTGGTTGGCGAAGTGTTCGCCAGACGGTCCGCTAGCTTGCTGCCTCCCTGGCCGACCCGCTCCAGTCGACCCGCAACGTCACGAACATGACGGTCGCCAGGGTCAGGAAACCCAGGATCGCGCCAGCCAGCAGCGCGTAGTCCTCGAGTTGCAGGATCAGGTAGAGCATGGCGTAGGTGAGCGCGAACACGACCAGCATCACCAGTCCCCGGACGCGGCTTGCAAGGGCGGCGCCCACGTATATGCCAAGCATCGCGCCGGTGGCGATTGAGGCCGACAGATAGGCGCGGGTGAAGCCCAAATGTTCGGCCAGCGACAGCAGCAGCACGTAGAAAAACACCATGGCGATGCCAGTGAACAGGTATTGCACGGGGTGCACACGTCGCCGCGAAACAAGTTCAAGGCAGAACACAGCCATGAAAGCCATTGCGACGAACATGATGCCGTACTTTGCCGCGCGGTTGACAAGGCTGTAGAAGTCGACCGGGTCGATCATCGTCACGCCGAACGCATGCGGCTGCAACCGCTCGAGGCCTCCATCCGCAAGGCCCCAGGCCTCGGGAACGCTGCGCGCCAGATGTGGAACCTTCCACGATGCCGTGAAGCCTGTCGCCGTCACCCGCCGATCATCGGGCAGGAAGGCGCCGGAGAAGCTCGGGTGCGGCCAGTCGGAGGTGAGCGACACGCGCGTGTCGCGCGCAACCGGCGCCACGGTGAGCGAAACCGAGCCGTTGAAGACGAGGTCGACGGCGAAGTCGAACGGTTGCAGTGGCTGATCGGAGTCCGGCAGAAGGCTGGCGCCGGCGCCAACCAGCTTGGCGTGAATGCCGGTGAGGTGCGTGCCCGGAAAGCCGACGCTCGGCGCGAAGGGGATGTCGGTTGCCCCGGCGACCTTGAGGGTGGCGGCCTCCTTGAGACCGGAGACACCTGTCAGACCGAGCACCAGTGTTGTATCGCGCCAGCGTACTGCCGCCACCTCCGCCGCAACGTCGGCGATGCGCGGTGCGCCAAAACGCCCTGACAGCTTCAGGCGGGCGGCATAGACCGGCACCTCGAAGATGGAGCGCCGCAGCGTCTTGGCCTCGGCACGGCCTGCGACTTCGAGCACCTCGGGGGTGAAAACGGCGCGTCGCTCCTGGATCTGCTCGAAGCGCTTGTCGCCCTGCACCGTCTCGATGCGTACCGTATAGGGGACCACCAGGAACGGACCGAGCACCCGTTGCTCGGGACCCCACACCTGACCGACCTCGCGGCGCGCGCTCGCAGCCCTGTTCTCGCGCTCCACGATGAGCGCGTAGACCAGAGCCAGTGGGATCAGGAGCACAACGACCAGGAACAGGATCAAAACGAATTTAAACGCCGGGCTGCGCAATGCGCGCCCCGCGGCCTCCAGCAAATCCATCAGGCAACCTCAGAGGCAACTCCAGTCAGTCCCGGCTCGCCGATGCTACTGGCTGGCCTGGGCGAAGTTGCGGCTCCGGCAAGGGAGAAACATGTCGATCGTGCGCCCGAGCCGAGGCTGCGCCTATTGGCCGAGCTCGGTGGGAACGTCTTGCAGAGGATGCGCCAGCCGTGCTTCAGCGTGAGCAGGCAATCGGTGAGCTAGCGGGGCGGCAGGCAACACTCCAGCTTGACGAAGGCGGTCTCGGGTCCGGACAGCTCGATGGAGACGGTACGCTCGGTGCGCGGCAGCCCCATGTTAGCCGAGGGCGGCTGTTGGCCGAGGGCGGCTGTTGACCATGGCGAACCACGTGGCGCGCGTCACATCGGCGCCCCCCGCCCCCGTGCATTGAGTAAAGATGGCTGATCTCGTGGAAGGCCCTACCGAGCTTGCCGTGTCGCCCTCCGACAGCCCGTCGAGATAGGTCCACATCTTTTTCGATCGCTTCGATCTCGCCCGCCATCGCCGTTTCTCTGTCTTGTAGGTGGGAACGCACGCAACTACTCGCGCGGTTTTTCCAGCTGCCAGTTGAGGTGTGCCTTCACCGTCGGCCATTCGGGCGCGATGATGCTGTAGACGCAGGTGTCGCGCAGGGTACCGTTGGGCGCGATCTGATGGCTGCGCAGCACGCCGTCGAGCTTGGCACCCAGCCGCTCGATGCCGCGCCGGCTCTGGTGGTTGAAAAAGTGCGTGCGGAACTCCACCGCGATGCAGTCGAGGGCCTCGAAGGCGTGGGTAAGCAGCAGCAGCTTGCAGTGCGTGTTGAGATCGGTGCGCTGCACAGCCTTGCGGTACCAGGTCGAGCCGATCTCGACACGGCGCTGCGGCGCATCGATGTTCATGTAGGTGGTCATGCCGGCGGCCTTGCCGGTGGCGCTGTCGATGACCGTGAACGGCAGCATCGAACCGGCCTTCTGCAGGGCCAGCCGCCGGTCGATCTCGGCATCCATGTTGTCCGGCGCCGGGATCCAAGTGTACCACAGGCGCCACAACTCGCCGTCGCGCGCGGCCTCGATCAGCTGGTCGCGGCGGGCATGGCCGAGCGGCTCCAGCGTAACGCGGGCACTGCGCAGTGTGACGGGCTCGGGCCAGGGCATGAGTGGTGTTCCTGTCGTGCGGAGGGCGGCACCATGATAGTGCCATCCCGACGCTTGTCACGCTGCCTGCACGGCGGCCCGCCCTGCGCTGCACGTGCGCTGCCAGTGCCGCCAGTCGCGCAATACCATCGATGACCAGAACCAAGCTCGCCTCGCACAGCACGGCGGCCATCAGCAGGTTGCCAAGCGGGCTCACCACGCCGCCGCTGGCGCCGGTCGCCTGCACCGGCCTCAGCCCGGTCACGCGAGGCCGATCGCACCTGCGGCCGCAGCGATGGTCCCGCCCAGGCTAGGCTCGGCATCGCCATGACCGGCAGGTGGCGGCGGCGATGCCGGCATCGGCTGCGGCGGTTCGGCGCAACCCCTCGGGCATCCCCACGATGCAACCGACCAGACCGGGCTGGGCCGCCCCCAACAAGGTCGCATCATTTTTCCCGCAGTTACCCAGGCGGCTTGGGTCTTGGCGCGCTCGGGCACGCCCCGCCAGCGCGTTGGCGCGGGGGCATCACGGCACCAAGGCTTGTCACGGCCTTGCCAAACCAATCTGGCAAGAGCGAACTCGCGCAGGGGTTGTGATCGCGCAGTTTGGCCTCCTCGCGAGGCCTGCCAGGGATGGCAGGGGAGCTTCCGTGGCCGCGTGAATCGCGCTCTAAGTCTGCGCCGCAGTTACGGGGGAGTTGTCATGGGCCAGGTTTCGCCGGCCGCCATCAACATCATCGTGTTGGCGGTGGCGCTCTTGTTGTATGGGCTCGTTTGGTATGCGACGCGCAACATGTCGCGCTTCGCCCAGGTGCTGGCGCGGCTGTCTCCGGTCGGCCTCGTTATTCCGGCCATGGTCTATGTGTCGGCGCTTACCTCGAACATGGTCGTCAAGGAGGCTGCCAAGCCATCCCAGCGGCCCATCGTCGAGAGCTCCGAAAAAGGCGGGCCGATCCCGCGCACGGCACCCGAGACGGAACCGGAGCACAAGCCCGCCGGTCCGGCCCGACCGGAAGCCGGGCCGGCCCAGAAAACTGAGGAGCCGGCGGCGCCGGAGCGCGAGGCGCAATCCAAGCACCCCGAGGCCAAGCAGACCGACTGGGATATCGTGCCGGTGTTCTACGGCACCGACCGCGACCGGTCCGATCAAACCAACCGCGTCGCCTACGGCACCGCCCGCGCCCAACGCATGGAGCTCGGCCGGGCGCTCGTCACGGTGCCCAAACTGCACCAAGTACCCAATATCGAGCGCCCGTTCGCGATCCGCGTGCCATTCTTCCAGATCACCATCTTTGAGCAGGCCGAGGACGCGCGAAGGCATTTCACGATTCAACAGATCTCGGCGTTGAGCCGCGAAGAGTTCATCGCGCTGGCGCGCCAGCGGGTCGGCGGCAGTAATGCCTTCAAGGACCAAGCGCTGATCTTCGTGCATGGCTACAACACCGACTTCGATGCCGCGCTCTACCGCACGGCGCAGATGGCCTACGATCTGCAGTTCGACGGCGCCTCGTTCCTGTACAGCTGGCCGTCGGCAAGCGGGCTGACCGGCTACTACTACGACCGCGAAAGCGCTACGCAGGCCGAGCGCTTCCTGCGCCCCTTCATCGACCTCGTCGTCAGGGAGACCGGGGCGCAGAGCGTCAGCCTGATCGCCCACAGCATGGGCAATCTGCCGCTATTGCAGGTGCTGCGCGACCTGGGGCCGACGCTGCCGGCCGGCGTGCAGCTCAACCAGATCATCCTGGCGTCGCCCGACGTCGATCGCGACGTATTCGCGTACTTGGCCGCCAATCTGAGCAAGTATGGCCGTGGCATTACCCTCTATTGCTCCGCCAACGACCGGGCGATGGCCGCTGCGCGCCGCGTGGCAGGGGGCATACCACGGGCAGGCGACGTGCCGGACGACGGGCCGATCGTGATTGACGGCATCGACACCATCGACATTAGCGCTACCAGCACCGATACGCTGGCGCTGAACCATTCCATCTACGCCGAGCGCACCGCGCTGCTGAACGATATCGGCCTGCTGCTGCAGACGGGCGAGCGGCCCCCCGACCGGCGCATCCCCATTCTGCAGCGCGTCACCACCTCGAACGGCGGCGCCTTCTGGCGCTATCCCGTGGTACGCTGAGGGCGCCTTTGCGTGGAGCCGGTGGGGCGATGCTCTACCCGCAATGACGGACCAGGGAGACCTGAATGCTCATGGCGCTCGGAGCCCTTATCAGCGGCTATCTCGGCTTCCGGCTGCTCGAGATGTGGGTGCCGACGGCAATTGCCTGCGTGATCGTGGCCATTCAGTTCGCGATGTTCCAGGTCGGGAACAATCCGGACGTGCGCATCGAACTGTACGCCTTCAGCTTCATGCTGAGCCTGTTTGTCTGCTATGCGACCTACGGCATCGGCCGCGCCATCGCCCAACGCTTCAAGAGGAAGCGATGATCGCAGCCCTGACAGGCCACATCGTGCTCGTGACCGGCGCGGCAGGCACGCTTGGGCGCGCCTTGTGCCAGACGATCGAGCAAGCGGGCGGCACGGCGATCCGTAGCGACCTCGCCGGGCGCGGCGATGCGCATATCGCTCTCGATGTGACGCGCGAGGCGGACTGGCAAACCGCAGTCGCCGACATCGAGGCCACGCACGGACGCCTCGACGGGCTCGTCAACAATGCCGGTGTCGTCACTCCCGGCGACGTCGAGGACCTCACCTTTGCCGAATGGCGACGTGCGATGGCCATCAACGCCGACGGCGTGTTCCTCGGCTGCAAGTACGCGATGCCTCTACTCGCCAGGTCGAAGGCTGCCTCGATCGTCAACATGTCCTCGGTCTCGGGCATCGTCGGCGGCGCCAACCTCGCAGCCTACAACGCCTCGAAGGGAGCCGTGCGCCTGCTGACCAAGAGCGTCGCGCTGTCGGGCGCACGCAAGCGTCCACCGGTGCGCTGCAATTCCGTGCATCCGGCCTTCATTGAGGGCGATATGGTGGACGCGATCGTGCATGGCCGGCCCGATCCCGAGAAGGCCAGGGCCAAGCTGCAAGCGCAGATCCCCATCGGCCGGCTCGGCCGCCCGGCCGAAGTGGCTGCCACGGTGGCCTGGCTGTTGTCGCCAGCCTCGTCGTTCACGACCGGCTCGGAGGTGCTTGTCGACGGCGGCCTGATCGCTGGTTGAAGATCGACAGATTGCCCCCCAATTGCCCCAAGGCGGTGCCTAGATGGGACCGCTTTGTGTTGTATGCGTTCGTGCGGGAGCGCTCAGCTATGCGGTCGATCGTGGATTTCGCCGGCAGGAGGCGCGTGACGCGGCGCGCTGCGCTGTCCGGCACGCTTGCTGCCGCATTGGTGGCCATTGGGCTGACGGCCGCGCCAGGATCGCTCGCCCAGGAAAGTCTGCGCTCCGACCACGACTTTGAGCGGGCCTCCTCGCGCGAGGAGCTCGGACGTCTGTTCGATGCGGTCGTCGATGCCGTCAAAAAGAGCTTCTGGGACAAGGAACGGCTGGCCGAACTGAACTGGCTGGAGCGCATGCGCGGCGAGCGGGCCGGCGTGGTCGCTTCTCCAGATTTGCAGGAGGCAGCCCGCCGCATAAATCTGCTGCTCGAGGAACTGAAGACCTCGCACACCATCCTGCTCACTCCGGACGACATCGACTACTACGTGCTGCGCGGTGTGTTCGGACGCAGCCGCCCCTACGCTGGCATTGGCGCGTTTACCACACAGATCGACGGGCGCCATTTCATCGATCTGCTGCTGGAGGGCTATCCGGCCGAGCGCGCCGGCCTGAAGGTCGGCGACGAGATCGTCAGTGTCGATGGCGCACCCTATCACCCGATCCGCGCGTTCCGTGGCAAGGGCGGCAAGGACGCAGCCGTCGCGGTTCGGCGGAGCGCAGACGGCCCAATCGCGTCGGTCGATGTCGATGTGGTCAACATCCTGCCCCTGAAGGCCTTCAGCGACGCGACCCTGGCCAGCGCGCGGGTCATCGAGCAGGACGGTCGTCGCATCGGCTATGTGCACGTGTGGGCTTCGGTCGGCGACGTGCCGCAGGTGGTGTCGCAAGCTTTGGAGCGCATGGGTCTTGCCAAGTCGCCGGACCACAAGAAGGCCTCCAGCATTCCCACGGTCGACGGGCTGGTCTTCGACATGCGCGGCAAGATCGGCGGAATGGTCGGGGTTGCCACGCAATACCTCGAGCTGCTCGATCCGCGCGGCCCCGACATCGCCTGGCGCGGCACCAGCCGCGAGGCCTCTACCTCCGTACGGGGGCGCACGGCCGTGCTTATCGATCACCACACCCGCAGCACCGGCGAGGTGTTCGTGCACTCCTACAAGCGCGAGCGGCAGGGCCCGCTGATCGGCACCACCACCGCTGGAGCGGTGAGCGGTGGCGCGGCGCTCACTATGCCAGCCGACTGCCTTCTGCACATCGCGGTGTCAGGATTGATGGTGGACGGCGAGATCATCGAAGGCCGCGGGGTGGCGCCCGATATCACGGTGCGGCGGCCGCTCCCCTACTCCGGCGGCGCCGATCCAGTGCTCAATGCAGCGATCGCCGAGCTTGCCAAACGCCCACCGCGGCAGGCTCCCGGTCAGCCCGACCCCAAGGGCAACAGTCAATAACCGCCACACGCTCCTCATCCGCCGCCGCACACCTCCTATTCGGCTGACGGTGAGCGCCCGGCCGCATGCCATCTTCTCAGCGCATCAGGAAGCGCTAGACTGGCAACGCATCGACGGCCGGACCCCATCCGGCTGCGGCTCCGGGAAACGCCCATGACAAAGAAGCCCACCGCCTCTCAGATCAAGAAACTGCGCTCGCGCAAGTGGTTCGACAATCCAGACAACCCGGACATGACCGCCCTCTACCTGGAGCGGTACATGAACTACGGCTTGACGCGCGAGGAGCTGTCGTCGGGCAAACCCATCATCGGCATCGCCCAGTCGGGCTCCGACCTGTCGCCATGCAACCGCCATCACCTGGTGCTGGCCGAGCGCGTTCGCGAGGGCATTCGCGAGGCCGGCGGCATTGCCTTCGAATTTCCGGTGCACCCAATCCAGGAGACCGGCAAGCGTCCGACCGCGGCCCTCGACCGCAACCTCGCCTACCTCGGCCTGGTCGAGGTCTTGTACGGCTACCCGCTCGACGGCGTGGTGCTCACCACCGGCTGCGACAAGACCACACCCTCCCAGCTGATGGCTGCTGCCACGGTCGACATCCCGGCGATCGTGCTGTCGGGCGGACCGATGCTGAACGGCTGGTTCCGCGGCGAGCGCACCGGTTCGGGCACCATCGTCTGGAAGGCGCGCCAGATGTACGCCACAGGCGAGATCAACTACGAGCAGTTCGTCGAGCTGGTCGCCTCCTCGGCGCCATCGCCCGGGCATTGCAACACCATGGGCACGGCCTCCACCATGAACTCGCTGGCCGAGGCGCTCGGCATGTCGCTGCCGGGCTGCGCAGCCATTCCCGCGCCGCACAAGGAGCGCGCGCAGGTCGCCTACGAGAGCGGCAAGCGCATCGTCGACATGGTTTGGGAGGATCTGCGTCCCTCCAAGATCATGACGCGCGAGGCCTTCGAGAACGTGATCGCGGTCAACTCGGCGATCGGCGGCTCGACCAACGCGCCGATCCATTTCAATGCCATTGCCCGCCACATGGGCGTCAAGCTCGACAACGACGACTGGGAGAAGGTCGGCTACGCCCTTCCGCTGCTGGTCAACCTGCAGCCGGCAGGACAGTACCTGGGCGAGGAGTACCACCGTGCCGGCGGCGTGCCGGCCGTCGTCAACGAGCTTATGAAGGCCAAGAAGCTGCCGCACCCCGGCGCGCTGACTGTCAACGGCCGCAGCCTCGGCGAGAACTGCCAGGACCGCCCGGTAATCGACCCCGACGTCATCCGGCCGTTCAAGAAGCCGCTCAAGGACAAGGCCGGCTTCCTCAACCTGAAGGGCAACTTGTTTGACAGCGCCATCATGAAAACCGGCGTGATCTCCGAGGAGTTCCGCAAGCGCTACCTGTCGAACCCAAAGGATCCCAACGCCTTCGAGGGCCGCGCCATCGTGTTCGACGGGCCTGAGGACTACCACAAGCGCATCGACGATCCTTCGCTCAAGATCGACGAACACTGCATCTTGTTCATGCGCGGGGCAGGCCCGGTCGGTTATCCGGGCGGCGCCGAGGTGGTAAACATGCGGCCGCCCGCCTACCTCATCAAGAAAGGCGTCGGCGACCTCGCCTGCATCGGCGACGGCCGCCAATCCGGCACCTCGGGCTCACCTTCGATCCTCAATGCCTCGCCGGAAGCCGCCACCGGCGGCGGGCTTGCCATCCTTAAGACGGGAGACAAGGTGCGCATCGACCTCAACAAGCGCACGGCCGACATCCTCATTTCCAAGGAGGAATACGACAAGCGCCGCGCCGCGCTGCAGGGCCATGGCGGCTTCCACTATCCCGAACACCAGACGCCCTGGCAGGAGATCCAGCGCGGGATGGTCGATGAGCTATGCAACGGCATGGTCCTCAAGCCAGCCGTGAAGTACCAGCGCATCGCCGAGAAGAAAGGCGTGCCGCGGGATAATCACTAGCCTGTCACCCCGGGCGTTGCGCAGGCACGCCCCCGCAACCCAGGAGCCAGCAACATTCTGGCCTGCCGCCTGCCGGCGATTGGCCTGCGGCGAATTGCGGAATGACAAGCGGTTGGGAGGCAATTGGCGATGCTGACGCTGGATGGGTTCTATGATCTGCACATCCATTCGGCGCCAGCACCGTTCAAGCGCATCGGCGACAGCGCCGACATTGCTCGCTGGTGCGCAGAAGCCGGCATGGCCGGTATCGTCATCAAGAGCCATTTCGAAAGCACCATCTCCAAGGTGCATCACGCGCGCATCGCCGTGCGCGAGCAATTCCCGCACTTCAAGGTGTTCCCCAGCATCGCCCTGAACACGGGGGTCGGCGGGGTCAATCCCGGCGCCGTGGAGCTGGCGCTGCAGCAGGGCGCCAAGGTGGTGTGGCTTCCGACATTGGACGCGGCCAACCACGCGCGCGTGTTCGGCGCCAGCGGCACCTACGGCTTCAAGGGCATGACGCTGACGTCGAAGCGCAAGCGCGCACCGGCCGTCTACAGCATCACTGATGCCAACGGCAAGTTGACCGGCGAGGCCAAGGAGGTGATCGAACTGGTGATCGCCTACGATGCCATCCTCGCCACCGGCCATGTCTCGAAAGAGGAGATCCTCGCCGCCGCTGACTTCGCATTCGCAGCCGGCGCCAAACGTGTCGTCATAACGCATCCAGAGCTTGCCACGCCCAAACTTGACGTGCCGACCATGGTGCAGCTCGCAAAGGCCGGGGCCTACATGGAATTCTGCGCCGTCAACCTGCTGCCGACCTTCTACTGCCTGTCGCTTGAGGGTTTGATGGAGGCGATGGCGGCGGTGACGCCGGAACGCACGATCCTGTCGAGCGACGGCGGCCAGCCCTTCAATCCGCGCCCACCGGAGGCAATCCGCATTGTGGTGCAGAGCCTGCACGAGAAGGGCGTTGCGCTCGAGACGATCCGCACGATCTGCATCGAGAACCAGAAGCTCCTGCTCGGCCTCTAAGCGACGCCAGCCCAAATAACTCTACTTGATATCCGTTGTTGTATTTATTTCATCTGCCTGCTGATGTGTATCGCCCGCGTCACGTGCTCTGTATCGCAGCGCGCTGCCCAATCGAATTGCATGGGGCAACAACCCGAATCACTTCACTCCTCCGGTCACTGATCGCTTCGCCCTGCTCCGCACGCGGGTCAGCACCGCTGGCGTGATCGTGGCGCCGGGGATTGCCAATTGGAGCCATAAGAGGATTGTCTCATGCGGAAGGTGTTGTTGAGCTTGGCGGCGGGCGTGTCGCTGATGCTGGGCGCGGGAAGCGCCGCGGCCGACGGAATGCCGCGTCGTGCTGGCGGCTTCAAGGATGTCGCCTGCGTTCCAGTCTTCCAAGGCTTTTACGTCGGAGCCCAAGGCGGTTATGCACAGTACACGGCCCATCAGAATGACCTGGACGGCTTCCTGACCGACAACTCGGGCTGGACGTCGACCGACAACCAGTTCACCGGCGGCGTGACGGTAGGCTACAACTTCCAGCGCGGTTGCGGCACGTTGTTCGGGGTCGAGGCAGACTGGTCGTGGGGCAACCTGGACGCCACGCTCATCGACAACCCCAATACACTCACGCCCAACCGCATGACAAGCAGCCTCAATAATTACGGCACGCTGCGCACGCGGACTGGCTTGGTGATCGACAACCTGCTGCTGTACGTCACAGGTGGCTTGGCCTGGGCAACCATCGACTTCAACGGGATAGACCCCGACGTGTCCGCCTTCTCATTCGGCGACACGCGGTGGGGCTGGACGGCCGGCGTCGGCACAGAATTCGTGCTAGGGCGGAACTGGACCTTCAAGTCGGAAATCCTGTACATCAACTTCGACGACAAGACCTACTCCTTCACGACCGGCGGCGGCGACAGGTTCTCGTTCCAGACCCAAGACGACTTGTGGGTCGGTCGAGCTGGCATCAACTACAAGTTCTAGGCTGCAGCGCAGCTCAATTGCAGGCGCGCACCCAAGTGGTGCGCGCCTTTTGTTTTCTAGATGTCCTTCGCATCGACCTCGTGGATGAGCGGCTCGCCGCGTGCGAAGCGCGCGATGTTGTCGAGAAACAGCTGGTCCCAGCGCGCGCGCACGCCGCTGCCGGAAAACGACGTATGCGATGTCAAGCGCACGCGCGGATGCGTCCACAGCGGATTGCTCGTCGCCAGCGGCTCCTGGTGGAACACGTCAAGGATGGCGATGGCGGGCTTGCCGGCGTCGAGTGCGGCCAGCATGGCCGCATCGTCGATCAACCCGCCGCGCGCGATGTTGACCAGCACCGCGCCCGGCTTGAGTGCCGCGAACAACGTTGCATTGGCCAGGCCGCGCGTATCGTCATTGAGGGAGCAGGCCAGGACCACGACGTCGGCAGCGGGCAGGAACCGCTCGAGGTCGGCCGAGGTGCCGACCTGATCGGCCAGCGGCGAGGCCTGCGCCGTGCGACGCACCACGCTGGTGGTGGCGCTGAATGCCTTTACCCGCCGGGCAATCTCCTGGCCGATCGCACCGAAGCCGATGATCAGCCAGTTGGTCCGCCATATCTCGCGGAACGGCGTGATCTGCCATTCCTTGCCGGCCTGCAGGCTGCGCTGCTTCTCGATCGGCTGGAAGACCGCGAGCACTTGGCCCAGCGTGTATTCGGCGATTGCCACGCCCTGCGCGCTGCTGTTGCAGATGCGCGCGCCCTTCGCCGACAGCTGCCGATAGAACGGGTGATCGAGCCCGGCGTTGAAGGTCTGCAGGACGCCGATCGATTTACAGTCGAGCGCGATGTCGAACGCGCGGTCGCGGAACCCCTCTGCGTTGATGTGCGAGCTGAGCCACATATAGTCGAGCACCATCTCGCATGCCGGCGCCTTCTTGTCCTCGACCAGGAACATGCCGTCCTTGCCGAAGGTGTGGACGGCGAGGTCGAGCCCGAGCGCACGCAGGCGTTCGCCGATGTGGGCATAGGAGGTCTCGAACATCCCAAGCGTGATAGGCATCGTGTGCGCGCTCCGCGGCTGCAATCCGAGCAGGATGCTATAGACTTGTCGGCGAGTTGACGCCCCCCAAGGTTGCCGAGGAGCTCTGATGGAAACGCGCGCATTTGGCCGCACCGGCCTCAAGACTTCGATCCTGGGTTTTGGCTGCGGCGCCGTCGGCGGGCTGATGGTGCGCGGCACACCGGCCGACCAGGAGCGCACGGTCGCAGAGGCGCTCGATGCCGGCATCAACTACTTCGATACCGCGCCGCTGTACGGCGACGGCCAGTCCGAGACCAACCTTGGCCGCATCCTGAAGACGCTGAAGCCCGCAAACGTCATCGTCGGAACGAAGGTTCGACTGCGCGCCGAGGACCTTGCAGATGTGCGAGGCGCCGTGACTGCTGCGCTCGACGCCAGCCTGGAGCGGCTCGGCATGGCCAGCGTCGACATCCTGCACCTCCACAATGTCGTGACCACCACAGGCGGGGGCGAGACCATTTCCGCGGGCCAGGTGCTGGACGTTGTGGTGCCGGCCTTCGCGGCGCTGCGCCAAGCCGGAAAGATTCGCTGCACGGGCATCACCGCCGTCGGCGACACGCCGGCTCTGCATCAGGTGATCGATGCCGGCGGTTTCGGCAGCGCCCAGGTGGTTTACAACATGCTCAACCCATCAGCGGCAGGCGCGCCCGCCTACGGTCTGCCAGGTCAGGACTACGCAGGCCTGCTCGATCGCACGCTTGCGGCCGGCACCGGCGTGGTCGGTATCCGCATTCTCGCCGGCGGTGCCCTGTCGGGCTCGGCCGAGCGCCATCCGATCGCAAGCGCGCCTCCCGCGCCGATCGGGTCGGCCGACTCCTATGCCCTCGATGTCGCGAACGCGCGGCGCCTGTTGCCTCTGGTCGCGGAGGGCTACGCGGGCAGCCTTGCCGAGGCCGCCGCGCGCTTTGCCATCGGCCATCCAGCGGTGGGCACCATCCTGGTCGGCATGGCAACGCCGGACCAGTTCCGACAGTCACTGGCCGCCGTGCGCAAGGGTCCCCTGCCGGACGCGGCGCTGCAGCGCCTGGCCGAGCTGCAGGCCACCCCGGCCTGAGGCGCCCATTGCGGCGCGGCGGAGCCGGCCGGGCGCCCCCTCCTCCCCCGCCGGCGGTCGCAATGAGGGCGCCCCCGGCTGACTGCTTGGCTACGGGAACGGGACCCTTTAAGTAGGCGATGTTGGGTGCTGATCGCTGACCAGGCCCTTCGCTTCGTTGGAAGGAATCTCGTGTGAAAAACTCGAACGTCGTGCTCATCGATCGCCATCCGGGCCGCTCGACCCAGACCATCGGACTGGCGCGCGAACTCGGCACCGATCCGGACCTCATCCATGAGCCCTCCGTCGGCGTGGTCGGCACCAAGGGCGACAGCCAGTGCTATCTTGGCGTCATGGCCAAGGTCGAAGCCATCCATGAGCGCCTGAAGAACCGCATCGGCAAGGAACCGGGTCAACTCAAGCTGCGCCTCGTTCAGCCCGAGTACACCATCGCGACGTCCGACGGCATCCGTAATGGCACCCGCGAGATGCGCTACTCGCTGATCGGGCGCGAAGTTACCAACGAGGCCCTCTGCGAGCATCTGAGCGCCACGGGTCTCGCTGGCACCATCGCGGTCGTGGCCTGCGACAAGCCTCCGGTCGGGACACTTGCCGCACTGCTCGAGCACAACCAGCCGGCCGTCATCATGTCCGACGGCCCGATCCATCCTGGCACCGATCCCATCACCGGCGAGAAGCTCGACATCGTCAGCGCCTATCAGGTGGCGGGGAGCGCCGATGCCGAACTTCGCCACCGCATCGCCTGCCACGCTTGTCCCGGTTTCGGCAGCTGCGGCGGCATGTTCACTTACAACACCATGCAGACTTTCATCGGTGTGGTCGGCATGCAGCCGCTGCACATGGTGGCGCCGCCGTCCGACGATCCGCGCCGCCTGAACGAGTTCCCGGCAGAACTGGTGGACCTGATCGGCAAGCTCATCGAGAAAGACTTGAAGCCGCGCGACATCGTTGTGCGCGATTCTCTCCGCAATGCCGTGATCGTCGCCATGGCCATCGGCGGCTCGACCAACGTGGTGTTGCACGCCCCCGAGATCGCACGCGCCGCCGGCTATGCCGACTTCTGGACGGAGGTCATGACGCCGGAGGAGTTCAATCACCTGTCGCAATTTGTCGTGCCAGTGCTCACTGATGCGCGGCCGTACGGCAAGTACTCGATGGTCGACATCGACGCGGTCGGCGGCGTTCAGGTCATCGTGCGCGAGCTCCTGGACGCCGGCCTCCTGAACGGCGATGTCCTCACCTGTACGGGCGAGACCCTGGCGCAACAGGTCGATCGCCTGAAGGGAAAGCGTGCCGACGGCAAGGTGATCTATCCGGTTTCGAAACCCTACAAACCAACCGGCGGCCTGCGCGTGCTCGGCGGCAACTTGTCTCCAGATTTCTCGGCGATCCTGAAGCTCGCCGGCGTCGACAATGGCCTGCAGAACAAAGGTGCGATGAGTAAGGCTCAGATCTACGAGGGCGGCCT
>Ga0075421_100004066_pt1 | contig 17629 bp, 11 predicted proteins | sample SoiMetdeltSBSDD5_FD_75292 | JGI IMG/M metagenome (GOLD analysis project Ga0075421, IMG submission 75292) | Bulk soil microbial communities from a Populus tree surrounding site in Tennessee, USA - Soil MetaG P. deltoides SBSDD5 | ecosystem: Environmental > Terrestrial > Soil > Tree plantation...
TCCTGGCTCTCGCAAGCCGGAGTCGACCGCACTGGAGCCATCCTTCCCTGGAGCGCCAGCGAAGGCGTAAACAAGCTCTCGCCAGTCGAAGCGTCCCGCCGGTATCTCGAGCACCTCCGCGATGCGTGGGATGCCAAAATGCCGGACGCGCCCTTCGCCGATCAGCAGACGCTGGTCACGGTGCCGGCCTCCTTCGACGCTGTCGCGCGGGAGCTGACTCTATCGGCCGCGGAGCAAGCCGGCTACCGCAACGTGATCCTGCTCGAAGAGCCGCAGTCCGCCTTCTACGCCTGGATCGAGCGCCATGCCGACTGGCGGCAACGCGTCCATCCCGGCGACCTGATCCTCGTCGTCGACGTCGGCGGCGGCACCACCGACTTCACTCTCATCGCCGTCACCGAGCGTGATGGCGAGCTTGCACTCGATCGCGTAGCTGTCGGCGAACATATCCTCCTCGGCGGCGACAACATGGACCTCGCCCTAGCCCGGTCCGTCGAGCGACAGCTAGCAGAGAAGGGAACCAAGCTCGACGGCCTGCAGCTTCACGCTTTGTGGCACAATTCCCGCGTCGCCAAAGAGAAGCTACTAGAGCCCGGATCGAAGGCCGCCGATGAGCCCGTTACGATTCTCGGCAAAGGCACAGGGCTGGTCGGCGGCACGATCAAAGCGAAACTCCGCCGCGCCGATCTGACGGCCATTCTCCGCGACGGATTCTTCCCGGTTGTCCAAAGCAGCGACATGCCCCAGCGCCAGCGCCGCATCGGACTGCAGGAGATCGGACTCCCCTACGCCGCCGACGCCGCCATCACCAAGCACATGGCCCGCTTCCTCCGCCAGCCGCCCGCCACCGCCGAGCACGGCGCAGTAAGACGAACCCCCAGCGGTCTCGCCGCCCCCACCCATGTCCTATTCAATGGAGGCGTCTTCAATGCCGCGCTCCTCCGCGACCGCGTCATCGAAGTGCTCGACGCCTGGCTCGCCGAAGAGCGCCTGCCCGCCGTTCAACCACTCAGCGGCGAAGATCTGATGCACGCCGTCGCTCGTGGCGCAGCGTACTATGGACTGGCGCGCCGCGGCAGAGGCGTCCGCATTCGAGGCGGTGTCCCGCGCACTTACTACGTCGGAATTGAGAGCTCCATGCCCGCCGTCCCCGGAATTCCGAATCCGGTCAAAGCCCTCACCGTCGCCCCCTTCGGCATGGAGGAGGGAACCAGCGCCGCCATTCCCACCCAGGAGTTCGGACTGGTAGTAGGCGAGCCCGCCGAATTCCGCTTCTTCGGCTCGTCCGCGCGCAAGAACGATCCCATCGGCGCCCTGATTGAAGACGTCGGCGATGACCTCGAAGAGCTCTCCCCGATGCAGGTAAATCTCGAAGCCGCCGACGGCGCAGGCCAGCTTGTCCCCGTGTCACTCGAAACCGTGGTCACCGAGACCGGCGTCCTGCAGCTCTGGTGCGTCGCTCGCGACGCCCGCCGCTGGAAGCTCGAATTCAATGTTCGCAGTTGACTAGTGTATTAACTCACTAGTACAATTTAAGGCGTGCTAACCCGGCGTGAGTTCGTCGCAATGGTTCCGTTGGCCGCCATCTCGCAGTCCCCACTGATCGTCCCCGTAAACCTGGTGTTAGATCGTCAAGCAAAGCTAAGACCCGAAGAGCTTGGCCGATTCTGGTCGCGTATCTGGCCGCAGGCCGTCGGAAACCTTGAAACGTGCGGTATTCACCTCCAAACAAGCATGAGAACAGCCGACGTCGTGCGCCCTCCCGGAAGAGGGCCCGTGCTCGCTGGACTCGAGCCGCGCGCAATCAATCTGGTAATAACGGATCAGCTTCCGAACGAATGGGACAAAGGTCGTGCCCTAAGCGGCGTGACCACTTTGTACCGCGGGTACCATGTCTGCATGATCGCGCTCAACCGAGCGCATCGCCACGAGATACCCTTGCTCTCCGTCAACACGTGCTTGCATGAGCTCCTGCATGTACTTCTGCTCGACGTGTTTGAAGGGCGTCCGAAAGGTCTGTTCGGCCACGCCCGCGAATTCCGGATCGACTGCTACGCGACACGCCTATGGCTATTCCACGACGGCGCCGCCATTCGCAATAGTGCTCAAATCTATGTCGATCGCATGCGAGGGCCGGTTCAGAGGCCTAAATTTGCGCCCGGATATGCGGTCACATGCTTCCGCGACAGTATGTGATCCAGATGATGCTGCATGTGAAGGAGGTAGTCATCGATAATGAACCCGAGACTAACCGGACTGGCGTCTCCGAAACGGCAAGGCGCCGACAGTCGTTCCAGTGGAATCCGATCCACCAGCGGTCCTAGCGCCAGATTCAGCGGCTTCCAGAGATCGATTACCGCATTCCACGGCATCTCAGCATAGCCGCCCAACTCCACCGACCCCGGCCCATCGTACTGCCCTCCCACAAATTCCCCTTCGAGCGCGGCCTTAGTAAATCGCAGGCGATTGTTGATAGCCGAATCGATCAGATGTCCAAGTTCCTGCTTCCTGGACCATCCGGCGCCGCCGCCCAACCTACCGTTGGCCGATTCCTCGGAAATTGCCCGTAGATTCGGTTCTTCGGCAGCGATGGCTGCCTGCAAGCGTTGGGAGAAGGTATTCATGATTTATTGTCTACTGAATCGGCAGATACGCCGCGCCGTAGAGTCCAGCCTCATTCCCGAGCGCGGCCTTCTCAATCCGTGTATTGGTCGAACGAAACGTGAACGAGCGCCGGCTACATTCAGCGAGCATCGTGGGAGCAAAAAAGTCCCACGCGCCCAACACGCCTCCACTCAGCAGGTACAGAGGAAAATTCAGCAGATTGATCATCGTGGCGAGCGCGATACCTAGCGCAGTCCCCATGGCCACGAAAACAGCCTTGGCCCGCTCATTCCCGCCGACGGCGAGTTGAAATACTTCCTCAGACGTCGGATCGTCGCCCAGGCCCATCATGCGCGCCATCGCCTTCACTGCCGTCGCGGAAGCGTGCTTTTCCAGGCACCCGTAGTTGCCGCAACCGCACGGATTGCCGTTCTCGATTACCGTGATATGACCCGGCTCGCCCGCCATGCCCATAAAACCGTGCACCACTCTGCCACCATGAATGATCCCCCCGCCAACCCCGGTGCCCAGCGTCAGCAGCGCCAGATCGTCAAAACCACGCCCCGCTCCCATCCACTTTTCACCCAGGGCCGCGGCGTTGGCGTCATTCTCCAGGATCACCGGAGCGCCCAACGCGCGCCCGATCTCGTCACGAAGCGGAAAATTGTCGAACCCCGGCAGGTTCGGCGCATTGGTGATGACGCCTTTTTCCAGGATGATAAAACCCGGAGAGCCCACGCCGACTCCGGCCAGGCCGGCCGCTCCGAATTCATCTCGCAGACTTCGAATCGCCGTCACCATATCGTCCACGACGGCGTCGCGGCCCTCGGAAAGATGCGTAGCTCCCGAGATCTTGCGCATCATTTTACCTGAGCGGTCAATTGCGGCGGCCCGCAGGTTCGTGCCGCCCAAGTCAATTCCAATGGAATATTCTGCCATGCGGGGCTATCATAGCAACTTGCGGCGGGATCCTTGTTACGACGCCGGCAGAATTGTGGTCTTGAGCTCGCCGAACCCGATCCGGATGTCTTCCCGTTCGCTATAGGCGCGCATCAGGACTGTGTCCCCATCGTCGAGAAATGTTCGGATCGCTCCGCTTGAAAAAGTTAGCGGCTTAGTTCCACCCCAGCAGATCTCCAGCATCGAGCCGAAAGAATCCGGCGTTTGACCGCTGATTGTTCCCGATCCGCAAAGGTCGCCGACGCGAATATTGGTCCCATTCGAGGTGAGGTGGGCTAGTTGCTGGCTCATGTTCCAGTACATCCGCCGAAAATTCGTTCGGGAAATGAGCTTCGGTTCCCGCTCCTGGGGCGGCTGAAGAAGAACTTCCAGTTGGATGTCGAAGTTTCGTGCGCCCCGCGATTGCAGGTACGGCAGCGGAACCGGGTTTTGGCGCGGCCCGTCGACGCGAAACGGTTCGAGCGCATCCAGAGTGACAATCCAGGGCGACATCGACGTAGCGAAGCTTTTGCCGAGGAATGGTCCCAGCGGCACATATTCCCAGCGCTGAATATCGCGCGCCGACCAGTCGTTCAGCAGGACCATGCCAAAAATGCAGTCTTCGGCGTCTTCCACACTGACGCTGCTGCCCAGTGGTGTCGTTTTGCCGACGATAAAGCCCATTTCCAGCTCAAAGTCCAACTGCCGGGTCGGCGCGAACTCGGGGTTCTGATTCGTCGGATTGATCTGACCACGCGGACGGCGAATATTCTCCCCGCTCGTAATAATCGAGGAAGTGCGGCCGTGATAGCCGACGGGGAGATGCTTCCAGTTCGAGAGCAACGGGTTCGCGGGATCGCGGAACATTTTTCCGAGATTTGTGGCGTGTTCTTCGCTCGAATAAAAATCCACGTAATCGCCGATCTCGACTGGGAGCAGCATCTTCGCCGCGCTTTGTTCGACCAGGACTGCTTCGCCCGCCTGAATTAACGACGAAACTCTCTCCCGCACTGCTCGCCAGTGGAGCTTGCCAAGAGCGATGAAGGAGTTCAAGGTAGGCTGGGAGAAAACCGAGAGGTCGGGAAGATCGAGGCTGAGAAAATCTCCGCGCGCGGCGCCCTCGGCCAGATCGACGATCTGATTTCCGATGGCCACGCCGGCGCGCGGTCCGCTGCCTGCGTCGAATATGCCGAACGGAAGGTTGTGGATTGAGAAGTCGGCGGCGCTCATGTCAAAATCAGTCCATGCCGCTCGAGATGTTCGATCGGTTCAAGAAAGCTGCAGGATCCAAAGCTTAGTAGCCACCGGCTTCGCAGCTCCTCGACCTCGCTTCGGGAAAATGCAACCCCGCCGCAAGACATCGACTCGTCGTGGAATTGGAAATCGTCATAGGTGAAATCATCCAGGACATGAACGAGAGCCTTTCGGTCGCCGCGTTCCATGTACGCCAGGAATCCAGCGCAGAAAAAGTTGAGGAATCCGTGCATCCGGGCGCCGACCGCCGGATCCTGGTTGGGTACAGGAACATGCAATCCCGCTGTGGCCTTCAGCGGCAGCCGGCGCCCTGCGGCAGCAAGCACAAAATCCGCGATGGCACTGGCAGGAGGGATCGCCTGCGGTGTGACGCCGCCCGTCCTAAGCTTCACGCCGAATCGAGACGGCTTCCGCGCCAGCGCATCCAGCAGGTCCCCATACGGTTCGCGCCAGTTGGGTTCGACAAATATCCGCCCGCCGAAGGATTCTTCGAGCGTTGTAAGGAATTCGTTCCACGGCTTCGCTGGAAGATCCACTTCGATTGAGTCCGCGATCAGAAAGGCAGGAAAACCGCGCTTCACGATGTCATCGCCGTGGAGCAGTGCGGAGGCGGGCGACGGCGCCTCTCCGGAAAGATTGATCGCCGGAGCCACGAACGCGCCAATAAAATCGGCGTGCGGATGCGATCGGTACTGGCGGAAATTCGTCGCCGCCTCTTCGAAAGAGAGATTCGCCGGAGGAAACATGCCCGCATAATCGATGATCCGGCGCATGAACACATCGATCGTTCCCATTGTTTCATTTTCGCTCGTTTCGCCACTGAACGGCCAGTTGTGATAATGTTTTGCGCAGGGGATTAACTTTCGGTGAGGCTACGTATTTCAACTTGCTTACTTGTCCTAAGTTTCAGCCACCCCGTGCTGGCTCAGGTGAAAGTCAACTTCCAGCAAGAGGTCCGGCCAATTCTTTCGAATGCCTGTTTTCAGTGCCACGGTCCTGATGAGGGCACGCGGATGGCAGGATTGCGGCTGGACATCAAAGAAAGCGCCTTTTCTCAGAGGAGGGCCGGCGTCCCCATCGCGCCTGGGAATCCGGAGGCCAGCTTGGTCATCCAGCGGCTGACACATGTTGAAAAGTCCAAGCGGATGCCGCCGGAGCACTCGCACAAATCGGTAACTCCGAAGCAGATCGCGACCATCAGACAGTGGATCGCCGAGGGCGCCCACTGGCAGGAGCATTGGGCCTTTGCCCCGCCACGTCGTCCTAAGCCCCCGATCGTCGTTAACAAACTGTGGGTGCGAAATCCGATTGATCAGTTCATACTTGCCAAGCTGGAAACGGCCGGGCTGACTCCGGCGATCGCTGCCGATCGGCGGACCCTAATCCGGCGATTGTCACTCGATCTCACCGGACTGCCTCCTGACGCAAAAAATGTCGAGAGATTTGCCGTCGACAATACTCGCGACGCCTATGAAAAGCTCGTCGACAGCCTGCTGAGCTCGGAACATTGGGGTGAGCACCGCGCGCGCTATTGGCTGGACGCGGCGCGATACGCCGACACGCATGGGCTGCACATCGACAATTATCGCGAGATGTGGCCGTATCGTGACTGGGTCATCAAAGCGTTCAATCAAAACATGCCGTTCGACCGCTTCACAATCGAGCAAATGGCGGGCGACCTGTTGCCGAATCCGACGATGGAGCAGTTGATCGCCACTGGTTTTCATCGATGCAATGTCACGACCAATGAAGGTGGCAGCATACCGGAGGAAGTCGCGGCCTCCTATGCAAAGGATCGTGTGGAGACCACCGGAACGGTTTTCCTGGGCCTAACGGTAGGTTGTGCGGCATGCCATGACCACAAGTTCGATCCTGTTCTGCAAAAGGACTTCTACTCGCTCGCAGCGTTTTTTCGAAATACCCTGCAAAGCCCGCTCGACGGGAACGTATCCGACACTGCCCCAATCATGGTGGTCCCGCGAAATGAGGATCATGCCCGCTGGCAGCAGATCGTGGAAGAGCAAGTAGCCCTCAACGAGCGAAAGGCGAAGACACGCCTCGAAGCCGGCGTCGAATTCGACAAATGGCTTGCGGGAGAGGACCGGCCGAAGATAGTCGGGCCTGTGGATCCGGCCGACGAGATACTTGCCGTTGCTGTGCCCCAGGGCGCGAGAATCAACTTCAAGAATCGTTCTATTGATTTCACATTGCCCGCTGGTGTGACCATTGGCGACGGCCATCTTGCAAGCCGTAAGGCGCTACACTTCGCTGGTAAAGATAGCCTCGAGCTGCCAACCGTAGAGTTGTTCGAAGTGAATCGTCCCTTCACGATTTCCGCCTGGGTGCGGATTCCCCCCGGTAAAGAAAGCTATGTGGTGGTCAGCCAGATAGATCCTGCCAGCAGATTCCGCGGTTGGGAGCTGGATCTGAATAACGGTGTTCCCACATTGCGGATTACTTTACTCGGGAGGACTATCTCATTTCGAGGCCGCACTGAGGACCGGCTGGACCCAGGTACATGGAACCACATTGCCTTCACCTACGACGGCAGCCGCAATACGGCAGGGCTCGGACTCTTCGTTAACGGCAAGGCTGCTTTGACTGAGGGTCGCGGGGATGAAAAAGAGCTCAAGGGCGATTTTCGCAACTTCGCTCCTCTGCGGATCGGCTCGGATGGCCGTAGAAAAGACTTCAAAGGAGGCGCCATCGCTGACCTTCGGCTTTTCGCTCGCGCGCTGAGCGAAGAAGAAGCGCAAATTGCCGGCTCGTGGCCGCTTCTCGATAGCGCTCGAAACAAGTCCGATTCCGAGCTCGCATCCGTCGAGAAGGATGCTTTCCTGCTCTTCTTTTTGAATCGTGAATACGAGGATTATCAAGGTATCCTGCAGCAGATTGAAACTCTTCGGAGCGAGCGCGAGACGATCGCGCGGCGAGGAGTGGTCACGCACATCCAGCGCGAGCGGACCGACCAGCAACCATTCGCGGAAATTTTGAATCGCGGCATGTACGACCAGCCCCTGAGCAAGGTGGAGCCTGCGGTTCCCTCCGCGCTCCCGCCGATGCCGGCGTCATTCCCGAAGAATCGCATGGGCCTGGCGCGATGGCTTGTCGATGAAGCGAATCCACTCGCCGCTCGGGTCACCGTCAATCGCTTCTGGCAGGAGTTATTTGGCGTGGGCCTGGTGAAAACAGCCGAGGACTTCGGATCACAAGGTGAGACACCTTCCCATCCGGAATTGCTTGACTGGCTGGCGGTCGAGTTTCGGGCATCCGGCTGGGACGTGAAGAAACTTTTCAAGACGATTGTGATGTCATCCGCCTATCGTCAGGCTGCGATTGCCACTGTCGGCAAGCTGCAGAAGGATCCGGAGAATCGTCTGTTGTCCAGAGGACCGCGATTCCGCATGGATGCGGAAATGGTGCGCGACTACGCGCTCGCGGTGAGCGGCTTGCTCGTGCCCCGGATCGGCGGACCGTCGGTGAAGCCGTATCAACCGAGCGGCATTTGGGAGACGGTCGCGATGAAGCAGTCAAACACACGAGCCTACCGGCGTGATGTTGGCGACAAGCTCTACCGCCGGAGTCTCTACACTTTCTGGAAACGCAGCGCGCCTCCGGCATCCATGGATATCTTCAACGCCCCGTCGCGGGAAAACTGCACCGTTCGGCGTGAGCGCACGAACACACCGCTACAGGCGCTGGTCACGATGAACGACACGCAGTTTATCGAAGCGGCCCGGAGCTTGGCGCAGATTACTTTGGTTGAAGGCGGCGACACGCTCGACAGCCGCTTGGACTTCATCACACTCCGCGCCATGTCCCGCCGACTGGACCTAAAGGAACGCTCCGTCGTCAAAAAAGCCCACCACGATTACCTGCAGCATTACGACTCGAGTCCCGGCGACGCGAAAAGGCTTTTGGCCGTGGGTGAATTAGAAATCGATCCGAATCTGAGTGCCGCAGAGCTGGCGGCAATGACAATGACGGCCAATCAATTGTTGAATCTTGACGAGGTGCTCACAAAATGATCGTCCGCCCCGAGCACGACGCTGTATTGACGGAGACACGACGGCAGTTTTTCGGACGAGGAGCGCGCGGTCTTGGCGGCGCTGCCCTTGCCACCATGCTCGGAGAGGGGGCCACAGGCCTGCCACATTTCCCTCCGAAAGTGAAACGCGCGATCTACCTGCACATGGTCGGCGCGCCTCCGCAGATGGATCTCTTCGACTACAAACCTGGAATGAAGGACTGGTACGACAAGGATTTGCCTGAATCGATCCGCCAGGGACAACGCCTGACGACCATGACTTCCGGCCAGAGCCGATTCCCCATTGCGCCATCGGTATTCAAATTCGCCCAACACGGAAAAGGTGGAGCCTGGATATCGGAGCTTCTGCCGCACACCGCAATGATGGCTGACGACCTCACCATTATTCGCTCGATGCACACCGAAGCCATCAATCACGAGCCGGCCATCACCTTTATCCAAACCGGGAACATGATCGCAGGCAAACCTTGTGTCGGCTCCTGGATCGCCTACGGACTGGGCAGCATGAATCAGGACCTGCCGACGTTCGTTGTGCTAAACGCGAGCCACTCCCATCCCAAAGCCAACGTGCAAGCGATTTCGGCCAGGCTGTGGAGCGCCGGCTTTCTCTCCGCGCAGCATGCCGGTGTGGCGCTTCGCTCGAGCGGCGATCCGGTTCTGTATATCAACAATCCTGATGGTGTCCCAACGAAGGTACGCCGCCGGATGTTGGACGCCTTGAGCGAATTGAACGAGCTGCAGTACACCAAGGTCGGCGATCCCGAGACGCGCGCACGCATCTCACAATTTGAAATGGCTTTTCGCATGCAGTCGTCGGTTCCGGATCTTACCGACCTTTCCAAGGAATCGGAAACCACGTTCCGCCTGTACGGAGAGGACGCGCGCAAAGGTGGAACGATGGCGAATAGCTGCCTCATGGCCCGGAGGCTGGTGGAGCGCGGAGTTCGCTTTGTGCAAATCTACCAACGCGGCTGGGATGTCCACTCGACGTTGCCGGACATCCTGCCGAGCCAGTGCAAGGACGCTGACCAGGCGTGCTATGCGCTGGTTCAGGATCTCAAACAGCGGGGCATGCTCGAGGATACTCTGGTCCTTTGGGGCGGAGAGTTCGGCAGGACGATTTACTCGCAGGGCAGGCTCACTCCCACCGAATACGGCCGCGACCATCATCCGCGATGTTTCAGCCTATGGCTTGCCGGCGGCGGCTTAAAGCACGGAATCGTGCATGGCGAGACGGATGACTTTTCTTACAACATCGTCAAGGACGGCGTGCATGTCCGCGATCTCCAAGCGACTGTTTTGCACCTGTTCGGCCTCGATCACGAGCGCTTCACGTACAAGTATCAGGGTCTTGATCAGAAGCTGACTGGGGTTGAGAAGGCGCACGTCGTAAAAGCACTCTTGGCGTAAGGATGCTGCTCATCAGATTCGCAATCACTCTCTGTCTGGTTCTGACGCTGCGGGCCGCCGATCCGCATTGGGTGGTGACGTGGGGCGCGAGTCCCGCGCCGCAGCTCGGTGAGCGGCCGCTGGCGTTTGATAATCAGACGCTGCGGCAAATTGTCCACACGAGTATCGGTAGCAGTATGGTGCGTGTCCGGCTCTCCAATGCATACGGTAGGGAAACAACCCAGATCGGCGCCGCTCATATTGCGCTACGGGAGAAAGGCGCCAAGATCGTCGCAGGCTCCGACCGCGCGCTCACATTCAGCGGACGGTCCGCCATCTCGATTCCAGCCGACGCGGTAGTACTGAGCGATCCGGTGAAACTGGACGTGCCCTCCGACGGCGATCTGGCGATCAGCATCCACCTGCCGAAGGCGACAAAGGGCGCGGGCATTCATTACTCGGCGCAGCAGACGTCTTATATCGGCAAGGGTGATTTGACGGGCGCGGCGTCGTTCCCCGAAGACGCGCCGATCACTTCCTGGGCGTTTCTGACGGGCGTGGATGTGCTAGCCCCGCAGACTGCATTTACCGTGGTGGCCTTTGGCGATTCGATAACCGACGGAGCGCGGTCCACTGTCGACGCCAACCGTCGATGGCCGAATATTCTTGCGAGCCGTCTGCTGGCGCGTCGAGGCGGCGTGAAGATTGGCGTGCTCGACGCGGGAATCGGCGGCAACCGCATCCTGCACGATCCGTCCGCGAGCAATGCCCGCTTCGGTGTGAACGCTCTGGCGCGATTCGATCGCGACGTTCTGGCGCAACCGGGTGTGCGCTATGTAATCGTCCTCGAAGGGATCAACGACTTCGGCCATGCCGGACAGAGCGCGCCGGAATCGGAAACCGTGAGCGCAGAAGATATCATTGCGGGCCTAAAGCAGATGATCGAGCGCGCGCACGAAAAGGGATTGAAGATTTTCGGCGCCACCATGACGCCCTTCGAAGGTACTACTAGTCCGGGCTACTTTACACCAGCGAAGGAAGTGAAGCGAAAGGCGGTGAACGAGTGGATCCGCACCGGCAAAGCGTTCGATGGTGTGATTGATTTCGACAAAGCTGTGCGCGATCCCGCTAGCCTGGACCGCATGCTGCCAGCCTATGACAGCGGAGATCATCTTCATCCGGGTGATGCCGGATACAAAGCGATGGGTGAGGCGATCGATTTGTCGCTGTTCAAATAACAATGGCGCCCACCTCGCTCCTGCAAGCGACAGCGATCACAAAGTCGTACGGGGATCTGAAAGCGCTTGATAACGTCTCGTTCGAGTTGATGGCGGGAGAGATTCACGCGCTTATCGGCGAAAATGGCGCCGGCAAGTCAACCCTCATCAAGATCATGACGGGAGCGGTAACCGCCGATTCCGGAATGCTCGTCGTTTCGGGTGAGCCCGTTCCGCACAACAGCCCAACAGTCGCGCGGAAACTAGGAATTTCCGTCATCTACCAGCAGCCTGCTCTATTCCCACACCTGACTATTCGAGAGAACGTCGCGCTTGCCACCGAAAGTGGTCCGGCGTGGCGGTGCATCAATTGGGATCGGCGCCATCAGCGGTGTCTTACGCTGCTGGAGCAGGCGGGCGCATGCCTCGATCCGGATCGGCTCGTAGAGACACTCAGTCTGCCGGAACAGCAGCTTGTCGAAATTGCGAAGGCGCTCGGCGCCTCCCCGAAGATCCTAATTATGGACGAGCCGACCGCGTCTCTCTCGGATCACGAAGTAGAGAGCCTGCTCGGCGTGATGGCGAATCTTCGCAGCCAGGGCGTGGGGATCGTGTATGTTTCGCATCGGCTGGAGGAAGTAGCGGCCATAGCAGACCGCGTGACTGTGCTGCGAGACGGAAAGCACATTGCCACGGGCGACGTGAAGAGCGTCAGTTCACCGGAGTTAATCAGCTTAATGGTCGGTCGCGAGCTCTCATCCGTCTTTCCGAAGCGCGAAGTCCAAATAGGTGAAACTGTTCTGGAGCTGAGGGCTGTATCCAGCAGGGTGTCCGGAGTGCGCAATGTCTCGCTCGAAGTGAGGCGCGGTGAGATCCTGGGAATCGCGGGGCTGGTAGGATCGGGCCGTACGCAACTGGCCGAGACGATGTTCGGCCTCACTCCCGCCGATTCAGGACAGATTGTGCTCCGAGGACGACCGGTCGCGATCCGGTCGCCCCGTGAGGCCATTCAATTGGGAATCGGTTATGTGCCCGAGGACCGGCGGCGCCATGGTGTGGCGCTCGAAATGCCGATCTTCGCCAATATCAGTTTGGCTAATTTGCGGTCGGTTTCTCGATCGGGGCTTATTTCGCGATCGCGCGAATGCGAGCTCGCTGAAGAATTCATCGGCCAATTGAGAATCAAGGCGTCGTCCGTATATTCGGAAGCGAACTCGCTGTCCGGCGGCAATCAGCAAAAAGTGGCGCTCGCGAGGTGGCTCGCTCTGCGGCCAGACGTGCTGATTCTGGACGAACCGACGCAGGGCATCGACGTAGGATCGAAAGCGGAGATTCACCGGCTCATGGGTGATTTGGCGGAGCGCGGCCTCGCGATTATCATGATCTCCTCGGAGCTACCCGAGATCCTGGGCATGAGCGACCGCATCGCCGTCATGCACGGCGGCGGAATAGCCGGTTTCCTGGCGCGGAGTGAGGCGACCCAGCAGAAGATTCTCACGCTTGCCCTCGGAGCCACCGGATGACGATCGAACTCTACCGCCGGGAAACGTCAGTCGGGATCGCGATAGTCGTTCTCACGGCGGTATTAGCGTTCAAGGCAGTGGGGTTTTTCACGGTAGGAAACCTGACCGATCTGCTCTTAGCCAACATGCCCGTGCTGATCGTCGCACTCGGTATGACTCTGGTTATTCTGTCCGGCCAGATCGACATCTCCGTCGGCTCCGTGTTCGCCGTTTGCAGCGTAGCTGCAGGCGTACTGGCGAAATCAGGAATGTCCACAGTGACCGTGGGAATTGCCGCCTGCGCAATAGGGGCATGCTTCGGCGCGCTGAACGGGGTTCTGGTGGCCTATTTACGGATACCCTCCATCATCGTGACGCTGGCGGCGATGGTCGCGCTGCGGGACGGACTTCGCTGGGTTACCCAGGGCGCGTGGGTGGAGAATCTTCCGGCCAACTTTCAGTGGTTTGGACTCTCGCAGCCGGCCAGTCAAGCGCTTACGTTCTCGCTAGCTGTCACGTTGGTGGTATCGGCGGCGTGGTCCTTGCGCAACGTGCAGGCAGGCCGCGCCGTATATGCGACGGGCTCAAACGAGACTGCAGCACGCCTCGCAGGAATTAACCCGGCCTTGATTACGTTTTCAGTGTTCGTCATAACCGGAATGCTGACCGGCTGCGCGGCGCTACTGAACTCGGTCCGCTTCGATCAAATTCCGAGCAACACGGGATTGGGACTCGAACTCAAGGTCATCGCCGTGGTTGTGTTGGGCGGCGCAGCAATCACCGGCGGCAGAGGCACGGTGTTCGGCACGCTGCTGGGATGGATTCTGCTTGGGATGATTGGTCCTGGGCTGACGTTCTTGGGAGTCAGCGCCTATTGGGAAAGAGCGATCCATGGCACGATCATTCTCGTAGCCGTGGCGGCCGATTCGGCGCGCGTGTGGTCAGGGAGAAATGCAGGCAACCTTGCCGCAACTGGCGCGTAGAGACTGGCGCGAGCGCTGGTCACCCAATGGCGAGTGGGTATTGCTGATCGCCCTCCTTGCCGAGATTGGCCTGTTCTCCGCCATTGGCAGGAATTTCTTCACACTCGGGAACTTCGTCGAAGTGATCCGATTCAGTGTCGAGCTGGGACTACTCGCGATCGCCTTGACACCCGTGATCGTGACCGGAGGAATCGATCTATCGGTCGGGTCGATGCTCGGACTCTCCGCGGTGCTTTTTGGCGCCGCCTGGCAGGACTGGCACTTCTCGATTGCGGCAGCCGCGGCTTTGGCCTTATTGGCAGGATGCGCTGGGGGCGCATTGAATGCGCTGCTGATCGCCCGTCTGCGCATCCCTCCGCTTATCGTTACGTTGGGTTCGTTCTCCTTGTTCCGCGGGATAGCAGAGGGCATCACCGGCGGCGCGATCAACTACTCGAATTTTCCAGATAAATTCTTGTTTCTGGGCCAGGGTTATCTCTGGGGCGTGATTCCAGCGCAGGTCCCGATCTTCGGTCTCTTGTTCATCGGCTACGTCATTCTGCTGCATCGCTCCATCATCGGCCGCGGATTGTACGTGATCGGGTTCGTCCAATCCGGGGCTCGATACGCTGGAGTTCCAGTGTCGAGGCGCATCGGGCTGGTCTATTTTCTATCCGGCTTGCTTGCAAGCGTCGCAGCTATCATCTATGTGGCGCATCTCGGCCAAGCCAGATCGGACGCCGGTACCGGCTATGAATTGGACGCAATCACGGCGGTCGTTTTAGGCGGAACATCGGTCTTCGGTGGCCGCGGTACTCTATGGGGAACGCTGCTGGGGCTATTATCGATATCGGTATTACAGAACGGCTTGCATCTGGCAGCGCTGCCGTCGGAGCTCACCGGCGTACTGACCGGCACGCTTTTGGTGATTACGATCGGCGCCGATCGCCTGCGGTCTCGCACGCGCGCCACTGCATTGGTGGAGGAAGGGAGTAGTAATGTGAAGAATAGCCAAGTCGCAGTCCTATGCGGAGCTGTGCTGGCCGGGGCGTTCATCGTGGCCGGCACGAACGTCTGGCTCGCGCGGACCGGCGGGCGTACCTCCGCAAGCGCGGCCAGTGTAGCTAGCGCCAATCGTCCGGTGATCGCGATGATGCCGAAAGCAAAAGGCGATCCGTACTTCATTAGCTGCCGGGCCGGCGCCGAGGAGGCCGCGCGTGAGCTTGGCGTCGACTTGATTTGGGATGGTCCCACCAACCTGGACGCCGCCAAACAGAATGAGCTCGTCGAGAGCTGGATTACGCGGCGTGTCGATGCCATTGCTGTGGCGGTCGAAAACCAGGCCGGCATCTCCACGGTGCTGCGGAAAGCCCGGGAGCGCGGCATTCGTGTCGTGACCTGGGACGCCGATGCGGCGCCGGACGCCCGCGATTTCTTTGTAAATCAAGCCACGCCGGAGGGAATCGGATACACTCTGACCGATGAAGCGGCACGCCTGCTCAAGGGCAACGGCGAGTTCGCCGTGATCACCGGCGCGCTGAGCGCCGCAAACCAGAACATGTGGATCGAGTTTATTCGGAAGCGAGTCGCCGAAAAGCATCCCGGCTTGAAGTTGGTGACGATCCGCCCCAGCGACGACGATCGTGATAAGGCCTTTTCGGAGGCGCAAACCATCATCAAGGTCTATCCGAATGTCCGTTTGATAATGGCCATCTCGGCTCCAGCCGTACCCGGCGCGGCCGAAGCGGTCCGTCAAGCCGGCCGCAAGGATGTGAATGTCATCGGCCTCTCGCTACCCGGCATCTGCAAGCCATACGTGCATGCGGGGGTGGTGCAGTTAATCGTCCTGTGGAATACACGCGACCTCGGCTACCTGGCTCTCCACACCGCCGCGTCACTGGCGCAAGGAAAGATTAAGCCCGGAATCCTTTCCCTCGATGGAGGCCGCCTGGGAAAGGTGGAAGTTCGCGGCAGCGAAGTGATCCTTGGCGCGCCGCTGATCATCAACAAAGCCAATATCGATCAATTGAGTTTCTAATATGACGAGCCGTTATTTATCTTTGGTTGCTCTCGCCGCGACGGTATGGGCGGCCGACCCGACCGCCGCCGAGCTTCAAAGCGCTTTCGAGAATCCGCCAGACGACGCGCGCATCATGATGCGGTGGTGGTGGTTCGGTCCCGCGGTTAAAGAAGCGGAGCTGGAACGCGAAATGAGGCTCATGAAGGCGGGCGGCATTGGCGGCTTCGAGGTCCAGCCCGTGTATCCGCTGGCGCCTGACGATCCTGAAAAAGGATTCCGCAATTTCCACTACCTTTCACCGGAGTTTCTCAAGGCGCTGCAATTCACGTCGGGCAAAGCGCGGGAACTCGGCCTCCGGATGGATCTGACGCTCGGCAGCGGATGGCCTTTCGGTGGTCCGCATATTCCAGTCACGCAGTCGGCGGGACGGCTGCGCTGTGAGCGCATTCCCGTTCCAGACAAGGGGAGCCGCATCCCGCTCCCGGATATAGTCGGCGGAGAAAAACTTATCGCGACGTTCCTCGCCCGCGGCGACGCCAGGCAGTTCGCACCTACGGGGATTGTGCGTTTGACCGCAGTCGATCGTGGAATGGTCCAGATTCCAGCAGGATTGCAGGGCCCGCACGTCGTGCTCTTCTTCATTTCCAGCCGGACGGGCCAGATGGTAAAACGTCCGAGCGCCGGGGCGGAAGGCTTCGTGCTCGACCACATGGATCGCGGCGCTCTCGAAACGCATCTCAAGTTGGCCGGAGAGCCAATGCTCACAGTGCTCCGCGCGGCGCCGCCGTACGCAATTTTCAGCGACAGTCTCGAAGTGTATGGCAGTGACTGGACTCCCAACTTGATTGAAGAGTTCCGCAAACGTCGAGGATACGATTTGACGCCGCTGCTTCCTGCTCTGGTCGGCGACATCGGTGATAAGACCTCGGCCATCCGGCACGACTGGGCTAAAACACTCACCGAACTGGTCGAGGAAAACTACCTGGCGCCCCTCAACGACTGGGCGAGGCGCAACGGTACACAACTACGCTCCCAGACTTATGGAACGCCGCCAGTCACGATTTCCAGCGCTGCAATACCCGATCTAATGGAAGGCGAGGGACCGCATTGGCGACGCTATTCTTCGGCGCGCTTGGCGACTTCGGCGGCGCACCTTTACGGAAAGCCGGTCGTGTCGTCGGAAACCTGGACCTGGCTGCATTCGCCGTCATTCCGCGCCACGCCTCTCGACATGAAGGCCGAAGCCGATCTGCATTTCATCCAGGGCATTAATCAACTCATCGGACACGGCTGGCCCTACTCGCCCGACGATGTCGCTGGACGCCCGGGCTGGCGCTTCTACGCCGCCGCAGTTTTTAACGACCACAACCCGTGGTGGATCGTGATGCCCGACCTCGCGAAGTATCTGCAGCGCGTCAGCTACCTGCTGCGGCAAGGCAAACCTACCAACGATATCGCCATCTACCTGCCGACCGCCGACGCGCGCGCCAACTTGACAGCAGGGCGAAGCTCTCATGATCCGTATTTGATTAAGGTGCTGGGCGACGATCTGGTCCCGCAGATTCTCGACACCGGTTTCGCCTTCGATTTGATCGACGACGGTGCGATCGACCGATTCGGTGTGAGTCACGCCGCGCTGATCCTGCCGCGAGTAGAACGCATTCCCCTGGCGACGTACCGGAAAATCGAAGCTT
>Ga0075421_100004067_pt1 | contig 17628 bp, 16 predicted proteins | sample SoiMetdeltSBSDD5_FD_75292 | JGI IMG/M metagenome (GOLD analysis project Ga0075421, IMG submission 75292) | Bulk soil microbial communities from a Populus tree surrounding site in Tennessee, USA - Soil MetaG P. deltoides SBSDD5 | ecosystem: Environmental > Terrestrial > Soil > Tree plantation...
TCCTGCTCAAAAAGCTCTGGGGCGACATGCCGGCTGAGCGAGCCGAGCAGCTCGATGTCTTCGAGTATCTCGTTATGGTGTCGTCTTTGGTGCGCCCGGCCGCCAATCACTTCGTTGATGAATTCGTCCGGCGCGCGCAGGGGAAGCCGTATCAATCCTGGCATCCCACGCTCGAATCCATTTTGAGAGAAACGTACGGCATCATGGTGTACCAGGAAGACGTGACAAAGGTGGCCATGGCTCTGGCCGACTTTTCAGTCGAGGACGCGGACCAGCTTCGCAAGGTCTTGAGCAAGAAGCACAAGGCGAAACAGCTTCGCGATTATCACCGGAAATTTTGCGAAGGAGCGGCAAAGAACGGCGCCTCGGCGTCCGTCATCGCCTCGATGTGGGACATGATCATGAGTTTCGCCGGTTACAGTTTCTGTAAACCTCACTCTGCCAGCTATGCTCAAGTCTCCTTCAAATCGGCCTATCTCCGGGCGCATTATCCCGCGGAATTCATCGCCGCCGTCATCAGCAATCAAGGTGGTTTCTATTCCACCTTTGCATATCTCTCTGAAGCCCGCCGGATGGGCCTGACCATTCTGCTCCCGGATGTGAATGCCAGCGAGTGGCCTTACACCGGCCAGGCACGCACGATCCGCATGGGTCTCATGCAGGTCAAAACGCTGCGGGAAGCATTGGGAAAACGGATCGTCGAAGAGCGGAAGAATGCCGGGCGATTTCGATCCTTCCAGGATTTTCTCGATCGGATCAAGCCGGAACAGGCCGAAGCCCGGACACTTATTCGGGCCGGGTGCTGCGATTCCCTGGCAGGCGAACTGACCAGGCCCGCGTTACTGTGGCGGCTTTACGCTGGTCACAAGCCGATCGCCGGGCTTCCCGTCCCTGAAGACTATGCTCCTCATCTGAAACTGATCCATGAACGAGACACATTGGGATTGCTCGCCAGCCGGCATCCGTTGGATCTGTATGCCGAAAACATACAGCGGGTTCCGCATATTCCAGGATCGGCTATCGCGCAATACGCCGGACGCGCCGTCACCATGATCGGCTGGTTGATTACCGAAAAGTCGGCGGAAACCAAGCACGGGCAACCAATGGAGTTTGCGACGTTCGAAGATACGACGGCCTTATATGATGCCACCCTCTTTCCCGATGTGTATCGACGATGCTGTCACCTCCTTTCCACTGAGCATGCCTATATGTTGCGCGGTCTGGTCGAGGAACAGTTCGGCGTGGTGACGTTGACCGTCCACGATCTTCAGATTCTTCCCGCCCCTCATCATTCTCATGACAACTACCAGTGGGATCCGCCTCAGAATTCCTGGCGACCGGAATAACGCAGTCAAACAGGGTTCAACCGGTTGTAGTCCCTCAAATCCTCCCTATCGACATCTCGTCCTTCGGCTTGAACGACACAGCGCTGATAGACCAGCACTGAGATTTCGCTGCCCCGATCGCGTTTTTCGTACGCCTTATATCCTCACCACATATCCTCACCACTCTCACGCGCTCGTGCCTGGCCGGCTCGCTCCAGTCCTTGGTAAACGTTTCGAGATTCTTCCCCAGTTGCTCCAGTGCTTTGAGCGCCGGCGGCTCTTCTTGGCTCTGAGTGATTGCCGCTTGGGGCACGATGAATAGGCTGCTGACTACCCCGATGACCACAAAGAGAACGACCGCCGCGATGATCACCGCCACCGTATATCCCATCGCCCGATCAGGCGGCGATTTCATCAGCACCGGCAGTCCCAGGTACAGGAGATACAAGGTATAAGCGGAGGCCAGTAATCCGAGGAGGCTCAGGGCAGGTACCAGGTTGAAGATCCCGCCGATCCACGCCGAGGTGGCCGAATAGGCGGTTACTTTGAGAGCCTGGCTCATGTTGCCGACCCCTGAATACATGGGTGCAAACGCATTGATGATCAGCGCCAACACATAGATGCCCGCCAACCCCATCACATACGTGACGATCGTCTGTGTCACAAGACTTGAAAACGGCACCTGCATGGTGCCGACAAACGGAACATTGATCCCCATCGTGGAGAGACCGATCAGCATGGCAAGAGGACCGATCGCAGCGAGCGGCATGATATAGCCGGTATACAGCTCCTGAGTCGTGGTCCGCTCCACATCGATGACCAGCCACTCCGTCTGGGGCTCGAGGAGAATCTTCTTCGCACGCGCAATGACATTCATCGAAAGACTCCTTTGGTGGAGGAGAAAAGAGCATCCAGCGCAGGCGGTCCTGAATCACCCGCCCCGGTGCGAAAGAGCCGTTGTAAGAGAGCGCAGAGGCTGAAACAAAAAGAAAAAACGGGGGGAGAACAGAAATCAGAGATGGAACACTCAGATCCGGTAAGCTCGCCACGGAGGCTCCTGATCCAAGGGGAGAAGAGGACCGGAGGCTACCACACAGTGCAAAGACTTAACCAGCGATGCATGACTATCCAAATCACCTGGCACGAGCACATATTCTCCATCAGAACAGTGACGTCGAGTCCTATCGCAGCCTCTATGAGCGCGATTGACACCTCTTCCCAAACCTCGCAATCGATCTCATCATTCCCGGACTGCTGAACGTCTGTAGCGTCGAGACCGCCAGCAAGATCTTTTTGTCGCTCACCATCGCGTTATTCAATCTGGTGATCCATGCGCTATGCATACCTTGTTGCCCAAGCTGGTGAGGCGACGCTGTTTCGAATGCGAAAGCGGTAGTCTATCGTGGCCAAAGTTTTCGTCAATATCGGTACGTAAGCTCGATCATGTGGAGATCCACGCCGCGAGAATCGGACCCATAGATGGTGCCATCCGAATAGTGCTGAAACCGATACCCCACGCCGACTGGCTTAAACAAGACAGCGCTGATCCCGAGGGTGCCCACAAGTTGAAACGGTCCGCCCAAGTCCTGTTTCCCGTACCGGTGTTCGCTGATCAGTGCACCGCCCAGTCCGACATCGAGCGAATAACGGCCGTCTCGACTGCCGAACACCACCAGCGGCACCGCCGACCCCACAAAACCTGTCACACCCTCACTTTCCATAGCCCCGACACTAATCATCAGTCGCGAGCCGACACCCCATCCCGACTGCGAATACCAACCCCATGGAAGCCGGAACATCGCCAGCACGTCCCCCCCGACAAAATCCTGTCGCATTTGCTCGCCAAGCGGGGATTCTCCTCGCACGCTGACTCCGCCGCGGACGCCAACGGCCATTAATCCCGTTTCGTCACCGCTGACAGTCCCGGCGGAAAACAGGAGAAGTAGTCCTGCCATTGCAAACCAAAGTACCGGACATCTATACAGTCGCTCCATCTCCGGTTGTCCCTCATGCTTCTGCCGCCGTCTTCCTTCTTTTCAGTCGGACCGAACACGCCCGCCGGCCATCAGAACCGATAGGCCAATTCGAACATATGGAGATCGACTCCCCTGCTGCCGCTCCCGTAAAGCGTCGCGTCCGAATAATGCTGGAAGTGGTAGCCCAAACCTACCGGTCCGTACACTTTAAAATTGAGACCGAAGGTCCAGACAAACTGAAACGGCCCACCAAACGTTTGCGCGCCAAACTTATAATTGCTCATGAGCGCTCCGCCGCCGCCCATGTCGATTGAGAAACGTTCATCCTTCATACCGAATGCGACCACCGGTACTAAGGTGGCGATGAACGCTTGATCCTTGGCGCCTTCGAGAACCCCGGCACTCGTGATTAGCCGGGTGCTGAATCCCCATCCCCACGAGTAATACCACGACCAGGGCATACGAAAGGTCGCAGCGACATCATATTGCTGGAAATCCTCCTGCGTTTGTTCGCCGATCGGAGAGTTTCCGCTGATGGCATATCGTGCACCGATTGACATGAGCGAGATGTCATCGGCGAGACCAAGGGCGGGAACACAGACGACCGTCAGCACGGCGCTGCCCACGACCGCAGGGAAGAGTTTGGATGAAAAGAAGACTCTCAGGAGAAAGGCACTTGCATCTTGAAGAATGACGTCGGCCTCCGCAACGAGTTCACAAGCCGGGATTGGGGCAAAGCCGGCGCCATACGGAATTATTCATACCCTCGCGCAACATAGCACGATGAGGCCTGCATGGGAAACATTGCGAGATTCCTAACGCGACAAAACAAGTTCGTGGAAACGGCGGACGAAGATCCATCGCCTCAGATTTCATTTTGCCACAGAGGATGTTTGAAATGTCAGGAACGGACTAGCAGGCTGTTGAAAAACCATTTTGAACCCACTCGGTAGGGAAGGTGGAACTGGCCGCGGTGCCTGTTGAGTGCCCGCAGGGTGTTCAAAAAGACCGTCCAGCGAGGCCGCAGCGAGGTTCGCGACGCGAAGAATAATGAGCGTCACGTTTGCGGACGCCGGCGAGGCGGTGAGTTGGCAGTGTCTTAAAGGCGAATCGTCATCATTCTCACCCGCCCGCCCCGAGCCTGCCAAGACAGGCTCTTTTCCCGTGGCCGTACGTTGAGCCTCTGAGCGATGTGAGAACGATGCTGGCGGGTCTTTTTCAACACCCTGCTAGGGCTCATTCCGAGCGGAAGACCGATACATGAAATAGAGCGCAATGCCGGCTCCGACAGCGATCAGCATTCCCACGCCGATGCGCGTGGCGAAACTGAGGGGACCCACGAAGATCTCGTACAATCGAGGGACGATGACCGACGCCGCCACGGCCAACGCCAGTGCCACCATGTGAATACGCAGATAGATGGGTTCGCCGGGTTTCCGCATGTCAGGGATGTTCAGGCTGAGGCGCAAGAGCTCCTCTGTCATTGGCCTCAACGATACTGGATCGGTTTAGATCGTAGACGGATGTTCTCGGTCATACAATACGTGATCAACTTGAGGAGGAAACAGAGCCGCAATCAGCCACCCTTCACAGAATGTTTGATGACCAATGTGTTCCACACACTCCAACCTTCATGTCACCGACAAGTCCATTTCCATCGTTCAATCCGTCCTTCATTCCTGGACAAAACGTTTCGTTTCTTCCAGATGCTTGTTCAGGTAGGTCATGAATGGCGTGCCGCCTGTGCCCACGGCGGTAGGATTGCTCGCATGGGATTGATGTTGGCGAAAGATGTACCGGTCGGCATAGTCGATGTGGATCTCCCGAAATTGTGAGAGCAAATCCACGCACGCGCAGAACGCCTTCCAAAGTTCAGGGCTTCTATGTTTTCGATCCTGAACATAGCCATACAGGAGTGGACGCCCTTGGCCGTCCACACGTTCTTGTAGAGCGCCTAGAAAGGCGCGGTGACGTGGCGGCATATAGTCCCGCATTTCATTGAGATATTGGGTCAAAGGGTCATCGGTATGGCGGATTCCGAACCCGGCGTCAAGGGCCGGAACAATAGAACTTTGCGCGCCGGTCTCTCCGCGAAGCTGCTGTGGGAATTCCTGGTAGGCTGCGACTTCCTCGTACAAAATCCGTCCGGTAGCGCCGGACTGTCTTTCCAGCCGTGAATGTAGGGCCGTACACGGCTATAGTACACATAGGGATCGCAACGCTCCGGCATACGAAGCAGGGTCTCCCGCATCGATTCCTGCGCAGCCGCAAGACTTCGTAATCCCTGCAGCACCTCGTCTTCCTCGTTCTCTTGAACAGCATTGTGCGCCTGCACCAGTCCTAGCAACCCCGACCCCGCTTCCGCCTCGATTTCGATGTGCACGAGAACGAACCATTCCTCGTCGAGCCACCAAAAAAGTTTTGCAGGAGCACGATGTTCCCCAATTCAATGGGCTTCTGCGGCTCGAGCCTGCGCCAGTTGTCGAGCGCATAGGAGGCATAGGACAAAACCGGCGGGCGACCAAGCCGTTGCGCCACCTCGCACCACGGACGAGCCAGACTCACCGGCAGCCTTGCGGCGGGATGTTCCGGATCTTCCCAGACATAAGCGTGGCCGGCAAAGGATAAGGTCCGCATTGCGCACCGCAATTGGCCGAGGCCCCAGCTAACGGGAACAGTGCTCAACACATCTGTGCGGTCCTGAATAAAATGACGGAATTGACGGGCCGTGAGCAGCTTGGGTAGCTCCTGTGCAACTTGATTGAGCACGGGTTGATCGGAAAGACAGCCCAGAGGATCTGTAGTTGGAAGAAACCCGCGTTCAGGGGAGATATCAAAATCACTCAAGGAGAGTCGCATTGGACCCGAGGGTTTCATGACATGTTTCGCTCTTCCATAGCAGGCTCACCTCCACTTTATCACAGGAGAGTATTCGCGGCAGGAAAAGCAATGGCTTCGACAAAGGGTCTCCCCATTCCTTATCACCTAAACGGTGTAGGAAAAATTAACCTCTGCGGGAATAGTAGGAACAGTCTGTCCTTCTTACAATGAATCGGTTGTCTCGATGTATCATCAGGGAGCCCTCGCTCCATGCACCGCCCATCCTATTCCAGCGCCAGGTCACCCCCGTTAATATTCGTCGTGCCTGAAGGCAAGACCACCTCCAACGGCCCGCTATAGGGAAAAAGGTGGAACGGAGGACTTCTGATCTCACCACGACCCGGAAAGGGGTGCATCCATGAACTGGAAAACCATCCAACGCAAAACACGATTTCTAATGGCGGTGAGCTGCGCCTTAACTTTGATGTGCAGCGGAGTAGCCCTGGCCGGCGGAACTTGGGTTGACGAGGTTTGGAACATGGTGATCTTCGAAAAGGCGAGCTACCCAGGCTCGAATTTCGACCCATATCTTCAGAAGCTCGACAGGATCAGGACGGGACTGGATCGGGAAGATCAGCATATCGTCAAGATGGAAACGGACCGGTTCCTGAAGATGTTGATTGATCGGAAACATGGCATCAATGACGTGGCCGCCGATGAGATTTACAACTTTGTCCTGAGCGTACGGCCGACTGAGACGAGCGAGCCGACTGCATTAAACTCGTCCATAGAACTGGGCCCAGGCACCGAACGTCCCATCAGTGTCCCGGACTATACCGCGAATACGCCGTACGAAGGCGGACCCCTGTGCGCATCAGGCGGATGCGATTACTGGCTCGATGACGTCTATGACCCAGGTGCTGCCGGCTGATGGGAGCATTGCTCACTAAGGCGACTCTGTGGACGAGGTGATGGTGATGTGCAAGGAAGGAGAACCAGCGAGGTCCGACTGCCCATGTCTGGGACTAGACATGAGCAGTCGGAGACCTCCACATTCCGATGTGGGGGATAGGGGCGCGGCAGTGGTTCTCCTTCCAGCTACAGCAGCACAGCGAGCGCACGCAGAAGCAGCACCCACCGGCCAGGCGGGCAACGTCAAAATTGAACCGCTCAATAAGCCTCGGATGGAACGGATGCGCGGCGAGGTGGACGTCATCGCGTCAATTGCCAATCAGGAGCAGTATTGGACAGAGTGCGACGGCATTGCGGCGTTTCGACGCAGCTTTATAGGAGCACTTGTGAATATTGACAATGCCGGGTAAGGTTTCAACAACCAACGCATGATGGCGGCATCGAGAGCGCGCACCGTTCGTCAACCGAGCCCCGGTCCACAATGGAATAAAATGAGTTGCGCAGTCGAGGAGATTGGAGGTTTAGTGCGGTCGAACCGAAGCGCTGGGCAGGACAAGGCAGCGGAAAACTCTAAACATTGAATCTGAAGTACACGACATCCCCTTCCTTGATCACATACTCTTTGCCCTCGAGCCGGAACAACCCCTTTTCCTTTACCTTCGCCTCCGACCCGCAGGCCACCAGGTCATCGTAGTGATAGACCTCGGCTCGGATGAAGCCTCGTTCCATGTCGGAGTGGATTTTCCCAGCCGCTTGCGGTGCCGTTAACCCCTTCCGCAGCGGCCACGCGCGGGATTCGACCTCGCCCGCCGTGAAGAAGGTAATGAGATTGAGAAGGGTATAGGCCTCGCGCGTCAGGCGCACGAGGCCTGATTCCGTGAGGCCCATTTCTGTGAGAAAATCAGGCCGTTCGGCTTCCGGCAACGATGACAGTTCGGCTTCGAGCTGGCCGCAGATCGTGACGACACGCGCCCCGCGCTTCTCGGCAAACTCGCGTACCTTGTTGACCAGCGCTTCATCGCTATTAGTCTCCTCCGACACGTTGGCTACAAGCAAAACCGGCTTGGCGGCCAATAACTGGCATTCATCAAGCATCGCTCGTTCTTCCGGTGAATAGGACAAATTCCCCAACCACTCACCCTTGTCGAGCAGGCCCATCAGCTTCTGCACGAACGCCAGCTCCATCGCCGCCTTCTTATCGCCGGCCCGCACCTTTTTTTCGGTCTTCTGCTTCCGGCGATCGAGCGTCTCGAGGTCGGCCAGCATCAACTCGGTCTCAATGGTTCCGATATCGCGAATCGGATTGATCCCGCCGCTCACGTGGACCACGTCCGTCCCTTGGAAGCAGCGCACGACGTGCAGCAACGCATCCACTTCCCGGATCTGGGCGAGGAATTGATTGCCGAGCCCTTCCCCCGTGCTGGCACCTTCCACCAAGCCAGCGATGTCTCGCACTTCGAGCGTGCTGGGTGTCTTCTTTTTGGATTTGAAAATCTCGACGAGCTGATCCACTCGCGGGTCCGGAACCTGGGCGATGCCCACATTCGTCTCGACGGTCGAAAACGGATAATTGGCCACGACCGCGCCTGCACCGACGAGCGCATTGAACACCGTCGTCTTTCCGACGTTTGGCAATCCGATCATGCCACAACAAAGACCCACTTCTTCTACACCCTTCTCTTTCTCAATCCAGTGAAAAGACCTTCTACCAGGGGGAAGCGCCCAGGGCGGTCTTAACTGCGCGCACTGTTCTCACCCACCCAACCCATTGACTGCTAAGGCAGTCATTTTCCCAGGACACGCCCTCACCCAAGCGAGCACATTCAGTTCGTGCGCGGTGTGCGAGCACAAGGTCAGCTTGGCCGCTCATCCCCCTCATCCAATTCCCTTTCCCGCACATTAAACTGGTTCATCGCGGTGGCAACGCCTCGGTGCAGGAGCAGCTCCAGCGCATCCACCGCCCGTTCGAGACAGGGTTCGTGCACGGCCATCTCGTCCTTCGTCACTTCTTCAAGGACATAGTCCACTGAATCCTGCCCTGGGGCCGGCCGGCCGATCCCGATCTTTACCCGCACAAATTGCGATGTCCCCAGCGCTTCAATCACAGATCTGATCCCATTATGCCCGCCATGTCCGCCTGCCTGCCTGATGCGCAGACGTCCCGGCTCTAAATCGAGGTCGTCGTGGACGACGACCAGGTCTTTTGGGGTGAGCTCTAGTTCACGGAGGAGGCCTTTGAGAGGAAGACCGCTGAGGTTCATCCAATCGAGGGTACCGGCAAGTTCGACCAGCTTGGAACCAGCACGGCCGGCGCCACGCCGGGCAACGCCTCGTCGGCTCAGGGGGATGGACCATCGCGCCGCAGCCCGTTCGACGACCCAGCAGCCGGCATTGTGACGCGTCCGGCTATAGGCAGCACCGGGATTGCCCAGTCCCACGATGAGGTGCAAGGCTACTTCTTCTTCTCAGGTTCCTTCTTTTCAACTTTGGGAGCCGCTGCGGCACCGGGTTTCCCTTCGCCTGCCTTCGCTTCCGCAGCAGGAGCGCCAGGTTTGGCTGCAGCGCCCGCGCCTGCTGCGCCCTCCACGCCAACCACCCCTTCCACCGCGGCCTTCCCCTTTGCCAATACTTCAGGCTCTTTCGCGCCTTCTGGTCCGGTTGCGCCGCTGGTCAACAGCGCTTCGAGTTTCGCATCCGACATCGGCGCTGCCACGCTGACCACCATCTGGTCCGGGTCATCAAGAAAGCGCACGCCTTCCGGCTTGGGAATCTCTTTCAGATGTATGCCCTGATTGATATTCAGATGGGAAGCATCGACTTCGATGGAATCCGGCATTGCGGACGGAAGACACTCGATGTGAATTTCTCGCGTATTGTGATGCAAGATACCACCGTCCTTCACCCCGGCCGGCTGCCCCCCGGTGAGATGTATCGGCACCTTCACACGAATGGGTTTATCCATCAGGACTTCGAACAGGTCTGCGTGAAGCACTTCACCTGTGACCGGATCGACTTGGTAATCCCGCAGGAGGGCAATGCGCTTTGACTTGGCGCTGGTCCCGTTGACACTCAGCGAGATCAGCGAAGTAGAAGCGGCATGCGATCGTAAGATTTTGACGAGATCCTCCGGATTGGCGACAAGCAGCAGACACTCGCCTTGCCCATACAGTACGGCCGGGACTTTGCCTGCTCGACGCAACTGACGGGCTGGTCCTTTGCCTACTCCCTGTCTTAACTCCACCGCCAGATCGAATTTCATTGTCTTCCCTCCCTCTCAACTCCGCTTGAATCACCCAGGCTATACGAACAGCGAACTCACGGACTCATCCTCATGAATGCGACGGATCGCCTCGCCTAACAAGGGCGCGACGGACAGCACACTGAGCTTCGGACATTTTGCTTCCTTGCCTCGCAGCGGGATCGTGTCGGTCACGACCACCTGCGCCAGACATGAGTTCTGCAATCGTTCCAATGCCGGACCGGAAAGGACCGGATGTGTGCAGCCGGCCCAGACCTCCCGGGCCCCCTTATCAAAGCATGCCTGCGCACCTTGCACGATCGTGCCGCCCGTATCGACCATATCGTCGAGCAAAAGCGCGCTTTTACCTTGTACATCGCCGATGATATTCATCACCTGCGCCTGATTGGGACCCTCCCGCCGTTTGTCGATAATCGCCAGATTGACCTGAAGTCGCTTGGCGAAGGCGCGAGCACGCTCCACTCCTCCGGCATCCGGGGAAACGACCACCAGATCCTGCAACTTTCGTTTCGTGATGTAGTCCATCATCACCGGCAATGCATAGAGGTGATCCACCGGGATATTGAAGAACCCCTGAATCTGGCCCGCATGAAGGTCCATGGTCAGCACCCGATCGGTGCCGGCCGTGGTGATCAGATCTGCAACCAATTTCGCCGAAATCGGCACACGCGGCTGATCCTTTCTGTCCTGTCGTCCATATCCGAAATAGGGAATCACCGCCGTGATGCGATTAGCTGACGATCGTTTGAGGGCATCGATCATGATCAACAATTCCATGATCGAATCGTTGACCGGCGCGCAACAGGACTGGGCGACAAAGACATCGGACCCCCGCACATTTTCTTCAATCTTCACACGGACTTCGCCGTCGCTGAACGACGAGACGGTCGCTTCACCCAAGCGGATTCCCAGGTATCCGCAGATGGCATGTGCGAGCGCAGGATTGGCGCTGCCTGAGAAGAGCTTTAGTTCCCTACTCATCAACCCCTCAGACGTCAGTTTCTACCGGTTCGACTGATCCAGAAATCGTGAACAGTTCGAGTAGAACGGCGGGCACAGGCGGCCGGCTGATACGCCCGCCTACCTCGGTCGCTGATCCTCTTAGAAGCCGTCGGAAGGTTGAGAATTTATCGGAATACCACGCTCCTTGTCAACAGCTTGAACCGCTCGTCCTCAAAGACAGGTAAGACCATGCCGAGCGGTTTCGACGACGTAGACCTTGAACTGAGGAATCGTCTGAAAAGAAGCCTGGGCTTTCATTGCCTTCTCCCGATCCGCGAACAGGCCGAATACGGTGGCGCCGCTTCCCGATAATAATGCCGATTCCGCTCCTCCGAAGATCAATCGCGCTTTGATCTCTGCAAGAATCGCATGCGCGGCAAATACCGGCGACTCAAAATCGTTTTCGGCCAGGCGAAGAATCTCGTCCCATGTCAACACCGCCTTCTGTTCCAACCCTCGTAAGGACTCAGAGACCGGTCGGACTTCGCTGCGTGAAGAAGATAGCTGCCGGTACGCCCATCGCGTGTCGACGGGAAATCCGGGATTGACCAACACGACCCAACGCGTCGCGGGCAATTCAACGGGCACGACTCGTTCCCCTCGTCCCATGGCCACAGCCGTCGGGGCGGCGAAGAAAAATGGCACGTCGCTGCCGAGGAGCTGGCCGATCTCCTCCATCGTTGCGCGCGGCCATTTCATACCGAGCAGATGATTCAGGCCCAGAATGGTGGCTGCCGCGTCGCTGCTTCCGCCACCAAGGCCCGCACCCATGGGAATTCGCTTCTGAAGATCGATGACGATTCGCACCTGGCGTCGGGTTCGTTCCAGGACGAGCACAGCCGCACGATAGACTAGGTTGGTCTGATCGGCCGGCAAGACAGAATCGTCACACCGGAGTTCGACAGCAGGAGGCGATCCCGGATGGATAGCGATGCAGAGGTCGTCGCACAACTCGACCGTCTGCATCAACGACCAGATGGCATGAAAACCATCGGACCTACGATCCAGCACACGTAAGACGAGATTGATTTTTGCTGGGGCGCGGACACGAACCTGAGGGGCACTCACAGGCGACACACGGAGCGGGAACTAGTCTCGGCCTCCCTTGATTTCATATTTCTCAAGCCGATAGCGAAAGGATCGTGTGTTGAGTCGAAGTAGCCGTGCCGCTCGTTTCTTCACCCATTGACTTCGCTCGAGTGCCTTGAGCAGTAGATCTTTCTCGATTGAATTAATCAGTCCTTCCAGGTCGAGTCCATCTTCCGGCAGGTCTGCCGGAACGACTTGTTGCGGGCTGACGGTCTTATGCAGCCATCCCCGGATGTCCTCATCGGTCACGGATCCGCCCGTGCTGAACGCCACGACCCGCTCGATGACATTCTCGAGTTCCCGCACATTGCCTCTCCATTCATGAGCGAGCAGCACGCGCAGGGCTTCCTGGGTGATGGCGGGTACCGGTTTACCACTTTCGCCGGCAAATTTCTCCAGAAAATGTGACACCAGGAGTGGGATGTCACCCGTCCGCATGCGGAGCGGCGGAATTTTGATCGGAATCACATCCAGCCGGTAATAGAGATCCTCGCGAAATGCTCCCTCCGCCACCGCCTTTTCCAGGTCCCGATTGGTGGCCGCCACGATACGCACATCGACTTTGACGTCCTGCGTACCGCCGACTCGTCTGAACTCCCTTTCTTGAATCACCCGCAACAGTTTCACCTGGATGGTGGGGGTCGTGTCTCCGATCTCGTCCAAGAAAATCGTGCCCCCATTTGCCACCTCGAACAGACCGGCCTTGTTTGAGACGGCGCCCGTGAATGACCCTTTCATATGTCCGAAGAGTTCGCTCTCCAGAAGCGTTTCCGGCACGGCACTGCAGTTCACCGTGACAAAGGGCATTTGCACGCGGCTACTGTTGTAATGAATCGCCCGCGCAACCAATTCCTTACCTGTCCCGCTTTCTCCGCCGATCAGAACATTACTCTTGGAATCTGCGACCTTCTTGATAACCTCGAACACTCTCTGCATCGCATCGCTCTGACCGATGATCCGAGAAAACGAAGATTGGCTGGCCATTTCGCGCTTGAGCAGCATATTTTCCGTCGACAGGCGTCGACGCTCAAGGGCGTTCCGGATGATGAGTTGAACTTCATCCACCTGAAACGGCTTGGTCAGGTAGTCATAGGCGCCATGCTTCATCGCGTCGACGGCCGATTCCGCCGATGCGAACGCCGTGATCACCAGCACGACGGTCTCGGGCGAACAAGCCTTCACGGTTTTGAGTACGTCCAGGCCGCCCATCTTCGGCATCCGGAGATCGGTGATAACCAGATCAAAAATCTCCTTGTGGATGTGTCCGACGGCTTCTTCGCCATCGGAAGCCGTGGTGACGGCGTATCCAGCCCGCTTGAGCATAATGCTCAAGACGTCCCGCATGCTCTGTTCATCGTCAACGACTAAGATCTTTTCCACGGTTCCCTTCCCTCATGCCAGAGCCGTACGCCCGCCTCGGCAGAGCGCGGTAAACAGACCACAAATTTCGCTCCTCTTCCGACGTCGCTATCCACCTTGATCCATCCTCCATGCAAATCCACGATGCGATGGACCTGCGCCAGTCCCAACCCAGACCCTTCCTTTTTGGTGGTAAAAAATGGAAGGAAGATTTTGTCGAAATTTTCCTTGGGGATGCCTTCTCCTCGGTCTTGAAACGTAATTTCCATGACATCGGCGCGTCGTCCCGCCAGGTCAACTTTCCTGAGGCCTGTCGCGATCGTGAGTTGACCACCTGCCGGCATGGCATCGAATGCATTGGTGGCGAGATTCCAAAACACCTGCTTGAGTTGATCCTGATCGACTTGGGCCACCAATGGTTCTCTCGCTACCATGGTCGAGATCGTCATTCGTTTTCGCGTTCGAGCTTCATGTTGGATCAGATCCAACGTGTCGGCAAGAACTTTATTCAAATCATGCTCGCGCAGATTGAGAGCCGGCGGTCGCGCATATTGCAGAAATTCCGTAATGATGTTGTCGAGCCGGGTGGCTTCGCGAATCGCGATGTCCATCAGACGCTGGCTCGTTTCGTCACTGCGCACATCCTTTCTCAGCATCTGCATCGCGCCGGCCAGCGCGCCCAGGGGATTCCTGATTTCGTGCGCCATGCCAGCCGACATTTCTCCCAATGTGGCTAGCCACTCCCGCCGCCGCATTTCCTCTTCCATGTCCCGAATTTGGGTAAGATCTTTAAAGACGCCGACCAAGCCGGTCTGCTTTCCCTGCTCATGAAGCGGAGAGACCGTCATGCCCAGCACGAGCCGGCTGCCATCCGCGCGCTTGCATTCGACCTCGAACCTGACGGGCGAGAGAGACGTCAGTGCGCCGTCTTCGAAGACTCCAAGCGGATGCCAGTTGAAAACCTCGCGCCACGAACGGCCTTGAACCTGCTCGAAACTATAGCCCGTCGCTTCCTGTGCCGCCGGATTGAAGAAGGTAATCCGGTTTGCCTCATCGGTCGTAAACACGCCGCTGCTTATACTCTGGACGATGTTCTCGTGAAATAACTGGAGGCGTGAAAGGCCTTGTTCCTTTTCACGCAAGGATTGGTCTGCCTGCCGCAACTGATCGGCAAGCGCGCCGCTCAGAAAACCGACGCCCAGAAATGCCAGGCCATAGACGGAAAAGGTTTGCAGAACCTCTGCGATGTTCAACCGGCCCGGAGGCAGCCATCCGATCGGCGTGAGCAACCCGAAAAACTGAACAGCCGTCACGACACCGAATACAATCGTGCAGAGGCTGGCGGTGAGGAGGCCTACCCTCCTGCGCGGCACCAGACTGGCTACCGTGACGGAAATGACGTACAGTACGGCAAACGGGCTCTCGATCCCGCCAGTCCCCGCGACGAGAATTGTCTCGAGTGCTAAGTCAATTGCCACCTGAACCCAGGTGAACATCGTCACTGCATGCTGTGACTGCAAGGATCGCAACAGGAGCGCATAGAAAATGGTACTCGCGTAGGTGAAGACGATGAGAGCCTGGAAGGTAAGAACTCGCTCACCCTTCGTCACATGAAACGCTAGAGAGAGCCCGAGCAACAGCGTCACGACGACGACACGGAGGCCCATGAGCCAGTGCAGCCTGGTCTTCAGTTCATCCATTCCGTCAGTCTCTGATCGTCACGGGAAGGCTCGCGGGTGCGGTTCAATGCAGCACTGCTTGGGAGGATCTCGTCGCTGCTCTCTCGTGCAAACGGAACGAGGAATAAAGAGGCGTCAGGGCTGCAATCTCTATCCGATAGGTAATGTGATCGGCTTGTCCGGGCGAATATGAACCACGAGTTCAGAGCTGACCGCGGCGCGAATAAAAGTTGGCGGCTACTGAATCGCACCTGCCATCGAGAAGATCGGTAGATACATCGCAATCACGATAAATCCAATGATGGTACCGAGAAACACCATCATCATGGGTTCGAGGAGAGACGTCATGGCGGCCACCGCCTGATCAACTTCATCTTCGTAAAAGTCTGCAATCTTCCCCAGCATCGCATCCAACGCGCCGGTGGACTCTCCCACAGCGATCATATGAGTCACCATTTTCGGAAATACCTGGCTCTTGGCCAACGGTTCCGAAATCGTTTTGCCACTGCTGATGCTGATCCGCGCTCCAAGCAAGGCCTCTTCAATCACTTTGTTGCCGGATGTTCGCGCGCAAATTCCAAGCCCTTCCAACAACGGAACACCGCTTGTGATCAACGTGCCCAGCGTTCGCGTGAATTTCGCTACAGAGGCCTTTCGAATGATGTCGCCCAACACAGGTACTTTGAGGAGCAACCGGTCGATGACGATGCGGCCCTTCGTGGTCTTATAGTAGCGTTTGATACCATAGATTGCTGCCGCGATGGCGACAACGATGTGGATGATGTAGCTTTGGAAAAAATTGCTGACATCAATGACGATCTGGGTCGGTCCAGGAAGTCCGACTTTCCCCCCCGACATTTCAGCGAACATTTTGGCAAAAATCGGGATGACCCAGACCATGAGGACGGTGATGACAATAACGGCCACGCCCATGATTGCAATCGGATAGACCATGGCAGACTTGATCTGCCCCTTCAGCTTCATGGCCTTTTCAATGTGTTTGGCCAATCGCGTCAGAATCGTGTCGAGCAGTCCACCGACTTCGCCGGCGTGAATCATGTTCACATACAGATCATCGAATACTTTTGGATGCTTCCGGAGCGCATCCGAGAAGGTAGAGCCCCCCTCCACGCTGATTTTGACGTCGCCGATCGTTTCGCGAAGCACCTTGTTCTCGGATTGTGTCGCCAGAATATCAAGACATTGAATCAAGGGAAGCCCGGCATTAATCATGGTGCCGAATTGGCGGGTGAAGACCACCAGATCCTTGTCCGTAAGGCCGCTCCCGAGGCTGAAATTGAACTTACCGCCCTTGCCAGATTTCTCTTCGAGACTGGTAACAACGACATTCTGCTTTCGTAGTTGATCCACCGCTTCATCGCGGGTCTTCGCCGTCAATTCCCCTTTCTTCACCGAACCCTGGCGGGTCCTTCCGACATAGGCGAATGTACTCATAGGTATGCCCTAAACTCCTTTGCCATCACAGCGAAACACACATAGCCCATCATTGTGCAACTCTGGACGAAGTCTATAAGACGACCCAAAGTCTGTCAAACAAATGCACCAAACACGCGGTCGATTAGATGGAGAACATGATCCGAACAGCGAGGCTATGTTTCGCTGGCGCTCACATGAGCATACCCGCGATACAAATAATGTAGACCGGATATGAGCGTGACGATGGCCATCACATAGAATAGCGGCTGAATGGTGGCAAGATCGATGCGGCGGGATGCTAAAAACACGACAAGAACTAAAGTGGCAAGTTGGATCAGGGTGGTTCCCTTGCCAAGAATCGTCGGAGAAATATCGACTCGTGCATCCGTAAAATGAGCGACCACGGTTCCCAACATGAGGATGATATCGCGGCTGACAACGAGGATCGTGACCCAAAGCGGAATGAGATGCATGACGGAGAGCGTGATAAACCCTGTGGTCAGCAATAGTTTGTCGGCGAGCGGATCGAGAAACGCCCCGAGTTGCGTCCGCTGATTGGCGACCCGGGCGATGGTGCCATCCAGACCGTCGGTCAGTCCCGCGACAAACAGCACGCCCAGCGCATAGTCGAATTGGCCGTATGTCAGCAACCCGACATAGACAGGAATGAGCAGAATACGAAGAATCGTGAGGCTGTTGGGAACATTCATGTACATGGATGGCAAAGGCATTCTGTCGAAGCGGACTCGAAACGGCGGCAAATCAGAATT
>Ga0075421_100004068_pt1 | contig 17625 bp, 15 predicted proteins | sample SoiMetdeltSBSDD5_FD_75292 | JGI IMG/M metagenome (GOLD analysis project Ga0075421, IMG submission 75292) | Bulk soil microbial communities from a Populus tree surrounding site in Tennessee, USA - Soil MetaG P. deltoides SBSDD5 | ecosystem: Environmental > Terrestrial > Soil > Tree plantation...
TCGCCGCCAGATGGGGGGATGGAAACGGCCGGGCTCGATACGAACACCTGCTCGAGTTGTCGCGGCGGCCGGAAGCGCGATCCTTCGAGGTGGTCGCCCGAACCGGCCTGGCGGCGTGCGACGTGAATGAACTGCGGTATTCCGAGGCCGAGGCCGAGGCTCGCGCAGCCATCGTCGCCGATCCGGAGCATTTCGAGGCTTACCACACCCTGGTCCAGGCACGCCTCTCCCAGTTGATCGCCCGCTTCGGCGCGTGGGAGTCCATTCCCGTTGCCGACTGGCGTGAATGCCTCGCGATCCTGCGCGAGGCCGAGAGAGTCAATGGCATGCAGCCGAGCGTCCTCAACAACATGGCGGAGGTCCTCCGCTATCTGTGGCGTGCCGAGAAGGACCCGTCCATCCTCGCCGAGTCCCTGGACTTCATCGATCGGGCGATTCTCCGGGCCAAGGCGCGCGAGGACCTCCGGGCCGAGGCGATCGCGCTCGACTCACGCTCAGGAGTCGCCGAGGCGCAGGGCGACGTGAGGCGCGCCATCGAAGACGAGACGGAGGCGCTCGCCAAGCTTCCGCCGGACGAACACGACTACCGTACGAGATGGACGCAGCGTCTCGAGCAACTCAAGGCCTTGGCCACCGCGGGATCACCCTAGGAATCCACCGAGGCGACGCCCGATCGTCAGGCCAGCAGCAGGCCGATGGCGATCAGCGCCGCCACGAGCACGAGCCAGGCCAGGCCGCGGCGCAGCGATGCCCCGGCGAGCGCCTCCTCGAAGGATCGCGCGCCGAGGAGGTCGGTCCCCGATTTGATCGGCGTCGTGCCTGCCGACGGCGCCGCCGGTGTCTCGAGGAACTCCCGGTGCTCGGCGCCCTGATCCCGCGCCAGCAGGTCCTCGACCTCCTTGCGCAATGCTGCGTCGGCGCCGCACGCCGCCTGTAGATAATTTTCCCGCTCGGCCGCCGTCAGCTCACAGGCGTGCAGGAACAGCTCGCTCGCCCGCGCGTGGCGCAGCGCGTCGCTCACCGGCGACCCCGCGACGCCCTCATCAGGGTGACGTCCCGCCCGGCACCGAGATGGTGAGGCCGTTGCTCAGCGAGTAGTTCGGGAAAGGGTAGATGCCGTTGCCCGGGTCGTGCAGCAGCACCTGCACGTGGAACACGAGTCCGATGAAGCGCGGATCATTGGGGATCACTGCCGGCAGCGTGAAGGTGCCCTGCCCCGCCTGCCCCGGCGTGCCGGCGAGGAAGATGGGCAGGTCCAGGAAGGAGGCGAAGGGCAGGACGGCGCCGACCGTCACGGGCCCGACGCCGAGGCGCAGCAGTCCCTGGGCCCCGCCGACGCCTTGCGTGATCACGAGCTTCATCAGGCCGCCGAGTGTCGCGTAGCCCTTGCCCGCGAGCACGGGCGCGAGGCCGCCGGTTCCCGGCTTGCCGGCGGGGAACGGGCTGAAGCCGGCCAGCTCGTTCACCAGGATGGAGACGGCGTTCGCCTCGCCATGCACGAGCACGAGGTCGGTGGCCTCGTCGCCGTTCATGTCCACGAGCAGCGGCCGCGTCGCGCCGCCGCCGCTCGTCGCCGCCAGGCCGCCCACGGGTGACACGGTGAAGGTCCCGTCCCCGGCTCCGAGGAGCTCGTTCACGAGCGCCTGCTGCGTGGAGGCGCCCGTCGCGCACACCAAGTCGAGGACGGGCAAGAGCCCGGCGCCGACGTCCCCGTTCAGGTTGCCCGCGGCCATCGCGCCGCCGCCCGCGGCGGCCGCTGCGCCATTCGTTCCGAAAATCTCGAACGTGCCGTCGCCGTGGCCCTGCGCGACGACGAGCTCGCCGGACTCGACGCCCACGAGCGCATCGAGCGCACCGTCGGAATCGATGTCGCCGAGCAACAGGCTCGCGACGGCCGTCCAGGACGTGCCGGTTTGGCTGCTGCCCGACAGCCAGGCCACCTGTCCCGACCCCGGCGAGCTGTTTCGATACACGACGATGCGTCCCGTCGGCTGCGCGTCGAGCCCCGTCGTCAGCGCGTCCAGATCCGCATCGCCGTCCACATCGGCGAGGACGAGGCCGCCGGTGAGCGACTGCACGAACTGCGGGAGCGCGGCGAAAACGGAGTTCGCCTGGACGGTGCCGTTGCCGATCCCGGGGTAGACCGCCAGGCCTGACGCGCCCGTCGCACCCTGGCGCAGGGCGACGACCACGTCGACCAGTCCGTCCTTCGACACGTCGCCCGGCGCGAAGTCGCCTCCCCGCAGGAGCTGCACGTGCTGGGCCGCGACGAAGTTTCCGGTGCCCGTGCCGCGCAGCAGAGAGAGCCGCATCCAGGGAGGGTTCTCGGTCTTGAGCCACTCGTCGTACACGATGACGTCGAGGTGGCCGTCGGCGTCGAGGTGCGCGAGCCGCGCATCGCGCAGGCCGCCCGTGTAGCCGGCGCCCGGCTGCACGTCGTCGACGTCCGGCACGGTGACGGTCTGCGACACGCCGCCCGAGCCGTCGCCGAGGAGCACCGTCAGGCTGTTGTCGGCGGCATTGGGGATGACGAGATCCATCGCCGGCACGGCGGGGGCTTCGAGGCCAGGGGCCGAGTCGATGTTTCCCGCGTCCCCGCTGCCCGGCTCGTCGCCCGTGCCGAACTGATTGGGAGCCGGGTCCTGGAAGCCACCCGCCCCGTCGCCGACGAGGGCCGCAATGAAGGTCTGCAGCGAGTCGCCGGAGGACCCGGCGCCGGCCGCCTGGTCGGCGCTCCAGACGAGGATGATGTCGGTGATCGTGTCGCCGGGTGCTGTCAGCAGGTTGCGCAGGATCGGCTCGACCCCCTTGCCCACATACGACGTGCCGATCACCGTGGTTGCGAAGCCACCCGCCCCGTTGTTCACCAGCACCGTGACCACGAGCGGTGGCTGGACGTCGTCGTTGGGATCGAAGGAGATGTCCAGGTTGTCGGAGCTGGCGTAGACCGCGTCGGGCAGGTTGTCGTTGTTGACGTCCCCTGCGGCCCCGTAGGTGGGATGGATGCCGTCGGGGTCCACGACCGTGAAGCCCTGGAAGGCCGCGGACGGCGAGAAGACTCCGCTCCCGTTGTTCACGAACAGCTTGATCGTGCCCGTGTGCGCGTCGATGGGCGGGGTCGTGTCCTCCTTGTGCTCGACCACGAGCGCATCCGGACCGTTGCCGACGACGAAGTCCGCCAGGACCACGGAGGCCAGCGTCGAGCTGCCGTTCGCGAATGCGGGCTGCACGGCGAGCACGCCATTGCCCAGGTTGAGCAGCACGAATCCATCGCCAGTGCTCCCCGCTGTTCCGGTGACGACGACGACGTCATCGTCCAGGTCGCCGTCGAGCTTGCCCACGTCGATGGCGGTGACGTTGCTCACGGCCTTCATGTCCTTCAGGCTGACGATGCCGTTCCCGGTCACCGTGAACGGCGCCACCCCCAGAAGCCCGGCGACGACGAGATCATCCCGCCCATCGAGGTCGAGATCGGCCGTCTTCACCGAGATGAGCTCGCCGATGCCAGACACCGGCGTCGCCGGCAGAATCGGCACGAGGTTCACCTGTGGCCCGCTGCCGCCCGGGTAGACCGAGGAGCCCGCGAACAGGACGAGGTTGCCGTCCACCCTGTTCACGACGGCGACGTCGGGGATCCCGTCTCCAGTGAACTCGCCGGTCGTTGCCTTCTGGGGCTCGTTGCCGGAGAAGAACTCGCCCACGCCCTCGAAGGGCAGGCCGGTCAGCTCCGACATCGACTCGATGGCGAAGATCGTCGACCCCGTGACCTTGGGCACGATGACCACGGGCTTCAGGTCGAAGTCGTCGCCGGTGAGCGACGTAATGACGGGCAGGTCGGCGATCGCGGGTCCGCCCGGCCGGCCCACGAGCGCGCTCTGCGGTTCGGGGAAGGACGGTGGGGGCGGCGGCGGGACGGTCACGAAGACGTAGGCAGCGCCGGAATCCGTGCCCGGGACGTCGGCGAACGGCGCGCCGACGAGGTAGTCGAGCAGGCCGTCGCCGTTGACGTCGCCCGCGCAGGCGACCGAGTAGCCGAATTGCGAGCCCATCGCCGTCCCGGAGGGCGGATCGAGCTCGGCGAGGACGGTCACTCCGTCCACGCCGGACACGAGCAGGGCTCGGCCCGCGTCCACGGCCACGACGTCGGACAGGGGTGCTGACATCAGGATGTCCGGCGTGCCGTCGTCGTCGAAGTCGCCGGCGGGCGCGACCGACCAGCCCAGTCGCTCGTCCGTGGCGCTCGAGTCGGTCTGGAGCAGGACGTTCGTGGCGTCGTCGCCTTCGAGAGCGAGGCACACGCTTGGCTTGACGCCGCCGAAGCTCTCGACCGGCGCGCCGGCCAGGACATCGGGTTTCCCGTCGGTACCCAGATCGTCCACCGTCGCGACGCTCGTGCCCAGCTGTGAGAGTGACCCGAGGACGCCTCCGGTGCCGGTCGCCGTGATGACGCTGCCGTCGGATGCCGAGAAGACGCGCACGCGTCCTTCCTGCAGGAAGCCCGACCCCGAGAAGTCCGGCTCGCCCACGACCAGGTCCGCGATCCCGTCGCCGCTGAGGTCGGCCGTCAGGGAGACCGAACGGCCGAGATGATCGCCGCTGCTCGCGCCGATGATGGTGACCTGCGGAATCGTCAGCTGGCTCGAAAGGAAGACCCACGCCTTGCCCGCGCCGAAGGTCGGGTCGCCGATGGCCACCGCAGGAGTGCCGCTCACATCGGCATCCCCGCCGCCGCTCACCGACTGGCCGAAGTCGTCCGTGCTGCTCGCCTGCAGGGGCGAACCGATCGAGAGTCCCGTGACTGCGTCGAAGAGATTCGCGTAGCCATTGCTGGGACCACACGGCGACTCTTCGGGCGCACCCACGAGGAGATCGCCCACGCCGTCGCCCGACAGGTCGCCCACACCGGCCACCGACGTGCCGAACAGATCGCCGCACGCACTTCCGCCCGGCGAGGGATCCGTGCCGACGAACGTGCGGAGCACGGTGAAGTCCGCACCCGACACGAGATAGACCCGACCCTCGAAGGGATTGGGGGTTCCCGCGATGGGCGCGCCGATGAGGAGATCGCCGAACCCGTCGTCGTTCGCGTCGCCGGCGGCCGCAACGCTGAATCCGTATTGGTCGCCTGCATCGACGCCCGGAAGCTGCTTGACGAGCTGCACCGTCGTGAGGCTCTGGGCGTCTGCCTGGGCAACCAGCGACAACACAGCGAGCAGGCCTGCGACCATGGCAACAGGCGGCGACGCAGGACCTGGCGACTGCCTCATCTCTCGACCCTCGATGGCCCCATTGCCTGCGGAATCCTACCGCCTGCCGTGCAAAGCGGCAGGCGCGGCCGACAGGGGCAGCGGGTCGCACGCGGCCGCAGGCCGAGCCGATCCGCTGCCGCAGCGCACCGCCCAGGAATGCCGACGCTCAGCCGCCGAGGCGGCGCGCGAGCCAGGCCTTGGCGACACGCCAGTCGCCCTTGACGGTGCGCTCGGAGACGCCTAGAACGGCCGCAGTCGCCGCGACGTCGAGCCCGCCGAAGAAGCGCAGCTCCACGACGCGAGCCTGCCGCTCGTCGAGCGCGGCCAGCGCCTCGAGCGCCTCGTCCAGCGCCAGGAGGTCCACGTCGTCGGCGCTCGCGTGGTCCGCGGCTGCTTCCGCGTCGCCGAAACCGGTCAGCGTGATGCGACCGCGGTCGCCACCGCGCTTGTCGGCGCGATGGGCGCGGGCAGCGTCGACGAGCACATGCCGGATCACCTGGGCCGCCGTCGCGAAGAAGTGCGTGCGGCCATTGAAGCCGACGGGCTCGCGGCCGACGAGACGCAGCCAGGCCTCGTGCACCAGGGCCGTGGCCTGCAGCGTGTGGTCGCGCCGCTCGCCGGCCATGGCCTTGCGCGCGAGACCATGCAACTCGTCGTAGACGAGCGGCCAGAGGCGATCGCGGGCCGTGGGATCTCCCTGGTCGATGCGCTGCAGGACCTGGGTCAGCTCGGGTGAGGGAGGCAGTCGTGGGCCCTCCGGGAGGCGGAGAGTGTACGCGCCTACCGGCTGCCCCGGCACCTCGCGGAACGCGCTTGATGGATCGAGACCGCCGTGGGCGGTCCAGACGCCCTCTGCCGGGAAGAATGCCATGAAGATCCTGCCTCTGTTCACCTTCGTCCTCGCCATCGCCGCCCTGGTGGTTTCGATGCGGGATGCGTCGCCGGCGACCCCGGCGCAGGCCGCCGAGCCGGCGCCCGCGCCGTCCCTCGCGCCAGCCGCCGAGTCGCTCGAGGCCCGCTCGGCGCGCCTCGCCCTCGAACTGGCCAGCGCGCCGGCGACGCATTTCATCTCGCCGGGCGCGGAGCAGGTCGTGCCCGTGGACCTCGCTTCTGGCGAGGCCCGGCTCGTGGCGATCGCCGGAGCGCACACCACGGATCTCGATGCCTGGCTGATCGCGCCGTCGGGCCTGTGCGTGGCGCGCGACATGGACTCTACGGACTGCTGCGTGTTGGTCTGCGCGGTGGAGCAGGACGGCCGCTACGAGCTGCACGTCCGCAACCTGGGAGACTCCATCAATCGGTACGCCCTGGTCTCGGACTGAACCGCGTGTCGTCGTGCCGCCGCGGCGGGAGACCCCATCCCGTCGCGGCGCCGCGCTTTTCACTGCCGCCTGCCTGCCCGCGGGTGGGCTTGCCGCCGCTTGTCCCTCCGGCGCGAACGGAGTCCGTCCGCGGTGACGGGACGTGCGCGACCACGAGAAACCTCCCGGGAGACCGACCATGTTCCACACTTCGATCCGGATCCTGTCCATCGTGCTGGTGCTCGCCGCCGCCGCCAGCGCCCAGCTCTCCTCCAAGCAGGCCGAGAAGCAGCTCAAGGCTGACGTCAAGCAGACGCTTGCCACGTGGAAGGGCGCCGTCGACACGGCCATTGGATCCTTCGACGCCGCGGCCGCGGCCTTCGACACGGTGTCGAAGATCGGCGGCTACTCGGCGGAAGGCTTCTACGATCTGTTCGACGACCTCAATGAGGCGAGCGGCACCGTCCTCTTGGCCACGCTCGACAGTGCCGGCAACGCCGAGGACGCGGCCTCCTTCCTGCTCGACGACGTCGCGGGCCCGGGCGGGAACCTGCAGGGGATCCTGCCCGCCGGGTTCCAGACGGGCAGCGGCGGCGCCCTCGACGGACTGCGCATCGGCATGCAGAAGGAGCTGGCTCGCAGGTACGCGGCCGTGGCACGGCGCCTGGCCAAGTCGGCCGGAGCGCTCGAGAAGGGCGCGGACGTGTGCATGAACTTCCGCATCGGTCCGCCGTGCTCGGGACACGAGGCCGCCGTCAACCAGAAGGCCGTGGCCGACTTCCCGTCCTGGCCCGGCTTCGGTATCGATATCGTCATGGCGGCGAGCAAGCAGGGCGTGAGCAACGACGGTGCGCTGGTCGTCGGCGGCTCGGCCGACCCCGCCAAGGGCAAGATCACGGTGACGCTCAAGACGGCCTCGGCGACTCCGGGCGGCGCGGAAACGACCTATGTCTTCGAGGTGGCGTCCACGAACATCGTGAATTACCGCTGGGCTCTCTACCTTGAGGATGCCAGCGAGGGCAACTGGGTCATCTCGGCGCAACAGGGTGGAACGGCCGCACCGATCGTGACGACGTCCATTGGCGTGCCGTGACCCGTAGGTGCTGAACGCCGGAATCAGCCGCCCGTCGCGGAACGATCCGCGACGGGCGGCTGCACAGCCGGAAGGCCTGGCCCCGACGTGGAATGACCGTGGCGCTAGCGCCGCCCCTTCGCCCGTCCCGTCATGGGCACGAAGCGCACCGACTCGAGGCGCCGCTCGGTCAGCGTGCCGTCCGGCGCCTTGATGATCACCAGCAGCTCCTGCGCGCCGTCGCGATCGCCGACCGGCAGGCACAGCCGCCCGCCCGGCGCGAGCTGCGCCAGCAGCGCCGGCGGCACCTGCTCCGGCGCGGCCGCGAGGATGATGGCGTCGAAGGGAGCGTGCTCGGGCCAGCCCAGCCAGCCGTCTCCCTGGCGCACCTGCACCGTCGTGTACCCGCGCTCGGCCAGCCGGCGCGCGGCCGACTCGGCCAGCTCGGGCACGATCTCGATGCTCCACACGTGCGGCGAGATCTCGGCCAGGACGGCGGCCTGGTAGCCGCTGCCCGTGCCCACGTCGAGCACGCGCTCGCCGGGCCGCAGTTGGACCGCCTCGGTCATGCGCGCCACGATGTAGGGCTGGCTGATCGTCTGGCCCTCGCCGATCGGCAGCGGGCCGTCCTCGTAGGCCTCGTCCGCCAGACGCTCCGGCACGAACCAGTGGCGCGGCGCGGCGCGCAGCGCGGCGAGGACCAGCGGGTCGGCGATGCCGCGCGCCTCGATCTGCTCGGCCACCATGCGCTCGCGCTCGGCGGCGCGCTCGGGCGAGCGACGCAGCAGCGACGACGGGTCAGGGCCCGGGTCCGGTGCCGTCTCGTGCCCTTGTTCCATGCAGGCGCACAGCATGACCAATCCGGCTGCGCCGAGCAGCGAAGCGAGCAGCGTCATCGTGCGCCTCCGACGGGGGTGCCGGGGCCGTCACGAGTCTAGCGCGAGCTGCCTCGTGCGACCGCCCCCCGGGCCGCGCCGGCGGGTGTAGGCTGCCGGCAGCGCCGCAGGCCGGCGGAGGTTGCGATCGGGCTCGTCTCGCCGGCCGCGGCCACCCGAGGGAGTTCCTACCATGCGTCACCGCCCGCTGACCTGCCTGCTCGTTCTCGTCGCCGCGGCCGTCGCGCAGTCCGAGCCGCCGGACGTCGGCATCACCGGCGTGGTCATCCCGACGCCCGGACCCATCGGCTGCGGACTGTCCACGCACCTGCTCACCTGCACCGATGTCTTCCTGTACGCCGACGATCCGGCCAAGCTCGACGCGGTCGTAGGCCACAACGTGAAGCTGCTCGGGAACGAGGTGCCTGTGCCGGGCGTGACCTGCCACCTGATCAAGGTCTCCGAGGTGGAGGAGCCCCCGCCAGCCACGCTGGTGGCCTGCGGCAGCTTCGTCCCGGGCTGCACGGTGAAGTTCGTGATCTGCCCGGGCGGCCTGTCGCAGTTCGGGCTGTGGGTCGCGCTCGATCAGGGCTACAAGCCGATCACGCCGCTCAAGGGCACCTGGCTCCTGGGTGAGCCGTTCTTCCTGATCGCGCTGGGCTTCGACGGAGCGGCCTGTCACGAGGTCGTCTTCGACGTGCCTGCCATGCCGATCCTGGTGGACGTGCCGGTCTGGTTCCAGGCGGCGCGACGGGAGATCGGGCCGGTCGGACCCCTGCAGCTCACGAACGTCGAGTGCGTGACCCTCCAGCCGGGCGGACCCTGCGTGTCGCCGGGCTGCTGAGCAAACGGAGAGGAGGACAGCATGCGCAAGAACTGTGCGTCGCCTTGCGGAATCCTGGTCCGGCTGGTGTTGCTTGCCTTCGGAGCCACCGTGCCTGTCGCTGCGCAGAACGTGTTCGTCGTGGACACGTCGGGCGGTGGTGACTTCACTGGCCTGCAGGACGCCGTGAATGCCGCCGTCACGGGCGACGTCATCCTGGTGCACTCGACGAGCTACGGCGACGTCGTCATCGATGGCAAGGGCGTTGCGGTGGTCGGCTTGGCCCTCAACCCCCACCAGATCTACTTCGGGGGTCTGATCGTGCGCAACCTGCCGACGCAGGCCGTCGTCACGCTGCGACTGCTCTCGATGGAATCCTCCAGCGTATTCGTCCCCGCCGTGGACTTGCACGACAACGCCGGCGCGGTCTTCATGGAGAGCTGCCTCGTCATGGGTGTCGACAGCAGAGGTGACCTGAATCCGCCGCCCGCCGGGCTGGCAATGCTCGTCAACAACTGCGCTTCTGTGGCACTGGTCGACAGCGTGATCGTCGGCGGCGACGGCCACCCCCAGATCCTGCCGTACATCCTGGCTTCGACGGGCGGACCCGGGCTGCGCATCATCGATAGCGAGGTGAGCGTGGAGCTGACCGAAGTGTCCGGGGGAAAGGGTGGCGGCTCGAATACAATGTACGGCGGGGAGCCGGGAGGCCACGCCATCGAGCTGACGGGCGGGTTCGTGCACTTCGCGGGCGCGACGGTGACGGGCGGAGCGAATGGCGCGGGATGCACCCTGTGCGACGGATCGGATGGCTTGCACGTTTTCGCCGGCGCCGGGCAGGGCGTGCACAGCGACTTCGCGGCGGGAAGCATGGACTACGGCCCGCCGGGGCAGGCCATCGATGCGCCGCCCGGAGCCGTGATCAACCTGCTCGACCAGGCCCGTATCTTCCTCGTCGACTCGCCACTGTGGTCGCTGCACGAGGGTACGCTGACCTACTTCGGTGAGCCGCAGGATCTCGTGAGCGTATTCATCTCCGGGAGTTCCGGCTTCGTCCCCCTGCCGTCCATGGGGGGGGTCTGGCAGCTCGGCCCGTTGGCCGCTGGACCGCTCCCGCTGGGCGTCGTGGATGGCACCGGGAAATTCGTCCTGACGTTCCGCGCTCCGGCGCTGCCACCCGGCGTCGAAGGCATGGCGCTCGTGGCCCAGTGCCTGGTCCAGACCGAGGACGGAGAACTGAGGGTCAGCAGCCCGACGACGACCGCGATCGTCCTCGAGGCGTTCTGACCTTCCCGGGCGGGTCCGCCCGCCCACTGGCGGCCGCTCGCGCCGCGGCGTTATCATCGCTCTTCTTCGGCGCGGCGGTTCGGGACCGCCGTGCCGGACGTCAGGCCGATGTGCGCGCCCTGCGTACTGCCGTCGCGGACGGCACCCGGGCGCGCGGACGCACCCGCAGGAGCCGCCGCCATGCCGACCACTCTCGAGCCACCGCCCCGTCCAGCCGAGCCCAGCACGCCGGTCAAGCAGTTCCTCAGGCAGGCCCACAAGCTGCTCATCGGCGGCCAGTGGGTCGAGAGCACGGGCGGCGAGACCTTCGAGGTCTACAACCCCGCGGACGGCAGCGTCCTGACGCGCGTGGCCAAGGGCAACGCGCGCGACGTGGACAACGCCGTGAAGGCCGCGCGCAAGGCCTTCGAGACGGGCGCGTGGCGCACGATGCCCGCCCGCCAGCGCGGCCGGCTGCTCTACAAGCTGGCTGACCTCATCGAGAAGAACGCCGACGAGTTCGCGCAGCTCGAGAGCCTGGACAACGGCAAGCCCGTGGCCATCGCCCGCGCCGCGGACGTGACGCTCACCATCGAGCACTTCCGCTACTACGCCGGCTGGGCCGACAAGATCGAAGGCGAGGTCATCCCGGTCGCCGTGCCGTACTCGCCCAACAGCCGCTACCTGAACTACACGCTGCGCGAGCCGGTGGGCGTGGTGGGGCAGATCATCCCCTGGAACTTCCCGCTGCTCATGGCGGCCTGGAAGCTGGGCGCGGCGCTCACCTGCGGCAACACGGTGGTGCTGAAGCCGGCCGAGCAGACGCCGCTCACCGCGCTGCGCCTCGGGTGGCTGTTCGCCGAGGCCGGCTTCCCCGAGGGCGTGGTGAACATCATCACCGGCTTCGGCGACGCGGGCGCGGCGCTGGCCAACCATCCCGACGTGGACAAGGTGGCCTTCACCGGCAGCACCGAGGTCGGGCACGAGATCGTCAAGGCCTCGGCGGGCACGATCAAGCGCGTGACGCTGGAGCTGGGCGGCAAGAGCCCCAACATCGTGTTCAAGGACAGCGATCTCGAGACCGCGGCCAAGGGCGCCTTCAACGGCATCTTCTTCAACCACGGGCAGTGCTGCTGCGCGGGCAGCCGGCTGTACGTCGAGCGCAAGGTCTATGGCGAAGTGGTCGATCGCGTGGCCGACCTGGCCAGGGGCATCAAGCTCGGGCCGGGCATGGCGCCCGACACGCAAATGGGCCCGATGGTGAGCAAAGAGCAGCAGGAGCGCGTCAGCGGCTACGTGAAGGCCGGCGAGAAGGCCGGCGCCAAGGCGCGTTTCGGCAGCGAGACGCCGGGCGGCGAGTACGGCAAGGGCTACTTCGTGCGGCCCACCGTGTTCGACAACGTGAAGCCCGACATGACCATCGTGCGCGAGGAGATCTTCGGCCCGGTCGTGTGCGCCATGCCCTTCGACAACCTCGAGGACATCGCGCGCGAGGCCAACGATTCCATCTACGGCCTCGCCGCGGGCATCTGGACGAAGGACATCGCGAAGGCCCACCGCCTGGCTTCGCTGCTGCGCGCCGGGACGGTCTGGATCAACTGCTACAACATGTTCGACGCTGCCTCGCCCTTCGGCGGCTACAAGCAGTCCGGCTACGGCCGCGAGATGGGGCACCACGCGCTCAAGAACTACACCGAGGTGAAGAGCGTGTGGGTGGAGGCCTGAGGGCGGCCACGCCCTGACCGGCCCGTCGACGGAGGTCGCTGTCCGCCTCGGCGCGCATTCGGCGCACGGGGCGCGAGGTTGCGTCGTCGCCGATCCTGCCCCGAGTGGACTCATGCAGCGTGCCGGACTGTTCGCGGCCGTGGTCATCGTCACGGGATGCGCCGAAACCCGTCCGAGTCGAGGACGAGCTCGTCGAATTCTCGTTCACCTACGAGAACTGCCGGGAAGGCTTCCAGGGGATCGCCAGGGAGCTGGTGCCCGTGCGCTGGGGAGACCGGCGCTACCTCATCCCATCCGGCGACGTGATGGGCTTCTGCAACGACGTCAACTCGGGTGTCGAGCCACAGAGGGACGGCTGCGGCGTGCACCTGCTGCGGCGCGGTGACGAGAGAAAGCTCGCGACCGGCCTGCCCGAGTTGCCGCCGGAAAGCTTGTCGGCGCTGCTGCAGGGACCGGTGTGCGCACGGGTCCTGACCGTCGGCGACTCTTCGGAGAGCCTCGAAGGGTTGGCCGAAGCACGCCGATCACGAGCGATGCAGGCCGGCGCGCCGGTCTGCAGGTCGGCATGCGCCTGCACCCGGACCCTCCGGAGCCGGGCATCGCCGGGGCGGTCCTCACGGACGTGGACGATCACCCGGCCTCGGGTCTCCTGACCGAGGTCCTCTGGTTCCGCGATGCGCCGCCACCGGCCGTCGGCTGGTGTCTCTCCAGCGACCCCGCGCGATCACTCCCGATGGAACCCGCTGCGTCCGGCCGCTAGGCTCGCTGTGGTTGCGGGAGGGCCAGGCCTTGGACAACCTGCTCACGATCCTGATCGTCGGCGCCATCGCGGGCTGGCTCGGCAGCCTGCTCATGAAGAGCAAGGGCCTCACGCTGCCCGGCTACCTCGTGCTCGGTGTCCTTGGCGCGTTGGTGGGCGACTTCGTGTTCGGCCTGCTCGGCTTCGGCCAGACGGGCCTGCTGGCCCACATCATCACCGCCACCGTCGGCGCGATGATCGTGATCTGGCTGGTCAAGACCATCTGGAAGAAGGGCTGAAGCGCGCACGGCGCGCCGGGGCCGGAGGGCCGCGACGCGCCGCGTGAAGGACGAGCCGGATTCCTACGGCTTGTCTTCCTCCAGCTCCTTCTGCAGCTTCTCGAACTCCGCGTCCGCATTGGCCTCGGTGATGGTCTTCGCGGCCTCGGCGTCCGCAGCCTCCTGCGTCGGCAGGTCGAGCTCGGCGGAGGCCGCCGCGGCGTCCTTCGCCGTCTGGTCCAGGTTCTCCTGAGTGGCTGCGGCCGCCTGCTTCGCGTCGTCCACGGGGTTCGCCGCCGGAGCTGCCGGCGCGGGCTTGTTCGCGGCCGGCTTGCTGGCCGCGGCGGGCTTGGCGGGGGCGGCGGCGGCCGGCTTGGCTGTGCTCGAGTCGCCGCCGCAACCGGCGAGAGCTGCGAGCGCGACGAGGGAGGCGAGGGTACGGCTTCTGTGCATCGTGGTCATCCTCCTCAGGAGCGGGGCTTGGCGGGAGCCGGGCTGCCGGACGCCGGCGCGTTGCCGCCGCGGGCGGCGCCGCTGGCCTTGGGCTTGTCGGCGGCGGGCTTGCGCTCGGGCTTGGTGTCCTGCTTCTGTTCCGTGCGCGGCGGCTGGGCGGCGGGCTTGCGCTCGGGCTTGGCGTCCTGCTTCTGCTCGTTGCGCGGGGGCTGAGCGGCGGGCTTGCGCTCGGGCTTCTGGGCCGCATCGGGCTTCTGCGCCTGATCGGGCTTCTGCGCCGGACGCTCGGGCATCAGGGCGGCGCCCCGGCCGCGGCCCTGCGCGAGCCGCTGCTCCATCGCGTGGAAGGTGTCGGGGTCGATGTTCTTGCGCGCCTTCTCGAGCATCGCCGCGTAGCGCGTGGTCTCCGTGTTCAGCATCTCTCCCAGCGCGGCCAGGCGCTCGGTCTCGCCCTTCTCGCGCGCCAGCACCTTGAGGCGCTCGATCTTGGCCAGGCGCTCGCGGTGCTTCGCCTCTTCCTGGGCCATCTTCCGGATCATCTCCTCGCGGCTCATGCCCGCGGCTCCGGGGCGCTGCGGGGTCGCGTCCGGCCTGGCGCCGGCGGCCCGCTCGGGCTTCTGATCCTGCGCGGGGCGATCCTGCGCGGGGCGCGCGGCCTCCTGCGGCGGATCCTTGCGCGCGGGCTGCTGGTCCTGGGCGGCGGACGCTGCGGCGAGCGTCACGAGGGCGAACAGCGTCGCGCCCGTCGTGCGGCGAATCGTGGACTGCATGGGAAACCTCCTCGTGTCCGCACGGCGGACGAAGCCGACGAGCGGGCGGGCCATCATACCCGAGTCCATGGTCCACCGTTGGGGACAGCCCCCTTTCAGCGGGGCGAGCGGGCCGCGAGGATGGCGCAATGCGGCTCCCCGGCGGCCAGACCCTCGGCTACTGCACCAACGTCCACGCGTATTCGACTCTGGCCCAGCTCCTCGAACAGCTGGGCCAGGAGCCGGTTGCGCTGCGCGCGCGGCTGGTGGCCGCCGGTCGTCTCGCGCCCGAGGACACGCTGGGCCTCGGCCTGTGGCTGCCGGCGGACGTCGCGCGCGCCGCCGTGGCCGACCCCGCGCCGTTGCGCGCGCGCCTCGCCGCGCTGGGCCTCTCGTGCTTCACGGTCAACGCCTTCCCGCTCGCGGACTTCCACGGCCCGCGCGTGAAGGACCGCGTATTCGAGCCGGGCTGGACCGAGCCGGCACGGCTGACGGCCACGCTGGACGCCGCCCGCGTGCTGGCCGCCCTGCTGCCCGAGGGCGGCAGCGCCTCGCTCAGCACGCACAGCGGCGCATGGCGCGGGTGGGGCCCGCCACGCACCGATGAGCGGGCCATCGCGACCGGCCTGCTGGCGGCCGCCGACGGGCTGGCGGCGCTGCACGAGAGCACGGGCCGCAGCATCCGGCTCGCGATCGAGCCCGAGCCGTGCTCGTCGCTGGAGACCGCCGCCGAGGTCGTGGCCTTCTTCACGCGCTGGCTGCTGCCGGCCGGCGCTGCCGCCAGGGAGCACCTCGGCGTGTGCTTCGACGCCTGCCACCAGGCGGTGGAGTTCGAGCATCTGCCGACCTCGCTCGCGGGACTCCTCCGCGCGGGCGTGCCGGTGGCCAAGGTGCAGCTCTCGTCGGCGCTCGCGCTGCGCGATCCCGCGGCGCACGCCGCGCTGCTCCTGCCCTGGGCCGAGGACCGCTGGTTCCACCAGGTCGTCGCGCGCACTCGGGACGGCGCGCTGCGGCGACTGCCGGACCTGCCGGACGCGCTCTCGCCGCAGGCCGGGAGCGCGGTGCGCGACGCCCTCGAATGGCGCGTGCACTTCCACGTGCCGCTCTTCGCCGGGCGCCTCGACGAGCACGGCTGGCTGAGCAGCACCCAGGAGGACCTGCTTTCCCTGCTGGCCAGCCCCGAGCTGGCCACTGTGACGCAGCTCGAGATCGAGACCTACTCGTTCGGCATGATCCCCGCGGCGCGGCGCGCGGCGCTGGGCGTGCCGACGCTGCTGGACGCGCTGGAGCGCGAGATGCTGTGGGTGCTCGATGCCCTGCCTCCGAGGGCGCGGTCGTGAGCGCCGCGGGCGATCCCGCCGCGCTCGACCGCTCGCAAGAGGAGGCCCGCGCGCTGGCGCAGGCGGTTCTCGACCGCGTGCTCGCGCACCTGGCGGGTCTCGCCACCGCGCCGGCCTGCGGTGACGTGGAACCCGCACGCGCGGCTGCGCTGTGCCGCGCCCTGCGCGAGGGTCCGCCGGAGCAGGGCGCGCCGATCGACGCGCTGCTCGCGCCGCTCTTCGACGAGTGGGTGCCGCGCTCCTTCGGCACCAACGGGCCCGGCTACCTGGCCTACATCCCGGGCGGCGGCCTGTTCGAGGCCGCGCTCGCGGACCTGATCGCCGACTCGACCAACCGCTTCACCGGCACGTGGGCCGCCGCGCCGGCGCTGGTGCAGCTCGAGGCCAACGTGCTGGAGTGGTTCCGCGAGTGGATGGGCATGCCGGAAGGCACGCGCGGCCTGCTCACGAGCGGCGGCAGCCTGGCCAACTTCGCCGCCATCGTCGCCGCGCGCGAGAAGCTGCTCGGGCCGGCGCTGCGCGATGGCGTGCTCTATGCGAGCGTGCAGTCGCACCTGTGCATCGGCAAGGCAGCGCGCCTTGCCGGCATCCTGCCCGACCGCGTGCGGCTGCTGCCGGTGGACGCGGGTTTCCGGCTGCGCATCGACGCGCTGGCCGACGCGATCGCCGCCGACCGCCGCGCGGGCCTGCTGCCCTTCCTCGTGGCCAGCAGCGCCGGCACCACGAACACCGGCGCCGTCGACCGGCTGGACGAAGTGGCGGATCTGTGTGCGGGCGAGGGACTGTGGCACCACGTGGATGGCGCCTACGGCGCCTTCTTCCACATGGTGCCCGAGCTGCGGCCGCTTCTCCGTGGCCTGCCGCGCGCCGACAGCCTCGCGCTGGATCCGCACAAGGGCCTGTTCCTGCCCTACGGCACGGGCGCCGTGCTCGTGCGCGACGGCGAGGCGCTGCGCGCCGCGCACGCGGCCACCGCCGGCTACCTGCCCCCCGTACCCGACGAGTTCCACGACCCGAGCCAGTACGGCCCCGAGCTGTCGCGCCCCTTCCGCGGCCTGCGCATCTGGCTACCCGTCAAGCTGCACGGCACCGCACGCCTGCGCGCGGCCGTGGCAGAGAAGCGGGCCCTGGCCCTGCTGGCCGCCGAGCGCCTCGCCCGCGTGCCCGGTCTCGTCCTGGTCGCGCCTCCCCAGCTCTCGCTCCTGGCCTTCCACCTGCAATGGCCCGGCAGCACGCCCGCCCAGCGCGACGCCGCCACGCAGGAACTCGTGCGCCGCGTCACCGCCCGCCAGCGCGTGATGCTCAGCGGCTGCACCGTCGGCTCCGCCTACCTCGCCCGCCTCTGCGTCCTCTCCTTCCGCACCCGCCGCGACCACGTAGAGTCCGCCGCCGAAGACATCGCCACCGAATCCGCCGCCATCCTGCGCTTGCGCAACCCGTAGTCCTCCCCCGCGGGCGGACTTCAACTCAGCGGAGGCGGCCCAACGGGGCCGCCGATCGCGCCCAAGCCCAGCCCCCGCGCGGAGGCGGCCCAACGGGCCTCCGAACGCTTCCGCTCCGGCTCCCGGGCCATGCGTAAACCAGCCGCGTCAAATCGAGCCCGCGCGAGGCGCAGCGTCGCGATCGACCGCAGGCGGCCCGATAGGGCCGTTGAGGATCGATCGCGGCGCTGCAACGAAGCCCGGGCCGACATGCCGCGGCCGGAAAAGACGGACTCCCCGGCGATGAGGCATGCATCACCGGGGAGTCCAAGGG
>Ga0075421_100004071_pt1 | contig 17621 bp, 15 predicted proteins | sample SoiMetdeltSBSDD5_FD_75292 | JGI IMG/M metagenome (GOLD analysis project Ga0075421, IMG submission 75292) | Bulk soil microbial communities from a Populus tree surrounding site in Tennessee, USA - Soil MetaG P. deltoides SBSDD5 | ecosystem: Environmental > Terrestrial > Soil > Tree plantation...
CGCCGCCCTGATAATCGGGCGAGTAGTAGATGGTGGAGGTGAGTGTCAGGCCGGGATGAATCTCGCGCTTGAAGCCGAGCATTCCCTCGAAGAAGTCGAGGTCTTTGACCGCGTTCTTGGCGTAATTGAAGATGCCGTACGATCCCGGATAAAAGTAGTAGAGCGCACCGAGATCGACTTCGGTCCCCCAGAATTTGCGCTTGAAGCCAGCGTAGCCGATCATTTCGATGTCGGCGCTGTTGTGAAAGCCGCTGGCGTCCTGCACGTCGCCGAAGTCCACCGATGATGCCCACAGGCCGGCATAGAAGTGCGGCCAAACGACATCGAAGCCGCCCTGCAGCGCCGGCTTCTCAAGCGTCTGGGTAAAGCCACGGAAGCGATAATCCGAGGCGTAGGTGGCGTTGACCGAGAACTTCGGTCCGCTGCCATACCCGTTGCCGTTGGAGTCCTGAGCACTTGCCGACGCCGTGGCCAGACTGATGGAAGTTGCGACCGCCACGACCGCCAGTGCGGCGCGCATCGCGCCCAACTTGCCCTGCATTTGTCCTGCTCCCTCAGGTAACGCTCGCCGAGGACCCGCGTCATCGCAATCTGCTGCGCAGCGCACGGCGCAACGACAGCGCAAGCTGCCCCCCGCATATTCGAACGATGCCGACACTGCGTTGATTCGTGCACACCAGCAAACACACAGCGTCGTGTATTAAGGTCGCGTTGTGCTTCTCTGCCGCACTGTTGCGGCAACGCCCTGGTGCCGCCGCGATTAACGTTTCGTTGCGAATCATCTGCACCTGCGCCGCGCATGTCTCTCAAGCTGGCTTCGGCGCAACACGTTTCCGCAAAACCACGCCATATTCCGCGCCACAGCCACAAACACGGCGCTCTCCCCTCGACGTTCTTCGCGAATCACAAGCTTAGGTTAGATGCACGATTTCTGAGGTTGATGCGTGCTGGGACGCAAAGCGCTTGGTGCGCTTCCTGAGTGAAGCGCCCAGCGCAAGGCTGTGGAAGGAACCAAAGATGCGGAAGCAAGTTGCGGCGGCAATGCTTGCCGGTTTGACGATGCTGGCTGGGGGCAACGCTCTTGCCGACGGCATGCCCAGGGGATCAATCAAGGATGTGCCGGTGGCGGTGCCCACCTGGTCTGGCTTCTATCTCGGCGCCGGTGTTGGCTACGGCCACCTGATCGCCAAGAACCGCTACAACGAGAACGACGATGGCAACCTGTTCGCGTCGTCGTTCGACGGTGAGGGCGCCTCGGGTGGATTCGGGACGGTGGTTCTCGGCTTCGACCGCCAGATCAGGGACCGCTACGTGGTCGGCCTGTTCACGGAGTTCGACTGGTCCAGCATCGAGATCTCCTACCAAGACACCGAAACGCCGGAGCAGACCTTCCGCCTCGATCGCACGTTCTCGATCGGTGCCCGTGGCGGTTTCCTTCTCACGCAGACGTCATTGCTCTACCTGACCGGTGGCTACAGCTGGTCGCACGGCAAGAACGATGGCTATTTCGATATCGACTCTCCAGCTGGTTTCTTCCCCGGGGTGCGGAAGCTCAACATGCAGGGTTGGTTCGCCGGAATCGGCATGGAGACGCAGCTCGGCCGCGGCCTGTCGCTGCGTGGCGAGGTTCGCTACACCATGTATGACGACAAGGTGATCAACTCGTTCAATGGTGTCATCGATGAAACGCCGCTCAGTTTCAGCGACCGCTTCGAGGCCAATCTGCTGACCGGCCGCATCGCGCTCACCTACAAGTTCAACCGCGACGAACCGCATGTCGCGCCCATCAAGTAGCGCGCAATCATTCGCAGACAACCCCGGGGCCAGCCACATCGGCTGGCCCTTTGCATTTTCCGGTCCGCGATCAGTATCCAAACAAGGCCGAGAAGGCTGAGCCCATTTTCGGTTTGGCCTTGACCGAGGCTTGAGCGCGCGAGCGCCGAGCTGAAGACACGTGGGAGCCGCCGCACGCGGCCGCAATCTGGCGCGCCAGCGGCTCGGGCGTCGCAGGCGCCTCGCGCCAGCCGCGACACAGAGCCCCGACCCTGCCGCCAGCATCGGCCGCACCGGGCGCACAGTAAAGACCTGTGCCGTCCGCTTGCGGTGTGAAGCGCACGCCCCGCGCCTTGGCGGCCGCATCATCGAGCCGGCTCGCCAGATGATTGAGCACATGCATCCGCGCGCTGGCCTGCGACGCCGGCATCTGCTCGGTGCGCACGTGCATGCCAGTCAGCGCCACCGCCTCGACGGCGCCGGCCTTGAAGCGGCCATCGCTGCTCCGTGTGAGATGCAGTCGCGCTAGCAATCCGTAGTCGCGACAGATTCCGTACCCGGCCGTGTCTTGCATACCAAGATGCAGGAAATTGCCGAGCGCGTAGAACACGAGCCTGCCGTCGACCTCCTGCACGCCGGCCGCAACGTGCGCATGATGGCCGATCACCAGATCGATGCCGGCCGCACGCACGGCCTCGTCGCGCAGCTTGCGCACGTCGGCAGCACCGGGCATCACCTGCCGCTCCTCGCCGTAGTGCACCGACAAGATGCGATAATCACCCTCAGTACCCGCCAGCCGCTGCACCACGGCTGAAAAGTCTTCCGCCGCCGCATACAGCAACTGCCCAGGCCGCCGCTCGGCTGCACGATGGCTGCCCGCACCGATGCCAATCGCCGAGAACAGCAGGCTTGCCCCGTTGCTGACAATGCCGCGCGGGCGTACCGCCGCCTCCCGGTCGAGGCCGATGCCGGAGTGCGCCTTCAATCCGACGGCCTCGAGGGCATCGAGATGACGCAGGGTTTCGCGGATGCCTGGCTCGCCGAAGTCAACGGAGTGATTGTTGGCCGTCGAGAACAGATTGAAGCCCACCTCCACCAGGTGCCGCACGCCGGCCGGATGGCTGCGGAAATTGAACGCCTTGTCCGGAGCGCTCAGATTGTTGCGGTCGGTGACGACGGTCTCCAGGTTGGCGAAGTTGAGGTCGCCGTTGATCTGCGCCGCGATGCCGCCAGTCAACTGCCGCCAGCTGTGCGGAGTACCATGACGCAGTCCGGCATCGGCCCGTACCGGCTGCAGACTGCCGCTCAATCCTGTGTCCCCGACGATCACCAGGGTGATGCCCGTATCGTCCGGCCTCGAACCAACCCCCGCCTGCCCCCTGTCTGCGGCATGCACCGGGAGCCGCATGGCCGACTCGGCATCCGCCGGCAACTTCCGGGCCGGCTCTTGCGTGGGGGCAGCCAACTCGCCGCCCCAGGACGGCGGTGCCGGCAATGCCAGCAATGCCGCCGCCAGTATCCAGGCTCTCCCCACGACGCGGTACCCATGCAAGCAGTTCCGTCAGTCGTATCGGTCGCGCTGCATACAGACCAGAACCGAGCAGGTATCCTGCTCCGCTTCCCAGTCCGGTGTGGATTGACGGCAACGTGCGAGCGCGGCTCGCGTAACCGTTGCGGCTGGAATTCAAAGCCGCTAGCGTTGTGTGCAAACGGTCAGGGGGGCCGAAGGCTTCGGGAACGGCTGGCGAGATGGGCTCTGGTCCGCGCGTGTGTGTTCTCCCTGCTTGAACCTTGTTGGGAGGACTCCATGCAGAACGCTTTCAAGCACGCCTGCGTCCGAACGGCCAGCGCGAGGTCTACCATCCCAGTGCTGCGGCTGGCCGGCATCATGCTGGGCGTGCTCCTCACCTCGGCGCTACCCGCCGTGGCCGCCGTGCCCGGCACCTCACCCGAGCCGCTCTATCTATTGGGCATCCCCGTCGACTTCGTCCTGTTCGCGCTGACGTTGCTCGGTGTTGCCGTGTTCCATCACCACACGCTCTATGTGGCACTCACCGGGCTGGCAGCGATTCTGATCTACAAGCTCGGCTTCACGGGCTTCAACACCGGGTCGGGACTCGCCGGCCTCGTCGGTCACATGCAGCACGAGTGGGTGGTGCTCGCCAACCTGTTCCTGCTGCTGATGGGCTTTGCCCTGCTATCGCGCCATTTCGAAAAGAGCCAGGTGCCCGACGTCATGCCGGCCATCCTGCCCGACGACTGGAAAGGCGGCTTCCTGCTGCTCGTCATTGTTGCTGTGATCTCGAGCTTCCTCGACAACATCGCCGCCGCACTGATCGGCGGCGTGATGGCGCGCGAGGTGTTCAAGGGCAAGGTGCACATCGGCTACCTGGCCGCCATTGTCGCCGCCTCCAACGCCGGCGGGGCAGGCAGCGTGGTCGGCGACACGACCACCACCATGATGTGGATTGACGGTGTCAGTCCGCTCAGCGTGGCCGAGGCCTTCATCGCAGCCAGCGTCGCGATCGTCATCTTCGGCATTCCCGCTGCGTTTCAGCAGCACAAGTACTCGCCCATCATCAAGGACGTGGCACCTGGCGTACGCATTCACTGGACGCGAGTGTTCATCGTCTTCACGATTCTCGTCGTCGCCATCGTTGCCAACGTCACGGCCAATCTGCGCTATCCGGAGCTCCTCGACCGCCTCCCCGTGATCGGCCTTGCCGTGTGGGCGGCGCTGCTTGCCACGGCGCTGTTGCGCAGGCCCGACTGGGAGATCATGCCCGAGACCTTCAAGGGCACCATCTTCCTGCTGGCGCTGGTCATGTCGGCCTCGCTGATGCCGGTCGAGAAGCTGCCGCTGGCATCCTGGCAGACGGCCCTCGGACTGGGCTTTGTTTCCGCCGTGTTCGACAACATCCCGCTCACGGCCCTGGCCCTGCGCCAGGGTGGCTACGACTGGGGCTTCCTGGCCTATGCGGTCGGCTTCGGTGGATCGATGATCTGGTTCGGCTCGTCGGCCGGCGTGGCGCTCGCCAACGCGTTTCCCGAGGCGAGGTCGGTCGGCCTCTGGCTGCGGCACGGCTGGCACGTTGCGGTGGCCTATGTGATCGGGTTCTTCGTGATGCTCGCCGTGATCGGCTGGCATCCCGATCCCCCGCACCGCAAGCGTGTCGACGTCACCCCCGCAGCAACAGCCGTGGCAACGGTCGCAAAGTAGGATGCAACGGGCAAAGCCGTGTTGCGCCTCACATACCGAGCGCAAGCATCGTCGCTTGGCGCCAGCAGGCGGGATTAGGTTTCGGCGCAGAATGTCGGGAGCATGGTGAAACCCGCTCCTTCTCCCCTCTCCCCACGCGGATGTGAGGAGAGGCAACGATCACCGGAACGGCGGTTCGTCGAAGCTGCGGAGTTTGCGCGAGTGCAGCGTCTCGCGCCGCGTGCGCAGCAGATCAAGCGCCTTCAGGCCGATCTCCAGGTGCTGGGCGACGGCGCGCGCGTAGAAGGCGTTGGCGGCACCCGGCAGCTTGATCTCGCCATGCAGCGGCTTGTCCGACACGCACAGCAGCGTGCCGTAGGGCACGCGCAGCCGGAAGCCCTGCGCCGCGATCGTGCCGCTCTCCATGTCCACGGCGATGGCGCGCGACAGGTTGATGCGCCTGCTCTCCATCGTAAAGCGCAGCTCCCAGTTGCGGTCGTCGTTGGTCACCACGGTGCCGGTGCGCAGCAGGCCCTTCAGCGCCTCGCCCTTGGCGCCGGTGACCAGGGCTGCCGCATCCTGCAAAGCGATCTGGATCTCGGCCAGGGCCGGGATCGGGATATCGGGCGGCACCAGCGCATCGAGGATGCGGTCCTGGCGCAGGTAGGCATGGGCCAGCACGTAGTCGCCGATCCGCTGTGTATCGCGCAGGCCGCCGCAATGGCCCACCATAAGCCAGCAGTTCGGGCGCAACACCGCCAGATGATCGGTGATGTTCTTGGCGTTGGACGGCCCGACGCCGATGTTCACCAGCGTCACGCCTTCGCCGTCGGGCGCAACCAGGTGATAGGCCGGCATTTGGAAACGATGCCATTCGTAGCTGGCAACGATCGCGTCGCCTTGCTCCGGCGGATCGCCGCGTTCGATGCGTGAGCCGCCTGGGAGCACCAGCCGCGTGAACGGGGTGTTCGCGTCCGCCAGCTGATCGCGGCCCCAGCGAATGAACTGGTCGACGTAGCGGTGATAGTTGGTGAGCAATATCCATTGCTGCACATGCCGCCAGTCGCTGCCCGTGTAGTGCACCAGGCGGCGCAGCGAATAGTCGACGCGCGCCGCATCGAACAGCGACAGCGGCCGCGGCTCGCCCGGGTGCTGCTCCCACTGCCCGTCGGCGATTTCATCGCCGACCGAGGACAGTTGCGGTGTCGGGAAATGTCGCGCCAAGTCGGCAGCGGTGACGTTGCTGCCCGTGATCTCGTCGGCGCGCTCCAGTACATAGGGATAGGGGATTTCCTGGTCGCTCAACGACACCTCGATCCTGGCGCCGTATTCCGCCAGCAACGGGTTGAGTTGCTCGAGCAGGTAACGGCGAAAGGCGCGCGGGTGCGTGATGGTGGTCTCATACACGCCCAGCCGCTGCAGGCGCCCGAAGGCGCGCCGATGGGTCGGCGCGGGGCGGTCGAGATCGCGGTGCACCAGACGCAGCAGCGGATAGCGAAACGTGGCACGCTCGGCTGCCGACGGCGGGACGCCGGTGCTTAGGTAGCGGTCGAGCGCGGCGCTGAGGCCCGCTGTCGCATCCGCATAGAGCTTCTCCAGCCGGTCGACCGCGGCCTCGGCCGTGCGCGGGGCTCGCATCGTGCGCTGTGACATTGCTTTCGTCACCTCTCGTTGGCCGCATGAGCAGCATGCGACTCGCCAGCCGCTATCGCACAACGGACAAGACCAAACTTCAGTTGCTGCAAGCTTTTGCACACGAATCGCGGTAAAATGAAACATCATTCAGGCCGTGCCGCTTTGCGGCCGGCAGCCTGAACGGGGCATATCGGGGCATATCTTTCACGTCACCTTTTGGGCCGGAGGCTGCGCGTCTTCCGGCATCGGCATCTTGCGCCCCGCCGCGGATGGGAGCTTGCCGTGAAATTGAAAGGCAATCCGCTCGCGCTGCGCCATCTTTTCGAGAACGAGGACGCCATCCGCGCCGGCCATCAGCCGCCGCATCGTATCCTCCTGATCGGCACCGGCGGCGGCATGTGCTGCATCCGCATGGCTGCGTACCTGACTGCCTGGCGTGACGCCGGGCTCACGCGCGCCGTCGACCACGCCATCACCGTGTCAGGCAGCGGCGGCGCGCTCGGCGCCTATCTCTCCGGCCTGCCGCATCGCGCGGTGCAAATGTTCGAGCACCTCGCCGTGTCGGGCTTCGTGACAGGCAAGGCCTGGTACAAGCGTCGCATCAGCCTCGCGCAGCTCGGCGACGTGTTACGCGGCATGCACAGCCCGGTGGCGTTCCGCCAGGAGCTGATCTGCAGCCACCGCACCTCCTGGCACGTGGTGGTCACGCGCCTGACCGGCGAGAGCTTCCTTCTCGATGCCAAGTCCGCGCGGCCCGACGCTGCGCAGGCCGTGCTCGCCTCCAGCGCCTTCCCGCGTATGACGTCGCCAATCCGGGTCGGCATCGGCGAGGTCGAGGAGAATCTGGTCGATGGTGCCTGCGGCATGCCGCTGCCCACCCTGGCTGGCATCAAGCGCTTCCGGCCCGACACGCTGATTGTATTGGCGAGCCGCCCGCATCCCAAGCACCTGCCGCGCTTCGAGCAGTGGCTGTGGCCGATGTTCGCGCGCACTTTGCTTCGCCACATGCCGGCCGGGCTGCGCCGCAGCGCCGCCGCCATGACCCGCGCCATGGCCACCGAAGCCGATCGGCTCGAACGCCTGAAGCGCATTGCCTGGTGCCGCGTGACACCCAACGGCGCGGAACTTCCGATCGAGCCCTGGACCACCGACCTGATGCTGCTGCGCCGCGCCGCCGAGGAAGCCAAGATCTTCATGCGCGACGCCCTGATCGCGGCAAGACCCGCCCGCCACATCTAGCGTTGCAAATCCAGGCGCTGTGCTAGAACACCGCTCGACCGATCCGCGTCGCAACCTTCCTCACGTGAGTTCATCGATGGCAAAGAAGCGCATGGTGCTGGAAATCGGCATGGGCACCGACATCCGCGGCTCCGATCCCACCAAAGCCGCCTGCCGGGCGTTGCGCGACGCGCTGTGGCACAATTCGCTGTCAATCGCTCCCGCACTCGGCCATCCGCCCGATGCCATGATCGTCGATGTGCAGATCGGCGTGCCGCGGCCCGAGTTGGTGGACAAGGCGCAGGTTCTGGCTGTCCTGCCCTACGGCAAGGGCACCGTCACGGTCGTCGAGGGCGGCCTTGAGATCCGCAACGACGCCGGCACCGACAGCACGCTGATCGCCAACGCCTGCGCCATCGTCAGCCTCGACATCGCCTGAGGACGCCCCAATGCCCAAGACCCGCATCATCCTGGAGCTCGGCACCGGCAACGACCTGCACGGCTCCGACTACACCAAGGCCGCCCTGCGCGCCGTGCAGGACGCGCTGCACCACAGCTCGCTGTCCTTCATCCGCTCGCTCGGCATCGATAAAAAGACGCTCGACGTCGAGGTCACGATCGGCGTGCAGCAGCCCGAACGCGTCGACCTGGAGAAGGTCAAGGCCTCGCTGCCCGTGGGCAACATCACGGCCAAGGCGGTGAAGGGCGGTCTCGATGTCCCCGGCGCGGATGGACACGACACCGCCGTCATCGCCAGCGCAGCCGTTGCCGTCCGCGTCGAGTTGCCCGCGTAGCAGGCTCGGGCTCGCCGCAGCGATCGCCGCCGATCTCCAACGCGCGATGCAGCGCGGCAAAGCGCCTATACAGGCGCTGTCGAGCCTACCACTGCGGCCGGGAGCGTGGCCAGGATCGGCAATTTTCGCCAATACACGAGGGTTCCCAGCTGCCAGGCTCCTGTGATGACAGGAGGTCTCGCTATGACACGAGCTATGCCATGATCGTCCGGACCTGGCGTGCGAGCGCGGCCAAGGGCAAGACGGCAGCTTATCTGCAGCATGCCGCAACGCGCGTTTTCCCGGAGCTACAGAAACTGCCCGGTCACACGGGCGCGCTCGTGCTCACCAGGGAGCAGGGCACGAACGTTGACATACAGGTCCTCACCTTCTGGGACTCGATGCACACCGTGCAGGCTTTTGCTGGCCCGGACCCGAACCTGGCGGTGGTCGAGCCGGAAGCGCAGGCGATCCTGAGCGACTATGACCGCCGCGTGGCGCACCACCATCTGGCGATCGGCCAGCTGCAACGCCTGGCCGTCACCCATGTCGAACCCGATGGCGAAGCCTACAGTTTGCGGACGCATCGGCCGGGCGACATGGGCTGGATCACCCACCGCCAGGCCGTGCTCTATGCGCAGGAATACGGCTGGGACACACAGTTCGAGGGCCTGGTGGCCGAGATCGTGGCCCAGTTCATCAAGACCTTCGACCCGCAAAAGGAGCGGTGCTGGATCGCCGAAAGGGCAGGCGCCATCGTCGGCTCGGTGTTGGTCGTAAAGGAGAGCGATGCGACAGCCAAGTTGCGACTGCTCTATGTGGAGGCCGACGCACGCGGGCTCGGCATCGGCCAACGCTTGGTCAAGGAGTGCATCGCATTCGCGCGCGCCGCCGGATACCAACAGCTCACGCTTTGGACCAACAGCGTGCTGACCTCAGCACGGCGCATCTACGAAGCCCGGGGCTTCCGCCTCAGCAAAGAGCAGCCCCACCACAGCTTCGGGCACGATCTCGTCGGCCAGTACTGGATGCTCGACCTCTGAGGCTGCGGCTCGGCCCTAACGCCGCGGGCCGATCCTGAGGAACGGCGCCTCCGGATTGATGCCGCCGGCGCGCAGGATGGCCTTGATCAGCGTCTCGCGCGCACCTGCGGCGTAGCGGGCGGCGAGCGCCAGCGTCAGCAGATCATCCCGAGACGCGCGCGGCTTGCCGGCAATGCGATCCGCGATCTCGGTCATGCGCGAGTCAAACGTCCGGCGTGCGTGGTAGCCCCGCATGGCTCCGGCCAGGCCGCGCTCCTCGACCTGCGCCTTGGTACGCGCCAAAGCGGCGACCTGGCGGGCCTCGCCGCTCAGCTTGAAGGAGATGCCGGGCTTGGTGGATTTACGTGGCGCCGACGGGCGCTTGGCTGGCCTGGACGCTTTGGCACGCGGAAGGTGCCGTATCGAATTGCCGTTCTGGTGCACAACAACGCCTTACTTGCGAAACACGAAGCACCGCGCCGGCTAGCGGCGAGGTGCCCGATTGTGCGATGCACACCGACAATCGTCAACGGTCGGGTGCCATGGTTGCATCTGCCAAGGGTTGCCGTAGCGCCGCCGGCTCGCTGGCGACGGCGGTCCCGGGCTGCCCGGGCTGCCCGTGCTGCTTGAGCGGACGGTTGCCGCTCAGCGCACGCAGCAGCACATAGAACACCGGCGTCAGCACGATGCCGAACGCGGTCACGCCGATCATGCCGGAGAACACGGCCACACCCATGGCCTGCCGCATCTCCGCGCCGGCACCGGTCGACATCACCAGCGGCACCACGCCCATGATGAAAGCGAGCGACGTCATCAAGATGGGCCGCAGCCTGAGCCGGCTCGCCTCCACCGCCGCCTCCAGTGGTGTACGGCCGGCGAACTCCAACTCCCGCGCGAACTCCACGATCAGGATGGCGTTCTTGGCCGACAGGCCGACGAGCACGATCAGACCGATCTGGGTGAAGACATTGTTGTCGCCCTGCGTAATGAACACGCCGGCAATCGCCGCCAACAGGCCCATTGGCACGATCATGATGATCGACAGCGGCAACACCAGGCTCTCGTACAGCGCCGCCAGTACCAGGAACACGAGTAGGATGGCAATCGGGAACACCCACACGCCCGAGTTGCCGGCCAGGATCTCCTGATAGGTGAGGTCGGTCCATTCGTAGTCGATGCCCTTGGGCAGCGTCTCGGCGGCGATGCGCCGGGCCGCCGCCTGCGCCTCACCCGAGGAGTAGCCGGGCGCCGCACCACCATTGATGTCGGCGGACAGGAAACCGTTGTAGCGCATGGCGCGCTCAGGCCCGGAGCTGGAGGTCACCTTCAGCAGGGCCGAGAGCGGCACCATCTCGCCGGTGCGCGAGCGCACTTTGAGCTGGCCGATGTCCTCGGCGCGGCCGCGGTGCTGGGCGTCGGCCTGTACGCGCACCGAGTAGGTGCGCCCGAACTTGTTGAAGTCGTTGACGTAGAGCGACCCCAGATAGATCTGCATGGTGTCGAACACGTCGGTCACCGCCACACCGAGCTGGCGCGCCTTGACGCGGTCGACGTCGGCAAACAGCTGCGGCGCGTTGATATTGAAGCCCGAGAACAGACCCGAGATCTCGGGCGCCTGCGCCGCCTTGGCCATGAAGGCTTTGGCCGCCGCGTTGAGCGCCTCGTAGCCGAGCCCGGCACGATCCTCAATCTGTAGCTTGAAGCCGCCGACAGTGCCGAGCCCCGCCACAGCCGGCGGTGGGAACATGGCGATGAAGGCGTCTTTGATGCCCGCGTACTTCTGGTTGAGCTGCATGGCGATGGCAACGCCGCTCAGCTCCGGGCGCTTGCGCTCTTCGAACGGCTGTAACACGGCGAACACGATGCCGGCGTTGGAGCTGTTGGTGAAGCCGTTGATGGACAGGCCCGGGAACGACACGGCGTGCGCGACGCCCGGCTGCTTCATGGCGATATCGCTCATGCGCCGGATCACGTCCTCGGTGCGGTCGAGCGTGGCGCCGTCCGGCAGCTGCGCGAAGCCGACCAGATACTGCTTGTCCTGGCCCGGCACGAAGCCCGACGGCACGGCCTTGAACAGGCCGAACGTGACGGCGATCAGCACCAGGTAGACGCCCATGGCCAGCGCCTTGCGGTTGATGACCCGCCGCACCATGCCGCCGTAGGCAGTGGTGCCGCGTCCGAACACCCAGTTGAAGGCGCGGAAAAACCAGCCGAACAGCGCATCCATCACCCGCGTTAGGGCATCCTTCGGCGCGGCGTGCCCCTTCAGCAGCAGCGCGGCAAGCGCCGGCGACAGCGTCAGCGAGTTGATGGCCGAGATCACCGTCGAGATGGCGATGGTCAGCGCGAACTGCCGGTAGAACTGGCCTGTCAGGCCAGTGATGAAGGCAAGCGGCACGAACACGGCGACCAGCACCAGGGCGATGGCGATGATCGGTCCCGATACCTCCTGCATGGCTCGATGGGAGGCCTCGCGCGGCGACAACCCGGCCTCGATGTTGCGCTCGACGTTCTCCACCACGACGATGGCGTCATCCACCACGATGCCGATCGCCAGCACCAGGCCGAACAGGGTCAGCGCGTTGATGGAGAAGCCGAACGCGTACATTACGGCGAACGTGCCGATGATCGACACCGGCACTGCCACCAGCGGGATGATGGACGCGCGCCAGGTCTGCAGGAACACGATCACCACCAGCACGACCAGAGCGACCGCCTCCAGCAGCGTGTGCACCACAGCCTCGATGGAAGCCTGCACGAACTGGGTCGGGTCATAGACGATGTCGTAGTCGACCCCCTCGGGCATGCTGTGCTTGACCTCGGCCATGACGCGACGCACGTCCTTGGCGATCTGCAGAGCATTGGAGCCCGGCGCCTGGAATATGCCGATGCCGACCGCCGGCTTGTTGTCGAGCAACGAGCGCAGCGCGTATTCGGAGGCGCCAAGCTCGAGCCGGGCGATGTCGCGCAGGCGCGTGATCTCGCCGTTGGTGCCGGCCTTGACGACGATGTCGCCGAACTCCTCCTCGCTCTGCAGGCGACCACGGGCATTGACGGACAATTGCAGGTCAACGCCGGGCAGATTGGGCGAGGCGCCCACCACGCCGGCTGCGGCCTGCACGTTCTGGGCGCGGATCTCGTTGACCACATCGCTGGCCGACAAGCCCAGCTCGGCAATCTTCTGCGGATCGAGCCACACGCGCATGGCATAGTCGCCGGCGCCCCAGATCACCACCTGGCCAACGCCGTCGACGCGCGCCAGGCGGTCCTTGACGTTGAGCACGGCATAGTTGCGCAGGTAGGTCACATCATAGCGGTCATTGGGCGACAGCAGGTGCACGACCAGCGCCATGTCCGTGCTGCTCTTGACCGTGGTGATGCCGAGGCGGCGCACCTCTTCCGGCAGGCGCGGCTCGGCCTGCGAGACGCGGTTCTGCACCAGCTGCTGGGCCTTATCGACGTCGGTGCCGAGGCGGAAGGTGACGGTCAGCGTCATCAGGCCGTCGGTGGTGGCCTGGCTCGCCATGTACAGCATGCCCTCAACGCCATTGATGGCTTCCTCGATGGGGGTTGCCACCGACTCGGCAATCACCTTGGGGCTGGCACCGGGGTACTGGGCGCGCACCACCACCGACGGCGGCGCCACCTCGGGATACTCCGAGACCGGCATCACCCTGAGGGCCAGCAGGCCGGCGAGGAAGATCAGCACCGACAAGACGCCGGCAAAGATCGGCCGATCGATAAAGAACTTTGAGAGATTCATGACTGGTCAGTCCGGCTTGTATGAATGCGCCTGTCAGCGCAGCACAGCGTTCTCGACTTCCTGCGCCGTGCCCGCCTGGCTTGTGGTTTGTCCGTTCATCGGCACCGCCTCGGGTGCGACCAGCGCGCCGGGGCGCACGCGCTGCAGCCCGTTGACGACGATGCGTTCGCCAGCGGTGAGGCCGCTGGTGATGACGCGCAGGCCGTCGACGAAGGCACCGAGCGCCACCTCGCGGTAGCCGGCGATGTTGCTCTGATCGACGACCAGCACGAACTTCTTGTTCTGGTCGGTACCAATCGCCCGCTCGCTGACGGCCAGCAGAGGTGCCGCCTTGGCGCCCGCCATGCGCAGGCGCACGAACTGGCCCGGCATCAGCCGCCCATCGGGGTTCTCGAACACGGCGCGCACGCGCACCGTGCCGGTGCGCGGGTCGACCTGGTTGTCGATCAGCTGCAAGCGGCCGTGGATCGGCTCGCTCTGCTGGCTGGCGGTCGTGATCTGCACCGGGATCTGCTCGATCTGCGCCTCCCCGTGCGCATCGCGATCGAAGGCGCTGATTGCACGCGTCACCACCTCCTCGTCGGCATTGAAGCTGGCGTAGATCGGATTGACCGACACCAGCGTCGTCAGCACCGGCGCACCGGGGCCTGCGGCCACCAGGTTGCCGACCGTGATCTCAAGACGCCCGACGCGGCCTGCAACCGGCGCACGCACCTCGGTGTACCCGAGGTTCAACTGGGCCGCCTGCAGGGCCGCCTTGGCCGCGCGCAGATTGGCGTCCGCCTCGCGATAAGCATTCATGCGCTGGTCGAAGTCGCGCGGCGAAACCACCCGCGAATCCAAGAGCGGCTGACCGCGCTCGACCTCACCCTTGGTGAAGGCGAGGCGCGCTTCGGCCGCCACCACCTGGGCCTGCAGGCGATCGACTTCGGCGCGGTACGGATCGGGATCGATGGCAACCAGCAGATCGCCCTGCTTGACCAAAGCACCCTCGCGGAAGTGCACCGCCTGCACGGCACCTGCCACCCGCGAGCGCACGTCGACGCGCTCCACAGCCTCAAGACGGCCGGAGAACTCGTCCCACGCCACCGCCTGCTTGGGCTCCACCACGGCGACCGAAACAGGCACGGCCTGCACCGCGGTCTGCTTGGCTCCTGCCCCCTCGGTCTGGGCGCTAGGCACGTTCACCAGCAACGCTGCCCCCAGTGCGGCGGCGGCGATAATGGCACTGGCGCCCCAAAGGCGGATGCGAATTGAATGGGTCACGGTTTCAACTCCTGTCGCGAGCTGGCAACGCCAAGGCATGCGCGCCCCTGGCGTCGTTGAGATGTGCAATAACGAGATTTCCCCCCGTGGGGACTGGCCGGCAGACCTGTTGGGCGGCCCGTTCCGGCGATGCAAAGTCAGCGGGCGATGCGCCCTGGCGAAACACCCATGCGCCGCTCCACGGCTATATGTGTACCGATTGGTACTGATATAGACATGACATTGGCGCTGTCAATCACTATTTGTATCGATAGGTATGTAAATGCTAGAGTGGGGCGAAAACAAGGACGACCATGTTGCAGAAGGGACGCCCACGCGAATTCGACACCGACCAAGCCCTGGATCGCGCCTTGGAGATATTCTGGCGCAAGGGTTACGAAGGTGCCTCGCTGGCCGAGCTGACCGAGGCCATGGGCATCAATCGCCCTAGTCTATACGCCGCTTTCGGGAACAAGGAGGCGTTGTTTCGTCGCGCGCTCGACCGCTATGCCGACGGGCCCGCGGCCTACACCCGCGCTGCGCTCAACGCCCCGACCGCCCGGAAAGTCGCGGAACGGTTGCTGAGCGGGGCGGCCGATGCGCTCACCGATCCCTGCCACCCCCCGGGCTGCCTCGGCGTGATGGGTGCCCTAACCTGCGGCGAAGCTGCCGACTCGATCCGCGAGGAGCTGTGCACGCGGCGCGCCTCGTTCGAAAGGGAACTCAGCCAACGCCTGGAGCGCGCCAAGGCCGAGGCCGACCTGCCGGCCGACACCGACTGCGCCGATCTGGCGCGGCTGGTCATGACGATCACGCAAGGCATGTCGGTACAAGCCGCAGGCGGCGCCACCCGCAACGAGCTGCGCAAGGTTGCCGACATGGCGCTCAAGGCGTGGCCGGTCTGACGGTCATTTGCGCATGCAATCAAGGCGCAACCGCCGCGACGATGCGAAACCCGATGTCGCTTCGTCGCAGGCCGGGCTCGGCAGCGTGGCGCCGCGCCGAGCGAACGCCATGCGGTCCGTTCAACCATGACCCGCCGCGCACCACTCGTTTGCTGGCTGATTGCTGGCGGGCGCTGGCATCGTGCGTAGCGTCGACGTAATTCGGGCTCCAGCCGTCCTGGATCCACTCCCACACGTTGCCGTGCAGCTGGTAGATGCCCCACGGGTTCGCCTCGAAGGCGCGCACCGGCATCGTGTGCTGCCGCCAATGCCCATCCGGGCTCGCCTTGAAGTTGGCCTGCCCTTTCGCAATCGAAGCGCCCCACCAGTAAGGCGTGGTGGTGCCGGCTCGGGCTGCGTATTCCCATTCGGCTTCGCTGGGCAGGCGAGCCTGCAGCCCCGAGCGCGACGACAGCCAGCGTGCGTACGCCTGCGCATCCTCCCAGCTCACGCACACCACCGGATGATTGCCGCTCTGCGCGAACCCAGGACTTCTGAACGATCCCGGGCGTTCAGCCCAATCGGTGCCGGTCCACTGCCGGCACGTCATAGCGGCACCATAATCGGTCTCGGCAACGAAGGCGGCGAACTGATCGACCGTAACGGGATATCGCCCGATCGCGAAGGGCCGCTCGATCGTCACGAGGCGTTGCGGACCCTCAACGTCAAGGCGACCGTTTTCGAGCTCCGGTGATCCCATCAGGAACTGGCCCGGTGGCAGCCGCACCAGCTCGGGGCACCATTGGAAATTTCGGCTCACGCGTGTCCTCCATCCGGGACACGCATTGTCCCCGACGCACGCGGCCGGATGCTGTCACGCGCGAAACAACAGTTCGCCGGCACGCGTGCGAACCTGCGCCAGTCGCAACCCCGGCGGAGGCCCGCGAGATGTCAAGCTCAACCACCGTACTCAGCTTCTGGGATTTCTTTTACATTTGGCTCATCGTTGCCATCGCCAGCGGTGGCAGCACGTATCTGCCGAAATCCGACGCGCACGCCGATGACCTGAAGGAGATGAAAGAGCAGTTGACCGCGCTCACCGAGCAGGTGCGCCAGCTCAACCGCGACAACGGCCCGACACCTTAGCTTTCTTTCTGATTTTGGCGGAACAGGAATGCACCGCAGACCTGCCATCCGCGGGGCTCGGCCGAGCATCCAACCATCCACAGGCGCCCGAGCCAGAATTATGGATGGATGATCGGGCCAGCCCGACTATGACACGCCAGCCCGACTATGACACATGGTGTGCGCGACGGTCAGTTCGCGCGCTTGCCGGGCAGCGCCAGGGTTTCGGGGGTCTCGTTCAGGAATTTGCCGCGTTCCTTGGAAACGCGCTCGCAGGTTGTCCGCCACTGTTCTTTCGACATGTGCGTTGCAGTGTCCCAGTCCTGCAGGCAGGTCTTGAGCCACATGGCAACGCGCTCGCTGACGGTTTGGCCCTTTGCCTTTGCGTCTGCCTTGACGTCCGTCTTTGCCGCCTTGGGGTCGGTCTTGGTGACCGTCTTCGCGTCAGTCTTCGCGTCGGCCTTGGTCTCGGACTTTGCACCGGCCTTTGCGTCCGTGTTGGCATCGGACTTTGCGTCTGTGTTCGGGTCCGCCTTGGCATCGACCTGCGCCAGCATCAGCAGGCTTGTGCCGTCAATCCGCTGATCGGCCTGCACCCAAGTCGCCGCTGCAACACCTGCGGCCAGCAAGCCGACAAACCGCCACCCGAGCATAGGTCACCCCATTATTTGCGCGCAATCAGGTGACGAAACAGTCGGGCGCGACGGTACCACCGCCAATCCGGCGAACGCCTGAGACGAGCGCGGACAACTACCTAGCGACCAGCCCTGTGTTGCATACGCTCAGCCGGCGGCCTCAGCCCGCCGCGCCGATCGCCTTGATGATGATCTTTCCGTCAGGCCCGCGCAGGCGCATCTTGACCTGCTTGTCCTTGAACTCGGTCTTGGCGAGTTGATCGACGAAATGCGGCACGGCGCGCGGGTCGCCGGCGGCAGCCATCAGCCACAGATGCTCGCCCGAGGTCCACTCGCTGGGCCGCAGCCG
>Ga0075421_100004074_pt1 | contig 17617 bp, 15 predicted proteins | sample SoiMetdeltSBSDD5_FD_75292 | JGI IMG/M metagenome (GOLD analysis project Ga0075421, IMG submission 75292) | Bulk soil microbial communities from a Populus tree surrounding site in Tennessee, USA - Soil MetaG P. deltoides SBSDD5 | ecosystem: Environmental > Terrestrial > Soil > Tree plantation...
GGCGGTGAGAGGCTTGGAGACGCTCCCGATCCGGAATTGCGTGAGCCGGGTGACCGGGACGTGATGCTCGACATCCGCGAACCCGAACGCTTCCGACCACACGAGCTTGCCGTCCACCGCCACGGCCACCTGCAGGCCCGGGATGCGCTGCGCGAGGCTGTCGCATACCAATCGCTCGGCGGTGGCGATGATGGCGCGATAGCGGGCTTCGGCCGTCGCGACGGCGGAGCGACAGGAGCTCGAACGTTGGCTGGTCGCCGTCGGGGCGATCGCCCCGAACAGGAGCGCGCTGCAAACGGTGAACTGGCGGACCGACAACACGAGTAGCCTTTCGTGACGGGTGATCAGGGTTCTTCGGGATACACCGCGACCGGCTGGCCGCCGGCGGTCATGACGGTGACGACATGGGCACCTTCTTCGCGGTAGCCTCCCACACCGAGCGTGTCTCGCGTACTGGCGGTCCCGTAGCCCCCGTCTACTGCCCTTGTCGCCCCGAGACGCGGGATCGGGGCGCGAATGAACCAGCGCCGGATCACCCAGCCGCGACTCGGCAGTCGCTCGAAGGCGATCACGCCCCGCGCTCCGCGCCCCACCCAGCCACCGAGCCTCGTGTAGCTGAACTCCAGGTGGCGCAGCTCCATCGAACGGCGGTCGAGCCACAACACCCCGGCAATGTCGTTCACCCTGCGTGACGCGACCGGCTCGAAGCCGAGCCCGACCAGCGAATCCTGCTCGTTCGTCCGCACCTTGAAGCAGTGCTGGGAGAGGAACATCTCCGAGAAGAGCACGGTCAGGTCCGGGCCATAGTAGTGCGCCTCGCCTTTCGCATCGGTTTGGACGAACCCGTGCGCATTGAGACTGTCGAGCGAGATGCTCTCAAACGGCCATGCGGACAGCCCCGTCCCCACGGTCCGCTCCTCTGCGGTGGGATTGCCGCCCACCGGCCCGTAGACCCGCACGTAGGAAACCGTCTGAAACCGATACAGTCGGCTCCTGATGGTCCACTCGGTGGCCTCCAGTGCCTTGCGGGCTTCTTCCCACAGCGTGGCCGCCGCCGACCCCTCTTCCGGACGCAACCGGCAGCGGCGCTCGCCGCGCACCGTGAGCGGAGCCAGGATGATGGGCTGTTCCGGCGCCCGAAGCGTCGTCGTGAATGTGTCGCCCGAGGCGAGCCGAAACACGCCCGTCTCCCAGCGGGCCACCCCGATCCGGAACACGCGCAACCGGTAGGCACCCGGCGGGATGTCGAACCGCACGGCGCCAGTGGCGTCGGTCATGGTCCGTCGCAGCTCCAGGCCCGTTGTATCGATCAGCGCCACCAGGGCGCCCGCGATCGGCTCTCCAGTCCCCGCACCGACGAGCACGGTACGGACCTCCTGCCCCGCCAGCGGGAGGCCCGTCGCCAAACTCAAAGCCGCCGCCAGGAAGCCTGTGCAAGCATGCCACCGGGACACGTCTCTCATCCCTGGAAAACTTGTCCTATACCTCGGGGAGGAGCAAATGAGACCGCTGGTTGCCACAATCGTCGTGCTTGCGTCGCTGAGCGTCGGGTGTGAATTGAACCGATCAGCGCCGCGCCAGACCGCCGAGCGGGGGCTGGAGCTGGACAAAACCGCACCGACGTATGCCCGCCGCGCCGCAGTCCCCGCCATGAACGACGAGGCGTCGGCATCAGGGGCAACCACGGGTCTTCAGCTCCCTGGCGCGACGGACGTTCTCCCCAACCTCGTGATCCGCAGCGGGACGGCCTCGATCCAGGTCGATTCGCTGGATCGTGCCATAACGCTGGTGCGGGCCCTGGCGCAACGTGTGGGCGGGTTCGTGGCGGGCAGCATCACCCAGGCTGGTCAGGGTCAGCTGCACTCCGCCTCGCTCGAGCTGCGGATGCCGGCCGAGCGGTTCGATGACGCGGTCGATGGACTGCGGTCGTTCGGCAAGGTTGAGTCGGTCAACATCAGCGCGCAGGACGTGGGCGAAGAGTACGTCGACGTCAATGCCCGCATGGTCAATGCGCGCCGCCTGGAAGCCCGGCTGATCGAGCTCCTGGCGCGGCGCACCGGCAAGCTCGGCGACGTGCTGGACGTGGAGCACGAGCTGGCGCGGGTGCGCGAGGAAATCGAGCGCTACGAAGGCCGGCTGCGCTACCTCCGCAGTCGCGCGGCCGTCAGCACGCTGACGCTCAACGTGCACGAGCAGATTCCGGTGGTCGACCAGGGAACCCGGGGGATCATCGCCGAGTCGCTGCGGCAGTCGTGGCGCAATCTCGTGGCGCTCATCGCGTTCGCGATTCAATCCCTGGGAGTCATCGCGCCGCTGGCGCTGGTGGGGAGCGGGGCCTGGCTCGTGGCGCGGCGCTTCCGTCGTCCGCCTCCCAAGCCCGCCGCCGCGTAACAATACGAGATCCCTCGGGCGCTACGCGCCCTCGGGATGACACCGACAGCTCGCCTTTTGAGAGAAGAAAAAACGAGCCGGACCACGATCTTGCGGTCCGGCTCGTCGTTTCGTCAACCGGCGAAGCAGTAGCTGCAGCCGGCCTTCTGTGCGCGATTCACGGCCCACACGCCGGACGGCACCAGCTGGATCGTGGGAATCACCGCGGCCCGCCAGTCCTGCTGAACCTGCTCCGCGGTCATGTTCATCTTGGGCGCGGCCTGACCGCTGTAGAACTTGATCGCCATGTTACACACGCCCATCAGCACGCCCGCCGCCAGCAGCTGATCGATCCCCATACCGGGAATCGGGAGCTTATCGGGCGGCGCCTTGTAGAGGTAATTCCGGACCGACGGTGCGCCCGTGCCCGGATCGTTGATGTTGAACATTTCGCCGAACTTGTACTTCGCCCAGGCATCGTCGACCATGGCGAACGGGATGGCCGCATGGCGCAGCACGATCACGACGGTCGTATCCGAGTCCTTGGCGCCGGTCTCTGCGTTGGTGATATAGAAGACCCTAGACCACGCGAACGCGAAGCCGCCGTTGGGCTCGGGCGCGTCGTACACCTGCCGGTACTGCCCCTTGATCTTACCCAACCAAGCGGTGAGAGCCGGGTCCTGCGGTGGCCCGTTCCCGGAGGCCGGCGTGGAGTAGTCCTGCCCGGCGAGGCTCGTCGGGACGAGCTGGCCGAGGCCGAACGCCGCCGCGGTTGCGGCGACGCGACCCAGAAACCCGCGCCGGGGAGTGGGGAGCTGCGACTCGAACATGATGGCATCCTCCGATGCATGAGTGATACGGGGAAACAGTCTCAGGGGGATCGTCCTGCTTTTGCGGCCCGCGTGGGATAAGCGACGTCCGGCGGGGGGTCGCCCTTGGGCCAATCGTTCTCCTTGCCCGCGAAGTCCGGCCGCGGTTGCGAGACGACGAAGCTCGCGACATCGAATGCTTCCTGATCGCTGAGCGAGCCCGGTTTGTCGAACGGCATGTTGTCCCGGATGAACGACGCCGCGGTCCGGACCCGCGCCATACCCGCGCCGATATTGAAGGACTTCTCCCCCCACAGCGGTGCGGCCACGAGGGAGCCTTGCCCGTTGTCGCCGTGGCAGCGGGCGCAGGCCGTCTGAAAGGTGCGGTGGCCGGCGGCGCTGTCCGGCGTCAGAGCGGCGAACCGTTGCAGCCGCGCGTTCGGGACCGGCCGACCCACGGGCGAGCTCCAGGAAAGGAACGCGAAATAGGCCACGATGTCGCGCATGTCCGCTCCATCGGGGGGCAACGCCGTCCCGTTCATGCTGCGCTGAAAGCAGTCGTTGACGCGATCCTCGATCAGCTCGACACCCCCGCGACGGCTGCGGTACTGCGGATAGCGCGCGTACACGCCGACCCACGAGCCGTTCTCCCGGCGCCCCGCGTCGAGGTGGCAGCTGGTGCAGCGCAACGCGTTGCCGACGTGAGCGGGGAGACTGTCGCGCGTCGCCGTCAACAGGGCGAGCCCGCGGCGAACGGCCACACCGAAGGCGTCCTTGGGGATCTCGGAGTCGCTGGGAGCAGTCGTCCGGGAAGCTGGGGGCGCCGATTGGACACGGCACGCCGATCCTCCCCCGAGCAGCAGTCCACACACGAGAACGGGGATTTGGGTGAACCGAACCATCGCCCGTGAACCTAGCGTATGACGAAAGACTCGCAACCCGTCGACGGAGTCACTCTCGGGTCTTAGGGAAGGATCGGCACGGCAGCGCTCAGCGCGGAGACGCCGTTCTCGTCGAAGCTCTCGATCGCGACCCAGTAAGGTTGTCCCACGGTCAGCGCCCGAATCTCGAGCGTGGTCCCCTGATCCGCGAACCGCTGATACGTCTGGTACAGCTTCGCGGCCTCGATGCCCCAGCGCACGTTGTAGCCCACCGCGCCGGCCACGGGTTGCCAGGTGATGGTCGCATTGCGCTCGTCGCGATCGCGCCGAGCGGCCAGCCCGGCCGGCGTCGCGGGGGGCGCACCCGAGCCGTTGCCGAAAACGCGCACGTCGCTGATGGCGAGATGCGCCGCGCCGACGTGCCCGTGCTCGTAGCGCACGAATCGCGCGCGCACCGGCGCCGGGAGCTCGATGTACGCGTTGGGGCGATCCCGCCGCGGGCGCGACACATCCGCGATCGTCGTCCACGCCGTGCCGTCTCGCGACGCGCGCAGACGGAAGGTCGTGTAGACCGTCGAGTCGGTGCCGTACAGCCCGGACTGGTAATCGGTGTAATTCACCTGGATCGCCTTCACGGCGTACACCCGGCCGAGATCGACGGTGAGCTGCTCCCCTGCCCGGTTCTGTTGGGCGACCCAGAAGGTACGCGGGTTTTCGTCGGTGACGTTCGCGGCTGGAAAGCTGTCGCGCGCGGAGGATGCGGCCACCGGCTTGCGATACGAGAGCAGCATCCAGCCGGTGAATGTCGCGTCGCGCGCGCCGCGCTTCCCGCTCGGCAGCCAGTGGGGGAAGTCGCCGAAGCGCGTGTTGACGTACAGCTGTCCGTCGGCATCGAACCCCGCCGGGAACAGCGCGATGCGTCGCTCGAAATTCCAGTTGACGGCGATCCACGGCGTACCGGTGTTCCACCAGTTGCCGTACACGTCCTGGAAGGTGTTGCCGTGGCCCGCGCCCTGGACGAACCCGCCCGGCTTGTATCCCACCGGATTGTACGGCGCGTAGGTGAACGGGCCGAGCGGATCGTCACTCACATAGGTGCCGGTCGCGTAGACGTTGTACTCCGTGCCCGGCGCGCCGTACTGCAGGTAGTAGTGCCCCGCGTGTTTCGTCATCCAGGCGCCCTCTATGAACGGGCGGATGGTCGAGTCTCGATGATCCTGTCCAAAGCGCTCCCATCCATGGTGCACGGGGTCGAGACCGAAGAGCCATTTCGGCGTCCCCTGATACGCGAGATGCTTCGACTTGTCGAGCTCGATGGCGTGGAGCGGATACAGGTTGGACGAATTCCAGTACAGAAACCATCGCTCGGTGTCGGGATCGTGAAAGAACTGCGGGTCCCACGGCCCGGGCTGCACCGAGTCCGGGGGTGCCGGCGTCTGGGCTTCGCGGTCGCGCGGCAGCGGCAACCAGGGGAGCCGGCGATTGTAGAACTCCACCTTTCCCGTCGCCGGCTGCGTGAGCATCAGGATCGGGAGCGGTTGCGTGGTGGCGGGCATGAAGTAGATGGTGTCGCGTACCGCAAGCACCGCCGGGGCGACCGCGTCGAGCAGCGGCCAGCGTGTGGGCGTGATGTGCTGCCACGTCCCGAGGTCGCGCGAGCGCCAGTACCCCTCGCCCAGCGTCTCGAAGAGGTAGTACTCCCCACCCTGCACCACGATGACCGGATCGGCGCCCGAGCGATACGAGATCCCCTGCTCCTGCTGCTCGTAGTTGTAGCGATAATCGATGTCGATCGGGTTGGCATACGTCCTCGGCCGCGGCGGCTGCGACTGCGACTGCGCCCACGCCGGGGCAGGCGCGATGGCTAAGCAACCGTACACGGCCGTGGCGACGGAGCGCATTTTCACGATGGGCTCTCAACCCGGGCGAGCCGTGGCCGCAGGATGGCGAACAGGATGGCCATGCCGACGAGCGACGCCGGGACGATCACGAACGCCCCGCGCAGTCCATAGGCGCCGGCCAGCACGCCGGTCGCGTACGGCAGGGACATTCCGCCCATCAACGCCATCCCCAGCGCGAGGCCCAGCGCGGTACCGGAAAGGTGCGGGTACCGATCGCCGGTGACACCGAACAGCACCGGGAACACCGGAGCAAAGCCACAGCCGATCAAAAACACGGCGATCCCGGCCGCAGCGGGAGCATGACCGGTGACGAGCCAGACCGCGCCCGTGAACGCCGTTCCCATCCCCGCAACCAGTAACCACAGGCCCGACCCGCGTTTCATCAGCGCGCCAATGGCGAATCTCCCCAGCATGAGCCCGAGCCAGAACACCGCGAGATAAATCTGCGCGCGCTCGAGCCCGACGTCGAACGCTTCGACGAAGAGCGTCGACGACCAGCCGCCGACGATGGACTCCATTCCGCTCTCGAGAAACAGCATCAGTCCGATGAGCAGAAGCACGGGATCGCGTAGCAGGTCGCGCGCCGCCCCAAGAGGAAAGCCCTGTGGCTGCTTTTCCGGCGGGAAGGTGACCCGTACGGTCATCGCGAGCGGGATGACGAAGAACACGCCGGTCGCGGCCAGGATCGCGGCGTGAGACGCGTGGCCCGCGAGCAGCCCGAGCGCCAACGGCACGGCGGCCGCCCCGGCGCCGAAGAAGCCGGCCATGAACGCCAGCGCGCCGGTGCGCCGCCCGGGACTGACATCCACGACCAGGGCGTTCGCCGCGCCATTCACCAGCGCGCCGCTGAACCCGATCAGGGCCACCGCCGCCCGGAGCCACCCCGGCGATGGGGCGAAGGCGATCGCCTCGAGACCGACGGTGCTGGCGGTAAATGAGACCAGCATAAGCGGCTTGTAACCGCGACGGTCGACGATGGGGCCGAACACCAGCGAACCGGCGAGCACGCTGAAGCCGAGCAGCGACAGCATCGCGCCGGCTTCACGCTTGTCGATGCCGAAGCGGGCGATCACGTGCGGCAGCGATGCGCCGAGGGCGGTGAACACGATGCCGAACGACACCATGCTGAGACACGCGATCGCGACGATCGGCCCGCGCCTCGGTTCGAGCGGCGTCACCGCATGGGCCCGGAGATGCTCAGCGCCATGAGAGGGTGACGACGGCCCGGGCGGGGATCGTATAGCGGACCGACCGCCCGGCCCAACCCACGGCGAAGCGCCGCTCGACGGCCGCCGTGTTCACCACGATCACCGCTTTCGACCCATCGTCCGAATTGCGGAAGGCGACGCTTTCCAGTCCTTCGATGCCGGAGCTCGACCCGATGCGGCGCGCGCCGGGCCGGACGAACCGGCTGGCGTGCGCGAGGGCGTAGTACTCCTCGTTGCGGGTGATGGCGCCCGAGGCCGAGTCGATCGTGACGACCCCGCGGCAGTCCCCGCAGCCACCGGTGTGCGGTCCGTGATGCTCGTCCAGGGCCAGATTCCAAAGCAGCACGCCCCTCGCCCAGCCGCGCGTCGCGCCGATGATCAGATTCTGGGTCATCCAGACCAGGTTGTCCGAAAAGCTGGGCGCCCAGTTTCCGCCCGAGCATTCCGTGAAGTACGTGTCCTTGTCGGGATGCGCGTCGTGGACGACGCTCTGGGCCGTCACCTCGCCACCGTAACAATGCCAGGCGACGCCGGCGACGTAGCGGCGCGCCACGGAATCAGACAACATCTGGAGCGGCGACTGCGGCTCGTTCCAGTTGTGGTCCCAGTCGAGGATCTGCGTTCCGACGCCCGCGCGCTGGAACAGGGGACCGAGGAACTCCCCGACGAAGCGGGCGCGGGCCGGCGGCTCGATTCGCATGCCGGGGTAATCTCCCGGCTCGAAATGCGGCTCGTTCTGAATCGAGATCAGGCCGATCGGCACACCCCGGGCGGCGAATGCCTCGATGTAGCGGCGCAGGTATTCCGCGAACGGCGCGTACGCGTCGGGTCGCAGCGTCCCCTTGATCAAACTGCCCGTCGTCTTCATCCATCCGGGCGCGCTCCAGGGGGACGCCATGACCGTGAGATGGGGATTGATCGCGCGAGCCTGCTGCACCACGGGGAGCACCGCGGCGCGAGCCGAGTCGATCGAAAAATGGGCGAGATCCGGGTCGGTCTTCCCGTGCGGCATGTCATCGTAGCTGTATTGACTGAGCGAGAAGTCGGACGCGCCAATGGTGAGGCGCGTGAAACTCAACCCGACGCCCGGATTGCGGCCGAACAGCTCCTGCAGCAACTCGGCGCGCCGCGCCGGCGGCAACCGGTTCTGGATGAGCCACGCCGACGCATCGGTGATCGCCGCGCCGAAGCCGACCATCTCCTGGTAGGTGGCGGCCTCGTCGATCGCGATCGTAGCGATCGAATCCTGCGCTACGGGCGCGAAGCGAACGTCGGGCTCGCGCGACAGGAGCCGCGTGCGGTCACCGGTCGTCAGCCATACTACAGCCGTCGGGCCGCCGCGGGAGCAGGCGAGTCCGACCACGAAGCTCGTGGCCAGCGCACGCAGCAGCGTCCTGAAAGCCACGATTTCCCCGCTAGTGTACGGTCGTTCCGAGATCCGCGGTGCGGAACGAAGGGATTCCTCGCTTCCCCCTCGCCACGCTCGGGGCGGTGGCTCGGAATGACGAGTCCACTAGAGCAGGATCCCCGCCAGTGTGGCCGACAGAAAGTTCGCCAGGGTCCCGGCGAGCATGGCGCGGAACCCCAATCGCGCCAGATCGTGTTTGCGCTCCGGCGCCAGGGCGCCGATGCCGCCGATCTGGATTCCCACCGAGCCCACGTTGGCGAAACCGCACAACGCGAAGGTCGCGATCGTAAACGAGACGGGGCTCAAAGTCGCCTTGAGCGGGCCGAGCTGCGAATACGCGATGAATTCGTTCAACACCATGCGTGTGCCGAGCAGACCGCCGATGGTGCCGCTGTCGTGCCATGGGACGCCCATGACCCAGGCGATTGGGCTGAAGATCCAGCCGAGGATGGTCTGGATGTTGGCCGGGAACCATGCCACGTGACTGTGGACCCAACCGAACCCGCCGTTGGCCAGCGCGATGAGCGCGATGAAGCTGACCAGCATCGCGATCACGTTGAGCATCAGGTACAGTCCCTCGGTAGTTCCGCGGGCCGCCGCATCCACCACGTTCACGTCGGTGCGCGGGATGTCGACTTTCACGCCGCCCAGCGTTTCGGGGACCTCCGTCTCGGGCTCGAGAATCTTCGACATCATGATCGTGCCGGGCGCCGTCATGATCACGGCCGTCAGCAGGTGCCGCGCCTCGATGCCGAAGGCGATGTACGCCGCCATGATCGACCCTGAGACGTGGGCCATACCCGCCGTCATCACCGTCATCAGCTCGGAGCGCGTCATCTTCGGAAGGAAGGGGCGGATCGTGAGCGGCGCTTCGGTCTGGCCCATGAAGATGGACGCGGCCACGTTGAGGCTTTCGGCGCCGGAGGCCCCCATCACCTTGTTCATTGCCACCGCGAACGCCCGCACCACAACCTGCATGATGCCGAGGTAGTACATGATCGCGAACAGGGCGGAGACGAAAATGATGGCCGGCAGCACCTGAAACGCGAAGATGACGCCCAGGCTGGAGTGCTGTTTGCCGACTTCGCCGAAGACGAACGATGAGCCGACGTAGGAAAAACTCAGGATCGCGGTGACGAACCGTCCCAGCGCCTGGAAGATCGTCTGACCGACGGGCACGCGCAGCACGAACACCGCGAACGCGGCCTGCAACCCGACGCCCCACGCCACCACGCGCCAGCTGATCGCCTTGCGATTGCTGGACAGCAGCACGCCGATGCCCAGGATCGCCACGATTCCGAACAATCCGACGAGCCGTGTCGGGAGCGAGCGCGGGGCCGCGGGCGGCGCGGCCGCGACGGTGTCGGGCGGGGTCGGAACGCCAGCCTGGGTGACCGTGGAATCGACTCGGACGGCCGTCGAATCGGGATGCTGGGTCGCGGTCGCGTGCAGCGTATTCCACGCGAACCGCGGCAGCGTGAACACCACCAGCGCGCACACGAAGGTGGCGGCGAAGGCGACTACGACGCGTCGGATGGGCATGCCAGAAAGTGGCGCGCCTTTTGGCAAAGCGCAAAGCCGCTCGCCGGTCTAGCCGCTCGCCGCCCGGCGCGCGACTATTCAGTCATCGCGATGGCCAGCAAACCGAAAATCCTGATCGTCGAGGACGATGAGCAGTTTGCGCTGCTGGTCGCCGGCTACCTGCGCGGCGCGGGGTATCCGGCGGTGACCGCGGCGGACGCGATGCAGGGATTCATGTTCGCTCAACGCGAGCAACCCGGCTTGATCGTCCTCGACATCAACATGCCGGCCGGCGGCGGCATCACGCTGCTCGAGCGGCTCGTCAAGTCGGTCCGCACCCAGATGATCCCGGTCCTCGTGCTCACGGCGCGCACGGAGCAGGAGATCGAAACCCAGACAATGGCCAAGGGCGCCGCCGGCTTCCTGCGCAAGCCGATCGAACGCGATTCGCTCCTGGAAGCGGTCGGCCGGATCCTCCCCGACGCCTGATCACCCCTGTGTCCGGGCGCGCCCCAAGGCGTCCGGCCCGAAGCGGTCGCGGACCGCGTCGATGGCGTTCGCCAGCGAGCGGTCCTTTTCAGTCTCGGGGGGTTGCGCGCGCTCGGTCTCGAGCAGCGCCAGCTGCGCCTCGCCGCCGAGCCGTTCCAGCTGCGACAACGCGACGCCGATGAGCCGGGCGGGGGTGCGCCGGGCCGTGCGCAGCTTCTGCAGCAGATCGCGCGACACCGCGTACACCGCGCGGTCCGTGCGCACCGGCTCGGGCAGCGTCCGGCTCGCCTGCCGCGTCGTGAAATCGGCATCGCGCAGCTTGACCGTGATGGTCCGCGCCACGAGACCGTCGGCGCGCAGATCCGAGGTGGCCCGGTCGACCTGCACCAGCAGCTCACGCAACAGGTCGTCGTCGGCATCCAGGTCCGTGGCGAACGTGGTGTCGCGACTGATCGACTTCGCTTCGGTCCACGCGGCGACGGTGCCGGCGTCCACGCCGCGCACGCGCTCCCACAACCAGTGCCCTTCCCGCTCACCCAGACGAGCCACCAGCTCGCGCCGGTCGAGCAGCTGAACCTGGGCCACGGTGCGCCAGCCGAGCCGCCCCAGCCGCTCCTGGAATCTCGGCCCGATCATCGGCAGGTCGGCGAGCTGAAAGCGGCGCATGAACTCTGCTTCGGCGCCGGTGTCGACGATGTGAACTCCCGCGCCGGGCAATTCCGGCGTCGGTTTGGCGACTCCGGCCGCGAGCTTGGCCACGAGCTTGGAGGTCCCGCCACCGATCGACACCCACAAACCCGTGGAGGCGTGTACCGCGGCTCGCATGCGTTCGGCGGTACGGGCCAGCGGCTCCTCGTGGTACAGGTGCTCGGTACCTGTGAGGTCGAGGTAGAACTCGTCGCTCGACGCCTGCTCCACGACCGGGGTGAACCCTTCCAGTGCGTTGCGGATCGCGCGCCCCTTTTCTGCGCACGCCTCCCAGGGAACGGGGACTACCGTGGCTCCCGGGCAGAGCCGGATAGCGCGGGACATGGGCATCGCGGAGCGAACCCCGAACGCCCGGGCCTCATACGAGGCCGACGTCACGACGCCGCGATGCTCGGCGGAACCGCCTACGATCAACAGGCGGGCCTGGCCGGCCCCCGCGGGATCGACGAGCCGCGCCACCGCCACGTAGAACGCGTCGGCGTCGGCGAGCAGGATGCGAAGCGGGGGCGCGGTCATAGCGTCGACCCGGCCCCCCGCTTAGCGTTCCCCGCCATGAGCCCATGGGTTCGCATCATCGTCGTTATCAATATCGCGGTGTTCATCTGGACCAGCCAGAACCCGGAGGCGCAACGCGCGCTCGCCTTCGTTCCCGTGCTGGCGCTGCAGCAGCCCTGGACCATCGTCACCTACATGTTCGTGCACGCCGGGTTCGGACACATCCTGTTCAACATGCTGAGCCTGTTCTTTTTCGGGCCGCAGGTCGAGCTCCGGCTGGGTGGCCGGCGATTCTTACTCCTGTACTTCATCGGCGGCTTTACCGGCGCCCTCGGCCAGGCCGCGCTCGGATCCAATGTCGGAATGGTCGGAGCCTCGGCCGCGACCTATGCCGTGTTCTACGCGTTCGCGCACTTTTGGCCGCGCGCGCAGGTGCTGGTCTGGGGTGTCTTTCCGGTGGAAGCCCGGGTGATGATCGTCATCATGACGGCGATCTCGTTGCTCGGCGGATCCGGCATTGGCATTTTCGGCGGGAATATCGCCCATTTCGCCCACCTGGGCGGCTTCCTGGGCGGCTGGCTCGCGATCCGGGCGTTCGGCGTACGGTCGGCGATCCCTCGCCCCGTCAACACCGGGAAGGAGTCGAGGCCGCGAACACCGCCGGCCGCGAGTGCGGTGGAGCGATGGAAACAAATCCCCCTCGATCGCCTGCATCCCGTGAATCGCGGGGAAGCCGAGCGGGTGCTCGCGAAGCTCACCGCGAGCGGCCCGGCGAGTCTCACCGCCGACGAGCGCGAATTCCTGGATCGCTTCAGCGGGATCTAGGCCGCCGCTCCAGCCATCTTCAAGAGCCGCTTCCATTGCGCAGCGGTGGCGGGCACGACCGAGAGACGCGGCATCCGGACCAGGGCGAGATCACGGAACGCGGGATCGGCCTTGATGGCCGACAGTGTCACGGGTGACGGCAGCCGGGCGCCGGCCGCGAGATCGATCACCACGAGCTTCGGATCTTTCTTCTTCGGGTCGGCGTAGGCGGTCCCCGTCACGCGCGCCCGCCCGATCGCCGCCTTTTCGTCGCCCGTGTGATAGATCAGCACCTCGTCGCCCGGCGCCATGGCGCGCAGGTGCTTGAGCGCGAGCGGATTCTTCACGCCGTCCCAGACGGCTGTCTTCTCGCGGACGAGATCGTCGAAGCTGTACGTCGACGGCTCGGTCTTCAGAATCCAGTAGCTCACGCGATCGACTCCCACCATTGCACCAGCGTGTCGGCCAGCTCCGCCTGGACCGCTTCGGGCGTCCGGCCGCCGCGCTTGGGCACGCCGAACGAGTGGTCCCCATCCTTCACCACGTGGAGCGTCGCCCGGCGACCGAGCTTGCGCAAGACCTGGCGCAAGAGGATCGACTCCGCGAAGTCGTCCCGGTCACCCTGCAGAAACAGCATCGGGATTTCGACCCGCTCCAGGTGATCGGCGCGCGTCACCCCCGGCTTGCCGGGAGGGTGGAGGGGAAAGCCGAAAAAGACGAGGCCCCGCACGCCCGGCAATGCTGCCTCGGCCTGGGCGGTGGACGTCATGCGACCACCGAAGGACTTCCCCCCCGCGATGAGCGGCAGTCCGGGAGCGGCACGGGCGGCGGCGGCCACCGCCGCCTGCACCACCATGACCGCCGTCGCCGGAGGATCGGGACGCCGCTGTTTGCGCTCCATATACAGGAATTGATACCGCAGCGTCGCGACGCCGCGCTCGCCCAGCACGGCCGCGATTCGCCCCAGGAACGGGTGCCGCATACCGGCGCCCGCGCCGTGCGCGAGGACGTACACGACCCGGGCGTCTTTGGGCAGCAGCAGCAGGCCGGACACCGGCCCGGCGTCCCCCACCGGGATGACGAGCGGGGTCGCGTCGCTTTCGCTCACAGTTTCGCCTGCAGCCGCTCCAGCGCGCCGACCAGATCCGGCTTCTCGTCCAGCACCGCGAGGAGCGGGTCCCGTTCCAGCGACCGCATCCGCTCCGGCACGGTGCGGATCGTGAACGCGCGCACGTCGAGCGTGGGGGTCACCTCGCTCCACTCGAGCGGCGTCGACGCCGGTGCCCCGGGCAGCGGGCGCGCACTGAACGGTGCTACGAGCAGCCGGCCGTGCCCGTTCTGGATGTAGTCCAGGTACACCTTGCCGCCGCGCTTCTGCACCTGGCGTGTGACGGTGGCGATCTCCGGCAGCTGGGCGGCGATCACCCGCGCGAGCAGGCCGCCCAGGGTGCGCGATTGCTCGTAGGTGCACTGGCGGCCCAGCGGGATCAGCACGTGGAGGCCGGTCGACCCGCTCGTCTTGATCCCCGTCGGGAGACCGATGTCGTCGCACAGACTCTTCACCGTCTTCGCGACGGTGACCACGTCGGTGAACGGCGCCTCCTTCGGATCGAGATCGAGGATGCACCAGTCCGGCGTTTCCAGGGTCGCCACGCGGCTGGACCAGATGTGCAGCAGGATCGCGCCCATGTTGGCGATGTAGAGCAGCGACGCTTCGTTGTCGCACACGAAATAGTCGAGCTCGCGCTGCGAATCCTCGCTCCAGATCGTGATGGTGCGGACGAACTCCTGCGCGTACTCGGGCGCGTCTTTCTGGAAGAACGACTTGCCGTTGATGCCGTCGGGGTAGCGGGTGAGCACGAGCGGGCGCTCGGTGAGATACGGCAGCATCCAGCGGGAGACCGCGCGATAGTATTCGATGAGATCGCCCTTGGTATAGCCTTGCTCGGGCCAGAAGACTTTCTGGAGGTTCGTGAACTGAACCGGGGGAGGAGGGACGAGGGACGAGGGACGGGTGGACAACGGTGGAGGATCCTCTTCTACTCGTCCCTCCTCCCCTGTCCCCCGCCCCTCGATCACGCACTCCTCCGCTTTCTTGTCGTCCCGAAATCTCAGGAAGACCGGCTGCCGCAGCAGTCCGTCCCCCGTGACTTCCTTGTATCGCACCTCGGCCACGAGCTCCGGCGCGACCCAGCGGCTTTCCGACTCGGCCGGCACCGGCCCTTCGAATGGCGGCTGCGGAACCGCGAGGCGCTCGAGCGTCGCCGATACTTCCTTGAGCTGTTTCGCGCTGAAGCCGCTTCCCGCTCGTCCGATGTAGACCAGCTTGCCATCGGCGTAGCCGCCCAGGTGCAACGCGCCGAATCCGCCGCGGCTGCCCTTGGGTTGGGTGTAGCCCACGACGACGAAATCGCCGGTCTTGTCGGCGCGGATCTTCAGCCAGTTGTCCGAGCGCCCGCTCGTGTAGGCCGAGTCGGCGCGCTTCGCCACTACGCCTTCCAGTCCCAGGCCCACGGCCTGGTCATAGAGCGCTTCGCCGTCTTTTTCGAAATGGACGGAGTAGCGCAGCGGTCCCGCGGCGGGCAGCAGGCGCTCGAGCAGCGCCTTGCGCTTGACGAGGGGCAGCGGGCGCAGGTCGTAGCCTTCGAGCGCCATGAGGTCGAACAGGTACAAGGTGCCCGGGGTCTCGACCGACGCATGACGAATGTCGGGAGCGCGCGAGATGCGCGCCCGATTCTGCAGTCGCTGAAAGCTGGGGCGTCCGGCGTCGTCCAGGATCACCAGCTCGCCATCCATGAGCAGCCCGTCGTAGGGCAGCGCGCTGATGGCGCGCGCCAGCTCAGGGAACGCCTGGGTGTAGTCGTTGCCGTTGCGTGTGATCAAACGCGCTTGCCCGCCGTCACGAGCTACGCGCATGCGGTAGCCGTCCAGCTTGACCTCGAACACCCAGCCGGCACGCGAGAACGGCTCTTCGCGCGTTTCGGCCAACATGGGCGCCACGTCTTCCGGTTCTACCACGCGCTGCGGCGCCTTCAGTCGTTTCAGCTCGCCCTTGATGCCGGCCGTCTTGTCGGCGCCCTGCGCCAGCTCGTCCACCGTCAGCCCCGACAACACCGACCCTTGTGGGAAGTCTTCGCCATCGGTCGAGACGTAGGCGTCGCGCTCCTTGATGAGCAGCCATTCCTTGACCGCTTTCTTGATTTTCACCAGGGTCCACGTGCCGCGCAGCTTGTAGCCCTGCAGCTGGAACAGCAGTTTCCCCCGCTGCAGGCCTTCGATGGGATCCTCGAGCGGCACCCACAGCCCGCGGTCCCATACGATCACGGCCCCGGCACCGTAATTCCCTTCGGGGATGATGCCTTCGAAATCGCCGTATTCGATCGGGTGGTCTTCGACGTGGACTGCTAGCCGCTTGTCGGCGGGGTTTTTCGATGGACCCTTGGGGACGGCCCAGGACTTAAGGACGCCCTCCATCTCCAGCCGCAGGTCGTAATGCAGTCGCGTCGCGGCGTGCTGGTGCACGATGAAGCGCCGTCCCGGCTCGGCGCCCACCGCTCCGGACGGTTCGGGCGTCCGGTCGGCGGAGCGCTTGGCGCGGTAGGTGGCGAGGGCGTCCCTCGCGGGTTTCTCGGGCGGGCTCACGGGACGTGGGTTCCATAGTAGACGACTCCGCCGCCCCCCGGCAATCCACCCGTTCAGCGCTCTGGACGGCGAGTTGTGCCCCACCCGGGGCCTTCATAGTTTCAACGCATTATGGCCGCGCACTCCATTGGCTCCGCCACGATCTCCTTCGGACTGGTTTCAGTCCCGATCAAGATGTTCTCGGCCGGCGAGTCTTCCGCCGCGATCTCCTTCAACTGGCTCCACAAGAAGGATGGATCCCGTCTGAAACAGCAGTACATCTGCTCCAAGGACGGCGAGAAAGTCGAGCAGGAGGATCGCGTCAAAGGCTGGGAATTCTCGAAGGGGCAGTACGTGGTGTTCACGAAGGAAGAATTGAAGGCGCTCGAGGAAAAAGGCACCGGCTCCATCGACATCGCGGAATTCGTGGATGCGGACACGGTGGACCGGATGTACATGGACCGCGTCTATTTTCTCGGACCCGACAAGGGTGGCGACCGCGCCTTCACGCTCCTGGGGGACGCGCTCAAGAAGACCGGCAAGGTGGCCATCGGTCAGTGGGCGGCGCGCGGCAAGCAGTACCTCGTGATGATCCGGCCCATGGGCAAGGGTCTCGCGATGGAGCAGCTCCGCTACGCCGACGAGGTCCGGTCGATCGACGAAGTGCCGATTCCGAAGGTCGAAGTGAAGAAGGCGGAATTGGACCTGGCCATCCGATTCATTCAGGAGGCGGCCGCCGCCGAGTTCCAGCCGAAGAAGTACCAGGACAACGTGAAGAAGCGCATCCTGGAGCAGATCGACCGCAAGGTGGAAGGGAAGGAAATCACCGAGGAGCCCGCCGAAGCGCCGAAGACGCAGATCATCGATCTGATGGAAGCGCTCAAGGCCAGTCTCGCCAAGCCGTCCAAACCCGCCAAAGGAGCGACTCCGAAGCGGAAGGCCGCCAGCGCCTAACGTCGTCGTTCCTTCTTGGACTCCGTTCTCACTCAGCTGAACACGGCCCTCGCCGGTCGCTACGCGATCGAGCGTGAAATCGGCCATGGCGGAATGGCGATGGTGTATCTCGCCCGGGATATCCGGCACCACCGCCGGGTCGCCGTCAAGGTGCTGCGCCCGGAGCTCGCCGCGCTGCTCGGCACCGATCGCTTTCTGCGCGAGATCGAAATCGCCGCCCAGCTGAGCCATCCCCACATCCTGCCGCTGCACGACTCGGGTGAAGCCGCCGGCCTGCTCTACTACGTCATGCCGTTCGTCGAAGGCGAGTCGTTGCGCGACCGCGTCGCGCGCGACGGCGCGTTGCCCGTGTCCGAGGCGGTGCGCCTGCTGCGCGACGTGGTCGACGCCCTCGCGTACGCACACGAGCACAACGTGGTGCACCGCGACATCAAGCCGGACAACGTGA
>Ga0075421_100004075_pt1 | contig 17614 bp, 11 predicted proteins | sample SoiMetdeltSBSDD5_FD_75292 | JGI IMG/M metagenome (GOLD analysis project Ga0075421, IMG submission 75292) | Bulk soil microbial communities from a Populus tree surrounding site in Tennessee, USA - Soil MetaG P. deltoides SBSDD5 | ecosystem: Environmental > Terrestrial > Soil > Tree plantation...
GCGGCCCTACATGTTGAGCCGCAGGCGAGTTCGTCGCGTTCGACCAGCACCACATCGGAGACGCCGGAGCTGGCCAGATGGTAGGCGATGCTGGATCCGATGACGCCACCGCCGATGACGACGACGGATGCGCGTTCGGGGACGGTTTTCGTCATCGTCGACCTCGCAGCCGCATTGCCTCGGCGACGCGGACCTGTGCGGCGGCCCGGGCGACGCGATGGGTGGTCATGCCCCTCTGTCGAGACTCGTGCAAGATTTCCTGTGTACAGGCGCGCAGCTTCGCGGAGATGTTGTCGAACACAGCGGCCGGTTCGGGTCGAATGCCCGAGAACCGGTAGTCCATTGCCACGGCTGCCGCGACCACCCCGCCGGCGTTGGCGATGAAGTCGGGTACGACAATCACCCCGCGATCGTGCAGGATCTGTTGCGCCGCAGGACTGCTCGGCAGGTTCGCGCCTTCGACCACGATGCGGGCCGGCACGATGTGAGCGAGCTCGGCGTCGATGACATCCTGCAGCGCGGCCGGTACGAGCACGTCGGCGGCGATGGCGAGTTCCTCGCCGGCGATCAGTGGTTTGGCGTCGAAATAGTGGTGCACCAGCGCATCGCCGTGCTGGGTGCGCAACGCCAGGAGCTCTGCGACGTCGAGCCCGTCGGGGTTGTATAGGCCGCCTTCGGATGTCGACACGGCGACCACCGTGGCTCCGAGATCATCGAGCCGGCGTGCGGTCGCGGCGCCGACCGCACCGAAGCCCTGAATGCTGACCGACAGCTTCGAGGTCGACGCACCGACGAATTGCGCTGCGGCGTCGACTGTTTCGGCTACACCATACCCGGTAACCCCGAGCTGGTCGTATGGCAACCCGCCGAGCGCATGGGGGGTTCCCACAACACCGGCGCGGTTGCCGACCTCGTCGAGCATGATCGCCGCGTCGGTTTCGGTGAGACCGACGTCGAGGCCGAAGACATATTCTTCTGGCACTTCGTTACGCAGCGCCCGTACGAATGCACGCAGCACGTCGTCTTTGGAGGCGGCAGACGGATCGGCCTGGATGCCGGCCTTGGCGCCGCCGTAGAACAGATCGACGCCCGCCCACTTCCAGGTCATGTTGCGGGCCAACCGGGCGACTTCGGCGACGCTGACAGTGGGCGACATCCGGGTGCCTCCCTTGCCCATTCCGCGTGCGGTGTTGTCGATGACGAGCACGCCGCGCATCTGAGTCCTGGCGTCGGAGACGCAGACGATCTTCTCCGGACCCCATTCGTCGATCAGGTTGAACATGGTGTGAATCCCCGTCTTTCGTCGCTCAGGCGAAGCTGACGCCTTGAGCCAGCGGCAGTTCACTGGAGTAGTTGACGGTGTTGGTGGCGCGACGCATGTAGGCCCGCCAGGCATCTGATCCGGATTCGCGGCCGCCACCGGTGGTCTTCTCGCCGCCGAACGCGCCGCCGATCTCGGCGCCGGACGTGCCGATGTTGACGTTGACGATGCCGCAGTCCGAGCCGTCCGCGGCGATGAACCGTTCGGCTTCACGCTGGTCGAGGGTGAAGATCGCCGACGACAGTCCCTGCGGGACCTCGTTGTGGAGTGCGATCGCTTCCTCGAACGTGGAGTAGGTCAGGACGTACAGGATCGGTGCGAACGTCTCGGCCTTGACGACCTCGGTCTGACGGGGCATCTGCACGATCGCGGGTTCCACGTAATACGAATCCGCAGTGCTCTCGCGCCGGCCACCGCCGACCAGAACGGTTCCGCCTTGCGCCTGGGCCTGTTCGAGGGCGGCGGTCATGTTGGCGTAGGCGCGGTCGTCGATCAGCGGTCCTACCAAGGTGCCCGCGGCGAACGGATCGCCGATGGGCAGGCGCGCGTAGACCTCCGTCAGGCGGCGCACGAGTTCGTCGGCGATGTCTTCGTGCACGATCACCCGCCGCATGGTCGTGCAGCGCTGACCCGCGGTGCCGGCAGCGGAGAACACGATGCCGCGGGTCGCCAGGTCGAGGTCGGCCGAGGGGGTCACGATGGCGGCGTTGTTGCCGCCGAGTTCGAGGATGGCGCGGCCGAATCGGGCAGCGATGCGTGGCGCGATCTGCTCGCCCATCCGCTCGGAGCCCGTGGCGCTGATGAGCGGCACCTTGGGGCTGTCGATCAGGGCCTGGGTGTCGGCGGCACTTGCGGACACAAGGACGTTGAGGCTCTCTGGCGCGCCAACCGCGTGGGCGGCGCGGGCGAACAGCGCTGAGCACGCCGCGGCGGTGAGGGTGGTCAGCTGAGCGGGCTTCCACACCACAGCGTTGCCGCAGACGATCGCGATCGCGGTGTTCCACGACCACACCGCGGCGGGGAAGTTGAACGCCGAGACCACGCCGACGACGCCGAGCGGATGCCAGGTCTCCATAAGCCGGTGCCCCGGACGCTCCGACGGCATTGTGCGACCGTCGAGTTGGCGCGACAAGCCGACCGCGAAGTCGCAGATGTCGATCATCTCCTGGACCTCGCCGAGAGCCTCGGAGGAGATCTTGCCGACCTCGATGCTGATGAGGTTGGCGACGTCGGACTTGTGCTCCGTCAACAACTCGCCGAGGCGCTTGATGAGCTGCCCGCGAATCGGCGCTGGCACGGTGCGCCACTGCAGGAACGCGGCGTGAGCGGCATCGATCGCACCCTCGACCTGCGCAGCGCGTGCAGCGGGGAAATCGAACAGATCGTCGCCGGTGACCGGCGTGCGTGCGGTGATCGTCGTCGCAGCGGTAGCGGTGTCCAGCGCGCTGGGGGCGACCCCGCAGCGCTGCAGGCTGGTGCGGGCCAACGCACGTAGCTCATCGGTGCTGGGCAAGCAGACGGTTTCGGTGATCGTGGAGATTGAGGTGCTCATTGCAGGTGTGGCCATGACCACATCGTCGCCGCCGAGGAACGAATAGAACAAGTGAAAGAAAGTGCGCTCGTTACTTTAGAGTTTCTATATGAATCTGAACCTCGGGCAGCTCACCACCCTGCGTGAGCTCGCGCGCCGCGGCACGATGGTCGCCGTCGCCGATGAGTTGGGATACACGCCGGGGGCGGTGTCGCAACAGATCGCCGCCCTGGAGAAGTCGGTGAACACGCGACTGATCACGAAGGTCGGACGCAAGGTCGTGCTCACCGACGCCGGGACCGTGCTGGCCGAACACGCCGACCGGGTGCTGGCCGCCGAGCGGGCGGCTCTCGACGCGGTGCTCAATGTCCGCGACCACGTCGCCGCACCGGTATTGCTGGGGACGTTTGGCAGCACGGCAGCCGCCCTACTGCCCGCGGTGGTGGCCCGCGCGCACGCGGCCTATCCGCAGATGCGGCTGCGCAGCATCGAACTCGACGTCGACGACGCACTGGACGCGGTGACGCGCGGCCGCGTCGACGCGGCCTTCGGGCTGGACTATCCGAGTGTGCCGCTGCCCCGGTTGCCCGGCGTCGACATCATCACTCTGCGCGAGGAGCGGTTCGGACTTGCCGTATCCCCGGGGGCCTACGGCATGCGCACCGAGAGCCGCATCGATCTTCGCGACGCCGCCGACTGGGATTGGATTCTGCCGCCGTCAGACACCCACTACGGCGCGGCAATGCGCACCGTGTGTCGGCAACATGGTTTCGAACCGGCGACGTCTCACGAGATCATCGACACCGCAGTCACCCTCGCGCTGGCGGCCAAAGGATTGGGCATCGCGCCGGTCACCGACATGATGATCGGACTGAACAGCTCCGTGCCGATCATCCGGATCGCGCTGAAGCAGGAGATTGTGCGCAAGATCGTGCTGATCCGACCGGCGGGTGCCGACGCCCGTCCCACGGTGCGGGCGGTTACGGAGATCGTTCAACACGTCATCAGCGACCGCGGGTGACCTCACGCGCCACGGGGTAGACGGGCGAGCTCGGCGTGATTTAGATCAAGGCGATGAGTAGGGATATCGAGACGCAGGTAGCCGACGACGGGGTGGCGACGCTGACGCTGGCACGGCCGCAGCGGCGGAACGCGCTGTCAATCAAGTTGCGCAATGAGATCACACAGCAGCTCGACGACTGGGCGGCGGATGGGGCTGTTCGCGCGGTCGTGCTGACCGGGGCGGGGCCGACGTTCTGCGCCGGCTTCGACCTCAACGAATTCGGTCAAGCCGATCTCGCGCGGCAGATAAAGGACAGCTCGCGCCGGTACCACCTCGCCGTATGGCATTTTCCCAAGCCGTTGATCGCCGCCGTGAACGGGCCCGCGATGGGCGGCGGAATGGACCTTGGCGTGCTGTGTGACTGCCGAATCGCTTCCAGCGCTGCGGCATTCGGGCATCCAGAGATCAAATTCGGCGCACCGCCGCTGTTCACGCCGCTGCAGTGGATCGTCGGTCTCGGCGTGGCGCGCGAACTTTGCCTGACGGGACGCCGGATCGATGCCGCAGAGGCATTACGCATCGGCCTCGTCACCCGTGTCACCGAACCCGGTGACCTACTCGACGGTGCGTTGGCGATGGCGCGGTCGATCATCGAGGCGCCGCAGGCCGCGCTCGAAACCACCAAGCGCTATCTCATTGGAAGTGCCAGTGCGACATTCGAAGAGGCCTTCGCCGTTGAACACGACAACGTGTTCGACGACTTCCTGCTCGGCCGGATCGGGTAGTTAAGGCCGGTAGGACGACAGGAAGTTGCCCAGCCGCTCGATGGCGTTGGCAAGATCACGCGACCACGGCAGCGTCACGATGCGCAAGTGATCCGGCGTCGGCCAGTTGAAGCCGGTGCCCTGGGTAACCAGGATCTTCTCCTGCAGCAGCAGGTCGAGGACGAGTTGCTCGTCGTCCTGGATGTCGTAGACCTCGGGGTCGAGCCGCGGGAACGTGTACAGCGCCCCCTCGGGCTTCACACAGGACACGCCGGGGATCTCGTTGAGCTTCTCCCAGGCCACATCGCGCTGCTCGAGCAGCCGCCCACCGGGCAGGACCAGGTCCTCGATGCTCTGATGACCACCCAGCGCGACCTGGATGGCATGCTGCGCAGGGACATTCGGGCACAGCCGCATATTGGCGAGCAGGCTGATGCCTTCGATGAAGCTGCTTGCGTGCTCCTTGGGGCCGGTGATGACCAGCCAACCCGACCGGTAACCCGCGACCCGGTAGGCCTTTGACAAACCATTGAACGTCAGCGTCAGCACGTCCGGCGCGACCGACGCCGTCGCGATGTGCTTGGCGTCGTCGTAGAGGATCTTGTCGTAGATCTCGTCGGACAGCAGTAGCAGTTCGTGTTTGCGGGCGAGATCAGCGATCTGCGTGAGGATTTCGCGGGTGTATACCGCGCCGGTCGGGTTGTTCGGGTTGATAACGACGATCGCCTTGGTGCGATCGGTGATCTTCGACTCGAGGTCGGCGATATCGGGCATCCAGCCCTGGGTCTCGTCGCACAGATAGTGCACGGGCGTGCCGCCCGCCAGCGAGGTGCACGCGGTCCACAGCGGATAGTCCGGTGCGGGGATCAATACCTGGTCGCCGTTGTCCAACAGCGCTTGCAACGTCATCTGGATGAGCTCGGAGGCGCCGTTGCCGAGATAGACGTCGTCGACGTCGAACTTGGGGAAGCCCTCGACGAGTTCGTAGCGGGTGAACACCGCGCGACGGGCCGGCATGATGCCCTTGGAATCCGAATACCCCTGCGCGTACGGCAGCGCCGAAATGATGTCGCGCATGATCACGTCGGGCGCCTCGAAGCCGAACGGCGCGGGATTGCCGATGTTCAGCTTGAGGATGCGATGACCCTCGGACTCCAGCCGCGACGCATGTTCGTGTACCGGGCCGCGGATCTCGTACAGGACATCCTGCAGCTTCGACGACTGCGTGAACGTCCGCTGCTTCGGGTGATGTCCCGTGGTCTGCCACGGCACGTGGTGGGTAGTCACGCCACCTATGATCGCATTGCCGTCTAGCGAATTTGCCACGTGGTTCGGGTTTCATCGATATTCACCCAGTGCCAGCTATTTCTTGTCATAATCAACAAGCCGGCAAACCGACAGTTCATTCACCGGGTTGGGGGCCCATGAGTACGCAACAACACACCGCAGACGTACAGTCGCGCGATTTCTTCCTCGACACCTACCGCTACCTGCGAGGCGGTATGGCTGTCATGATAGTCATGCTTGGCGCATCGGTAATCGGTGAGCGGCTCAGCGCTAGCTGCTGGCAAGGTTCGATCAGCGCCTATTACTACACGTCGGCGCACGCCATCTTCGTCGCCGCATTGTGCGCGATTGGCGCGCAGCTAATCGTCTACAAAGGCAGCACCGATACCGAAGACAATTTGCTGAACCTGGCAGGCATTCTGGCGTTCGTCGTCGCGCTGGTGCCGACCCGGCTGCCTGAGCGCCTGTGCGGTGAGACGCCGCCGGCTGTGACGTCCGGACTGTCGATCACCAACAACGTCTGGGCGGTGGTCATCGCCATGGCGGGCGCCCAGGTGGTCGCGTGGTGGCTCTACTGGCGCGCCGGCGGCGTCGGCCATCGCAGTCTTCTCGGCGAAATCACCGTGTGGGCCTTGCGTTTGGTGATAGCCGTGGGTTTGGTCGGCTTCATCTTCTTTCGGGATTTGTTCTACGACCACGCCCACGGTGTCGCCGCGGCGGTCATGTTCATCGCCATCATCATCACCGTCGTGATCACCGCGTTCTTGGTGAGCAAGCAGCAGTCGCCGCACAAGGGCGCCTACCAACGGGCCTACCAGATTGTGGCCGCGTTGATGGGCGTGACATTGCTACTTGTCATCGCCGTGCATTTGGCATGGGGATGGAACCACTGGGTCATCGCCTTGGAGTCCGCGTTGATCCTGGAGTTCGCTGCCTACTGGATCATCCAGACCATCGAGCTGTGGAAAGCCCCGACCCGGCTCGAGCTGATACCCGACGAGATGCAGCCGCAGCTGGCACAGCGTCGCGAAAAGGTCGGTCCCACGGGACTGGTCGAAGATATTCGCGAAATGACGCAATATCCCAAGGATGAGCGGCTCATGCGGGCCCTGTAGCCCGCAGGCGACACCTGCCGATTACCGCTTGCCTGGCGGCCGCGCGCCCTTGGCGATGCCAAGGCCCTTCACCGGCGGCGCGGGTGTCTCGCCGTTGTCGTCGGCGGAAGGCTCAGGCGCAGCAGCTGATTCGCTCGCGGAGGCCGGTTCCGGCTGGGGCACAACGGGTTTCGGTGCCGCTGGGGCCTTCTTCGCACCCGGCCGACGAGCGCCTGGCGCGATACCGAGGCCCTTGACGGGCGGCTCGGTCGCAGTGGACGCAGGTTCGGTGGCCGAGGATGCCGGTTCCGTCGCCGTCGAGGCTGGCTCGGCGGGCGCGGCGGCAGTCTTCTTGGCGCCCGGACGGCGTGCTCCCGCGGCGATACCGAGTCCCTTGACCTCGGGTTCAGGCTTGGCCGGCGCCGCCGGAGCGGACGTTTCGGTAGCGGCAGCTGCGGGTGCGGCCGGTGCGGCCTTCTTCGCGCCGGGACGCTTGGCGCCGGCGGCGATGCCGAGCCCCTTCGCAGGCGCTGCGGGTGCAGCCGGTGCTTCGGCAGTGGACGCCGCCGTCTTCTTTGCTCCAGGACGCTTCGCGCCACCGGCGATGCCCAGCCCGGTGACGGGCTTCGTTCCCGCCGGCTGAGCCGGCGATTCAGCCTGAGTCGCGGGGGCGGCCGCCGCCGGCTCCGGCTTGGCTTCCGGCTCGGCGACCGCGGTGGCGGCTTCTGCTTTCGGTGCGGCCTTCGCGGCGCGCTCCTCGGCTTCCTTTGCGGCCGTGCCTTTTTCGGGCAGGGTGACGCCGGTCTTGTCGAGCGAGCCCAGCAGCAGCTGAGCCACGTCGAGCACCTCCGCCTTCGGCACGTCGTTGGCCGCGGCGACGTCATCGACGCCGTCGGTGATCATCACGCGGCAGAACGGGCAGCCGGTCGCGATGGCCGATGCACCGGTGTCCAGCGCCTCTTCCACACGTTCGTGGTTGACGCGCTTGCCGATGTGCTCTTCCATCCACATCCGCGCTCCACCCGCGCCGCAGCACAGGCCGCGGTCGGCGTGCCGCGGCATCTCGGTCAGCTTGGCGCCCGAGGCCCCTATCAGTTCACGCGGCGCCTCGTAGACCTTGTTGTGCCTGCCCAGGTAGCACGGGTCGTGGTAGGTGATGTCCTTGCCGCCGTCCGGAGGACTCACGGGCACCAGCTTCTTGTCGCGGATCAGCTGGTTCAGCAGCTGCGTGTGGTGCAGCACGGTGTAATTCCCGCCGACCTGCGGGTACTCGCGGCCCAGCGTGTTGAAGCAGTGCGGGCAGGTGACGACGACCTTGCGGTCCACCCGCTCCACACCTTCGAACAGGTCGTTGAGCGTCTCGACGTTCTGGGCGGCCAGCTGCTGGAACAGGAACTCGTTGCCCGAGCGCCGTGCCGAGTCGCCGTTGCAGGTTTCGCCCTCGCCGAGCACCAGGTACTTCACTCCTGCGGCCGCGAGCAGTTCCGCGACGGCCTTGGTGGTCTTCTTTGCGCGGTCCTCGTACGCTCCTGCGCAACCCACCCAGAACAGGTACTCGTAGCCCTCGAAGCTATCGACGTCCTTGCCGTACACCGGCACGTCGAAGTCGACCTCGTCGATCCAGTTCGTGCGGTCCTTGGCGTTCTGGCCCCACGGATTGCCTTTGGTCTCAAGGTTTTTGAACAGCACGCCGAGCTCGGATGGGAACTCGGACTCCATCATCACCTGGTAGCGGCGCATGTCGACGATGTGGTCGATGTGCTCGATGTCCACCGGGCACTGCTCGACGCACGCACCGCACGTGGTGCACGACCACAGCACGTCGGGGTCGATGACGCCGAGCTGTTCGGCGGTACCCACCAGCGGGCGGGTGGCCTGTGCGGGACCGGAGCCCATCACCCGTTCGAACCCGGACTCGGGGACGTGGTGCTCCTCGTCGTGCTTCTCGCCGCCGAGTTCCTCGCCGAGGCCGCCTTCCGGCGTGTTCTCGAGCGGGGTCTCCTTATCGCCGAGGATGTAGGGCGCCTTCGCGAACAGATGGTCGCGCAGGTTCATGATCACGAGCTTGGGCGACAACGGCTTTCCGGTGTTCCAGGCCGGGCACTGCGACTGGCAGCGGCCGCACTCGGTACACGTGGTGAAGTCGAGGTAGCCCTTCCAGGTGAAGTCCTCGATCTTGCCCCGGCCCAGCACCGCGTCCTCGGCGGGATCCTCGAAGTCGATCGCCTCGCCCTTGGACTCCACGGGCAGCAGCGGGCCAAGGCCGTCGGGCAGCCTCTTGAACGTGACGTTGACCGGCGCCAGGCCGATGTGCAGGTGCTTGGAGTGCAGCACGATCAGCAGGAAGACCAGCATCACGCCGATATGCAGCAGCAGCGCGACGGTCTCGATCCATTCATTGGCGGTGTGGCCGAGCGGATTCAGCACCCAACCCATCAACTGGGAGAAGAAGGCGCCGTTGCCGTAGGGCAGGTTGCCGGTGTTCACCGCCGAACCGCGAACCAGTGCGTACGTCCAGATGACGTTGAAGATCATGAACAGAATCAGCCAGGCGCCGCCGGTATGCGATCCGTAGAAGCGGGAATCACGGCCGTGTTTCTTGGGCTCGCGCACGATGCGGATCACCGCGAAAGTGGCGATGCCGAGCAGCACCGCGACCGCGAAGAAGTCCTGCAGGAATCCGAGCCCGTCCCACCGGCCGATGAACGGGATGTGGAAGTCGTGGACGAACAGCAGACCGTAGGCCTCGAGGTAGACCGACGCGAGGATGAAGAAGCCCCACATTGTGAAGAAGTGCGCGATGCCCGGGATCGACCACTTCAGCAGCCGGGTTTGCCCGAAGACTTCCTCGACCTGCGTCGTGATCCGCTTGCCCAGATGGTCTTTGCGATTGTTCTCGACGCTCGTCTTCTGCCCGGAGCGAATCAGGGTCGTCAGCCACAGCACCCGCTTGGCGGCGAACACCAGCACTAGCGCCGTCAGTCCAAGCCCGACGACGAGCCTGATGAGCATCTGGGTATCCACCGGGTGCCTCCCCATCCGTTAAGTTACCCAAGGGTAACTTAGTATATGTTACTGACCAGTAACTTTCGCTCGATGCCTGCTCATAGTTGCATCTTGCGGGGAAACGCCGCTACGAAGGCTGCCCTAACTACGCTCCGGGGCCTGTCGCGGGGTCGATCGGCGGTGTGGAGGTACCGGTTCCGCCACCTGGGCCCGGGTCGATCGGCGGTGGTGGCGGCGGCGTCGTGGTGGTCGTCGTTGTGGTCGTCGGCGTCGTCGTTGTCGTCGTCGGGGTGGTCGTCGTTGGAGTCGTGGTCGTCGGTTCCGTCGTCACGGGTGCAGGCGGTTGCTGCGCCACCGGCGCCTGCGGATACGACCGCTGCGCGGGCTTCTGCACCACGACAGTCGTCACTTGTTGGGGGGCCTGCGGCGCCGGTGGTGCTGGGAGAGGCGCCGACGCCGCAGGCGCTGGGACGGTCGACGTGGCGGTGACCGCCGCATCGACCGGGGTCGTGGTGGCGTCGCTGAGCAACGTGAAGCCGAACACCGCGGCGGCGATGGTCGCGGCGACCGCCGCCAACCCGAACAGCACCAGCGGGCCACGCCGCGGCGGTTCGTCGTCCTGCCATTCCTCGTGGCGGAAGTGCACCTCGGGGCGCGAGTCGGTCACGTCGTTGTAGGGCAGCACGTCCTCGCTGGCGTCATCCTCGGACCAGGCCAGCGCCTGCTCGTGCGCCACCAGCGACACGGTCGCGTCCCCAGCCGCGGTCGCGGCCGCAGCCGCAGGAACGGTCGGCGTCAGCGTGGTCGCGGTGTCGACGACCCGGGCGCGGTGTGCGATCAGCGCCGCGCCCTCGGCCGCCGTCAGCTGCGGATGAGGTGTGGTCACGACGGGTGCGCGCAGGTGTTCGGAGAGCCGCTGGGTGATCAAAGGGATGCGGGCACCGCCGCCGACGGTAGCGACCGCCGACACGTGTGCCGCAGGCACGCCGTACCGCTCGAGCGTTTCGTCAAGCGCGGCAAGGAATTCCGACAGCGGCGCGGCCATCAGGTCCTCGAGCTCGGTGCGGGTGACCCGGATGTCGGCACGCTGGCCGGGCAGCTCGGCCACGACGGCAGTCGCCGTCTCCGCCGACAACCGTTCCTTGGCGCGCCGGCATTCGTCGCGCAACCGGACCAGCGAGCCGACCATCGCGGTGCCGGACGGATCAATCTCGGCGAGTCCGCCGACGACGTGCGTCAGCAGCGCCTGATCGATCTGGTCACCAGAGAAGTCGGGCAAGCGCACGGTCTCGCCGAACGGCGCAAAGTCGCGCGCCGCGTTGGCCAGCGTGATGCTGGTGCCGCTGCCGCCGAAGTCGCACAGCACGATGACACCGCGCGTCGGCAGGCCGGGATTGGCCCGCAACGCCGTCAGCGCCGCGGTCGCGTCGGAGACCACCGGCAACCTGCCGCGCAGGTTCCTGCGCAGGGTGTCGACGACCGATGCGCGCCAGTGCGCGGGCACGGTGACGGCGACGTCGGAGACCGGCATGCCGTCGGTGACCGCATGGGCCATCGCGCCGAGCGCATCGGCGAGCAGTTCTTCGGACCGATGCTTCGAGCCGTCGGGCGCGATCAGCGGCACCGGATCGCCGACGCGGTCGACGAAGCCGGTGAGGCGCTGGCCGTGCAGCGTCAGCTCGGCGGGACGGATGACGGCGCTCTGCCCGTCGCGGATGCCGGCGAGGTTCGTCGCGCCGACCGACAGGCCCAGTGAACGGCCGTGGTTGCCTGGGGAGTTCATGCGAACGACCGTATGGGGATCCGCGGCACAGCAAATCCGGTGCCGCACCCATCGCTGTACGACCCCGATAGGGGATTTCGATTAGGGGAAACCGCTGCGTTGGGGGGTTAACCCTGAGGCGCCAGCATGGCGCGCAGCATCGACAACATCTCGGACCGCGACTCCGCGCCGAGCCTGCGCCGGATCCGCGCGACGTGGTGCTCGACCGTCTTGGCCGAGATGAACAGCTGGCTGCCGATGTCGCGGTAGGGAATGCCGAGCAGCAGCAGCTCGGCCACTTCCCGCTCGCGGTCGGACAACCGGGAGGACGCGGGCCGAGATGGGCCGGTGCGCTCGGTGACGGTGCTGACCGGTTCGAGGCCCGGCGCCTCGTCGACCGCGGCGGTCTGCTTGAGGTCGCGGGCCAGCTGCAGCATCGCGCTGGACACGCGGCCGTCAGGAGTCTGCAAAGCAGCCTGGCTGGCCAACCGGGTGGCGTCCCAAGTCAGACCGAACTGCGACAGGCCACGTGCGGCCGTGGTCACCTCGTCGATGTCGACGTGATTGGCCAGCACCCGCAGCCAGGTGCGCCCGGCGGTGGCCAGCGCCTTCGCGAACGGGCTGTGCGCCGCCGCTGCGGTCAACGCCTGGCCGTGTGGCGCGACCGCTTCCGGTGAATTGGCCAGGATCCCGGCGTGTACGCCTGCCCAGTGCAACGGCACCGACCACAGCAGCGGATTGCCGAGCGATTCCAGCAGCGCGAACGATTCGGTCAAGGTGTGCCGCAAGCGGTCGACCTGACGCATCCTGGCAGCGGACACCCACAGCTCGCCCAGCGGCAACAAAGCAAAGAGGTCCATCGAGTACTCGGCGAGCACTTCCATCGCGGCGTACCAATGCTTCTGCACCGCGCCGCTGTCGCCGCTGCGCCTGGCGATTGCCGTTTGCAACGCGGCGGCCCAGAGTGCGTCGCGGCGATGCAGCGTGGCGTCGGCCGTCGACGCAACGTCGGCAGCGGCCGCGGACAGCTGGCCGTCCTGCATCCGCACCCAGCCGAGCAGCAGTCGGTACCGGTGGCTGACGAAGAGTTCTTCCTCGGGAACGGCCCGCACGGCCCGGCCGATCACGCTGCGGGCTCGCACCGGGTCGCCGCCGTGCAGCGCGGCGAGCGTGACGAGCGCCGCAGGGCCGTCCGGCGTAACTCCCGCCGCCTGCTGTTCGGCGGTGATCGATTGGCCCAGTCGCGCGACGGCGATCGGGAACGGCTGATCGAGTGACATGAGCAGACCTTCGGCGAGGCTGCGCGCGGCGCGGGCCGTTGAGGTCGGCGGCCCCGCGCTCTCTGCGTTCAGTGCAGCCTTGGCGGCCTCGAGGTCACCCGCTGCAACCGTGACGATCGTGCCTGCCGCGCTGACGAACGCGTCGGGATATGGCCCGAGCCAACGGAATAGGTCCGCGGCCTGCGCCGCGCTGCCGTCGTGCATGGCGATGCTGCCGGCGATCCGCACCGCGGCCGCGCGTTCGGCGGCGTCGTCGGAGCCGAGCAGCTCGTCGGCCAGCCGACCCGCGGTGGTGCAGTCACCGGTCAGCGCGAGCGCGTCGGCCAGCTGCGCGGACAGGGCCGTCGCTCCCGCATCGGCGGCGGCGCGATACAACCGTGCCGCGCGTGCCGGTTGGCCGCGGGTGCGGGCCGCGAGGTCGGCGAGCGCGGTGGCCAGCCGATCGTCGTGCAGCCCGTGCTCGGCCATCCGCAACGCGAGATCTGCTGACAGCGTTGATGATTCGAGCTGTGACACCAGCAGGGAGAGTTCAGTGTCGTGGTGACGCGCCGTGCCGATGATCCCCGCGATGCACCGGTGCACCGACCGCAGGAAGGCGTGGCTGTGCGACGGCTCGATCAGGCCGCTGGCGCGGGCGCGGTCCACGAGGGCTTGCGCTTCGTCCGCGCCGACCCGCAGTGCGGCGGCGACATCGTCGGACCCGAGCTCCGGGCTCAGCGACGACACCAGCAGCGTGTCGAGGACCGGCTCTTCGAGCCGACGCAACCGTTCGATCAATGCGAACTTCGCCGCTTGCATGATCGCCGTTGCCGGCGGCTCGCCATCGGGTGAGCCCGCCGCAGCGATCGCCGGCTGCAGCAGGAACGGCAAGCCGGCCGTCGCCACCATCAGCGCCCGAATGATCTCGGAAGTCGGTGGGGCGCCGAGTGTTTCGGCTGCAACACGGTTGACCTCCGCCGGGCTGAGCCCGTCGAGCGAAACCACAGGATTTTCGCGCTCGATGGCAATGGCAAGCGACCGCAGCGCTGGGCGATGGGCGAGCGGTTCGGTGGCGACGACGACTGTTGACGCGCTGTCGGCGGCCAGCTCACCGAGCCGATCGAGTTCCGCGTCGTCGAGCAGATGCGCGTCGTCAATGACGACGGTCGCCGATTCATCGCCGTCTCTCGGCGCCCTCGTCAACACTTTGACCCCGGCTGCGCGCAGCGCGGAACGGATGGCTGCGAGAACCGAACTCTTACCGGTGCCAATGCCTCCGGAGACCAGAACCTTGACCGGGACGGTCGGCTCGGCAAGCAGCCCTGACACGGTGTCGCGTGCGGCCGGCGGGATGTCGGTCAGCGGTTCGGACGCCGGTCTGGCCATGGGTCACGGCTCTGTGCTCGTCGCCGGCGACAGCGCGGCGGCAGTGGTCGTGGTCACCGGCGGCTGTGTAGTCGTCGGCTGGGTGGTGGTGGGCTTCGTCGTCGTCGTGGTCGGCGGCGTCGTGGTGGTCGTCGTGGTCGTGGTCGTGGTGGTCGTTGTCGTTGTCGTTGTTGTCGTCGTGGTCGGCGATGTGGTGGTCGCGCTGGACGATGGTGTCGGCGACGGCACCACCGTCGTGCTCGGCTCACCGTTGGGGCCGGTCACCGTCACTGTCACGGGGGAGCCCTCGGTGGCAGGTTCGGTGGGCGACGGGCCCGTCTCGACTTGGGTGGCCGTCTCGGTGACCGGGCCGCTGCTTCCGCTGGTGCTGGTCAGGGTGACCGCCAGCCCGCCGATGGCCAGCAGCACGGCCGCGGCCGCCGCGCCGAACAGGATGGGCGGACGCTTGTACCAGGGCAGCGGCCCAGGCTCGGGCTCGTAACCCTCTTCCTCGTGCGCGAACGCCATCTGCGGGCGAGCGTCGGTGGGTTGGTCGAAGGTGTAGTCCTCGCCGGAGTACGGCACCGGCTCGCCGCCCGGTGATTCGTCCTGCGACCAGGCCAGCGCACGGAACGTCGCAGACGCGGTGCCGTCAGAGGCCGATTCGGAGGCGGCCAATCCGGCGGCGCCTGCGGCCCATCCCGCTGCGGACAGACCGGTGGGAGCGTCGGCGGCGGGCGCCAGCCCCGTCGGCGCCATCCCGGTGGGAGCGTCGGCCTCCAGCCCGCGATCGGCCACCAGTGCGGCACCGGCTGCCACGTTGAGCTGTGACTGTGGTGTGGTGACGACGGGTGCGCGCAGCCGTTCCGACAGCTGCTGGGTGACCCGCGGAATGTTGGCCCCGCCGCCAACCGTCGCGACGGCAGACACATTGGCCGCGGGTATGTTGTTGCGCTGCAAGGTTTCTTGGATGGTGTTGAGCAGACCGGCCAGCGGCTCGGCGATGAGGCCCTCGAGCTCGTTGCGGGTCACCCTGACGTCGGAGTTGAAACCGGGTAGCTCGGCGTGCACCACGGTCGCGGTGTCCGCCGACAACCGCTCCTTGGCCTGCCGGGCCTCGTCGCGCAGCCGGGCCAGCGATCCGAGTCCCAGGGTGCCGGTGGGATCGGCGTTGTTGGCGTGGGCGATTCCGGCCATCACGTGATTGAGCAGAGCCTGGTCAATCTGGTCGCCGGAGAAGTCGGCGTAGCGGACGGTTTCGCCGATCTGGTCGAAGTTCGAACCGGCGTCGGCCAGCGTGATGCTGGTCCCGCTGCCTCCGAGGTCCACCAGCGCGACGACGCCGCTCGACGGCAGCCCCGGGGCGGCCTGCAGGGCCGCGAACGCCGCGGCCGAATCGGGTATGAGCGCCGCGGGCACCCCGTTCGGCGCAAGGCTCGGTTTCGCGCGCAGTGCGCCGCGCAGCGCTCCGACGGTTCCTGGGCCCCAGTGCGCGGGCACGGCGATCGCGATGGGAGCGCCGCCGCCAACGGTGTGTGCCATCGCGTCGAGGGCTTCGACGAGGACGCGCTCGCCGCTGTGCGTGGAGCCGTCGGCGGCCACCAGCGGAACCGGGTCGCCGACCCGCTCGACGAAACCGGTCAGCACCAGGCCGGGCTGATTCAGATTCGCATTCTCGCCGGGCACGCCGACTTCGGGCGCGCGGTCGTTGAACAAGGTCAGAACGGAACGGCGCATGACTGGCGGGCGGCCGATTCGGGCCGCCACCAAGTTGGTCATCCCGATGGACAACCCGAGTGAGTCGTTCATGGTCCCCTTTTATTGGCAGTCCACACGATAGCCGCTCATCCCCCTAATGGCGGGTGAACCCCTAATGCCGAGTCCCCTAACGCCCCTGCGTTAGTGGTGGGCTTCGCACCGATCACCGGCGTCACGTCCGCCGATAGCATCGGGTCAAGCCTTTGGGCTATCGCCGCATATGTATCTGCTATGGGAAGGAGGGCGTTTCATGGCAAACTCGTTGCTCGATTTCGTGATGTCGTTGGTACGTGACCCTGACGCCGCCGCAGCCTACGCCGCTGATCCGGCGCAGGCGATCGCTGATGCCAATCTGTCCGATGTGACCAGCGTGGACGTCAACAATCTGATTCCGGTTGTCTCGGAATCGCTATCGACCTCCACGGGCGCCGACGCGTTGGTCGACCATGACGCCAGCAATGTCTGGGCCAGTGGCGCGGCCACCGCAGCGTTCGATGCGTTCGACGACCACGTGCCGACTGTCGTGACCGACGAGGCGCATTCGATGGTTTCCAACCTGGTCACCGAACCGGATGCCGCCGTGCAGTCGGGGCTCGACGCGCTCCACGACGCCGGCGTGCCGGACGTGGCGGGCGTCGACGACCCGTCGCTGCAGTTCGACGGCCCGGTGATCGATGAACAGCCGGCCATCGACGTTCACACCGAGGACGACTGGAGCCACGCGGCCCCCGAGGATCACCACCTCGAGCCCGACAACTCCGGTTTCGACATCTTCGATTCGTAATCAACGAACAACCACAAGGTGCGCGGTCCGTTCGGGCCGCGCATTTTGTGCGTTTGACCTGCAGAAATACGCCAGCACGCGGAGGTGCGCGACATTTCCCCTAACTACCCCCTAATCCCCTAATGTGGATGCCACCCCTATCCCGGGATGCATTCCCGTGGGGAAGGGTTGCTACCCCGTTTCTCGAACGTTGTCGGCTCCATAACGTTGTCACCAGTTCGCCGGACAGCCCGGCGACCAGACCCAGAACCACACACAGAAAAGGACTACACAAATGACCAACGTGATCGATTGGATTCTCGACCTGTTCCGCGACCCGGTTATGGCCCAGGCGTTCGTCGACGACCCCGAACGCTCCATGGCCAATGCCGGCGTGCAGGGCGTCACGGCAGCACAGGTGAACGCGGTGGCCGCCACGGTGGCCCCGGCCGCAGTCATCCACGGCGGTGGGAACCCGGTGCACGGCCTGCAGCAGGCTGTCGCGGAGACCCACGGCATCGCCTTCACCCCGCAGTACGCGCCGGTGTGGGCCCCGGAGACCCAGGCGTTTTCCAACAACGACACGCTGTCCAACAACGACACGCTGAGCCACAACGACGTGCTGAGCCCGAACGCTGGCCATGACGTCCAGCAGGGCGGTGTCAACCTGGACTTCGGTGACATCACCTTCGGCGACAAGA
>Ga0075421_100004076_pt1 | contig 17604 bp, 9 predicted proteins | sample SoiMetdeltSBSDD5_FD_75292 | JGI IMG/M metagenome (GOLD analysis project Ga0075421, IMG submission 75292) | Bulk soil microbial communities from a Populus tree surrounding site in Tennessee, USA - Soil MetaG P. deltoides SBSDD5 | ecosystem: Environmental > Terrestrial > Soil > Tree plantation...
GGCGCGTAGACATCGAGGAGCCGGCGCTCGTTCTTGGGCTCGGCGTAGGCGATATCGCGTTGTACGCGAGGCGGAGTCTGCGCTGGCGCCACTGACGGCAAGAAGGCTGTCCAGAAGGTCACAAATGTTACGAGTCGGTGCATTCGGTGTTGTCGATACCGATCATAATACGGCGTTTCCTGACGACATTCCGCGGGCACCAAATCGCGGCGCTGTCATCTCCCTCAAGAGGATGGCCTTCATCGAGACGCTGAAGAAACGAAAGGTGTTCAAATCCCAATCAGGTTCGGCTGCACCTTGCGATAGCCCTGCTCGCCCGCCCAGACATCCATCGCAATCGCTGCAATCTCATCCGCTTCAGGAACCGCCTCCGGATCGCGCCCAACATGAATCACATGCAAGTAGTGGCGGCACGATTCACAGACCTGCGTCTGGACATGCGGTAGGCCTTCGGCCTCGTACCAAGCGACCTTCTCACGATCCGTTTCGCCGCACACGGGGCACTGGCCCCGCGGGAACTGCCATTCGTTCGTGCACAAGCTGCACACGAGCGCGAATGCCACCCCATCGCCCTCCGGCCGCAGCGACCCGGCCTGCGGAGTCTCCCCACACCGCGGGCACAGGTTTGACGGCGCTCCCCGCGCGCGTGGCCGTTCGCGCCGAAGCAGCAGTCGCGCGAAGAAGCTGCCTGGGCCCTCGCGATCTTCGCCCCGTAGATAGCGGTCCACCGCGGCCTTGACCTCGGTCGCATCGAGCCGCTCCGCCGCATCCGCGAGCATCGACGGACCCTTTTCCCGAACCAGTTCCCGCAGCTCATCCCAAGCGCCATCGAACTCGATGAGCGCCGCGTAGAAGAGCAGTGCCTCGCGGGCCTCCGGTCGCGCCGCGGCAAGCTGCCGCGCCCTTACTGCCCTCGGATCTGCCGGTACCATTTCGGATGATGCGACTGTGCCCATCGCGCGCTGACGTAGCCGCGAGTCATCGACTGCAGCGCGCCCGGCACGGCGGCGGTTCCCATGTAGATGTGCAAGATGATCCCACCGATCGCGCCAATCGCCGCCACTGGATGAATCAGCACGGCCGCCAGCCGCAGCGCGCGCGGCATGATCTCCGGGAACCACAGCACAATGCCGCTCGCAAACAGCAGCAGCGCGAACAGTGATTGCGCCCAGAAGAGCATCTTCTGTCCAGCGTTGAATTCGCCGGGTTCCGGCAGGTCCTTGGTTTCGTGAATCGCGTACTTGTGAGATTGCTTGAGCCAGACTAGGTCGTCAGCATCGAGGCGCATGCGTTTGGACCAACGCAGAAACATGATGCCAAGCGCGATGGCGAAGATGGTTCCGCCCCATGGATGCATTCCACGCACGGTTGATCCGCCTCCGAACACTGAGGCGAGCCAGAAAAGTTTATGCGACCACAATGCGAGCCCAGTGAACGCCGCGTAGAGGAAGCTGAGTGCCGCCATCCAGTGCGAGATGCGCTCGGCCACGCTGAAGCGAGGGATGCGGTCAATTGTCATCGCCGTGCTCCTCATGCGGGCCGAAGCGTATGTAGTGGAAGAACGCGCCGAGAATGCCGCCCACGAATACGAGCGTGCCGAGCCACTTCACCGGCCCTTTCCAAAGCGAAACCGTCCAGGGAATCTTCGGATCCTTCGGCAGCCCATACTTCTCGGGCTCCGTCGAATCGCGTAGGACGTACAAAACGTTCGTCCCGCCGACCCCCGCCGGATTGTAGACGCCCGCGCTCTTGTAGCCATCCTCGTGCAGCTCATCCACGCGCATCTCCGCCTGCCGCAGCAACTCGTCTCGCGCGCCAAACGTGAGGCAATTCGTCGGGCAGGCCTTGATGCACGCAGGCTCCAGGCCCACCGCCGTACGATCCGAACACAGCGTGCACTTGTAGACCTTCTTCGTCACCGGACTCAGCCGCGGCACATCGAACGGACAACCGGTGATGCAATATCCGCAGCCGATGCAATTCTCATGAACGAAGTCGATGGTGCCGTTGGCAAGCTGCGCGATGGCACCCGGCGCGGGGCATGCGCGCATGCAGCCCGCGTCGGCGCAGTGCATGCACTGGTACTTCGCCATCAGCCACGAAAGTTGCCCATCGCGCTCAATCTCATTGAACTTGATCAGATTCCAGAAATTGTGCGCGAGTGACGGCATCGTCTGATACGTGCCGCCAAACGTGCCGAGCGTGAATTCCTGATCGTTCCATTCCTGACACGCAGCCTCGCACGCCTTGCAGCCGATGCAGAGCGTGGTGTCGATTAACTTGGCGACGGTCTGGGCCACTTACACCTTCTCCAGGTTCACAAGGAAGCCTTTGAATTCCGGAGTACCGGAGTTCGGATCATACACCGAGGGCGTCAGGTTATTAATCAGTGGTCCGTTGACGCGGCCGAGAAAACCCCAGTGAATGGGCAGGCCGATCTGGAAGACGCGCTTGCCGGAAATGTTCAGGCCCTTCATGCGCTTGGTCACGAGAGCCGGTCCCTCCACCTTCCCGCGAGCGGACGTGACACGTACGCGGTCGCCGCTCTTAATGCCCCGCTGTTGCGCAAGTTCATCCGGCACTTCGACAAAGAAGTTCGATTGGAGCTGAGAGCTTCCGGCGGTGTGCTTGGTCCAGTAATGGAAATGCTCCGTCAGGCGATAGGTGACGCCCACGTAGGGATAGTCTTTCGCCTCTCCGAGTTTGTCCGCCGCACTGTGGAAAACCTTGCCGAGCGGGTTGAAGCTGACCTGCGGGTGAAGCGGGTTCTCGACCGGCGATTCGGCGGGTTCGTAGTGTTCGGGGAACGGACCTTCGACGAAATCCTGCACGAAGAATTTGGCTACGCCTTCCGGCAGCATTAGGAAGCTGCCATGCGCGCCCGGTGCGGCATCGGCTTTGTAATCGGGCACGTCGCCGACCCAGCGTTGACCGTCCCACTTAAGCATGGGGCGCGCCGGATCCCAGGGTTTACCGTTGCGGTCTGCGGAGGCGCGGTTGTAGAGAATGCGCCGGTTCGCGGGCCAACTCCAGGCGTATTGAGGATAGAGGCCGAGGCCGGTCGGATCGGCTTGGCTGTGGCGCGCCATTTGGTTACCTGCTTCGGTGTAGGAGCCGGAATAAATCCAATTCCCGCACGCCGTGGTTCCGTCGGCCTTTAGTTCAGCAAATCCGTTGACCTGTTTGGTGGTAGTGAGGTCGGATCCGTTCAACTCGCGGGCTACTTCGACAAGTGAAGGAGAAACGGGCGTCGCATAATTCCAGTTCACGTTCAGCAATTGCTCGGGGAGCGCGCCGCCTTCCTTCTTATACAGGTCGCACAACTTCAGGAAGAGGCGGCCAATGATCTCTTGATCGCGCTTGGCTTGGCCGGGCGGATCTAGGGCTGCTTCCTTCCACTGGAGCCAGCGCGAGGAATTTACGAATGCTCCATCCTTTTCCGCGAAGCAGGAGGCGGGAAGCAGGAAGACCTCGGTTTGGATGGCGGCGGGCTCCTGCGCCCCGGGGTAGTATTCCCCAGCGAGACTTTTGGCGCGCCAGAAAGCAGCGGTTTCGGTTTCGAAATTCTCGGCCACGATCATCCACTTGAGCTTGCCGAGCGCGGCGATCATTTTCGAAGTATTTGGCCCGTTCGCCACGGGGTTCATGCCGAACGAGATGAGTCCTTCCATCTTCCCGGCATGCATCTCATCGAAGCACGCGCCCCAGGAATGATTGGCGGTCTCAGCGATCTTGGGCAGCCAGTCGTAGCCGTAATTGTTCGCAGGCGTCGCACTTTGGCCGTAGAAGGATTTGAGGAAACTGACCACGAACTTGGGCGTGTTCGCCCAATAATTGATCGAGTTGGGGCGGAGCGGTTTGGGAGTGGTCGCCTCGAGATAGTCGCGGAGCGTGCTGTGATTTGCGCGCGGCACCCGCAGATAGCCCGGAAGCATGTTCCACGCGCCCATGTCCGTGGCCCCTTGGATATTGGCGTGACCCCGCTGTGCGTTCACACCTCCACCGGGCATTCCAATGTTGCCCATGAGCAGTTGCACCATCGCCGCAGCGTGAATGAGTTGGACGGCGTGACTATGCTGGGTCCATCCGAGGGCGTAGAGGATGGTGCCAGACTTGTCTTCGGCTGCGGCGACGGAGATCATCTCCGCGGCTTTGGTGAATTCCTCGGGTGTGCAGCCGCAGATTTCGCTGACTTTCTCCGGCGTGTAGCGCGAATAGTGGCGCTTCATCAGTTGGAACACACTGTGCGGGTGCTCCATCGTCTCATCGACGCGAGCGTAGCCCTGGCCGTCCGTTTCGTACTGCCACGTCGCCTTGTCGTAGCTCTTCTTCGTGGGATCCCAGCCACTGAAGTGGCCGTTGTCGAATCCGAAGCCTACCTTCACCAGGAACGTCGCATTCGTATGCTCGCGGACGTACTGCGCGTGATACTTGCCGGTCGAGAGCGTATAGTGAATCAATCCGCCGAGGAAGGCGATATCAGTGCCGGCACGGATCGGCACGTAGCAATCGGACACGGCGGCAGTACGGCTGAAGCGCGGATCGACGCAGATAACTTTAGCTTTTCGCTTGCGGCGGGCTTCCATGACAAAGCGGAAACCGACGGGGTGATTTTCCGCCGGGTTGCCGCCCATGACAAGGACGACGTCCGTGTTGGCAACGTCGGTCCAGCCATTGGTCATCGCCCCTCTTCCAAACGTCGCGGCCAAACTGGCCACCGTCGGGCCGTGTCAAAGACGGGCCTGATTTTCGTAAGTGAGGATGCCGAGCCCGAAACGGAACTTCGCCAGGAGATAGTTGACTTCGTTCGTGTCGGTGCAGCCGCCGATCAAGGCGATGTTCGGCAGGCGGTTGACGGTGCGGCCCTGCGAGTCTTTTGCTTCGTAGCCCCGGTCGCGGGATTCCTTGATGCGGCGGGCCATCTTCTCGAACGCCTCGTCCCACGAGATCGTCTTCCACTCCGTTGCGCCCGGAGCGCGGTAGCGAACCTCCGTCAAGCGCCGGTCGCTGTTGACGAACTCCTTGAGCGAAATCCCCTTCGAACAAAGCGTCCCGCGGTTCACCGGGCTCTCCGGATCGCCTTCGATATGCACAACCGCAGGCTTGACATTGCGAGCCTTGTCGCCCAACGTGTGAATAACAACGCTGCATCCTACCGCGCAGTAGGGGCAAACGCTGTGCGTCTGTGTCGTGCGCGAAATCTTCAGTTCGCGTACCGCCGCGTGCGCCGGCCGCAGGTCGAATCCGTACGCCGTCACCAGCACCGCACCGGTGCCTAGGAATCGTCTACGGGTAAGTTCCGCGTTTAGCACGGCGCTATTCCATCATGCGCGCGAAGGAGAGTCAAACTGAATGCATACCCGGAATCTTCAGGCGAACTGTTCCGACCATTGACAGCAGGGAGCTGAAGCGAGACGAGTTGAGGCCATGGCCTCGAAGGGACGCCTAAGGCCCAGGACACTGCCAGTTCCTCCCATCCCAGCCCGGTCCTTGCCTTGACCTCGTCCATCACCCGGTGATACTTTGTCTCCGCGCGAGAAGTATCAATCGTAGGGGTTAAAAGATGGCAAAGCAAGTAACGACGATTGCCGGCGTCATTCTGTTGTCGTTCTCCTTGATGGCGCAAGTACCCACGGCGGAATTGACAGGGATCGTAACCGACCCGTCAGGAGCGGCTGTGGCGGGCGCGGAAGTGGTGATCACCGCGACAGCCACGAACATCCGGCGATCCGTAACGACGAATAGCTCGGGTATCTATATCGCTCCGGCCCTGCAGCCGGGGGTTTATTCCGTCCGCGTCGGGATGAAGGGGTTCCGGACGGCTGTCGAGAATGCGGTTCAGATGCAAGTGGGCCAAACGGTGCGCCTGAATTTTGGGCTCCAAGTGGGCGACGTCACCGAAACAGTGGAGGTGTCGGCGGCTGCGGAAAGCCTCGACACCGATACGACCACGGTTGGGACCGTGATCGACAACCGGCGGATCGAAGACCTGCCTCTCAATGGACGCAATTACCTGCAACTGGCGTCGCTGGTTCCCTCCGGCACCACGTACGGTCCAGGGAATTTCATCGCGGGCGCTCGCGGCGGCGGCGCGCGGGCGCAGTTCTCGCTGAATCTGTCGGGCCAGCGATTCCAGTTCAACCGCTTCACTCTGGACGGCGTGGAGAATACCGATCCGAACTTTGCCACGTACCTGTTCCTGCCGTCGGTGGATGCGCTCCAGGAATTCAAGGTGGAGACTGGCACCTACAGCGCCGAGTTCGGCAGGAACATGACGCAGGTGAACGTGATCACTAAGAGCGGCACGAACGAGCTACACGGCAGTTTATTTGAGTTCGTGCGCAACACGGCGATGGACGCACGGAATTTCTTCCAGCTTGCAAACGCGCCAGTGCAGCCGCTGAAACGGAACCAATTCGGATTCACCGTGGGCGGCCCGGTGGTGATTCCAAAGGTGATAAATGGGCGCAACAAGCTCTTTTTCTTTGTTAATTACGAAGGGCAGCGCCAGCGCGTAGGGTCGCTCAATTTCGCCACCGTGCCTCTGCCGGAGTACTTCACCGGAAATTTCGCCGGCCTGCCACAGACCATCTACGACCCGAATACCAGGGTGCTGAACGCAGCCGGGACCGTCGTGCTCTCGCAGCAGCCATTTCCGGGCAACGTGATTCCGCCGAATCGCATCCATCCGGACTCGGTTACGGCGAGGCCCTTGTGGCCGGTCCCCAACAGCCCGCCGACCGCAGTACGCGACCTCCTGTACTCGCAGAACTATCAGAACAACCTCGAGTCCACGAAAGCCGATAGCGATGGCGGAATGATTCGCGGAGATTGGCAGCATACGGATCGTTCGAGCCTTCAATTTCGCTACAGCCACTCCTACGAGCCTCACTACACCCCGGCTGCCATCGCCGATCAGGGCAACGCCAACACGAGCATCACCGATCAAGCCATGCTTGGGCATACGTGGGTACTCAATCCGACGATGGTGAATCAGTTCAAGCTCGGATTCAGCCGTCTGGATGCGGATAACGGTAACCTACACGCCAACAACCCTGAGAACGACTGGGTGAAGAAGCTCGGGATCCCTTACGTGTTGTCGACCCCGCGGTATTGGGGCAGCCCCAGGCTTGGGATTGGCCCATTCACAGTGATCGGGGATCCGGAAAACTCGCCTTACTCCAACTGGGACACGATGATTCAGGTAACGGACAACTTTTCCTGGAGCAAGGGGAAACACGCGATCAAGTTCGGCGGCGATTATGTCCGAACGCGGTTCAATCTGGCCGGCAACGATCGCCCGCGCGGCCAGTTCACGTTCGGCGGGACATATTCTCAGCTCAGCGGCCAGACACCGCTCGCGCTCCATGGGATGTCGGATTATCTGCTTGGACTGGTGAGCGCCCAGCAAGCGCAGTTGGGCGAGGTGGTCGCGATGCTACGTGGCTATTCGATGGGCCTGTACGTTCAGGACAACTGGAAGGTCACGCCCAAGCTGACGTTGAACCTGGGCCTGCGTTACGAACTTGCGCCGGGCTGGGTGGAGAAATACGACCACATGACCATCGTGAGTTGGTCCTGGGACAATTCCTTCCATCCGATTTGGGTGCGCGCGGGCGAGGGGGATTTCTATCAGGGCAATCCTCCGGTACCGCTGCCTGCGGGGTGGTCGATTGCGCGAGACGGGCGCTTCGGACGCCGGTCCTGGAAGACGGACTATAAACAGTTCGCACCCAGGGTCGGGTTTGCGTACAGCCTGAATTCGAAGACCGTAATTCGCGGCGGCATGGGGATGTTTTTCCCGCATGATATTGGGAACGCGGCGTTCGACATTTTGCGCAATCAACCGTTCACGATGCGGATTGCGTCCACGTCCAACCAATTCATTCCAAATGCGACGTGGGATAATCCTTATCCCCCGGAATCGCTGCGGGTGTCGACGCTAACGCCTTCGTGGGTGTGGGGTGACCCACAGCCTTATACGCCGCAATGGTCGTTCAACATCCAGCGGGGGCTCACCGAGGCGATGACGCTGGAAGTGGGCTACGTCGGGTCGGCGAGCGTCCACCTGCAGCGGACTGTTTATGCGAATGACTCCGTGCCCGGCGGACCGATTGCGAACCGGAACCTGCGGCGTCCGTGGCCTGACCTTGGGTTCATTCAGGCGGTGGAGTCGCCAAGTCACGCGTCGTATCATTCGCTCCAGGCTCGTTTACAGCAGCGCTTCGCGCACGGATTCACGCTGCTGGCGGCCTACAGTTGGGAAAAGTCCATCGACGATGGAAGCGGGATCCGGCAGGCACAGGGCGATACATACGTCCCGTCGGACGGATCCGATTTGAGATCCGAGCGGGGCCTGTCGGCCTTCAACTTTGGCCAGAAGTTTACGGTATCCGGCCTATGGCAGTTGCCGTTTGGCCGTGGAAAGGCAGTGGGGACGGGCATGAACCGGTACCTGAACGTTCTGGCGGGGGGATGGCAGTTGGGAGGCATCCTGACGCTTGAAGCCGGGTTCCCGTTTTCAGTGAGCTGCCAGAACAACGGCGTCTATCAAAACACGGACAGCACGTGCAGGGCGGATGCCACCGGGATCACTCCAATCCTCGAGAATCCCGACCCGGCACTGTGGTTCGACCCGGCGGCCTTCACGAACCGGCTGAACTTCACCCCAGGCGTGGGTCCTTACCGTTTTGGAAACAGCGCGCGCAACAATATCATCGGCCCCGGACTTACGCAGATTGACGCGTCGTTGTTCAAGTCGTTCCAATTTACTGAAACCGTCGAACTCGACTTCCGCGCCGAGTTTTTCAATCTTCCGAACCATCCCAATTTCGGCCAGCCGGCGGCGACCGTGGGAGTGGCGGGTTTCGGAAGGATCAGCAGCACGCGAACGGATCAACGGCAGATCCAGCTCGGACTGCGGCTGACGTTTTGACTAAGCGGATGGATGCATCCTCCTTGCCTCAGGGAGCAGAAGTCCGATCTCAACGTTTGCCGAGGAGGAGTGGGCAGGTTGCTCCTTCAGCCGATAGTAGAGCTGGCATCGGGCTCTACCCAAACAAGCTCGTAATGCTGACGTTAACAGCGCATGATTGCACAAATCATCGACACATTCGCTCGGCGGCGTGAGATTCTGAATCGATGCAACCGTCGCAAACGCATCTTGCCGCCTCTGCGATTCTTCTGGCCGGTGCCGCCTGGGCTGCTGAGCTCCGAATCCAACTTCAAGACGAGAGGGGTCGGCCGATCGCGGGACGTGTGGAGGTTCACGGCTCGGATGGGAAGATGTACCGGGCTCCGGGAACTTTGCCCAGCCGGCCAGCTGAGCGGTCCGAAACCGGATCCCCGTACCTGCGCTCGTTCGTGTTTAGAGACAGTGCCTCGATCACTGCACCGCGCGGCCGCTATCGCGTGATCGCCGAGCATGGCCTCGAATATGAACGCGTTACGCGCGAGGTGGAACTAGCCGAGGGTGCACAGTCCTCGATCAAGCTGACGTTGCGTCCGTGGATACGTATGTACAAACGGGGTTGGTGGAGCGGCGATATGCACGTACATCGTCCGATGGAAGACACGCCGATGCTCCTGGAAGCCGAAGACTTGAATCTCGGCATCGTTTTCACCATGTGGAACCGGCAAAATCTGTGGGGAGACAGGGCGCTACCAAACGATTGGATCCGCAAAACGGGTCCAGACCGGTGGATGACTGTCACGAACGGAGAGGATGAACGAGGTGGCGGCGCATGGATGCTGCACGGGCTGTCGAACGCGCTCGGATTCGACAAGGTGCTCCGCGACGGAGAAAGAAGCACCGAATCATGGGATCCACCCGGTATCGAATTCGTACGTCGGGCGCGAGCCGGAAAGCGCGCTTTGTTCCCCTGGTTCGATCTTGAAAAGCCGATCTGGTGGGAAGCCCCGGTGATGATGGCGCTTGAGCGACCCGACTCCATGGGCTTACTGAACAATCACTATAACCAGTACGCCATGTACGACGGCGAGGCTTGGGGCCGAAAACGCGACACTGCTCGATTTGCTGGGCTTCATGGCTATTCCGACTACTCGCTGCATCTCATGTATCGCTATTGGAACCTGGGTTGGATGGTCCCGCCGAGTGCCGGCGCTGCCAGCGGCGTGCTGCCGAATCCCGTTGGCTACAACCGGATGTATGTGAAGCTAAATGGCGAGTTCACCGTCGAGAAGTGGTACGAAGGCGCCAAGGCAGGTCGCGTGATGGTGTCCAACGGGCCACTGGTTTTCTTCGAGCCGAAACTCCAGCAACGGGGTGGCCGGCTGCGCGGGCGTATCGAGGCGATATCGGGCGACGAACTCGAACGGGTAGAGATTGTCGCCAACGGAAAAGTCATCCAACGCTGGAACCCGCCTGGAAAACAATTCCGCGCGAACCTGGATCTAAACGTGGCGCAATATAGTTGGGTCGCGGCTCGCGCCTACGCGAAGAACGATGCGACGGTGCGGCTGGGTCACACCGGCCCATTCCAGTTGACCGGCATTTGGGACCGCCGGGAAGACGCCCGTTACTTCCGCGAGTGGATCGAAGAATTGCAACAGAATCCGAAGACACCGCCGGGGACAAGAGCGGCTGAGCTATATTCGCAGGCCCTCCAGGTATATCGCGAGATGGAGAATGACAAATTGCTTCCTTGAGTCCGTAACGGACATTATCGGTAGCCATGGCTGAATCCTATTTGCACACCGACAATCCAGTAAAGGCAGCGATCATCTTTCGGCGAATTTCATGATCGAGGTACTGTTGTAGTGAAAAATCCCCATTCAGAGGTTTTCCCACGGGCGGATACTGCGAGCGGAGCGCGGTGGCATTTTGTAGTGCCTGTTGATCATCTACCCGGTACGAGCGAACAGGGCGCCCGGCCGGGTCAGCAGATTCGCAGGTGACTCCCACGAAGGTTACGGTAATTCCACCATCCCCGTCCAGAATAGGTTTCTCCCGCTGCTTGCGTCCTGGTCGTATTTCCTCGCGAACTCAAGCTTCCCGTCACTCCGGACGCGGAACACCGAGAGCGTAGCCGGCAGCGGGCGCACTTCCTCTTTGTCCCGGACAAGGACCAGCTGCATGTTAGCCACCACCAAGATCCGTCCAGTCGGGTCAATCGCGAAAGTGCGTGGATGTGCCCCGTGAGTATCGGCATTCTGAATGAGCGTCGGTTCACCGGTCTCCTGGTTAATCGAATAGACGGCAATAGAGTTCTCGCCGTCGGCAAGGACGCGCTTGCCGTGGAAGTCAGTCGTGCCGCTACTCCGGTTGCCCAGATATAGGAAACGGCCGCTTGGGTGAACGTGAATCGCGCTAGTCGCCTGGCCACCTAGACGGCTGGGATCTCTTAAGGTCTCCCTAGTGAACACGGGCGAGCCGCTGAGCGTCGACCCGTCGAGCCTTCGATAGACCTGCAGCTTGTTCTGCCGCTCCAGCGTAATGAAGGCAAACGGCCGCGTCGGATGGAACTCGAGGTGGCGCGGCTGGAAGTTGTAGCCACCCCCGGGCGCGATTGAGGTGCGATTGGTCAGCACGCCATCCTTATACCCAAACACCTTCAGCGCGCCAGGGTCCTCGGGCTTCGCCGCCGTCGGAGCATTGCCTCGCGTGACGAGAATGATCATCTGGTTGGATGGATCTATCCGTACCTGATGCGCATAGACGCCAAAATCGAGATCCGTCGCCTGCGGCACAGCGCCGCCAAGTGTGCCGTTCGCAGCGATTCGGTGGACTGTCGCCCCACTCGGCTCGTTATAGGCGACGACAATGTGCTTCCCCGGAATATCAACGGTCAAGAACACCGAACGTGCCGCCAATAAGATAGGCCGGCCATGCGGTTGCAACGCTCCTGTCTTGGGATCGATCCGGAATGCCGTTATGCCGTGATGACCCGCTGTGCCTGCAATGTTATTGCTCCATGTCACGTACAGATACTGACGTGAAGGATGGGGCCAAGCTTCTTGCACATTCTGAGGAACGGTTACCGTTGACTGCTTGACGAGTGCTGCGCTCTCGACGCTGACGCTGTACGTCGCAAGCTCCGGTCCGGTTGCTGCGTATAGCGCGATCTTTGCGTCGGCGCCCGAGACCCGCGGCTGTGCCCAGGCGATCGTCAAGGTGATAGCCAGCAAAGCGTTCACAGGCACACGAATGGCATCTCGCTCCCGATTATAAAGATGCATCGGTATGAGTATATTTCTGAAAGCTCTCCTACGACTGCGCCATTACCACTCCGCGCGGAAGCCCATACGGAAGCTGCGCGCACCCGGTTGGTCCCCCGTCGAGGCACCGTTCACGCCGCCGACGCCGCTGATTACGCCGGCTTGCGTCAAGTTCGTGATCGTCGTGTTCGGGTTGCTCCAATTCGGATGGTTGAAGAAGTTGGTCGCCGTAAGCTCCCACCGTAGCCTAGGGCCGCGATCGGAGAAGTTGAAGTTCTTGATGAAGCCCGTGTGCCACACATTGACGCCGGGTCCCTTGATCACACCCTTGGCGGCCGAGCCGAACTGGCCGGCGCCGGGCGCTGCGAAAGCAGCGAGATCGAACCAGCGACTGACGTTGCGCTGATCGCCGGAAAGGTTGGCGTCACGCAGGTGATTAGGCCGGCGCGTCACTACGGCCGGTGTGCGGCCGGTGGTGAATGCCGTTCCCGTCGGATCGGGTCCCGACCACAAGGGCGTAAGGAACTGGCCTGAGTAGAAGCTATAGATGCCACTGATCTCCCAGCCGCCGACGGCGAGATTCGCCCAGCGGTTGGCATTGCCCATGAACGTCCTACCACGCCCAAAAGGCAACTGATAGACCCAGTTCATGGTGACGCGATGAGTGGGGATGTCTTCCCACACCGCCACTTCGCGCTGCCGGTTGAAGGCGTCTTCCGGCGAAGCTCCGCGATTCAGGTCGCCGATGTCGCGCGCCCAGTTCCAGGAACTTTGCAAGTAGAGACCCTTGGACATCTGGCGTTCCGCCTCGAGAGTCAGACCGTGATACTGATGGCCGGCTCCGTTGGTGAAATAGTTGATGGCCGGGTAATTTGGGAACATGCGTGGCTTGTCGACAAAGAGCCTCGTATCTCCCACGGGCTGATTGATGTCATAAGCCCAGTCGCCCTGGCGCGTGTTCGTTCCGATGTAAGAAGCGCGGAAGCCGGTGTCCCACTGAGTGTGCTCGACCGTGAAGTTCCATTGCATGCTGTAAGGAATCATCAGGTTGGTATTGGCCGCGGCGGGCAGGGTAACGGAAGAGACTCCACCCACACTGCTGGCCGGGAAGACTCTGGGCAGAATAACCGTGGGATTGGCTACCTCGTTGGTGAAGGGCGGCTCGTTCAGCACGAAGGGGATGCCGCCGTGCGTCAACGTGCGCGGCACCACATCGAAGTAAATGCCCACGCCGCCGCGGAACACGGTCTTGTTCCCCCACGGCCGCCACGCAACGCCGAGTCGTGGGGCGAAGTTGTTCCGGTCGCTCCTGATGAGAGTATTGCCGGGCAGGCCGACAGTCTTGGCTTCAACAACCTCGACATATCCGCGCGGCATCAACGGGCTCGCCTTTGACAGGGAGCCGTCCTGCACCACAATCTTGCCGCTCCCGATGTCGAACATGGCGCCAAAGCCATGCTCTTCGGTCCAGACCGGATGGTACTGGTAACGAACTCCGTAGTTGATCGTGAGGCTGGAATTCACCTTGAAATCATCGGCGAAGAAGAAGTCATACTGATTCCGGAGGCGGTCCACGCGCACTGGCGCGAAGGCCCGCGAGGCCGTGGTCGGCAAGCCCAGCAGGAAGTCCGCGTACGGATCGTTGGTGAAGCGGTTGGTGAAGCTCAGGTTTCCGAACAAATTCGCGCTGGCTTGGTAGTCGTCGTACTCCACGCGCGTGACCATGCCGCCAAACTTGAAATTGTGGCGGCCGCGGAACCAACTGAAGTGATCCTGGAATTCCTGAAGGAAATTGCGGAACCCAGGGTCGCGGTAATTCGACTGGGTCAACGACTGGATTCCGTTCTGGAAGCTTACCATCAGCATTCCTTTGATGTCGGGAAGGTCGGGGGCGAGTCCGACGAGACCGAAGTCGCGAGCGAATTCCAGGCCGTTAAGATTCGGCTTAATCGGATTATTGTTCAGCGCCATCCCGTATCGGAACTCATTCAGCATGGTGGCTGAGAAGGTGTGGGTGTGGGCAGCCGTGATTGCCCGATTGGCTCGTCGTTGGTAAAGTTGTCCGATCGTCGGCAAGTTACCTTCAAAAGGACGGTTGTAGCCGACCTGATCGCTGAAGCGCCCGAATACAGAGTCCTTCGACGAGAAGCGGTGGTCGCCGCGGATCGTAATGTTGGTGGACGGATCGCGCGGACGAACGATGTTCTGCCGGTAGTTCTGGCTGACGAGCCGCGTCGGGTCGCCAAAATTCGGTTGTGGATAGAAGCGGTCCTGGAGCTTCACCGCCGTGCCGTTCAATCGCGAAACCGGAATCCGGTTGTCCGCAAAGGGCACGCGGTTGTTGAATGGATCGACGAGCGCAGTCGCCAGCGTGGAGAAATCCCCCTGTCGCCACGGTGCCGGAGGTACCGTCGGATTGATGGACTGCGTCACGGCGCTGCCGCGCGAGGTTTCGTATCCGAAAAAGAAGAACGACTTGTCCTTTCCGTTGTAGATTTTCGGAATGTACACCGGGCCGCTTACCGAAGCGCCGGGGCCGTGCGAGATGCCAGTGCCGCGGGCGAGTGCGAACGGGTTGCGGGCGCGGAACCACGGCGTCGTGTAGTAGTCGTAGGCGCTGCCGTGGAGGGTGTTGGAACCGGACTTCGAGATGCTCGTGACCTGTCCGATCGTTCCAAACTCAGCGGTGTTATTGGAGACATCGATCTTGAGTTCCTGGATCCATTCGATGTAATTCGCAAGCGGCCCGATTTGGGTTTCATCGACGCCGTCGCTCATCGTCGTGCCGTCGATTGCCCAGTGCGATTGGTTGCCGCGGCTTCCGGCGAACCGGATGGTGGAGGAACCGCCGCCGGCTTGCAGCACGGCAGGCGACAGCGATAGGAACGCCCAAATCGAACGGGTGTTCAGCGGAATCGTCTTCATGAGGTCGGCGGTCTTCGTGTCGGAGATGCGCGCCGTCTCTGTTTCGATGAGCGTTGCGCCGCCTTGCACTTCGACGACGGTTTCCACTGCGCCCACTTCGAGGCGGACATCGACGCGCCGGTAATCGCGCGCGGCCAGAACGATTCCTTGGGCGACGAATTCCTTAAAGCCAGGACCCTTGGCGCTGACTCTGTACTCGCCTTCCTTGAGCTGTGGCAGCGTGTAAACGCCGGCGTCGTTGGAAGGCGCTGTAGTAGCGATGTTGGTGGCGACGTGTGTGGCGCTCACGGTGATATTCGGGATCACCGAACCGGTTGCATCAGTTACTGTGCCGGTGATGGTGGCAAACGTAGTTTGCGCCAGGCCGGGAAGCGACGAATGAAGAAGTGCTCCCACGAACAGAAGCAGTCTTGCCATTTGCGTACCCCCTGTCCGGCTAATATACTTGCGTCCGATGCGGAATGCCAGGGTGAAAGCGAAGCGACGTCGAGATGTAGCTCGCGCGGCCAAACGGGACTAGGGACAAAGGCGGCCCAGACCCCGGATTGAAGTATGATCGAGATATTCAAGTGGTACCAAGAAGCTTTGGCCTTGTTCTAATCGCGAGCGCTGCTGTTGCCGCCGAGCCGTTCTCCCAAGGACTTTACCCTGTTCTTGAGCGAGCGGGTTGCCGATCCTGCCATAACGCGGCGGGCGTCGCCTCGGCCACCAGGCTTGAGTTCCCGGAACCTGACGCAGCGGCGGACCGCATTGAGGCGTTCGGGAAATCATTGATCGCTTTTGTGGACCGCAGCCGGCCTGCGCAGTCGCTGCTTCTGCAAAAGCCGACGAATCGTATTCCGCATACCGGCGGACAACGCGTCCCGCCGGGCGGTCCAGAGGAGGTGCTTTTACAGAATTGGGTTGATCGCCTGGCGAAGATGACGGGCGCTGAATTGGCTCAGGCGCAGCAATACAAGAAAGACACCGGAGCCTCCGCAAGATCGAACGGCCCGGTACTCCGGCGGCTTACGAACGCGCAATACAACAATACGGTCCGCGATCTGCTCGGCGAACTGGGCGCGCCGGCAAGCCAGTTCCCGCCCGAGGATTTCGTGAACGGGTACAAGAATCAGTTTCAGGCGCAGAGTCTATCGCCGATGTTGTTCGAGGCCTATAGCACCGCGGCTGAGAAGGTGGCGCGCAACGTGTTCCGTCGCGGCGACGCGGAAAGTTTGATTCCGTGCAAGCCGTCGGTGGCGTGCCGCGCTGAATTCGTGCGGACGTTCGGGTTAAAGGCTCTGCGGCGTCCGTTGGATGCGGGGGAGCGGAAGCGCTACGAGGCCCTTTTCGCAGGCGGTGTTGAGTTTAACAGGGGCGCACAGGCGGTAATTGAAGCGATGCTGCAATCGCCGCATTTCCTCTTTCAACTCGATGAAACCCGCGATCCGGCGCTGAAGCCCTACGCCCGCGCTAGCCGTTTGTCCTACGCGCTGTGGAACACGATGCCGGACGATGCGCTGCTGGCCGCTGCTGCCGCCGGAGAGTTGAATACGCCGAAGGGCGTCGAGAAAGTCGCGCGCCGCATGCTCGCCGACCCGAAGGCGAAGGAGGCGCTGGACGAATTTCTCGCGCAATGGATGCGGTTCGATCGTGTGATCGGCACCGGGCGAGACACGCGCGTCTACCCGAGGTTCAACCGCGAATCCGCAGCATCAATGACGGAAGAGACGCGCCGGTTCATCTCTGATCTGGTTTGGTCCAACCGCGACTTCATGGAAGTGTTCACGGCCAACTACGGATTCGTGAACGCCGAACTCGCGCGTATTTACGAACTCCCGGCGCCGCAAGGCGACTACGAGCGGGCCACATTCCCGGACGCGTCCGAAAGAGCCGGACTTCTGGGCCAAGCTGCGTTCCTGACGTTGACATCGACACCAAACGACACTTCACCGACCTCGCGCGGGTTGTTCGTCCGGGAGCATTTCCTCTGCCAGCACATAGCCGATCCGCCGCCGGGCGTGAGCACGGTTCTGCCGCCTCTCGATGAAGCGAAGCCCCAAACGAACCGGCAGCGGCTGGCGGTGCATACGACGGACCAGACTTGCGCCAGCTGTCACAACCTGATCGATCCCATCGGATTTGGTTTGGAGAAGTTCGATGCGATCGGCGGGCGGCGAGAGAAAGCAAAGCTGCTATTTTATCCACTGGACCGTAAGAGCAAGGAACCGCCCAGGAAGATCGAACTGGATCTCGATACTTCGGGATGGGTGGCGGGAATTGCCGACTCGAAGTTTTCATCGCCACGCGAGTTGGGCGCGATTCTGGCGCGGACGCCGCAGTGCCAGGAATGCATCGTCAAGCAGGTTTTCCGCTATGTGTCGGGGCGGTTGGAGACGCTGGCGGATCGCCCGCTGATCCGGAAAGCTTACGAGGATTTTCGCGCCTCGAAGTTCCGCTTTCAGGAGATGTTGGTGTCGCTGATGGTTGCGCGCGAGTTTCCGGACGGCGGCGCGGTCAACG
>Ga0075421_100004077_pt1 | contig 17597 bp, 18 predicted proteins | sample SoiMetdeltSBSDD5_FD_75292 | JGI IMG/M metagenome (GOLD analysis project Ga0075421, IMG submission 75292) | Bulk soil microbial communities from a Populus tree surrounding site in Tennessee, USA - Soil MetaG P. deltoides SBSDD5 | ecosystem: Environmental > Terrestrial > Soil > Tree plantation...
TCGTGCCCTTCACGATCGCGACCGCCTTCAGCTTCTTCTTGCCCATGACGGCGCCGCAGCCATTCTTCGACGCCACGTGGCCGTAGTCGCCCTGGATGGCGGCGAAGCGAACGAGGTTCTCGCCGGCAGGACCGATCGAGTACACGGAGAGCTGGTGGCCGCTGAGGCCGGTCTCGCGATTGAGCGCGGCCTGCGTCTCCCAGGTGTCCTTGCCGACGAGCGCGCGCGCGTCCCGAAGCTCCAGCACGTCGTCGTTGATGTAGAGGTACACCCAGTCCTTGGCCTGCCCCTGCACGATGATGGCGTCGTAGCCGGAATATTTGAGATTCGTGCCGAAGAACCCGTTCGCCTGCGTGGAGGTGGGGCCGTTGGTGCCGGCGCCGATCGTGATCACGGTGAGGCCGCCGGTGCCCCACACCGGAAGCCCGGCGAGCGGCCCGGTGGCGAGGACGAGCCGGTTATCGGGATGATCCCACGCCACGTTGCCCTTGCCGTTCTTCGTGGCCGTCTCGCGGTAGAGGATCATGGCTCCGAGACCGATCCCCCCAATGAGCTCGCGCATCTGCTCCGCGCTCCACGGCTCGCTCCACACCTTGCCGCGCGTGAGGTCCACGCGCAGCAGCTTGCCGGCGTAGCCGCCCGCGATCGCCGCGGGCTCTACCGTGGTCGAGGTCTTTTTCTCCAGACGCGGCATCGCAGTGGGACTCATACGGCCACCGGGGTTTCGCCGGGCGCCTTCGACGGCCGCCCGAGCACGGTTTCGGGAAGCAGCACGGCCGTGGTCTTGGCGGCCACGTAGGCTGGCTTGATGTCGAACGGGTTGCGCTCGAGGTGGGCGCGGAACGGCGCCAGCGACACGCCGGACTGCACGAGGCCTTTCAGCATGCCCACGTCGTTGGTGGTCCAGATGTCGCTCGAGGGGCCGAGGATGATCGCGCCCGTGAGCCGGTCGCCGCTCCAGAGGAGCTTCCGGTACGCGGGACGCTCGGGCCGGAGCCCCGTGATGGCGGCGGCCTTCGTATCGTCCCACGCCCCGAACGACGCGACGTCGAGGTGACAGACCTCGACGATGTTGATGATGAGGCTGCCGCGATAGCGCACGTCGCGGCCGGCCATGTTCGCGCCCACCACGCGTCCATGCTCCTGGGCGGTGGTCTCGATGGCGTGGACGGCGCCATTGCCGGAGATCAGGTCACGTCCCTCGGCGACGTCGCCGGCGGCGTACACGTTGGGAACGCTCGAGCGCAGGTGATCGTCCACGACGATCCCCTGCTTCACCGTGATCCCGCTCCCCTGGAGCCACTCGACGTTCGCCTTGATGCCGGTCGCCATGATCACGACGTCGGCCGTCAGATCGGCGCCGCGCGCGAAGCGCAGCCGCTTCTTGCCCTTGGCGTCCTCGATGGCGGTGAGCCGGGCATCGGTGCGGATGGTGACGCCGTGATCGGTGAGCCACTTCTCCACGAGCCCGGCGGCGGTGGCGTCGATCATGCGCGGCAAGATGTGCGGCGCAAGCTCGACCACGGTGAGGGCGACGCCGTGGGAGAGGATCGAGTTCAGGATCGTGAACGAGATGAAGCCGGCGCCGACCATGACCACCTGCGCGCCGGGCGACAGCGAGGCGATGAGGCCGCGCGCCTCGTCCAGCGTCCAGAACGAGTGCACGTTGCGTCCGTCGGCGCCGGGCACGGGCGCCCGCACCGCGGAGGAGCCGGTGGCGACGAGGCAGTCGTCGTACTCGATCGTGGTGCCGTCGTCGAGCGTGCACACGTTGGCCTTGACGTCGAGCCGGCTGGCGCGCCGGCCGACATGCGCCTTCACGTCCCACTGCGCGAGCCCGGGCGCGGTGGCGGTGAAGACGTGCCCCTCCGCGATCGATCGGTCCAGGTAATACGGCAGCACCATGCGCGAGTACGGACGCTCCGCGGTCACGAGCGTGATCTCGGATTTTTCGGTCTCTTCCTCGCGAATCGTCCGGATCGCGTTCACGGCGGCGGTGCCGCCGCCCACGATGAGGTGACGTCTCGGCATCAGGCGGCCTCGAGGGCGAGCGCGTGCGCCGTCCGCTCGCGCGCGAAGTCACCGAGCCAGTCTTCCGTCGCGCGCTCCTCGTAGGTGATGGCGGCCGTCGGGCAGGCGTGAGCGCAGGCGGGATCGCCGCCGCACAGGTTGCACTTGTACGCCTTGCGGGTGTCGGTGTCGTAGAAGACCGTCCCGTACGGGCACGCGATCGTGCAGAGCTTGCAGCCCACGCAGCGATCGTCGATGACGTCCTTGGCGCCGGCGACGTTGATGGTGATGGCGCCCACCGGACACGCGGTCATGCACCAGCCCTCCGCGCACTGCGTGCACGTGTAGGGCGCGTAGGAGGTGTGGCCCTCGAAGGGCGAGACCTTGATCACCGACTTGGCAGGATGATACGTGCCGGTCTGCATGTACGAGCACGCCAGTTCGCAGCGCAGGCAGCCGGTACACCGCTCCGGATGCAGTACGAGGACCTTGGTCATCAGCGCTTCTTTCGTCCCTTTCCGCGAATACGCCCGGTGTCCGTCTCGAACCCGCCGATGAACTCATCGAGCGGAATGGCGGCCATCGTCATCCCCGCCACACCCCCGCGGGCGCCGAGCTCGACCGACACGCGCGAGATGGTGGCGTTGTCGGGCGCCTCGACGATCGTCACGAAATCGTAGGGGCCGAGCACGGCGTACTGGGCCACCACGCGCGCGCCCATGCGCGCGACGTCGGCGTTGGCCTTGTGAATCCAGCCGGGACGCTCGCGGAGGACCTTGCGCCCCGACTCCGACAGCGTGCTCAGCATCACGTACAAACCCACCGCGGGCCCTCCTCTTCCCGGGACAACGGGGCGAAGTATAGCACGCGGTTTTCGGGGCTCTCCCGCGCGCCCCTTACACGGGCGCGTCGTCGCTCGACGGTTTCAGGAACAGGTACACGGCCGAGAAGTCACGACGGCCGAGTCCGTGCGACGACGCCAGGCGCAGCACCTGCTGGGCCGCCGGCGCCACCACGACCGGCACACGCAGCTCGCGCGCGGCGTTCACGGCGAGACCGAGATCCTTCGCCATGAGGTCGGTGGTGAAGCCGGGCGCGTAATCACGGTTCGACGCCGCCGTCGGGACCAGCCCCGGCACCGGATGCATGTTGCCCATCACCCACGTGTTGCCGGACGACTTCGCGATGACGTCGGTGAGGATCTTCGGATCCACGCCAAAGCCTTCGGCGATCCGGAACGCCTCGCTCACCGCCACCGCCGCCACCCCCGCGATCAAGTTGTTGCAGAGCTTCGCCACTTCACCGCTGCCCACCGCGCCCACGTGGATGATGTTGGCGCCGATCGCCGACAGCACGGGGCGGGCTTCGTCGAGATCGCGCGCGTCGCCACCGACCATGATCGCGAGGGTGGCGTTTTCGGCGCCGCCCACGCCGCCGGACACGGGCGCATCCAGGAAGCGAGCGCCCCGCTGGCTCACCGCCTGCGCCACGCGACGGGAGACGGCGGGATCGATCGTGGACATGTCCACGCACAGCCGTCCCGCCGCCACGCCCTCCAGCACGCCGCCGGACTGCAAATACGCGCGCTCGACGTGCGACGAGGACGGCAGCATGGTGATGACGATGTCGGCGGTCTTCGCCGCTTCCGCCGCCGAGCCCGCGCGCGCGGCGCCGAGAGCCACCGCCTCCGCGAGCGCGGCCGACGCCGCGTCGTACGCGGTCACGGCATGGCCCTTGGCGAGCAGATTCTTCACCATGGGGCGTCCCATGGCTCCGGTGCCGATGAAACCGACTCTCATGGATCGTCCTCCTTCCCGGCGCGCGCTATGATCCCGGCCTGTGTTCGGCGCGTCAAGCCCCGGTCTCGTGCGCGGCCTCACCTTCATCGCGCTCGCCGCCGTGTCATGGGGAACCACGGGCGCGGTGACGACCGTGCTCGTCGCCACCGCGGGAACGACGCCACTGGTGATCGGCGCCATGCGTCTCGTGCTCGCCGCGCTCGTCCTGCTCGCGATTGCGCGCGTGGCCACCGGCCACTTCACGGTGGCGCGGAAACATCTCGGTCCCTGCCTCGCGATGGGCGCCTGCATGGCGGGTTACCAGGCCTCCTACTTCACCGCCGTCACCATGAGCGGCATCGCGGTCACCGCGCTCGTGGCGATCTGCTCGGCCCCGCTCGTCATCGCCGCGCTGGCGGCGCTGGTGCTCGGCGAGCGGCTCACCGCGCGCGTGCTGATCGCGCTCGCGCTCGGGGTGGCGGGGACCGCGTGCCTCATCGGCGGTCCGCGCGCAGCGACCGACTTCTCACCGCGCTTCGTGGCGGGCACGCTGCTCGCATTGACGGCGGGCATCGCCTACGCGGTCTACGTTGTCATCGCGAAGGCGAGCGTCGCCCGCACACCGGCGCTGCCGCTGGCGGCGACGACGTTCGCGCTCGGCGCCATGATGCTCTCCCCCGCTCTCGTTGCCGGCGACGCGCCGTGGCGACACGTGCTCGCGGGGTGGCCGTGGCTGCTCTACCTCGGCACCATTGCCACGGGCATCGCCTATGCGCTCTACACCGTCGGCCTTCGCTCGGTGCCGGCGTCGGTGGCCGGAGTCGTCTCGTTGCTCGAGCCGCTGACGGCGACGCTGCTCGGTGTGGTCGTGTTCGGGGAGCGGCTGGGCGCGCTCGGGGTCGTCGGCGCCGTGCTCATGTTCGCCGCCATCGCGGTGCTCGTGACCGCGCGCGCTACACGGTGATCGGTCGCGACACCGCGCGGCTGAACGTGCAGTTCGGAACCACCGCGGAATGCTTGCCGGGGCCGCCCGCGACCATGACGAAGACGTCGTCCGGGGACGGGACCTGAGGCAGCTGCGCGTCGTCGTCGGTGATCGCCTTCATCCATGCCGGCCAGTCGTGGATCCCCCACATCCCGCCCAGCTTCAGCGTGCCGAGCGGCAGGCGCGCGTGCTCGAAGACGAACCGCTGGACGTCGGCGCGGGAGAGGCCATCGGCGGCGATCGTCTGCGCGTGCTCGGGCCCGAGCACGATCAGGAGCTGGCTCTGCGAGAAGTACCAGCCGACGTTGGAACCGAGTGACACCGCGGTGTCGGCGATGGTCACGAGAATGCCGCCGGCGGTGGTGGAGACGTGGTCGTTCACGTTGTGAGGCGGCTCGCCGCCGAAGACCGTGACCACGTCACCGTCGCGCAGCGGTCCCCACGGTGAGGCGTCCTCGCGCTCCGCGATGCAGTACGAGTACTTGGCGGGGCTGCCTTGCGTGGCCATGTCGTGGTGTCCGGGCCAGGCGCCGCCGACGTTGAGGAGGATGAGCCGGATGGCGCGGCCGATGGTCGCATTGGCGCGGAACCCGGGGCCGAAGCATCCGCTGCCGCTGTGTAGACCGATCGTCTGCGCGTAGCGACCGTTCACGATCAGGAGCGGCGCCACCGGGTGCGTCGTCGCCTGCACGCCGTACAGGTTGAAGGCGGGATCGAGCATCGCCTTCACAGCGGCGACGATCACGGGGAAGTACGCGGGCTCGCACCCGGCCATCACCGCGTTGACGGCGAGCTTCTCGAGCGTGGCCTGTCGCCAGAGCGGCGGCATGGCGCCGAGCGAGGCGTCACGGTCGGCGCCGCTCAGCATGGCGCGCACGCGCTCTTCGGTGGGCGGTACGATCGGGAGCCCGTCGCACCACTGACGCGCGCAGAACTCCGCGAGGACGGCCTGGGGATCGTCGTCGAGGGTTATTGTCGCGGGATTGTTTGTAGCGGCGGCCGTGTGCTCGGGATCGCCGAGGGTGGTGGATGAGAGGTGCGGCGCGTCGAGGCTCGCGTTGCCTTTCGCGTGGGGACGCGCAGGCGTGCTCATGTCCGGCCGATCAGGCTCATGATCTGCTCGACGGCCTGGTGGGCGCGGCGGGCGATGGCGTCGGGACGCTCGCCGCCGAGCGGGTGATCGACGACGACGAGCGGGAGGCCGGTCACGCCGAGCGCGGCCATCTCACTGACGGCCAGCCCCTGGAACGCGGTGGTGCCGATGAGCACGGCCGGCGTCCCCGCCTTCGCGAGCTCGATGCTGTCGTGGAGACTCCACGACGTGCACGAGCCTCAGTCCGCGGAGCCCGCGAAGACGACGTCGCACTCCTTGTGAAGCTCCGCGATGATCTCGGGCGCGGCGCCCGTGGAGGCGTTCGCCTTGCGCCGATGCAGCATGGTCTTCACGCCGAGCTGAGCGCGCAGGAGCGTGCCGATCTCGCCGGCGAGACGATCGAAGTTGGTCTTGGTGTTGTCGAGCACGCCGATCGTCCGCCCCGCCCACTCCCGCGGCAGGCCGGGGGCGGCGAACGTGGCGCTCGTCATGACACCGATCGGACTCAGAACGCGAATGCGTCCCATGCGGCCTCCTTGTCAGCGCGGCGTGAACGTCAAAGCGTGTCACCGCATCGTGAACGGCACAACACTCGGCCGCGCGACGGGTCAGCGCGGCTTGAACGGCGTCGAACGCGCGAGCAGCCGTCCGAGCTGCTCGTGCAGCTCGCGGAGCACCGTCCGCTTGACGGTGACGGCGACGGAATCGACCGGCTCTGGGCTTCCGACGCGATGGATCACGAGCGTTCCCGCGAACTCCTCCGCGCGCTCGTCGGTCGCGGCGAGCCCGCGCAGCGTGAGGACCTCCCAGGCTTCCGCCATGCCGATATCCTACTAGAAGCCGGAAGCCGTCAAATCGTGGGGAAATCCGCGTATCCGGTTGCGTCACCGGGCGACGATCTGCCGCGATCCGCGACCCAGGCGCAAGCAGGTCCCGGCGGCCGGCGTGCTTCTCCGACAGGTCTGGCGGCCGCTATTTTCTGATCTCGATGACGAACACCTCCATGTCATTGGCGGGATTGTCCGGCAAGGCAATGTTGGTCTTGAGCGACGCGTGCTCGAGCCCGATTCCCGGCCCAGGATCTTTCGATTCGGCGCGTTCTTCAAGGCCTTGACGGCGCCGGCGGTCTTGGGACCGTAGATGCTGTCGGCTGGCGAACCAGCGGTGCTTTTTGAGCGCCGATGCGTGGTGGCTGCCGCAAGACGCGCAAGGAGGCGCAAGCGACGCGCAACTAAAACGCGCTCCAGCTCCGCGGGACTGTGTACCCGCCGGCGTTCTTCTACAATAGCGAACCGTGATCATGGCGCTCGACGTCGGGACCTCGTCTGCGCGCGCGGCCATGTACGACGCCGGCGGGCGCCCGCTTCCTGACCGCTTCCATCAGATCCCGTACGAGCCGGCGACGACCGCGGACGGCGGGGTGGAGCACGACCCCGCGCGCCTGTTCGACGCCGTCGTCGCCTGCGTGGACGAGGTGCAACGCGGTCGGGGTGGTGACGAGCTGCTCGGGGTCGCCGTCACCACGTTCTGGCACGGTCTCCTTGGCTTCGACGCCGCACAGCGCCCCGTCACTCCGGTCTACATGTGGGCGGATACGCGCGCGGCGGGCGAGGCTGCGCTCTTGCGCTCGTCGCTCGACGCGGCGGCGGTCCACGCCCGCACCGGATGTCACCTGCACTCCTGCTACTGGCCCGCGAAGCTCCGCTGGCTCGCGCGCGCGCGACCGGAAGAGATGCGTCGCGTGACGCGCTGGGGATCGTTCGGCGAGTATCTCGAGCTGCAGCTGTTCGGCGCCGCCGCCACCAGCGTCTCCATGGCGTCGGGGACGGGCGTCTTCGATCAGGACGCGTGCGCGTGGGACGCGGAGGCGCTGGCGGCGGCCGGGGTGGACGCGCGCCAGCTCTTTCCGCTCTGCGATCGCGGGGACTCGCGCCTGGAATTGCGGACGCGGTGGGCGGGACGCTGGCGGAAACTCCGCCGCGTGCCATGGTTCCCCGCCGTCGGCGACGGCGCCGCCGGCAGCGTGGGATCGGACTGTACGGACGCCACGCGCATTGCGCTCAATGTCGGGACGTCGGCGGCCATGCGCGTGGTGGGTCCGAGCGTGGCGCCGCCGCCCGGGCTCTGGCGCTACCGGATCGATCGTCGCCTCTCGATCGTGGGGGGCGCGACGTCGGAAGGCGGCAACGTCTACGCCTGGCTTTCCGATGTCTTGAAGTTGCCGCCGGAGGCGAGCGTGGAGGCAGCGCTCGCGCGTGCGCTGCCCGATGCGCACCATCTCACCGTGCTGCCGTTCCTGGCCGGCGAACGGGCGCCGGGATGGCGCGATGACCGTCGCGCCGCCATCACCGGTCTCTCGCTCCACACCACGCCCCTCGAGATCCTCCAATCGGGTCTGGAAGCGGTGGCGCTGCGGTTGGCGGCGATCCACGCGCTCCTCGCACCGCTCGCGGACGCCGGCGCCGCCATCGTCGCCTCGGGGGGCGCGCTCGCGCGGCTGCGCGCGTGGACGCAGATGATCGCGGACGCGATCGGCCGCCCGGTGTCGGCGTCGCGCGAGACGGAGGCGACCAGTCGCGGCGCCGCCCTCCTCGCGCTGCAGTCGCTCGGCGTCGTGCGCGATCTCGCGACGGCGCGGGCGCCGCTCGGGGAAACGTTCGAGCCCGCCCCCGCGCGCCACGCGCGCTACCAGGCAGCTCTCGCGCGGCAACGCCGGCTCGACGCGCTGCTCTTCGAACGCGGCCTCGCCTGACGCGAGACGCGCGCGGCCCACGTCACGCCGCGCCGCGCGCGCGGGAGTATCATCTGGCCATGGGAACCGACGCGGAGATCATCGTCGTGAAGGATCCGCCCGCGCTCGCCGAGACGGCGGCGCGCACGATCGTGGACGAGGCGCGCGAGGCGGTGGTCACGCGCGGCCGCTTCACCATCGCGCTCGCGGGTGGCGCGACGCCGCGCGAGACCTACGAGCGCCTGGCGCTGCCACCGCTGCGCGACGAGATGTCGTGGGATCGCACGTGGGTGTTCTTCGGCGACGAGCGCGCGGTCGGGCCCGATGACCCCGAGTCCAACTACCGGATGGCGCGCGAGGCGCTGCTCAGCCGCGTGCCCATCGCGCCCGACCGCATCGTTCGCATGCGCGGCGAGGCGGACGATCGCGACGCCGCCGCCGCGGACTATGCGCGGACGCTCGCCGATGTGTTCCAGACGCGGCGTGGAGAGCTTCCGCGCTTCGATCTGGTGCTGCTCGGCCTCGGTGTCGATGGCCACACCGCGTCGCTGTTCCCGGGATCGCCCGTGCTCAAGGAGGTCTTTCGTCCGGTCGCGGCCGTGCACGCGGCCGCCGCCGCCCTTCCCGAGCGACTCACCCTCACCTTTCCCGTCCTGAATGCGGCGTCGCGGGTGCTCTTCCTGGTCACCGGCGCCGAAAAGGCGAAGGTCGTGAAGACCGTCCTCGGCGACGAGGCGCTCCTGCCGGCGGGGATGGTGCGTCCCGCCGGCGGTCGGCTCACGTGGCTCCTGGACCGCGCGGCCGCTGCGCTGCTCCCTGCCGCCGGCGGCGGATAGCCCTCCCTGGGCACGTCTGAGATACTGCCCTCACGTCCATGCGCATCGCGATTGGCTGCGATCACGCCGGATTCCCCCACAAGGACACTGTCGTCACCGCGCTTCGCCACGACGGCCACGAGATCGTCGATTTCGGTACCCACTCCACCGAGCCCGTGGACTATCCGGACTACGCGCGCGCGGTGGGGACCGCGGTGCGCCAGGGGAACGCGGACGCCGGCGTCCTGATCTGCGGGAGCGGCGCCGGCGTCGCCATCGCCGCCAACAAGCTGCGCGGCGTGCGCGCCGCGCTCTGCCACGATCCGTTCACGGCACGGCAGGCGCGCGAAGACGACGACGCGAACGTGCTGTGCCTGGGCGCACGCGTGATCGACGCGCCGCACGCGGTCGAGCTCACGCGCATCTTCGTGGGGGCGCGCTTCTCCGGCGCCGTCCGTCACGAGCGCCGGCTCGCCAAGGTGCGCGAGATCGAGGCGGTCGAGTGCGGGACGCTGCCGCTCGAGGGCGGCGATCACACGACGATGCCGAAGTTCGCGGGCGAGGAGGCGAAGGCCGTGGACGCCGCGCTCAGCCGGCTCGAGCAGGTCGATGCCGTGCGCCGCGTGTGGGGGAAGGACGCAAGCCTGTGGACGAACGAGCCCCGCACGCAGGCCGCCATCCGCAACCGCCTCGGCTGGCTGGCGTCGCCGGTGGCGGCGCGGCAGCAGATCCCGGAGCTGACGGCGTTCGCGAACGACGTGCGCGGCGACGGCATCACGGACGTCGTGTTGCTCGGCATGGGCGGCTCCAGTCTCGCCGCCGAAGTGCTGGCGACGACGTTCGGGGCGGCGCCGGGGGCGCCCGCGCTCGCCGTGCTCGACACCACCGACGCCGCCACCGTGCGCGCCACGCGCGCCCGCCTGAAGCTCCGGCAGACGCTCTTTCTCGTCTCTTCGAAGTCCGGCACCACCGCCGAGATGCTCGCCCTCTACCGGTTCTTCCGCGAAGAGATGAACCGTGAGGCGGAGGCGCCCGGCACGCACTTCGTGGCGATCACGGATCCGGGCGCCTCGCTGGAGCGGCTCGCGCGTGAGTCGGGCTTCCGTCGCACGTTTCTCAATGCGCCCGACATCGGCGGGCGCTTCTCCGCGCTGTCCTCCTTCGGCCTCGTGCCGGGCGCGCTGCTGGGCGTCGATCTCCGGCGTCTGATCGAGCGCGCGGCGGCGATGGCGGATGCGTGCGGCGCGCTCGTGCCGGCCAGCGAGAATGCGGGCGTGCGCCTCGGCGCCACGTTGGCGGGGCTGGCGGAGGCCGGGCGCGACAAGATCACGCTCGTCCTCTCCCCCGCGGTTCGTGCCTTCGGCGGCTGGCTCGAGCAGTTGCTGACCGAATCCACGGGCAAGGACGGCACGGGCTTCGTCGTCGTCAACGACGAGCCGCTCGGACCGCCCGACGTCTACGGCAACGACCGCGTCTTCGTGGCGATGACGGTGGGCGACGACACCCGCTTCGATGCGCCGCTGACGGCGCTCGCGCGCTCACGTCACCCGGTCGTGCGCATCGGTCTCGCGCACCCCTATGATCTCGGCGGCGAGTTCTTCCGCTGGGAGATGGCGACCGCGGCCGCCGGCATCGCTCTCGGCATCAACCCCTTCGACGAGCCGAACGTCGCCCAAGCCAAGGAGGCGACCCAGGCGTCGCTCGCCAAGCATCGCGAGAGCGGGCGCCTGCCGGAGTGGCCGGCGGATACGCTGGACGACGTGGCGCGCGTGCTGGGCGAGTCACGGCCGGGAGACTACGTGGCGCTGCTCGCATACCTGACGCCGACGGCGGAGACCACGGACGCGCTCGAGAAGGTGCGGCTGGTGATCCGGAACCGCACGCGTCTCGCCACCACCGTCGGCTACGGCCCCCGCTACCTGCACTCCACCGGACAGCTTCACAAGGGCGGGCCACCGACGCCGATCTTGATCGTCCTCACCGCCGACGATCACGAGGATCTGCCCATTCCCGGGGAGGCCTACGGGTTCTCGACACTGAAGGCAGCGCAGGCGCTCGGCGATCTCGCCACGCTGCGCGCCGCCCATCGCCGCGCGCTCTGGCTCCCGCTCGGCGACCGTCCCGTGACGAGCCTGGAGCGCATCGCGGCCGCGCTCGCGCGACTGCCCGCCTGATGCAGATCGGCCTCATCGGACTCGGACGCATGGAAGGTAACATGGCAGTGCGCCTTCTGCGTGCCGGCCACACGGTGGTCGCCCACGATCGCTCGCCGGCAGCGGTGGAAGCCGTCGTCCGCAACGGCGCGCGCTCCCGCCGCGACAACTCTTTCGCGGACCGGCTGCTCGCGCCGCTCCGCAACGCGTGCGGAGGCCATGCCGTCCGTCGATGAAGCGTGCGCGCTGATCATCTTCGGCGCGTCCGGAGACCTGACGCGGCGCAAGCTCGTGCCCGCGCTGTGGGCGCTCTACGCCTCGCGCACGCTCCCGGAGCCGTTCGTCGTCCTCGGCGTGTCCCGTACCGAGATGACCGACGAGGAATTCCGCACGCGCATGCGAGAGGCGGTGAGCGAGTTCGCGCGCGTCCAGCCGCCGTCGGAGGTCGTGTGGAACCGGTTCGCGTCGAGCCTCTTCTACTTTGCGGGCGACCCCACCGATCGCGGCATGTACCCACGCCTCGCGGAGCGGTTGGTGGAGCTGGAGGGGCGGCGCGGCGGACCGCGCAACCGTCTCTTCTACTGCGCCACTCCACCCAGCCTCTACGACGACATCGTGGAGAACCTGGGCGCCTCCGGGCTCGCCGCCGAAGAGGGCGGGTGGACCCGCGTCGTCATCGAGAAGCCGTTCGGGCGCGACCTCGAAACCGCGCGCGCGCTCAACGCTCAGCTCGGGCGCGTGTTCCGCGAGGAGCAGATCTATCGCATCGACCACTACCTCGGGAAGGAGACCGTCCAGAACATCCTCGTGTTCCGCTTCGCCAACGAGATGTTCGAGCCGATCTGGAACCGGAATCACGTGGCGGAGGTGCAGATCACGGTGGCGGAGACGATCGGGGTGGAGGCACGGGGAGCGTACTACGAGGAGGCGGGCGCGCTCCGCGACATGATGCAGAACCATCTCCTCCAGCTCCTGTGCCTGATCGCGATGGAGCCCCCCGTCACGTTCGACGCCGAGCCCGTGCGCGAGGAGAAGAACAAGGTCATGCGCGCCCTCCGCCCGATCGACCGCGCCCGCGTGGCCGAGAACGCCCTCCGCGCCCAGTACAGCGCGGGCTTCGCGGAGAACAGGGCCGTGGTCGGCTACACGCAGGAGAAAGGCGTGGCGCGGGACTCGCGCACGGAGACGTTCGCCGTCCTCAAGCTCTCCATCGACAACTGGCGATGGGCGGGCGTGCCCTTCTACCTCCGCACCGGCAAGCGGATGGAGCGCCGGGAGAGCGAGATTGCCATTCGCTTCCACCGCACCCCGCACATGATCTTCCGCCGCAGCCCGGAAGGCGTCCCCCCGAACGTGCTCGTCATCCGTATCCAGCCGGACGAAGGTATCGCGCTCACGGTGGTCGCGAAGACGCCGGGGCCGGACCTCAAGCTCGGTCCGGTGACGCTCGACTTCCACTACGGCGAGGTCTTCGGCGGGCAACCGCCGGAGGCCTACGAGCGGCTGCTGCTCGACGCCATTCACGGCGACGCCACCCTCTACGCGCGCGGGGACTGGGTGGAACAGGCGTGGGCGGTCCTCGCCCCCGTGCTCGAAGCCTGGGAGCGAGAGCCCGGACCGCTACCGAGCTACGAGGCGGGCACGTGGGGGCCGCCGGAAGCCGACGCCTTCATCAAGCGGGACGGCGCGAGCCGGCGAAAGTGAGCGGGAGCTAGCGGGCGACGGCGAGCGCGCGGCTCGCCGTGTATTCCAGGTACGTGAACCAGAGGCCTTCCCAGATCATCACCTGGAGCGAGTTACCGCCCTTCTCGTAGACCTGGGTGGCGCCGTGCGCGGCCGTACTCGTCGTGCTCACGTGCCGCCAGCCATTCGTTTCCAGCATGGTGCGCACGGCGACGCCGAGGCTGTCGGGCTCGATGCGTCCGCGGTACACCAGCCGCGCCGCCTTCACGGACGGCGACTCGATCACGGTCGAGCCCTCGGCGTGATACGAGAGCCCCTTCGGGACGGGAATGTCCTCGAACTCGCTCCGGACCGCGCGCGGCGGCGCCGAGGCGCAGGCGGTGGCGAGCAGGAGGGTGGCAGCGACGACGAGCAAGCGCGGGAGGCGACCGTATCGAGAGATCACGCCACCGATGGTAGCAAGGCGGTCGGACGCCGGCCAAAGAAATTCCCCGGCCGGGCCGTCGGTCACACGAGGCGGATCAGCCGCGCGAAATCGGCGCCGGCGGCCTGCGCCACCTCCGCCAGCTGCTCGCTCGTGAGGTCCTCGTCGAGGATGAGGACCACGATGGCGCGGCCGCGCCGGGTCTTTCTGCCCACGTGCATGGAGGCGATGTTCACGTTGGCGCGGCCGAGGATGGTGCCGATCTTGCCGACTACACCGGGCCGGTCCTCGTAGGAGAGGACCAGGATGTAGCCTTCCGGCGTGAACTCGATGTGGAGGTCCCGGAGGCGCACGATCCGCGGCTGCCCGTCGAACACGGTGCCCGCGATGATCTTGCGGCCGCCGCGCGCCTCGGTCACCACCGTGAGCAGGCTCTTGTAGCCCGACGTGTCCTCTTCGCGGGTGACGCTCACGTCGAGCCCCCGCTCGCGCGCGACCAGACGCGCGTTGACGAGGTTCACGCGTCCCGCCATCACCGGGTCGAGGAGCCCCGCCAGCACCGCGCGCGCGAGCAGTTCGGGGTCGATGTGGGCGATCGCACCCGCGACCTTGAGCTCGACGCTGGCGAGATGCTCGTGGTCGAGCTGGACGCTGAAGCGCCCGAGGCGATCGGCGAGGGCCACGAACGGCCGCAGCTCGGCGACGTCGGCGGGATCGCCGACCGGGATGTTGACGGCGTGCTCCACCAGCTCACCGTCGCGGAAGGCAACGAGCTGACGGGCGACGTCCACGGCGACGTTGACTTGCGCCTCGCTCGAGTTGGCGCCCAGGTGCGGGGTGACGACCACGCGCGGGTGCTGGACGAGCGCGATCACGTGGTCCGTCTTGGGGGGCTCCTCGCTCCACACGTCGATGGCCGCCCCCGCCACGTGGCCGCTCTCGAGGGCGGCGAGCAGATCGCGCTCGGAGATGATGCCGCCCCGGGCGCAGTTCACGAGGCGGACGCCGCGCTTCATCCGCGCGAGCTCGCGGGCGGTGACCATGTTGTCGGTCTCCGCGGTGAGCGGCACGTGGAACGTGATCACGTCCGACTCGCGCACCACGGTGTCCCAGTCGGTGAGGCGGGCGCCCACGTCGCGCGCTCGCGCTTCCGGGATGTAGGGATCGTGGACGAGCACGTCGCACTCGAAGCCGCGCAGCCGCGCCGCCACCCGGGACCCCACCTTGCCGAGACCGACCACGCCGATCGTCTTCCGGAACAGCTCGGCGCCGTAGATACCGCGGTTCCACTCGAGCATTTTCAAGATCGCGTGGGCGTCCGGAATGCGCCGCACGAGTGCCAGCATCATCGCCATCGTGTGCTCGGCGGCGGAGACGACGTTCCCGTAGGGCGCGTTCACGACCACGATGCCCCGCCGCGAGCAGGCATCGACGTCGATGTTGTCGATGCCCACCCCCGCTCGCCCCACGATGCGGAGACGGGTCGCCGCCGACAAGAGATCCTCGGTGATGGCGGTGCTGGAGCGCGTGACGAGCGCCTCGTAGTCACCGACGCGCTCGAGGAGCGCCGACCGCGACGGCTTCATGATCTCGTCCACCTCGAAGCCGTGCGCCCGCAGATAGTCGAGCCCCTCGCGGGCGATGGCGTCGATCACGAGCACCCGCATGTGCTCAGCCCTGAATGGAGTATCCGCCATCGACGGGGATGGCGGTTCCGGTCACGAAATCCGACGCACGGCTGGCAAGGAACACCGCAACGCCCGCCATGTCGTCGATGTCGCCCCAGCGCCCCGCGGGCGTCCGGCGGAGCACGCTGTCGTGGAGGGTGGGGATTTCTTTCCGCCCTCTTCGCGTGAGGTCGGTGTCGATCCAGCCCGGGAGGACGGCGTTGACCTGGATGTTGTCGGGCGCCCACGCCGCCGCGAGCGACTTCGTCAGCTGGACGAGGCCGCCCTTGCTCGCGCCGTAGGCGGGCGCGAAGGAGACGCCGAAGATCGACAGCATGGAGCCGATGTTGATCACCTTCCCGCCACCCGCGGCCTTGAGCGCGGGGTAGGCGGCGCGGGCGCACAGGAACACGCTGGTGAGGTTCGTGTCCATCACGCGCTGCCACTCTTCGAGTGAGTACTCGTCGGCCCGCTTCCGGATGTTCATACCGGCGTTGTTGATCAGGATGTCGAGCCGGCCGCAACGCGCCACCGTCTCCCGCATGAGCGCCGTCACCGACGCCTCGCTCGCGACGTCCACGGCGATGGCGTCGGCGCCCACCCCGAATTTTTCGAGCTCGCGAACGGCGTCGCGCGACTTCGCCTCGTTCCGGGCCGCCACGACCACCCGGGCGCCGGCGGCGGAGAGACCGCGCGCCATCCCCAGACCGATGCCCCCGTTGCCGCCGGTCACGATCGCCACCTTACCCTTCAGATCGAACACATCGGCCTCCTGTGTAAGCGTTACATCGCATCACCGACTGCGACGGCCGGTGCGGAAGTTCTTTCAAGGCGTGCCCGAGGACAACACTTTTTGGCGCGCCTTTTCTCGTCTCCTCTCTGGCATATCGCCTGCAATTCCTGCGTTCGCGGCATCACGATTCCAGGCGTCAACCCGATGGAGGTCGCTCGCATGATCGCGCAGGTGCTCCCGATCCGCCCCCGCCTTCACGACACGCCGGCGCTGTCCCGGCATCTCTGGGGCATCGTGCTGGCCGGCACGGCGCCGGAGACCTCGGCGATCACGGGCGCCCGCGTGGCCCATCGGCAGCTCGGGCGCCGGCTGACGCGGTTCGCGCGCGACGTCCGGCCCGTGCTGTTTCGCCGTGCGGTGGAGCGGGCGTCGCGCCTGATCGCGCCGCGCCGGCTCGTGGCGGTGCTGTCGCGCGCGGACATCGGCGACTATGCACCCGAACTGGTCGATCTGCCCGCCATCGAGTTCGTGACACAGCCGGTCTACCGCGGGAGCGCGGCGGAGATCTTCCTCCCCGTCCTCAAGATCGCACATCAGGATCCCCACGCGGTGATCGTCGTCCTTCCGAGCGATCAGCTCGTCGATTACGAGGCGCGCTTCATGAACTACGTCTCGCGGGCGGTGGCCGCGGTGACCGTGCGACCGGATCTGCCCTTGGTGATCGGCGCGCGGCCCCCCGGTCCCGACCCCTCGTCGACGTGGATCGAGGCGGGCGACACCGTGGACGGGCTGGAGAGCTTTGCCGTGCGCGAGGTCAAGCGCTTCGTGGATCGGCCGTCGCTGGCGGAGGCGGAGGCGCTCTATGAGAGCGATGGGCTCCTCAGCACGCTCGTGATCATCGCCACCGCCCGTCGGCTCCTCGAGCTCGGCCGTCGCTACCTCCCCGACGTGCTGGAGACGCTCGAACCGCTCGAGTCCGCCTTCGGCACGCCCGAGGAAGACCTCCTCTGCGACGCGGTCTACGAAGGCATGCCGTCGGCCAGCATTTCGCGCGATCTCCTCGAGCGAGGCGGCGCCTTCGGCGTCCTCCCCATTCCGGACGTGGTCTGGCGCGACCACGCGCACCCCGCGCGCGTGACCGCCCTCGCCTCCTAGGCCGGACGCAGGACCAGCCGGACCTCGGCGCCGTCGTCCGGCGTCTCGAACCGCAGCGCGCCGCCGAGGAGCCGCGCGATCCGTTCCACCGTCACCAGCCCGACCCCTTGATGACCGGGTTTCCGGCGTGACCCGAGCCGGATCAAAACTTTGGGACTGCTGCTCGGCAGCGTGGCCCCCCAGTTCCGGACGCTCAGCACGACGCCATCGGCGGTCGCGTGCGCGCTCACGTGCGGCGGCCGCGGCGCATCCTTCGGTGTCGCTTCGAGCGCGTTCCGGAGAAGGTGCTCGACCGCGATCGCAAGCAGGCGCGCGTCGGCGCGCGCGTGCGGCCACGGGCCTGGCGCGAGCGTCACCGCCGTCAGGTGCT
>Ga0075421_100004078_pt1 | contig 17595 bp, 15 predicted proteins | sample SoiMetdeltSBSDD5_FD_75292 | JGI IMG/M metagenome (GOLD analysis project Ga0075421, IMG submission 75292) | Bulk soil microbial communities from a Populus tree surrounding site in Tennessee, USA - Soil MetaG P. deltoides SBSDD5 | ecosystem: Environmental > Terrestrial > Soil > Tree plantation...
AGGGTGGGTTAGCGCCGAAGGCGCGTAATCCACCGCGGCAAATCGGTGGGTTACGCGCTTCGCGCTAATCCACCCTACAAGACAGGTATCAATAGCCCGAGGCCGATGCCTGCCCGCCTTCGCGCAGCTTCGTGGCCATGACGGCGATGGTGCGCTGGTACACCTCGGCGCGGTTCCAGTCCTTGATGACCGCGTAGTTGGCGCTGCCCGGCTCCCACGACTGCCCCGCCTGCCAGCCGTGCCCCTTGAGGAAGTTGGCGGTGGAGGCCAGGATGTCCGGCACGCTGCGGACGAGGTCGCGCCGGCCGTCACCGTCGAAATCCACGGCGTACTTCATATAGCCCGAGGGGAGGAACTGGGTCTGGCCGATCTCGCCGGCCCAGCCGCCGCGCAGGTCCTCGGGCGTCATGTCGCCGTTCTGGACGATGCGCAGCGCGTCCATGAGGTGCGCGGTGAAGAACTCCGAGCGACGGCAGTCGTAGGCCAGCGTGGCGACGGATCGGATGATGGAGTATTTGCCGGCTGTATCCGCCCCGTAGTTGGTCTCCAGCCCCCAGATGGCGATGATCACCGGGGCCGGCACGCCGAAGCGTTTCTCCACGCGATCGAACGTGGCCCTGTGCATGCGCATCAGGCCCTGCCCGCGCTTGATCAGCGCCGAGCCGACGCGGCGGGCGTAGAACTCCTCAAAGCTCAGCTTGAAGGACTTCTGCGAACGGTCCAAACGGACCACGGTGCGGTCGTAGGATGCATCCGCCAGGGCGGCATCGACGGTGGAGCGGGAGATGCCCGCGGCCACGGCCCTGGTCTTGAAGCGGTCGAGCCAGCCGGCGAAGCCGGCGCCGTCGTTGCCGCAGTCGGCGATGGCCGTGGTCGGAAGCCAAGCCAGCACGGCGGCTGCGGTGATGGTGGCGAGGCGGCGATGGTTGCGGACGGTCAAGCTCATTCTTCCCCGTTCCCCCGGCGACCTTGGAGACCACCTTCCTAGCATCTCGGGCCATGCCGCGTCTCTAGCGTAGCCGCGCAGGCCCCGACAAACCCGCAAGGAGCATGAACCATTCCTTGCAAAGGCCCAGCCTGACGGCTCGGCTCACGCCCGGCGCGGCCGACACGGACCATCAATGCGAGGATTGGGGCCTCGGTGCGGCCGCATCCGCAGCACCCCCAAAGAGACCCTTTAATTCGGGCGCCCACGCCTTGAATCGGCCGGCGCAGGCACTAGCTGCAGAGGGGTAGAGCCGGCCGCGATACCACCTGAGGGTGGGAGGCCCCGCTGCGAGCGATAACGCACGCGCGGGGCCTTTCGTTTTTTGTGGCGGGCGCACGCAGCGGAAAGGAACGCGCGCATGAGGCTGAACTCCACGCTGGTCGAGCGGACCCTGAGCCAGTTCCAGGCCCAGGCGATTCCGGACAATCATCCGTCGATACCCGAGCTCAATCGGACCTTCGGCGACCACACCTTCTTCATCGACGCCGACGGCCTGCACATCGTCGAGCCGGCCATGCCGGCCGACGACGGGCACGAGGCCGGCCAGGTGGTCAGGGTCGCCAGCTGGCAGGATGCGAACCGCACAAGCCTGGTGGCGCATCCGCCCGAGCCCACGGATGTCCTGGTCGAGCTCAGTGGTGACGGCTCCATGCCGAAGCACTGAGGCGTGTGAAGCGGTCCCGGGCCGCTTCACCGCCTGCACCGGCCGGACGGCTAGCTAGCGGCTCAGGCTGCGCATCAGGCCACGCAGGGCCTCGGGATGGTTGTGCAGCCGCCAGCGCGCGAAGGCGCCGGCAGCGAGGATGAGCGCCCCGTTGAGCGTCAGCGTGGCGGCGAGGCCGATGCGTTCGGCCAGTGTGCCGGCGAGGATGTTGCCGATCGGCGCGGTGCCCGCGAACGACATGCTGTAGAGCCCGATCGCGCGGCCCCGCCACTCGTCCGGCACCGACTGCTGCAGCAGGGCGTTAGTGGCGTTCACGGAGACCAGCACCGACGCGCCCAGTGCCGCCAGCAGCAGCATGGAGACGGGCAGGGTGCGCGACCACGCGAACGCCACCAGGGCGCAGCCAACGGCCAGCGGCGCCACCGTCACGAGGCGGATCTGGCGCCCGTAGCCGGGTTGGAGTGACAGATAGGTGGCCGAGACCAGCGCCCCCAGGCCGGCGGCGCTCATGAGCAGGCCCACGGTGGATGACCGCCCGTCGAAGAAGTGGACGACGATGGACGGCATCAGGGGCACGTAGGGCGTGGCGAGCAGCCCCACGGCGGCAACCGTGGGCAACAGGTAGCGCACGGCGGGGAACGCCATCAGCATCGCCAGATTGGCCCAGAACCCCTCAGGCCTGGCGCCGACCGCCGGGGACGGTGCCGAGGCGCGCGGCAGGCGCATGGCGAGGAGCGCACCGATGATGGCCGCGAAGCTGACGGCGTTGATGACGAAGCACCAGGCTTCCGACACGTAGACCAGCAGCACACCGGCCAGCGCCGGCCCGACCATGCGGCCGACGTTGAACACCATGGCGCTGACGCCGATGGCACTGGTTATCAGAGCGCGCTCCTCCACGATGTCCTTGAACAGGGTCTGCCGCATCGGCATCTCGAAGGCGCTGGCGATGCCGATCAGGGTCGCCACCGCCAGGTAGGCGTTGATGCTGTCCACCCCGGCAAGCGCCATCAGCGCCAGCCACACGGAGAGCGCCGCCAGCACCAGATCGATGAGGATGAGCGTGGGCAGACGCGGCACCCGGTCGGCGGCGAGGCCGGCGACAGGGCCGAGCAGGAGATAGAAGATATTCAGCAGAAAACCGGTGAGCCCCAGAAGGAAGATCGAGTTGGTGAGGCGGAACACCAGCCAGGCGAGGGCAACCTGCTGGATCCAGCCGCCGGTCACGGAGATCACGTGACCCAGGGTGTAGATACGGAAGCGCCGCTTGGTCAGCGCGGGCGGAAGCCACAGATGCCAGTCCGCCACCAGGTCTCTCCTGCCGTCGTGCGGTCAGGCTAATGCCCACGACCAACTGCGGCAAGGCGCGGGACAGGCACGTGTTAGAAGGTGATGGCCGCAACTCAACCCGCACCGAGTGCGGCCGCCAAGGCCGCAACCCCGGAACGGACAAGGAGCACGTGATGCTCCAAAAATAATATGCCCCGCACAACGGGCGGGGCGCATATTGCAGTCGCTGTTACTCGTAGCGCGCGCCGCGCTTGAGGTCGCAGAGTACCCCCGCCTTCGGCGCATCGGCGCGATCGGCGAGAGCAGCCCAGTGCTTGCAGATGTCTGCGAAGCGGCGACGTTGGGCAGGCGGCAAGGCCTGCACGTCAGTGGGCGTCAGCGCGTCCAGCAGCGCCACGGTTTTCTCGATGACAGACATGATGTTGCCCCCAACAATGACCCCCCGCAGGGGAGAAATATTGGCGCCGAGTCGTTGAGAACACAACGATCCATCGACCAGGGACGTCCAAATTGCGGCAGACTTGGGCCAATTTGCAACGCTTTCTGCAAAAGTTTTCCACAGCCCCGGCCTTCGAGCGGCGGCTGCGCACCAGCATTTCTGCCTCATCGGCCCCTACAACTTCTCAGCAGGTGAGCACAAATTATTGAACTAAATGGGAAAATGGTGGGCGCGACAGGGATCGAACCTGTGACCCCTCCCGTGTGAAGGGAGTGCTCTACCGCTGAGCTACGCGCCCCCGGGACTGCCGTGGGTGTGGGAGGCGACGCTTAGTACCCAATCGGCCGCCCCGCGGCAACCCCGTCGCGAGGCGTCGCATCGGCGCCCCGAGCCAATGTCAGCCGGTCGCGTGGGCCCTTGCCTTCGCCTCGGCGCGGCGGGCGTGCAGGATCGGCTCGGTGTAGCCGTTGGGCTCGGTGCGCCCCTTGAAGATGAGGTCGCAGGCGGCCTGGAAGGCGACCGACCGATTAAAATCGGGCGCCATGGGACGGTAGTGGGGGTCGCCCGCGTTCTGCCGATCCACCACGGCGGCCATGCGCCGCAGGGTCTCCATCACCTGGGCCTCATTGGCGATGCCGTGGCGGAGCCAGTTGGCGATGTGCTGGCTGGAGATGCGCAGCGTGGCGCGGTCCTCCATCAGGCCGACGTTGTTGATGTCGGGCACCTTGGAGCAGCCGATGCCCTGCTCGATCCAGCGCACGACGTAGCCCAGGATGCCCTGGCCGTTGTTGTCGAGCTCCTTCTGGATGTCCTCAGGCGACCAGTTCACGCGGTCAGCCAGCGGGATCGTCAGGATGTCGTCCAGGGAGGCACGCGGGCGCGAGCGCAGATCGGCCTGGCGCTTGGCCACATCAACCTTGTGGTAGTGCAGCGCGTGCAGCGTGGCGGCCGTGGGCGAGGGCACCCAGGCGGTGCTGGCGCCGGCCTGCGGGTGCGCGATCTTCTCACGCATCATGTCGGCCATGCGGTCGGGCATTGCCCACATGCCCTTGCCGATCTGCGCCTTGCCGGGCAGGCCGCAGGCCAGGCCGATATCGACGTTCCAGTCCTCGTAGGCCTTGATCCAGGGTGTCGCCTTCATGTCGCCCTTGCGGATCATCGGCCCGGCCTCCATCGAGGTGTGGATCTCATCGCCGGTGCGATCGAGGAAGCCGGTGTTGATGAAGCACACGCGATGCCGGGCGGCGCGGATGCACGCCTTGAGGTTGACGCTGGTGCGGCGCTCCTCGTCCATGATGCCCATCTTGAGGGTGTAGCGTGGCAGGCCCAGCGCGTCCTCCACGCGATCGAACAGCTCGTCGGCGAACGCCACCTCCTCGGGCCCGTGCATCTTCGGCTTGACGATGTAGATCGAGCCGGCGCGGCTGTTGCGGAAGGCGCCGTTACCCTTGAGGTCGTGCATGGCGATGAGCGAGGTCACGACCGCGTCGAGGATGCCTTCCGGCACCGGCTGGTCGTCGCGGTCGAGCACGGAGGCGTCCATCATCAGGTGGCCGACGTTGCGAACCAGCAGCAGGCTGCGACCGGGCAGGGTGAGCTCGCCGCCGCCGTCGGGCGTGGTGTAGACCCGATCCGGGTTGAGGCGGCGCTCCAGCCGGCTGCCGCCCTTGTCGAAGGTGGCGGCGAGCGTGCCCTTCATCAGGCCCAGCCAGTTGCGGTAGGCGGCCACCTTGTCGTCCGGATCGACGGCGGCGATGGAGTCCTCCAGATCGACGATGGTGGTGATGGCCGCCTCGACCAGCACGTCGGCAACGCCGGCGATGTCGGATTTGCCGATGTAATGCCGGCTGTCGATCTGGATCTCGATGTGCAGGCCGTTGTGGCGCAGCAGAATGGCGCGCGGCTCTGCCGGATCGCCGCGATAGCCGACGAGCTGGGAGGGGTCCGCCAGCCCGACGAGGCGCCCCGAGCCTCCGAGCCCGGTGATGCGAAGAGCGCTGCCGACCCAGGTGTCGGCGACGCTCGACTGGCTCACCACCAGCCGGCCATCCTGCACCGCATAGCCGCGCACCTCGGCGTGCGAGCCTTTCTCGAGCGGCGCCACGTCATCCAGAAAGCGCTTGGACCAGGCGAAGACCTTCGCCCCACGCACCGGATTGTAACCGCCGGCGCGGCTCGCCCCGTCGTCCTCGGGCAGGGCGTCGGTGCCATAGTGCGCGTCGTACAGGCTGCCCCAGCGCGCGTTGGCGGCGTTGAGGGCGTAGCGCGGATTGGTGACCGGCACCACCAGCTGCGGCCCGGCGATGTGGGCGATCTCGGCATCGACGTTTCCGGGGTCGATGGCAAAGTCCGGACCCTCGGGCACCAGGTAGCCGATCTCGGCGAGGAAGGCCTTGTAGCCGGCCCGGTCGAAGGGCCTGGCCTTATGGGCGTGGTGCCAGTCGTCGATCCTGGCCTGCAGCTCGTCGCGCCGCTTGAGGAGGGCGCGGTTTCTTGGCGCCAAGTCGTGGACGATGCGGTCGAAACGCGTCCAGAACCCCGCCTCCGGCACACCCGTCCCCGGCAGGACCTCCTTGACGATGAACTGGTGGAGAACCTTGGCGACGCTCAGGCTCTCGACCACGACACGCTCAGTCATAGGGGTTCCTGCTCCAGGATTGCCAACGGCGCTCGGGCTACTATGGCGGTGGTCGTCAGGCCGTCAATTATTCCAAGGTCAGCAGCCTGAATCGACGCCCTTGTAGGTTGGGTCGAGCGACAGCGAGACCCAACACCGTCAAGGGGGTGCCATGAGTGTGTTGGGTCTGCGCTTCGCTTGACCCAACCTACGGCAGAATCAGAACGTCAGCTCCTCTCCATCCGGGAGCGGTGCCAGGTAGCGCCCGACCAGATCCGGCGTCACCTCGCCCAGCTGCGGGGGCGACCACTTGGGCTTGCGGTCCTTGTCGATGAGGAGCGCGCGGATGCCTTCGGGGAACTCGCCGTCCTCGAACAGGCGCACGGTAAGGCGGTACTCCACCTTCAGCGCCTCCTCCAGGGAGGGCAGCCGGCGGGCCTGCCGGATGGCAGCGTGCGTGAGCTTCAGGGCCTTGGGCGACTTCTGCAGCAGCGCGGCGCGGGTCTTGGCCGCCCACGCCTCGGCGATGCCAGCGAGAGCCATATGGACCGTCTCGACATCGGCGCTGGCAAAAGCGGCATCGATGGCGCCACGACGGCGCGCCAGGTCCGACTCGCCCGGATCCTCAGCTAGACTGCGGATCGCCTCGCCGACAGGGCCGCCGCGCGGATCGATGAGACGCGCGATCAGGGCGGGCAGCTTCGCCGAGGCGAGAAACGCGTCGCTGAAGCGGGCGTAGATGGCGTCGGCCGCGCGCATCGCTTCGCCGGTAAGACCGAGGAGCACGCCTGTCTCGCCCGGCGCATTGGCCAGCAGCCAGGTGCCGCCCACGTCCGGGATCAGCCCGATGCCCGTCTCCGGCATGGCCAGGTGGGAGCGCTCCGTGACGATGCGGTGGCTGCCGTGAGAGGACAGGCCGATGCCGCCGCCCATGACGATGCCGTCCTGAATGGCCACGTAGGGCTTGGGATAGCGCGCGATCAGCGCGTTGAGGCGGTACTCGTCGCGCCAGAACGTCCTGGCGAAGCCAGAGCCCTGGCTGCGGCTTTCGTAGAGCGATCGCACATCGCCGCCGGCGCAGAGGCCGCGCTCTCCGGCGTCGTCGAGGAGAACCAGCTCGACCGCCGGATCGTCCTTCCAGGCCTCCAGCGCGGCCCGGATGCGGCCGACCATCGGGTAGGTCAGCGCGTTGAGCGCCTTCGGCCGGTTCATGGTGATGCGCCCGGCCCGGCCCTCGCGCCGGATCAAGACCTCGTCGGCTGCTGCCGGCTCCATGGTGCTCCTTTGCACAAGCTGTTGTCAGTCCCTTCGGGTCTGACACCGTGACTCTAAGCTCTGCGTCATTGGTGATGCCTCCAAAGCCGCGGGTGGTGCAAGGGTGTCAGACCCAGAGCGTCTGACACCGCCACGCCACTGCTGCGGCGGCACGACAGTTGGCTCACCAAACGATTGGGGCTAGGGTGCGCTCCATGCGAAGCGTGCGAACCCAGGTTGGAATCATCGGTGCCGGGCCGGCGGGGCTGCTGCTGGCGCGGCTGCTCGGGCTCGCCGGGATCGAGTGCATCGTGCTGGAGCGGCGGGCGCCCGAGTATCTCAGGGCACGCATCCGCGCAGGGCTGCTGGAGCAGGGCACCGTCGATATTTTGAGCGACGCAGGCGTGGGCGAGCGGCTTCTGCGGGAGCGGCTGGTCCACGACGGGGTGGAGATCGCCTTCAACGGCCGGCGCCACCGTATCGACCTGAAGGAGCTCTCCGGCAAGGCCGTCACCATCTACGGCCAGGCCGAGGTGCAGAAGGACCTGATGGATGCGCATCTGACGATGGGTACCGAGGTCGTCTACGAGGCCGAGGACGTGAGCCCCCACGGGCTCGCCACCGACCGGCCCTGGCTGCGCTACCACAAGGACGGACAGGTGCGCGAGATCCAGTGCGACTTCATCGCCGGATGCGACGGCTCCCACGGGGTCAGCCGCCAGGCCATCCCGCAGGACGTGCTGCGCATCTATGAGCGGATCTATCCGTTCGGCTGGCTCGGCATCCTCGCCGACACGCCGCCGGTCAATCCCGAGCTGATCTATTGCAATCACGAGCGGGGCTTCGCGCTCTGCACCATGCGGTCGGAGGCCCGCAGCCGCTATTACCTGCAGGTGCCGGCCGACGAGGATGTGGCCGACTGGTCCGATGACCGGTTCTGGAGCGAGCTCAGCCGCCGCCTCCCGCCCGACGCCGCGGCTGGGCTGGTGACCGGGCCGCGGCTGGAGATGAGCGTGGCACCGCTGCGCTCGTTCGTGGCGGAGCCCATGCGGTATGGGCGGCTGCTCCTGGCCGGGGACGCCGCGCACATCGTGCCGCCCACGGGGGCCAAAGGGCTCAACCTGGCGGTCACCGACGTGCGGTTCCTGGCCGAGGCGCTCACGGCCTACTACCGGGCCGGCTGCAGCGACCTGCTGGATGGGTATTCCGCCCGATGCCTCGCCCGCGTGTGGAAGGTGCAACGCTTCTCCTGGTGGATGACAAGCATCACCCACCGATTTCCTGAGGCGTCAGGCTTCGAGAAGCGTGTGCAGGGGGCGGAGCTGGCCTGGCTGGCAGGCTCGAGGGCGGCACAGACAACGCTGGCGGAGAATTACGTCGGATTGCCGGTGGAGTAGAGACGGAACCGGGGTCAGACCCCTGGTCAAGACGTTGCGAATAGCACTCGCCGCCAGTAGCCAGGGGTCTGCCCCCCCTTCTGCTTCACGTGAAACAGTCGCGCCGGGTCACTAACCCTGCAGCGACCGCACGAACTCCGGACCGGCGGCGGCGAGAATCTCGGCGGCGGCATCCTCGGCCAGCCGCAGCGCCTCCTCGGGGCGCCCCTCGCGCTGGGCCTTGAAGCACTGGCGGCCATCGGGGCTCAGGATCATGCCCTGGAACGCGAAACGCGGGCCGCCAGGCCCATCCACAAGCTCCCCGAGGGCCGCGATCGGGGTCCGGCAGGAGCCCTCCAGCCGGGCCAGGAAGACCCGCTCCGCGGTCACGGCGAGGGCCGTCGGCTCATGGTTGAGGGGCGCCAGGAGCTGGGCCATCCGCTCGTCGTCGGCGCGAATCTCGACGCCGATGGCGCCCTGGGCCACTGCCGGCAGCATCGCCTCGACCGGCACCGGCGCAGCGGCGCGGTCCGCGATGCCCAGTCGATTGAGGCCCGCCAGGGCGAGCAGGGTTGCATCTGCCACGCCGTCGGCGAGCTTGCGCAGCCGGGTCTCGACATTGCCGCGCATCGGCACGACCCGGAGATCGGGCCGCAGATGCCTCACCTGGGCCTGGCGCCGCAGCGACGAGGTGGCCACCACGGCACCGCCTGGCAGGTCGGCCAGGGACGCGGCCTTGGGGCTGATCAAAGCGTCGCGCACGTCCTCGCGGGGCAGGAATGCCGCGAGCGTCAGACCCTCCGGCAGGAGTGTGGGCATGTCCTTCATGGAGTGGACGGCGAGGTCCACCTCGCCCGCCAACAGGGCCTCCTCGATCTCCTTGGTGAAGAGGCCCTTGCCGCCGGCCTCGGCGAGTGGCCGGTCCTGGATCCGGTCGCCCGTGGTCTTGATGATGCGGATATCGAAGGCGAGCTCGCCCAAGCCCGCGGATTGGCCGTGTGCGGCCCTGAGGCGGGCCTCGACCTCGCGCGCCTGAGCCAGCGCCAGGGGCGAGCCGCGCGTGCCGATACGGATCCTCGCTGCTTGCAAGCGCCGATCTCCTCAGGGCTCGGGCGTCTTCGCCCGCTGTGAGACGACAGTTACAGGAGATCCCCTTCGGGGTGCAATCGGATCGAGTCGGAGCGGTGCCCAACCGGTCGCGCCGCCTCACCGGCGCACACTTCGGCTCACGTGTGTGCGAGGCCCTCTCGAATTTCTCCCCCGCCTGCGTATCTCCAGGCGGTGCGGCGAGCCAACGCCGCGTGCGAAGACAAACAGGAGATGATCATGAAGAGCCTTGTTGCCACCGCCCTCGTCGCCCTCGGCCTGCTGTCGGCGGCCGTGACTGCCCAGGCTGCGTCGGACCTCTCCGGCTACCCGGAGTGGGCGCAGCGCGCCTTCGAGAACAAGGGCTGAGCGAGCCCCCTGCACGCCTGACGCGGCGAGCAAGCCTCGACGCGCCAGGCGCGCGCATTCCTACCCACCTTCAGATGCCGATCCCCGGGGCCCGTCCAGGACCGGGGTTGCCTGTTGCGGCCGGGCGATCCGAGATCGCCCCCACGTCGCAGTTGACGCACCACGGCCGGCGCCATACGTCCGGCTGATGGAACCGCGCGCCGACGCCGCAAACCCCGCTCCGGCAAACCCCGCTCCGGATGAGCGCCAAACCCTCATTCTCGGCATCGAGACCAGCTGCGACGAGACCGCCGCCGCCGTGGTTGCGCGCACACCGGACGGGACCGGGCGCATTCTCTCGAACGTGGTGCGCGCCCAGTGGGAGGAGCACCGCCGCTACGGGGGCGTGGTGCCGGAGATCGCGGCCCGCGCGCATGCGGACTGTCTCGACGAGATCGTGGCTCTGGCGCTGAGCGAGGCCGGCACGGACCTCGCCGGGCTGGACGCAATTGCAGTTACGGCCGGCCCCGGATTGATCGGGGGGCTGCTCGTCGGGGTCACGACCGCCAAGGCGCTCGTGCTGGTGCAGCGGCTGCCGCTGGTGGCGGTGAACCACCTGGAGGCGCACGCGCTCACCGTCGGCCTCACCGAGGGCCTGCGGCCCCCCTATCTGCTGCTGCTGGCCTCCGGCGGGCACACCCAGCTCCTGATCGTGCACGGCGTGGGCCGCTACGAGCGGCTCGGTACCACCATCGACGACGCCCTGGGCGAGGCCTTCGACAAGACGGCGAAGCTCCTGGGGCTCGGCTTTCCCGGCGGCCCCGCGGTAGAGCAGGCCGCCGCAGCGGGACGGCCGGGCCGCTTCGCGCTGCCGCGCCCCATGCTCGGACGCGCCGAGCCGCATTTCTCGTTCGCCGGCCTCAAGACGGCAGTGCGCCGCCAGGCCCAGGCGCTGGCCCCGCTCGGCGAGCGCGACATCGCCGACCTCTGCGCGGAGTTTCAGGCCGCCGTATGCGAGAGCCTCGCCGACCGGGTGCGGCGCGCCATGGCGATCGCGGATGCAAGGTGGGGGTCAGACCCCTCGCGGGTGCGCTCGCATATCAGCCGCGGTGTTGGCGGCGAGGGGTCTGACCTCCACCGCCACCTGGTCGTCGCCGGCGGTGTTGCTGCCAACCGGCAAATCCACCGGGCGTTGACGGAAGTCGCAGCCACCCGCGACTATCGCGTGCACGTGCCGCCCGCGCAGCTGTGCACCGACAACGGCGCCATGATCGCCTGGGCCGGCGCCGAGCGCCTTGCCCTGGGCCTTGTTGACCGCCCGGACTTCGAGGCCCGCGCCCGCTGGCCGCTGGATGCCCAGGCGGCCCCGGCCCTCGGCGGCGGCCGGCACGGCGCCAAGGCGTGAGGGCGGGTGCGGCAGGGCTAGCTAGGCGCCGTTGAGAGCCTGGACCTCACTGTCCGACACAAACTGCAACAAGCTTCACGAAGGGCGGGCACACTGCCGACCGGGCGAATGGCGGCCACATAGATCAGACTGCTGCCACATAGGTCAGGCCATAGTGCCGCCAGCGTCGAACCGTCCGCCTGGAGAGGGAGTTTTTCATGGGACAGCGGTTCAGAATATTGAAGTCGCTGGTTTGTCTGCTCGTGTGGGGAGCCTTGGCCGTCCAATCCGCCAATGCTCAAGGCGGACGCTATCCCCCCGACGATGAAGCGTGGGACGGAACCACCTACCGGGCGCTGGTCGAGAGGGTGGAGACCAATGGTCTGCCGCTGCCAACGCTATCGAATGCAGCGACGAAACCGGTGTTCGAGCGGATGGTCAATACGGACAATATCCCGCTGCGCATGGGGCTGAACCGGAATCTCTCCGCAACCATACGCTTTCAGAGGTTGGACAGTGCTCTGCTGCCGATTCATAAGCTTGTGGTGCTTTATTCGAATGAGACGCAGAAGGGGAAACCCTATGCAACTGAGCTTGCCAGGCTGAGGGTCTATGAGTCCAAGGTCTCCGCGGCGTTGCTGGACGTGAGCGAGCCATATCTCTCAACCCTTCAACAGGACAAGAGATATCAAGTCCACGTCGCTTATCTTGACCAGGTGAAAAGTGGCGCCCGCCAGCTCTATTCCGATCTCGTGCAGGGTATGAGTGAAACGCGCCTTCACTCCAAATCTGACGTTCTCGAGATGATCGAGGGCGCGCTCGACGGACTGCCGTCCCACCAACCTCTCTTCACGAGCCAGGAGAGGCGAGACCTTGTCCAGAGGCTCACCCAGCAGATTTCGATTACGACCGACCAGGAGCTGAAGAAGGCCCTGACCCAGCTGCGCGACGCGATCGAGCATCGCCAGATTCGAACGTAAGACGAGCCGTCGACCGAGCGCAGGTCGCAAGAGCGGGAGCTGCATTCGAGCCGAGTTGGGCATGCGTCACGCCTGTCCTGCCGCGGGCGGCGCGGACGGCAGGTCTCCGTGGGTCGCCTGTGATCGGACCGAGCGGATTCGATCCACCCAGTTCGATCCAAATCGCGCGGGTGAGAAGGCAGCCCGCTCAGCCGACGACCGGCAGCAATCTGGCGGGGTTGCCGGCCAGGAGAGTTTATGAGAAGGCTCCTGACGCGGAGGCCGACGGCCAGCTTGGCGGGCGTGGCGGAACAGGTAGACGCAAGGGACTTAAAATCCCTCGTCCGCAAGGACATGCCGGTTCGAGTCCGGCCGCCCGCACCAATGAAATCAATGACTTACGGGATCTACCGAAGTCCCTGCGACAACCGGGAAACCCTGACAAACACCGATCCGGGCACATTCCACATTCGCCTACCCTGATGCGCGGCTGCATGTGATAAGGTTGGCACAATAGAACCTGCGAGAGTGGGAGTATGGCTAAGAACAAAGTGACCGGGGACGATCGTCGCGTGGGTGCGGTTAAGACCCGCTCCCAGATCAAGAACCCCCTCACCGGTACCTGGACCAAGCGCGACGACAAGACCGGCAGGTTCACGGACGTTAAGGTCGACCCGAAGCCGTTCAAGGGCGTGCGCAAGAGCAGGTCGTCCTCCGAAGTAATCGAAAGGTCTGCCGATCGATTTTCCGATCTGATGAAGCGCCTTGCCAAGCGGTAGGCGACACTACCGCGTAAAGTTCGAAGACGCGATCGAGGCCAATCGGTTTGCGATCGCCTTCGGTGGGCTTCGAGGGATAAGGCGAGAAGATGATATCCGCGCCGCCATTGGGCGGCCCTATTCCGGCTACCATCGGCGCATCGAAAGGAAGGCCGCAGCGTTGTTCCAGTCGATCGCTTGTAGTCACGGCTTCAATGATGGCAACAAGCGAACAGCGGTGCTTCTTGTGAATTTGCTGCTAGAGCGTAGTGGATACCAGCTTCAATCAGCGACAAGCCAAGAGGACCTAACAGAAGCCTATGAAGAATTTACGGTGCGGGTTGTGACGGACCGTCCCGACTTCGATGACATCGTGGCTTGGTTCCGGGCGCGGATTATGCGCTCAGAATGAAAGGTACGGTCGGAGCATGCCTCTGTGGCAAACAAGTCGCGCTGCGCGAAAGCCTTCAAGTCTCAGTCTCGGAAGGGACATGTCGATCCGACTCCGGCCGCCCGCACCAGCCCTGAATGCTGCGTCTCAGCGCACGATTGTCTCAGCGGCAGCCGGCGCTGGGGCCGCTGACGCCGGGACGGCGCCGTTGGCGGCGGCCAAGCGGTCGAGCAGCTCCTTGGCAATGGCCTTGATGGCGTTGCCGCAGTCGCCCGGGTACTTTGCTACGTAGGACCGCTCCAGGGCGCTCAGCTGTGCCGCGTGCTGCAGGGCACTCGACCGGGGAATGCTTTGGGTGAAGCACTTGTTCTCGGGGTTGCTGGTGAGCCACCGGTGATAGTCGGTGTCCACCGAGGAATGGCCCTCCTTCATGTTGATGCAGACGCCGAGGTTCTCGGCGAAGCCCATCTCCGGGTTGAGGGCCTTGAAGCGGCGGAACACCTCCAGGCCGCAGGTGGAGATGTAGTCGGGCTTGGTGGGGGAGAAGTGGAAGTCGGTCTCCCTGAGCCACGCCTCGGTCAGCACCGACAGCCCCGGCGGACAATCGACGAAGATCACGTCGAACACCCCGCGCACGTTGCCAAGCAGCGTGCCGATGGTCTGGCGCAGGCGGGCGTGCTGGGTTTCCTTGGAGACCTCGCGCTCGAACAGGGTGAGCTGCATGTCGCTGGGGATAAGGTAGACGGTACGTGCCTCGTCCACGTCGGAGACGCCGCCCACCACGAAGCGCGGCCATTCGATGCCGACGTTGTTGAGCACGCTGGCGACCAGCAGATCGACGATGGTGAGGCCTTCCGACTGCAGCCGGTGCAGGTTCGCGGCCGTCAGCAGCATGGAGCTGACGCTCGCCTGCGAGTCCGAGTCGATGATCAGCACGTTCTTGCGGAAGTGCGCCGACAGCGTCTCGGCCAGCGCCAGCACAAGCGTGGACTTGCCGACCCCGCCCTTGGTGTTCATGACGGCGATCGAATTGCGCATGGTCCGCACCGGTCCGTCCATCAGCGTCCTCGGCCTCGCGTGGGATGTCTCCGCCAAGTGTGGCAGAGTCCTGATGGCGCTTTCAAGGTCAAGCTCCAGTGTATCGGTCTATTCGCCGCGCCTCGACGGTCGCCGGGCTGGCGCCGCGGGCGCGGCTGCAGGGGGTGGGCCGGCAGCGGCGCCGCGCGCAGACTTGCCGGATTTCACCGTATCGCCTGGCCGCTCCCGGGCCAAATAGTGGTACTCCCGGTTGGGCTTCATGTCGGTCGCGGCGGCCATGCGGTTGGTCATGTTGTAGAAGCCAGCCACCGCGGCAATGTCCCAAATGTCGCGATCCGAGAAGCCGGCGCGGCGCAGGGCCTCGCGATCCGCCTCGCGGATCTTGTCGGGCGCCTCGGTCAGCTTGACGCAGAAGTCGAGCATGGCCTCCTGGCGCGGCTCCAGGCCGGCGGCACGCCAGTTCTGGGCGATCAGCTCGCCCAGCTCGGGGTCGCCCGCGCGCTGGCGCAGGGCGGCCCCATGCGAGGTCAGGCAGTAGTGGCAATGGTTGACGGCGCTCACCGCGACCGCGATCATCTCGCGCTCGGCCTTGGAGAGGCCGCTGTCGCCCAGCATCAGGTCATCGGCCATCAGGATGAAGGCCCTGAGCTTGGCGTTGTCGAAGGCGTAGGCGGCCAGCACGTTGGGCACGAAGCCCAGCTTCTCCTCGCACTTGGCAAGGTACGCGGCGTTGTCCGGATCGAGCCGCTCCCCGCGCCCGAGATCGAGGGCGGTGAGCCTTCCCTTCTGTTTCATCCGCAACTCCTCGACGCCGAGATTGTCATTGTCAACGACCGAACAAACGTGTTGTCAATTGCCGCGCCCATATCCACACGTTCTGCCCAGCTGTTCGCGAGGAGAGCCGCATGACCCTCGCTGCGAGCCGTGAAGCCGGCGCCGCCATCCGCGACGCCCTGAAGGCCCTGCGCAAGACGCCCGCGGCAGCCCAGTTCGCCGCGCTGCTCTATGGCGAAAGCCTGCCCGACGGTCTTGGTCCCGTGCCGCCCGCGTGGCTTGCCGGCAACGCCGAGGCTGCATTCGCGTTCATCGGCGAGAAGCCGCGCGCCGGCCACAAGGTGCGCGTACGTAGCGGGCCGCCCGACGGCAGCCGAGCGGGAGCCAGCGTCGTCGAGATCCTCAACGACGATATGCCGTTCCTGGTGGACTCGGTGATGGGCGAGCTGCAGGTGCGCGGCCTTGGCGTGCGCCAGCTCCTGCACCCGACCTTCAAGACGCAGCGCGACTCGGCCGGCCGGCTCAAGGCCGTGCTGGGACCCGGCGACCAGAGCTGGAGCGATGGACGCCAGGAGAGCTACATCGCCATCTACCTCGACAAGCCCCTTTCCGAGGCGACGCAGGCCGACCTCGTCGGCACCCTGTCGTCCATCCTGGACGAGGTGCGGGCGGCGGTCACGGACTGGAAGTCCGTGCTGCGGCTGGTCGAGGTAGCCGCGCGGCGCCTGGAAGAGGCACCGGCCAATCTGCCTGCGGGCGTGCTCGCAGAATCGGTGGCATTCCTGCGCTGGCTCGCCGCCGGCAACTTCACGTTCCTGGGCGCGCGCGAGTACCGCCTCGCTGGCAGCGGCGAGGCCGGCAAGCTTGCGCCGGCCACTGCCGAGGGGCTCGGACTCCTGCGCGATCCCGAGGTGCACGTGCCGAGCCGCGCGGCCGCCTATGCCGGCACAGCGCGGGGCTCGCTCCCTCTCCTCATTACCAAGGCGAGTGTCCAGTCCCGCGTGCACCGGCGCGTCTACATGGATTGCGTGAGCGTCAAGACCTATCGCCCGCTTGGCGGCCTGGACGGCGAGGTGCGCTTCGTCGGGCTCTTCACCTCGCAGGCCTACACCACCTCGCCGCGCGAAATCCCCTTGCTGCGCCACAAGGTGGCGTCGGTGCTGAAGCTGAGCGGCCATCCGGCCGCAAGTCACGACGGCAAAGCGCTGCTGAATGTGCTGGAGACGTTCCCGCGCGATGAGCTGTTCCAGATCGAGACCGACGACCTGCGTCAATGGGGCGAGAGCATTCTCGACCTGGAGACCCGGCCGCGCGTTCGCGTCCTCGCTCGCGTCGATCGCTTCGACCGGTTCGCGACGGCGCTCGTCTATGCACCGCGCGACCGCTACACATCCGACGCCCGCGAGCGCATCGGGGCGCTGCTGGCGGACGCCTACCAGGGCCGCGTGGCCGCCTTCTATCCCTACTTCACGGACGGCCCGCTGGTGCGGGTGCTGTTCGTCATCGCCCGCAGCGAGGGTGCGACCCCACGGGTGGAGACCGCAGAGCTGGAGGCGCGCATCGCCGACATCGTCCGCACCTGGGACGATCGGCTCGTCGAGGCGGTCGCGACGCAAGGCCCGCAGGCGGAGGCGCTGCTGGCGAAATACGGCACGGCGTTCCCGCCGGGCTACGCGGCGACCTTTCCCGCGGAGCGGGCGCTCGCCGACATCGCCCGCATCGAGCGCCTCGGGCCGCAGTTGCCGGTTGCCATCGACTTCTACCGCGAGCCCGGCGAGCCGGAGTCCCGGCTGCACGCCGCGGTCTATCGCTTCGGCGGCCCGATCAGCCTGTCGCAGCGCGTGCCGGTGCTGGAGAACCTTGGCTTTCGCGCCATCGACGAGCAGTCCTTCGTGCTGGCCCCGCGCTTTGCCGAGGGTACCCGCGAGGTCACCCTGCACGACATGGTGCTAGAAACCGCTGACGGAGCGCCCATTGACCTCGGCACTCACGATGGGCGTCTCGAAGCGTGCTTCCGCGCCGTCTTCGGCGGCGAGGCGGACAACGACAACTTCAACCGCCTGGTGGTGTCCGCCGGGTCCGACTGGCGCTCCGTCGCGGCGCTCAGGGCGTGCGCCGCCTATCTGCGCCAGCTCGGCTCGCCATTCGGACCGCGCTACATCGCCGACACGCTCCACCGCCACGCCGGCGTCACGCGCGACCTGCTGGAGCTGTTCCACCTGCGTTTCG
>Ga0075421_100004080_pt1 | contig 17590 bp, 25 predicted proteins | sample SoiMetdeltSBSDD5_FD_75292 | JGI IMG/M metagenome (GOLD analysis project Ga0075421, IMG submission 75292) | Bulk soil microbial communities from a Populus tree surrounding site in Tennessee, USA - Soil MetaG P. deltoides SBSDD5 | ecosystem: Environmental > Terrestrial > Soil > Tree plantation...
CACGAGACGCCGACGGCGGGTGGAAGTTCTCGCGGGTCATCTGGAATGGGGACTGAGGGAGGTACAGATGAAAAGAGTCACCGGTATCGGCGGCATCTTCTTCAAGGCGAAGGACCCTGCCGCGCTCATCGCCTGGTACAAGAAGCATCTCGGCATCGACGTGCAGGAGTGGGGCGGCGCGGCGTTCACCTGGACCGACGACGCGGGAAAGCCAACCAAGGGCACCACGATCTGGTCGGTCAGCGGCACGGGGGGCGACTACTTCGCACCCAGCACATCGACCTTCATGATCAATTACCGTGTGGCGGATCTTGCCGTCCTGCTAGAGGCATTGCGCGAGGAAGGCTGCAACGTTCTGGACAAGACCGACGACTCGGAGTACGGGAAGTTTGGCTGGGTCATGGACCCGGAGGGCAACAAGGTCGAACTCTGGCAGCCGCCCGCCGGGCGGTAGGAACGCGTTATAAGGCGATGGCGCACGGAGGGCCACATGACTACGAGACTCGAGAAGCCATTGAAGCGCGAGATCGACGTGAATCAGGAGACGTACACGCTCACGATTGCCCCGGAGGGCCTGAAGCTCGTACCGAAGGGAAAGCGCAACGGCGTGGAACTCGCGTGGAAGGACCTGGTGAGCGGGCAGGCCGCACTAGCGGCCGCGCTCAACGCGTCGCTGGAGCAGTCCCGCAGCTGACCGGCCCGAATCGAGGGCGTGATCGACGGAGGGGGGCGATCATGACGACACCCGTTTGGGCGCTGCTGGGCTTCGCCGCGTGGACGCTCTTTCTCCTGCTCGCGACGGTCGGTGTATACCGGTGGAGCCTCATCCTCACCGGGCGGGTGCCGATCCGTAATTTCCGCGCCGATCAGATCGAGGGATCGGACTGGTACCGGCGCGCGATGCGCGCGCATGCGAATTGCATCGAGAACCTAGCTGTCTTCGGCGCGATCGTGTTCGCTCTCTACGTCGGGAATGTCTCCGGCGATCCCGTCGACAAGCTCGCCATCGCCGTGCTCATCGCCCGCGTCGCGCAGTCCCTCGTGCATGTCTGCCTCGTCCAGAGCAACACCGTGGCGTCGATCCGTTTCGCTTTCTTCTTCGCGCAGATCGTCGCTTTCTTCTGGCTGATCGGAATCATCGTCGCCAGGCTCGCCTGACGGGCCGGCGAGCGCCCTGAGCGCGGCTCACGCCGCGCGGCTAGCGCACCGACTCGAAGCGCTCGCTCGCCTCGCGGAACCGGCGGCGCGCGCCTTCCAGGTCGAACGGCCGCTCCTGGAGCGTCTCGGCGTCCCACTCGCTACGGCCGGGCTTGAAGAAGTCGCCGCCGTAGATGTGGATCGCACCGGTGAGGCGCTCGACGGGATTGGTGACCGAATGTATGGCGTCGCTCGCGAGCCCGAACACCTCGGTCTCGGACAGCGCCGCGGCGCGGCTCGCCTCGATTGCGCGGCCCGAGCGCTCCCAGATGATGTTGTCCTCGCGGCCGGTGTAGATGCCGATCGAGGCCCACATGTTGTGGTTGTGCGGCAGGAGCACCATGAGCGGGGCCCACACTACGTTCAGGATCGTGAGGGCGTCACCGCGGTAGAGTGTGTGGATTCCCGCCTCGGTCGGTTCGCCGAGCCCATGCAGGACGGCCTTCGGGTTCGACACGGTGCGTCGCAGCACCTCCTCGACCGCTTTCTGGCCGTCGGACTCGAGCCGCGCGCGCTTTACCTCGTCGATGAAGCGCTCGACATCGAGGCGGGTCGCCGATTGCGCAGTGCCCTGCGCCGTGGAGGACACACCGCTCAACGCGGGACACCCGCGAGAAACGTCCGTCGTGACACCGAGGGAGGGACGCGTCGTTTCATGGAGCACCTCGTTGCCGGGGCGATCGTCCCTCCAGCCGATCCTGTCGGTCAAGTTGAAACCGGGCAAGCCGCCGCACCAATGCGACAACTGGCTTCCGTTCGCGGAGGTGGCCGTCGCGCCACGCCGGCGATACCATCACGCCCCCTATTGCTGGGAGGGAATCGAAATGGAAGGCAGATTGAGCCTCACGGTGTGTATCGGACTGCTTGGCGCGTCGTTCGCGAGCGCCCAGGAACCGGCGGCCCCCAAGCCCGGTCCCGAGCACCAACGGCTGGGATATTTCGTCGGGAATTGGACCACCGAAGGCGAGATGAAGCCGAGCGAGATGGGACCCGGCGGCAAGATGACCAGCACCGAGAAATGTGAATGGTTCGAAGGCAAGTTCTCCGTCGTCTGCCACGCCCAGGGACAGTCACCCTGGGGTCCGGGCAAGAGCATCGGGATCCTGAGTTACAGCCCGGAAGAAAAGGCCTACACCTACTACGGCGTCGATAACACGGGGATGACGATGACCTCGGTGCCGCATGGCACGCTCAAGGGCGACACCTGGACCTACGACGACGAGAGCTACATGGGCGGCAAGAAGGTCAAGACCCGCGTCACCATCAAAGAGCTCTCGCCGACGGCGTACACCTTCAAGATGGAAGCGCAGGGCGCCGACGGCAAATGGGCCCCGCTCATGGAGAGCAAGGCAACGAAGACCAAGTAGCGAGCTGCGGCGTGCCGGGCCTCGTCCCGGCACGCCGGAGCCGCGTTTCCGCGGAGCACCACCGGAGGCTCATGTTCGCGCGCGCGCTGCTGGCATTTCTGGCGCTGCCCGGTGTGGTTGCGTTCGCGGTTCCCGTCGCGTGGCTGTACTCGAGTGGCAACAGGACGCTGGTGCACCCGCTCGGTCTCGTGCCGCTCATCGTCGGGATCGCAGCACTGTTCTGGTGCGTCCGGGATTTCTATGTGTCCGGCCGCGGAACGCTTGCGCCCTGGGCGCCGCCGACCAACCTGGTTGTCGTCGGGCTGTACCGGTACTCGCGAAACCCGATGTACCTCGCCGTTACGCTGATCCTGATTGGCTGGGCCATTGCGTTCGCGTCGCGAGGGCTCCTCGTCTACGCGGCGGCGGTGGCGATCGCGTTTCATCTGCGGGTCGTGCTCGCCGAAGAGCCGTGGCTCGCGCAGAGGCACGGGACGGCCTGGCAGGAATACTCGCAGCGCGTGCCGCGGTGGCTCGCCGTGCGGCGTTCGAGGGCCACCGGGTCATCGTCCGGATAGCGACGTTGTGGAGACGACCATGGAGATATTCGTGTTCGCCCGGATGCACGCCCGTCCGGGCATGCAGGACGCCCTGCGTCAGGCCATGTTCGAGGTGCAGGGACCGACGCGCGAAGAGCCCGGTTGCCTGAGCTATGGCGGATTTCACTCCGTGCGCGATCCGGACGAGTTCTACATCCACACCCGCTGGCAGGACCGGGCGGCCTTCGACCGTCACGCGGAGCTGCCGCACACCATTCGCTTTGTCGAGAAGGTCGAGCCGTTGCTCGATCACCCGTTCAAGGTCACTCTGGCGGAGCGGCTCTGGTAATGACGACGACGCAGACCGACACATTCCATGGACGGTTCGTGAGGCTCGTGCCAAACGAACCCGCCGGGGTACCTGATCGATCCGTGGACGAGGGAGCGTGATGGGCGTCAAGCGGCTGAACGATATCCCGGGGTTCAACATCGACCGCGTTGCCGCGGCCGCGGGAACCGACTGCGACGTGCTGCGCCTGGAGAATCTCGATACCGATATCCCGCCGCCGATGGTGGCCGTGGAGGCTACCCGCGCGATCATCGGCGACGACGATACGAACAGCTGGCTGCCGTTCACGGGCCGCGACGATCTCAAGGAAGCGGTCGCGGCGCACGTAGAGCGTCGTGGCGGGCCACGATACGACGCTCGCCGCGAGATCGTGATCACGAGCGGCGAAGGCGATGCGATGCTGGACGCCCTCTTCTGCCTCACCGACCCTGGTGACGAGGTCATCCTCACCGATCCGACCTACGCCGGCATGCTGAACCGCGTGCGACTGGTGGGTGCCGTGCCGCGGCTTGTGCCGCTCTACGTCGCGGGCGGCGAATGGCGGCTCGACGTTGACGCCCTGGCCGCGGCCGTGGGCGCGCGCACGCGTGTTGTGTTCCTCAATAACGCGTCGTTCCCGTCCGGGTGGGTGGCGAGCGACGCGGAGTGGGACGCCGTTGCCTCAATCTGCCGCGAGCGCGACCTGTGGCTCCTGTACTGGGGCGGGTTCGAGGGCGTCCTGTACGACGGTCGCGCGGTTCGTCATCCAGCGGCCCTCGCAGGCATGCGCGACCGCACAGTCACGGTCGGCTCGCCGGCGCTGGAGCAGCGCATGATCGCGTGGCGCATCGGCTGGGTCGTGGCGCCGGGTGAGCTCGTCAACGACGTCTCGCGCGTCCACATCTACAACGGACTGGTCCCGAGCGGCTTCGCACAGGTCGGAACGCGCGTCGCGCTCGGCCTCGCCGACGGACACATCGCGAACGCGAACGAGGAGTACCAGCGACGGCGCGACGAGACGCTGCGTCAGCTGGCAGGTCTGCCCGTGGTGCGGCCCGCCGGGGCATGGTCGCTCCTCCTCGATGTCGCTGCCCTCGGCCTCGATTGTGTCGAGTTCTCCAACCGCCTGCTCGAGCAGAAGGTCGCCGCCACGCCAATGCGCGGCTGGGGCGGCCCGGTCGCCGATCGACACGTCCGCTTCGTATTCAGCAACGAGCCCGTCGAGAGGCTGGCGCTGCTCGGCGATCGCGTGCGCCGGGCGCTTGCCGGCTCATGATCTCCATGAACGCTTCGAGCCATACCGATTTCGATTTCTTCATCGGCAGCTGGGATGTCGCGCATCGCCGGCTCAAGGAGCGGCTCGCCGGTTGCACCGAGTGGGACGAGTTCAAGGGCACCACGGTCGTGCGGAAGGTGCTCGGTGGCTTCGGCAACGTCGACGACAACGTGCTGGAGCTGCCCGCCGGACACTACCGCGCGGTGACGCTGCGCTCGTTCGATCCGGTCAGAAAGATCTGGTCGATCTGGTGGCTCGACGGCCGCTACCCGGGCACGCTCGACACGCCGATGGTCGGGCAGTTCAGCGACGGGGTCGGTGTGTTCTATGCCGATGACAGGTTCAACGGCATGCCCATCCGCGTTCGCTTCGTCTGGTCGGTGCCGCGACCGGACGCGCCGCGCTGGGAGCAGGCGTTCTCTGCGGACGGCGGCACGACCTGGGAAACGAACTGGACGATGGACTTCGCGAGGCGCCCATGAATGCATCCACCCGCCCTTCGACCACTCTCACCCGCCTGCTGGTGCCGTGCGTGCTCGCGCTTGCCGCGGCTGACGCCGCGGCGCAGGCGACAGCTCCGCCCGAGGCGCGGCTGAAGGCCCTCGGCATCGAGCTGCCGTCACCCCCGAAACCGGTGGCGTCGTATGTGCCTGCCGTGCGGACCGGCAACCTCGTATTTCTCTCTGGACAGGGTCCCGTCGCGGGCGGCAAGCCGACGGTCACCGGCAAGGTGGGCGCGGATCTCACCGAAGAGGAGGGCTACAAGGCCGCCCGAGCCACGATCCTGAACTCCCTCGCGGTCCTGCGCGCCGAGATCGGGTCGCTGGACCGGGTCCGCCGCATCGTCAAGCTCGTCGGATGGGTGAACAGCGCGCCCGGGTTTGCGCGGCAGCCGTGGGTGATCAACGGTGCGTCGGATCTGCTCGTCGAGATCTTCGGCGAAGCAGGCCGGCACGCGCGGAGCGCCGTGGGCGCCAACGAGCTGCCGCTCGGAATCCCGGTGGAGATCGAGCTCATCGTGGAAGTCGCACCAGAGGCCTGACGGTGACGCGAACTCGCGTCTCGAGTGGCAGCCCATACGAACCAAAGGTGGGCATTTCGCGCGCCGTGCGGGCGGGCCCCATCGTCACCGTCGCCGGGACAGCGCCGCTGGAACCCGACGGCCGTACGGTGGGACGAGGCGATCCGGCCGCGCAGGCCCGGCGGTGCCTCGAAATCATCGCGATGGCGCTTGCTGACGCCGGCGCGTCGTTGCAGCACGTCGTGCGGACGCGGATCCTGCTTACCCGCATCGAGGACTGGCAGGCCGTCGCGACGGTCCACGGAGAGTTCTTTCGCGACATCCGCCCCGCCAACACGATCATGCAGGTCTCGCGCTTCATTGACCCCGACTGGCTCGTGGAGATCGAGGCCGACGCGGTCGTCGACGAAGCCGGCGACGCTCGCTGACCCACGCCCCGCCGCCCGGGCAGCCATCGCCGGTCGATCGACGACGAATTCAACGAGGGGCGGCTAAAATACCGGCATGACCGTCCAGCTCAATCACACCATCGTGTGGTGCGGCGACAAGCAGAAGTCGGCGTCGTTCCTGGTCGATATCCTCGAGCTCGAGAAGCCCGTCCGCTTCGGACCGATGCTGGTCGTGCGCTTGAGCAACGCCGTCTCGCTCGACTTCTACGAGCAGGAAGGCAAGATTGCCCTGCAGCACTACGCGTTCCTGGTGAGTGACGCCGATTTCGAGCGGATCTTCTCCCGCATCCGCGGGCGCGAGATCCAGTACTGGGCGGATCCGGGCCGGCAGAAACCCGGGGAGACCTACGAGCACAACGGCGGACAGGGATTCTATTTTCTGGACCCCGACGGTCACCTGCTCGAGGTGATGACGCGGCCGTACGCAATGGACGAATAGCAAGAAACCACACGGCGCAAGCCGCCATGAACAACAAGCGACGACAGGGGTAGCACGATGGGCGCGATGGTGAATTGGCCGGTGAAGACCCGGGAGATGCACAGTCATCACTTCGACTCGACCATCTGGAACGATTTCAAGTTCCGCGACGACGACATCATCATCTCGACGTATGCGAAGTCAGGCACGACGTGGATGCAGCAGATCATCGCGCAGCTGCTTCTCGGCCCGAATCCCGACCTCGAGGTGGCGGAAATGTCGCCCTGGCTCGACATCCGCGTTCCCCCGAAGGCGGTGAAGCTGCCGGTCGTCGAGGCGCAGACGCACCGCCGGTTCATCAAGACACATCTCCCGGTCGACGCCCTCGTCTTCTCGCCGCGTGCCAAGTACATCTACATCGGGCGGGACGGCCGCGACGTCGTCTGGAGCTTCTACAACCATCATGTGAATGCCAACGAGATCTGGTACTCGGCGCTCAACGACACGCCAGGCCGCGTCGGTCCGCCCATCGAGCCACCGCCAAGCGACGTCCGGCAGTACTGGCGCGACTGGATGGATCGCGACGGCTTCCCGTTCTGGTCCTTCTGGGAAAACGTACGGACCTGGTACGCGATCCGCTCGCTGCCCAACGTCCTGCTGGTCCACTTCACGACACTGAAGCGCGACATGCCGGGCGAGATGCGCCGTATCGCGGCCTTCCTCGGCATTCCGATCGACGAGGCAAAATGGCCGAAGATCGTCGACTACTGCTCCTTCGACTGGATGAAGGCGAATGCCACCCGAAGCGTCCCGCTCGGCGGCGCGTTCTGGGACGCCGGCGCGCAGGTGTTTATCAACAAGGGGGTCAACGGACGCTGGTCCGACGTATTGACCGCCCAGGAGAAGGCCGAGTACGAGGCGCGCGCGGTGAAGGAGGTCGGGCCCGAGTGCGCGCGCTGGCTCGCGACCGGTGAAGGAACCGACTGAACAGCGATGGCAGGCAAACGAAAGACGCCTCGCGACATCGACGACTACATCTCCGGTTTCGCCCCGGACGTCCAGCGCGTGCTGCAGCGCATCCGCTCCACCGTGCGCAAGGCTGCGCCGGCCGCCGAGGAAATGATCAGCTACCAGATGCCGGCGTTCACGCAGAACGGCGTCCTGGTGTACTTCGCCGCGTTCAAGACGCACATCGGGCTCTATCCGCCCGTCCGAGGCGATGCCGCGATCCAGAAGGCAGTGGCGCCGTACGCGGGCGAGAAGGGAAACCTGCGGTTCCCGCTCGATGAGCCGATCCCATACGCTCTGATCACGCGGATCGTGAAGCTTCGGCTGAGGCAGAGCCTCGCGAAGGCCGCGGTCCGAAAGCGACGCCCACCGAAGCCGAAGTGACAGTAGACCGACCCAAAGTTGCCAAACGGAGGCCCCGACCCATGAGAACAGCAGTCGCCGTCGCACTGATGCTGTTTGCCGGCACGGTCAGCGCGCAATCGGCGCCCCAGCCCTCGGTGGCCCTGCCGGTCGAACTGGCGCGTGTGCTCCGCGACTATGAGGCCGCGTGGTCAGCGATGGAAACCACGGCACTCGCGAACCTGTTCGCAGAGGACGGGTTCGTGCTTTCGAATGGTCACGAGGCCGTGCGCGGCCGTGCGGCCATCGAGACATTCTACCGGCATCAGGGCGGCCCGCTCGTCCTCCGGCCGTTTGCCTTTGGGATGGATGCGCAGGTCGGATACATCGTCGGCGGGTTTGCCGCAATGACCGGGCAACCCGACATCGGCAAGTTCACGCTGACGCTGCGCAAGGACGGGGACGGTCGCTGGCTGATCGTGTCCGACATGGACAACTCGAACCGGCGCCGTGAGTAGTCGGACTCGTCGCACCCCACGCAGGCACCACCGAGAGCAGAAACGGGCGCGTTCAAAGGGAGCCTCGCGATGGTGACCCCTGCAGTTACGCTGCGTCTGTTCTCCTGGTACCTGTTCGTGCTTTCGGCGGCCCTGGTCCTCGTGCCGAACCATCTGCTCGGGCTCTTTGGAATCCCCGCCACCACGGATGTGTGGATCCGCGTCGTCGGCATGCTGGTGGGATGTCTCGCGTTCTATTACCTGCGGGCCTCGGACGCCGCGCTTGACACGTTCATCGCCTGGACGGTGCCCGCGCGCCTGTCCGTCATCGTGTTCTTCGGTACGTTCGTTGCGCTCGGACTAGCGCCCGCCGCGCTGCTCCTGTTCGGGGTCGTGGATGCTCTGGCGGCGCTGTGGACCTGGCATGCGCTCAGGCGGTCGCCGCGGCGCGCATGACTTCGATGCCGGTCGAATTCGACAACCCGGGGCATGGCGAAGCCTTCATACGGCTGAACGAGCAGTGGATCGAAGAGCACTTCGGGCTGGAAGAGGCGGATCGGAAGCTGGCAGCCGATCCGTACCGCATCGTCCGGGAGGGCGGACATATCCTGAGTCTTGTCGAAGGCGGCCGGGTCGTCGGCGTCTGTGCGCTGATCCGGGAGAGTCCGGATCGCTACCAGCTTGCGCGCATGGCCGTGGACCCGGGCGAACGCGGCAAAGGTTACGGCGAGGCCCTGCTTACGGCGGCACTGCGCAGGGCGCGTGAGGGCGGCGCCAGGAGCGTCTACCTTCTCTCCAACAGCAAGCTTGCGCCGGCGATCGCGCTCTATCGCAAGTACGGCTTCGAAGCGGTCTCCGAAGGCTCGCACCCCAGGTATGCGCGCTGCAACGTCGTCATGGAGCTGAGCTTCTCGGAGCCGGACTGATGCTCGTGCTCGAGTCAGCTCGACTGATTCTGCGGCACTTCGAGCCGGACGACCTGGATCCGCTCGCGGCGTTCTACGGTGACCCGGACATCCGTCGCTACTATCCGGACGGCGTTCGTACGATCGAGGAAACGCGCGAGGAGCTCGAGTGGTTCCGGAACGGTCATCCGGACCGCCCGGAACTGGGGCTCTGGGCGACGATCCACAAGCCCACGGCACGACTCGTCGGCCGCTGCGGATTGCTGCCGTGGACGCTCGACGGTAGCGATGAAGTGGAGGTCGCGTACCTGATCGACAAGGCATTGTGGGGCCAGGGACTCGCGACGGAGGCCGGCGCCGCGATCGCCCGCCATGCTCACCGGCGCCTCGGCCTGCCTCGCCTGGTCTGCCTCATCCTTCCGGGCAATGCAGCGTCGCGCCGCGTCGCGGAGAAGATCGGCATGCGCCGCGAGCGGCAGCTCGGCGCCGAGCACGGCCATGCGTCGCTGTACGCGCGCTCTGCGTCGTCTGCCTACACCGCCGCGCCGTCGTGAGCGCTCGGAAGCAGGATCGCCGACGGCGCACCGCGCACCCGCGGCCGCCGGATGCGCCCACGTTCTTTGCGACGCCGGCGCACTTCCGCGCCTGGCTGGCGAGGAACGCCGACCAGGCCTCCGTTCTGAACGTGGGCTTCTACAAGGTGGGCACCGGCCGGCCGAGCATGACCTGGCCCCAGTCGGTAGACGAGGCGCTCTGTTACGGCTGGATCGACGGCGTACGCCGGCGCATCGACGATGATGCCTACCAGATCCGCTTCTCCCCGCGCAGGAAAGGCTCGGTCTGGAGTGCGATCAACATCGCACGCGTGCGGGAGCTGATAGCCACGGGATGCATGCGGCCACAGGGCTTGCGCGCGTACGAGCGGCGTATCGAGCGCCGATCAAGGATCTACTCCTACGAGCAGCGACGTGCGGCGGCGCTCACGGACCAGGAGCTCCGCAGCTTCAGGCGCAACAGGCAGGCGTGGAGCTGGTTCGAGAGCCAGGCGCCCAGCCGCCGCCGTGCCATGCTTCACTGGATCGCCAGCGCGAAGCAGCCGGCGACGCGCGCCAGCCGGCTCGCCAGGCTCATCGAGAGCGCCGCGTCCGGTATACGCTTGATGCCGTAGCGGGAGGAAGCCATGGGCATGGTGTTTGTCGACGTCGGCATGTCGCTCGACGGCTTCATCGCCGGTCCGAACGCGGGACCCCGCAATCCGCTGGGCGACGGTGGCACGTGCATCCACCAGTGGGTATACCCGCTGGCCGCGTTCCGCACACGTCTCGGCATGGAGGGCGGCGAGTCGGGCAGCGACAACGATCGGCTCGAGGCGGTGTTCGCGCGCACGGGCGCTTACGTCATGGGACGCTGCATGTTCGACGAGGGCGAGGTTGGGTGGCCGGAGGATCCGCCGTTTCGCGCGCCGGTCTTCGTGCTCACCCACCGACCGCGCGAGCCCTGGGTGCGCAGGGGTGGCACGACTTTCACTTTCGTCAACGAGGGCGTCGAGAGCGCGCTCGAACGTGCGCGCGCCGAAGCCGGCGATCGTGACATCCGCATCTCTGGCGGCGCCGACGCGATACGGCAGTGCCTCGAGGCCGGCGTCGTCGACGAACTCACGATCCACCTCGCGCCAATCCTGCTTGGTCGCGGTGTGCCACTGTTCGAGCGCCTCTTGGCGGAGCGACTGGCGCTCTCGATTGCGGACGTCGAAGGCTCACCGCTGGTTACGCACCTCACCTACCGGCTTGCGGGCCGCTAGCTAGCGCGTCGTGGACGAGGAGCTCATCGATGTCTTCTTCTACGGTCTCTTCATGGACCCGGACCTCCTCGTCGGTAAGGGCATCCCGCCGCGTGATCCGCGGCGCGCGATCGCGGAGTCCTACGCGCTGCGGATCGGGCAGCGCGCCACGCTGGTTCCGGAGAGCGGCGCGCGGGCCCATGGAATGGTCTATGCGCTGACGCGAGCCGAGCTCGATCGGCTCTATTCGCAGCCGGGGCTCGAGGACTACCGTGCTGAACCCATAGCGGTCCGAGGTTACGACGGGTCGACGCGGACGGCGATGTGCTACAACCTCGCGGCGGCACCGCGACCGGGGCACGCGAGCGCGGACTACGCGGCGCGGCTGCGTGAAGTGCTGAACCGACTGGGATTTCCACCGGAGTACGCGTCCGGTGTCGGCCCTCCCGCGGCCGATTGACGCCACGCGCGGACGAACGTCCACGGGAGTGCTCTGGACATGACCCTTTTACCCTCGGGGCCACTGCTCTCCGCGTTCGTAGTTGCAAGCCTGGTGCTCGCCATCATCCCGGGGCCCGGGGTCCTCTACATCGTGACGCGGAGCCTGGTGCAGGGACGGCGTTCCGGGTTGACCTCGGTGGTTGGCGTCGCGCTCGGCAACTTCGGCAACGCGATCGGCGCATCGCTCGGCCTCGCGGCGCTGTTCGCGGTTTCGTCGGCCGCCTTCACGGTAGTCAAGTACGCAGGCGCGGCGTACCTCGTGTATCTCGGGATCCAGGCGTTGCGTGCCTCGGTGACGGAAACCCAGGCCGAGGCGCCGCCGCCGGTGCGGCTGCCGCGGATCTTCCGCGACGGCTTCGTCGTCGCCCTGCTCAACCCCAAGACTGCGGTGTTCTTTGCGGCGTTCCTGCCGCAGTTCATGGACCCGGCGTTGCCTGCGATACCGCAGGGCATCGCGCTCGGCGCGCTGTTCGTCGGGATCGCGGCCATTACGGACACCGCGTATGCGCTCGCAGCCAGCAGCGTCGCACCCGTGCTCGCGCGTGCCAGCCGGCTGCGCGCAGCCGGGCGTTATCTATCCGGTGGGACGTTCATCGGACTCGGCGTGTTGACTGCCTTCGGTGGCCCACGCACCCAGGGAAAATAGTCAGCTTCCAGCTGCAGCATCGGCGGAATCGCCGGCCTCTTCGTCCCTGCCTGCGAACCTAACCCGATCGCCTCCGCCAAATCGGTACGTGTAGCGCAGCGACACGAAATCCATCCCGGGATTCGGCTCGCGGATCCCCGCGTTGGAGAAGTGCTCGATGCGAAGCGCCAGGTCGTGCTCACCGTGCGCGCCCAGCGTATGTCCGACGGCGAGATGACTCTGGAAGTTGAACTCGGTCGAGAACGACCGGCTACGGCTCTGAAAAACGGGCATCAGCACGCTCGGTCCCGAGCCGATCTCCGCGTACCAGCCGCGCGAGGCCGGGCCCGAGAGGCGCAGGCTCGGGACCGCGCTCAGTTGCGTGACCCAGAACTCATCGCTCGCGTCGTCCTCATCGGCTCGCCAGCGCCCGACAGCGAACTCCCACCGGCCGCGCAGCAGCAGCGAATCCCGGATCAGCCAAGCGCGCCTCCAATGCCACTGCGCGCCAACGGACCACGAATCCGTCGCCGTCCCCGCGCCCATCTGCGAGAACACGGCGTCGGGCTGCCAGCCGCGCTCGCCGCCCATGGCCGAGGCGGCCCCGAGCCAGAGCACGGCGAAGAGCGCGGCGAATTTCACCGCGCGCTCACCTGGATGCGCTGCGGCGTCCGGGTCGGCCAGCCGCCCGCGAGCGCGCGATACAGGCCAACCAGCGCCGTCGCGGTGCGCGTGCGCGCATCGGCGAATGCGTCCTGTGCCGCGAGCTGGCTGCGCTCGGCGTCGAGCACGTCGAGCAGGTCGGCGGCGCCCGCGTCGAACCGCACGCGAGCGAGTTTCGCGGCGCGCGCGCTGTCGCCGGCGGCGCGCTCGAGATGCTGGTCCTCGAGGCGCGCGTGCGCGAGCAGCACGAGCGCGTTCTCGGTGTCCTCGAGCGCGAGTAGCACGGCCTGCTCATAGCGGGCAAGCGCGCCCGCGGCATCCGCATCGGCCGCGGCGATCCGCGCCCGCACCCGCCCGACATCCAGGAACGACCAGTCAACACCCAGGGCGACGAGACGCGTCTCGCTGTCGCGCTCGAAGAGCGCACTACTGTCGAACGCCTGCGTACCGATCAGACCCGCGAGCGTAAAGCGCGGAAACAGGTCCGCGGTGGCCACCCCGATGCGCGCGGTCGCGACGTGCAGCCGCTCCTCGGCGGCGGCGACGTCGGGACGCCGGCGCAACAGGTCTCCAGGGGTGGCTGGATCGAGGCGGTCCGGAAGCGACGGCAGGGCCACCGGCGGGTCGAGCTCCGCGACGAGCGCGCCGGGCGCATTGCCGGTCAGGACCGCGAGGCGATGCTCCGTCACTGCGACCGCCGCCTCGAGCGCAGGCACCCGCGACAGTGTCGACTCGAGCTGCGCGCGGGCGCGCGAGCTGTCGAAGTCGGTGCCACGGCCCGCGGCGAGCCGCACATCGACCAGCTCGAGGGTCTCGCGCTGGTTGTCGGCGTTCTCGCGCGCCACGCGCAGGCGCTCCTGCAGCCCGCGCAGCTCGAGATAGCTCTCGGCCACCTCGCCGGCGATGATTACCTGCAGCGCCGCCAGGTCGAAAGCACTCGCGCGCGTGTCGGCACGAGCCGCCTCGACGTTGCGGCGGACCCGGCCGAAAAGATCGAGTTCCCAAGCGGCAACGATCGAGCCCGAATAGCTCTCGCTGTCGCGTTCCTGGCGCGCCGCCCCGGGCAGCTGGTCGGCGCTCACGCGGCTGTCGCTCGCGGTGGCGCTCGCCGTCACTGTGGGAAAGCGATCGAACCCCGCTTCGCGCGCGAGCGCGTTCGCGGCATCGTAGCGGGCGAGCGCGACGCGCAGGTCATGGTTGGCGGTGAGCGCTGCGTCGACCAGCCGCGTCAGCGTCGGATCGGTGAAGCTCGTCCAGAACTCGGCGTCGGGCGCCGGGGTCGTCGCGACGGCCGCCGTGGCCTGCGTGCCGCCGGCTGGTACATCGCGTGCGAAGCGCTCCGCAACGGGCACGTCCGGTCGCACGTGATCGGGGCCGACGGCGCAGGCGGCCAGCACGGCCGCCGCGACGGAGAGCGCCAGGAAGCGCAGCTTGCCCAGGTCAGGCATGAGAAACCTCCAGGGGAAGCGCCGGCTGCACGATCCGCGCGCCACGCGTGACGAGCTTGCGCAACGCGACGTAGAACACAGGCGTCAGGAAAAGGCCGAACAGGGTCACGCCCAGCATCCCGGCGAACACCGTGACGCCGGTGACGGAGCGCACCTCGGCGCCCGCGCCGTGCGACAGCACCAGCGGCACAGTGCCGGCGATGAAGGCGACCGACGTCATCACGATGGGGCGCAGCCGCAGACGGCAAGCCTCGAGCGCGGCTTCGATGATGCCTTTGCCCTGGAACTCGAGCTCGCGCGCGAACTCGACGATCAGGATCGCGTTCTTGCAGGCGAGACCCATCAACACCACGAGCCCGACCTGCACGAAGGTGTTGTTGTCGCCGCCGGTGAGCTTGACGCCGAGCAGCGCCGAGAGCATGCACATCGGCACGATCAGGATCACCGCCAGCGGCAGCGTCCAGCTTTCGTACAGCGCGGCAAGCACGAGGAACGCGAGCAGAATCGCGAGCGGGAAGACGACCAGCGCCGCCTTGCCCTGCGTCGCCTCCTCGTAGGAGAGATCGCTCCAGTCGATGCCCATGCCGTTCGGCAGCACCTGCGCCGCGAGCCCCTCAACCCTGGCCATCGCCTGCGCTGAGGACAGCACGCGCGGGTCGGCTTCGCCGAGCAGGTCGGCGGCGGGGTAGCCGTTGAAGCGCAGCACCGGATCCGGGCCGTAGGTCTCGCTCACCCGCACCATCGAGCCGATCGGCACCATCTCGCCGCGGTCGTTGCGCGTGCGGAGGTTCGCGATGTCCTCGACGCTGTCGCGATACGGGCCGTCGGCCTGCGCGATCACCTGCCAGGTGCGCCCGAACAGATTGAAGTCGTTGACATAGGCCGAGCCCAGGTAGGTCTGCAGCGTGTCGAAGAGCTCGGTGAGCGGCACGCCCTGCGCCTTGGCCTTGACCCGGTCCACATCGGCGTCGAGCTGCGGCACGTTGGCCTGATAGCTCGTGATCGGAAAGCCCATGCCGGGCGTCTGCGACGCCGCGCCCTGGAAGGCGCCGACAGCGCTCTGCAGCGCACCGTAACCGAGACCCGCACGGTCCTCGATGAAGAGCGAGTAGCCCGAGCCGTTGCCGAGACCCTGGATCGGCGGGGCCATCAGCGAGAACGCAAAACCCTCCTGGATCCCGGCGATTCTCTGATTCAGCTCGGCGTTGATCTGTTCGGCGCTCGCGTGTCGCTCCGCGAAGGGCTTGAGCGTGAAGAACACGACGCCGCTGTTCGGCGTATTGGTGAACTGCAGCGGATTGAGGCCCGGGAAGGCCACCTCGCTCTCCACGCCGGCGATGCTCTTCGCGATCGCAGCCACCTTCTTGAGCGCCGCATCGGTGCGCTCGAGCGAGGCGCCTTCCGGCAGCTTGACGCCCGCGATGAGGTAGAGCTTGTCCTGGACCGGGATGAAGCCGCGCGGCACCCACTGGAACACGAGCGCGGTCGCGACCAGCAGCGCCGCGTACACGGCGAATACCCGGCCGCGGCTTCCCTGCATGCGCGATACCGCGCCCTGATAGCGATCGGCGCCGCGCCTGAAGAAGCGATTGAAGGGCCGGAATACCCAGCCAAACAAACGGTCGATCCAGCCCGACAGCGCGTCCTTCGGCGCCCCGTGCGCCTGCAGCAGCCGCGCCGCCAGCGCCGGCGAGAGCGTCAGCGAGTTCACCGCCGAGATGACCGTCGAAATCGCGATCGTCACTGCGAACTGCTTGTAGAACTGGCCCGTGACGCCGGTCAGGAACGCCATCGGCACGAACACGGCGCACAGCACCAGCGCAATCGCGATGATCGGCCCGGAGACCTCCTTCATCGCGAGGTGCGCCGCCTGCAGCGGGGTTGCGCCGTCCTCGATGTGGCGCTCGACGTTCTCCACCACCACGATCGCGTCGTCGACGACGATTCCGATCGCGAGCACCAGCCCGAACAGAGTCAGCGTGTTGATCGAGAAGCCGAGTAGCAGGAGCGCCGCGAACGTGCCGACGATCGACACCGGCACTGCGAGCAGCGGAATGATCGAGGCGCGCCACGTCTGCAGGAACAGGATCACGACCAGCACGACGAGCAGCACTGCCTCCATGAGCGTCGTGACCACCGCCTTGATCGAGTCGCGCACGAAGATGGTGGTGTCGTAGATCGAGCGATACTCGACGCCCGGCGGAAAGCGCTTCGCGAGCTCGTCCATCTTGGCTATCGTCGCGTCGCGGATCTGGAGCGCATTGGCGCCGGGTGCCTGGAAGATGCCGATCGCCGCCGCTTCCTTGCCGTCGAGCCGCGCGCGGAGCGTGTAGTCGCCGGCATCGAGCTCGAGGCGTGCGACGTCGGTCAGCCGTACGATCTCGCCGTCGGCGCCGCTCTTCAGCACGATGTCGCCGAACTCCTCGGTCGTGCTGAGGCGACCCTTGGCGTTGATCAGGGTGAGGAAGTCGCTGCCGTTAGGCATCGGCTCAGCACCAAGCTGGCCGGCCGAGACCTGGATGTTCTGCTCGCGGATCGCGCGCACCACGTCCCCGGCGGTGAGACCTCGCGAGGCGACCTTGTCCGGATCGAGCCAGATGCGCATCGCGTAATCGCCGCCGCCGAAGATCTGTGCGTCACCGACGCCGGGCAGGCGCGCGAGCTCGTCCTTGACGTGCAGGCGCATGTAGTTGCGGAGGTACAGCGTGTCGTACTTGCCGTCGGTCGACACCAGGTGCACGACCATGAGGAACACCGGCGACTGCTTCTGCGTGGTCACGCCCTGGCGGCGCACGTCCTCCGGCAACCGCGCGAGCGCCTGCGCGACGCGGTTCTGCACCCGTACCGCCGCATCGTCCGCATCGGTGCCGGGGCGGAAGGTGACCGTCATCTGCAGCACACCGTCCGAGCCGGCGACCGACTTGACGTAGGTCATGTCCTCGACGCCGTTGATCGCCTCCTCGAGCGGAGTCGCGACGGTCTCGGCGATCACCTTCGGGTTGGCGCCCGGGTACACGGTGCGCACCACCACCGAGGGTGGCACCACTTCCGGGTACTCGCCGATCGGTAGCAGCGGTATCGCGATCAGCCCGGCGGCGAAGATCACGATCGAAAGCACCGCGGCAAAGATCGGCCGGTCGATGAAGAACTTGGAAAAATCCATCAGGTCTCCCTGGGCGCGCGCCTCAAGCGGCACTGCTCAAGATCTAGTCGTATGCGTGGTCGACGAATCGACGCCTGCCGTGCC